>Ga0210384_10000971_pt1 | contig 41025 bp, 42 predicted proteins | sample IncBWH2MmetaG_FD_160574 | JGI IMG/M metagenome (GOLD analysis project Ga0210384, IMG submission 160574) | Forest soil microbial communities from Barre Woods Harvard Forest LTER site, Petersham, Massachusetts, United States - Inc-BW-H-2-M | ecosystem: Environmental > Terrestrial > Soil >...
CAAACGCGCGAAAATCGCGGGAACAACTTTTGTAAGTTGTTAAGGATTCAGAGTTTGTTGGTGGGCCCGCTAGGATTTGAACCTAGGACCAACGGATTATGAGTCCGCTGCTCTAACCGCTGAGCTACGGGCCCCCTGCTGCTACAACATCTTAACCTGAAAGACCTTAGAAGGCATGACCGGCCTGGTCGACATCCCGCTGCACACCGTCGGTGCTAGTTTTAGTGCCAGTTGAACTGGCTGTGCTACTCGCTCCCAACAGTTCAACAGCAGCAAGAGTGTGCTTAGGTGCAAGATGAGAATAGCGCACCGTCATTTGGATGCTCTTGTGGCCCATTAGCTCCTGAACCGTGCGGAGGTCAACTCCCGCCATAACAAGGCGACTGGCGAATGTGTGTCTCAGGCAATGCCAGGTAAAATTTCTGATTTTGGCTTTCGGGATTGCCGGTTCAAACCAAAAGCGCGGACTGACCAAGGGCCTGCCCTTCAAATCCGTCACCACAGGACCGGTGCCACTGCTGCGCTTCAGAAGCAAGGCCAGAGCGGACAATGCGGCACGGTTCAGAGGCACATGACGCATTTCGCCATTTTTTGATCTCGGAATGGTTAGTACCTTGCGCGACGTGTTTACGTTGTCCCAAGTAAGGGAATACATCTCTCCCAATCGCATACCCGTGTTCAACGCGAGGTCGAGTTCAGGCAAGTGCTCTGGGCAGGTCTCCTCAAGATAAGTTCGAAGCCGCACTTCCTCTTCCCCAGACAACCACCTGACTCTGCCGTTGTTCTCCAGACGGTGTTTTACAAATTTGGCGGGATTCTCCTTAACCTTGCCATTCAATATGCCAAGGCGGTACACAAGGGAAATAAGAGCCCGATAGCGGTTCGCAGTTGCGGGAGCCCACTCATTCTCGTCGGCGCTTTTCGAAAGGCTGCGCTCAATGTCTTGAGGAGTAATCGATTCTGCTGCTCGCCCTCGAAATGAGCCAAGCAACTTCTCCATGCGAATTTCATCATCGCCATAGCTCCGCTTGTGTGCCTTTGAGTAGGCGAGCGCGTCCTTTGCCAGGTCGTCGAAGCTGACGAGCGGGGCTCGGAAGTTTTCTGGGAGCTTCTTGCCTTGAAGGACTTCCATTTTTCTTTTTTGGTAGAGCTTGATTGCTGCGCCCCTCGTTCCCGCTTTTTCGCGCCGAATCCGCCCACTCGAATCGGCATAACGAATCCACCAAATCTTCGATCCAGAATCACGTTCGTATATTCCGCGCAACTTCTTGTCTTCGCATACTCCCGCTTTTTCGGGATTGAAATTCGAATTCTCGATCATTTTCTTTCCCCTACCACTTCACCAGCTAGAAACTCGTCATGCGAATAATCACTGCCGCTCACGAATCGGGCCTCGGCGGTTCGCCGATTCGTTCATCGCCTCACCAGCGAGCATTTTTGAACGTCCTTTCGTCGGCAAGGCGCAACAACGTGGCGCGTTTTGCCAAAGCCGTATAGCTTAACGTTGTTTGAGTCTTTCGCTTCAGTTCCCTCAGTAGTTCAGGAGTGACGCTGTGTGGCATCCCTCGCAGCAAGCGAAAGAGGTCATATACAAAATCCTTTTCTGGGTAGATAAGCTCCGCAGCAAATACCTCAGCGCCAATCTCGACCCGCCGCATTTGGTCGTCAGTGGCGCAAAGAACATTTTCGGCTTTAGAATCCACGAGATGATGTTTAAGTTCGTGAGCCATCGTGAAGATTGTGGGCTCGTCCGGCAATCCGCCCGCCAGCATTACAGTCACTCCGTACTCGTCGTTGAAATACGCTCCCCTCAATTGCTTAAAGCCATGCCGAAAGTGCAATTCCTCGATACCTTCGGCGCGGTAAATCCTCCACATCTCTCGCATTGAAACGTCGGGGCCTTCGATTCCATTTCTGGCCCTAACTTCCTGCGCGAGTTCCCGCATCTCGTAATAGTAGCCTGTGTCTTTCACTTCTTTGCTTTACGTCCAGGAGCGCGTTTGATGTAAACGTGCTGCGCGCGTCGAAACTCCGCAAACCTTCTTAACTCTTCAACATCGTCGTCATTGAGTTGCCTGGCGGTGCGCAAGAGGGCGTCGATTTTCTCATCTCGTTCGGTGTGAACATCATCCTTGGGGAAAAAATCGAGAATGGACTTCCCAAAAAACCGGGCAAGTCTTTCTAGATCCTCAATCGTAGGGCGATATGTACCAGTTTCCCAGCGCGAGACAGTGTTGCTCGCAACATCGAGCGCCTTGGCGAGAGCTTCCTGCGAAATACCTGTCCCGCCACCATAGGTCGTGCGAAATTCCCGGATTCGTTGCCCAACTGTTTCGATCAGAGTCATTCGGCCTGTTTGGCGTCCTCCCGTTTCAGGACAGCGTATTACTTTGCATGTAGATCGTCAAGCGTAGATTACTTAGACAGGATGCCTTTATCCTGCTGGCGTGCAGCATCGGGCCAAGGCAGAAGCATTAATCTGTGTCACAGCTCAGCCAAGAATCTCATCAGCGCTGCGTTGTCACGCCACCGCTTCCTCTTCGTGCGTTGCGGACTCAATAAGACAAGTTGTTCTCGGAAACGCTCCGGCGTCAAGGATAGGTACCGCTCCGTCGAGCCTAATCCGCATTGCCCCATGTACGCAGACAGCGCCGGGATCAGGCGATTCAGGTCCCCGCCCTGCCGGAGCCAGCTGGTAAGGCGATGCACCGCGAACGTCGCTCGCAAGTCGTGCATGCGCGGCTGATAGATCGCGCCGTCGTGCCGCTCGATTCCCGCCAAACGGCGGAGTTTGCGGAACGCGACTATGAGTGCGGGTTCCTTGAGGGCTTTGCCGTCTCTGCCAACGAAGAAATAAGGACTCTCGCTAGGCAGCTTGGCAAGCCCGCGTTCGTGTCGACGCAATCTGGCGCAGAGATCCGGCCCGATGGGAATCTTTCGGACCCGGCCGAAACGGCCGCCACGAATGGTGATCGCGCTCCGATTCACGTCCACGTCCTCACGCAGGAGAGTCAGCGCCTCGCCCGTCCGCATTCCGGTCGCGTAAAGAGTCAGGAGGAACATGCGGAACGTTCGAGAATCCATCCTGCCTGTTTTTATGTTTTGCCGCGAAGAGTTCTGCCAGGCAGGCGTCGCCCGAAAAAGAAGCCGCAACTCATTACGGGTATAGACGTAAGGCACGAAGGCTTGTGCAAGCACAAGCGGAGGACGAATGCGCGGCGGCATCGGTGACCGACTAACAAGTCCGCGCGCCGACCAGTATTCGAAAAAGAATTTGAGAAGACTGAACTTCGTGCACCAAGTGCCGTAGGAAGTCCGAGGGCCCTTCAAGAAATCGAGGATGTGTTCCGGCGTGATCGTATCGAGAGACACGTCACCGATCTTCTTCGAAAACGATCGGAGGATTTTGGCAGCTTCTTCGAAAACGACACCGCGGGCGTGCTTTCCGTCGATGTAGGTTTGGACTGCGCCGGAGAGGGTCATAGGCCCTTTAGGTTGAAAGCGGCGACCTTGCGCAGCGACCGCGTGTCGAATTTCGCGTAGAGCCCAACCAACCTTGTGTCCCGATGCCCGAGGAAATCGGCGATGTCCTTTAACGGAATCCCTTTCTTGAGCAAGTGTGTGGCGCAGGCATGGCGGAGGGCATGGGGGCCACAACCTTTCGACTGAATGCCCAGAACTTTGAACCGGCGCTTCACGGTGCTATACATTCCGCCTCCAGATACTCGACGGTACGGCTGCCCGAGCGTCACGAAGACATTTCGGCAGGCGCAGCGCGGCCTAGCCTTCAGATAGCGCAAGATCGCCTCTCCGATTTCGTACTGAAGAGGATAGCGCTGGTATCCGCCGCGTTTAGCACGCTTGACGCAGAAGGTCTCTTCCCGCCAGTCGATATCGATCAGCCGCAAGCCCGAAACCTCGCTGCTACGCAGCGCATAGATAGAACATAGCAACAGCATAGCGTGCGCACGCAGCGAGAAAGTCGTCGTCAACTTGCTCTCACACCGGAGGAGACGGCGGACATCGCCCCAGGTGGGGCCCCTCGAAACGCCGTCGTATTTGGGCAGAACGGGTTTTCGGATTCCCCGCGCGAGGCCCGTCGGCGACCAGCCGTGCACTTCCGCATGCTGGAAGAAGGCCCGTAGTGCCTGACCGTGACTAGCGAGCGTCGACAGACTCCATCCTTGGGCGCGTTTGGCCTCGAAGAACTCATCCACGTCATTCAGACTCACATTCGAAAGAGTCCGACCGTTTGCGGCCAACCAGGAAAGTACTAACTTCGCTCGCGACCTATATGCGTCAATCGTCACGGGCGAGGCTGCGTTGGTCGAACGCAGGAAGTCACTGAAGTCTGTAATCTCCTTTTCGTACGGGTGCACGGGAGCAGGGGCAACCGCGAGCCGGCCATGAAAACGAAGCCAATTTTTCGCCACGCGGGGGAAGCGCACCGTGGAGTTACCCGTCACTTTCACTCCTCTCCGGTCCGGCCCGCGATAAGCAGCCCAGGCGAGGGCGGCCCGTTCGATTTCTTCCGGCTCCACCATCCGAAGCGTAGTGAGTGGCAGAAATTCGATGATCCGCAAGAGGAAGAACGACACGGTCCGCAGATAGGCGGGGCCAAAACCCTGCCGCATGAGATGGAAGAGGTATCGCTCGCGTTCCTCCAGGCAAGGTGCATTTAGAAAGCGCCTGCGAGCGATTGGTTCTTGTAGAATGATGCCTTCTATCATCGGCGAGCGTTCCTAGCACTCTTGTACGAAAGCGGGACTCAGAGTCGACAGCTGTTTCCGGAAACGATTTGGGGCTAATAGCAAGTATTCTTCCGTTGAGCACAGGTTCACATGTCCCAAATACGCTGCCAAGATCGGAAGCATTTTCCGGAGGTCCTTCTTCTGGTTCGTCCATGCTTTCAAGCAGTGGACGGCGAATGTGCGTCTCAAGTCTCGCAACTTTGGCTGACGGCCCATTCCGTCAACCCGCGAGACTCCCATACTGCGGCGAATACTCTCGAAGGTTCTGAGTAGCAGTCTAGGCTCGATAGCTTTGCCATTTTTGCGTGCAAAGAAATGTTCAGCATCGCAATTGTTTGAAACCGAATACACCCTGAGCCACTGAACAAGAGTCGGTCCGATAGGAATTGTCCTCGCGATCCGAGTGGAACGACGGAAAGTCGCTGTATGATTTACTAGATCAACATCACTTTTCGTTAGAGCAAGTGTTTCGTCGATACGCGCGCCAGTCCCATAGAGAAACATAAAGACTGCGCGAACGGTAGGCGGCTCGACTGCGCGGGAGGCCAGGCGTTTCATAAAGCATGTTCCCCAGAGCAATCGTCGCATATCGGAAACTGAGTAGATGTACGGAACGACTGCAGGTCGACCGGCAGCCGCTCTTGGACGCGGCATCGGCGACTCCCGGACTTTTCCTCGCGCTATCCAATATTCGAAGAATGCTTTCAACATTCGGTATTTCACCATCCATGTCACATCGGAGGTTCGACCGAGATCAAGAAAGCGGAGCACATTTGCCTTAGTCACGGAACCGATGGGCACGTCTCCAATTTGTCGCGAAAATGCGCGTAACATTCCCGCTCCCCATTTATTGGAGATCCCGAGTGATCGCTTCATATCTATGTGTTTTTCAATGGCATTCAAGAGCTTCATAACTCCCCGCAAGGATCAAGTGTGGAAACTTCGCAGAGGGCCTTCATATCGAATTTCGCGTAAATGCCGACGGACTTGGAGTCGCGATGTCCGAGAAAGTCTGCGATTTCCTGGAGTGAGGCACCTTGCTCAAGGAGACGCGTAGCGCAAGCGTGGCGGAGCGAATGTGGCCCCTTTTTTGTTGCACAGATTCTCCAACGTTTCATTCGTTGATTCACAATCATCGATATTGATGTTGGGTTCATTGGTGCGTGAGGAGGATGGAGCGTTACGAAAAGATGTCGACAGGAGCACTCAGGCCTAGCGTACCGCGTGTACTGCAAGAGTGCGTCTTTTGCATAGGGGCCAATAGGAAATTGCTGTACTCGTCCTCGTTTTGCTCGCCGCACTGTGAAGACGTGGTTTGTCCAATCAAAATCACATAACATGAGTCGAACAATTTCGCTTCTGCGCAGCCCATAAATTGAGAGCAATACTAAGATAGCTTTGGCGCGCACTTCTGCAAGATTTGGCCCATTCGTGCTGGCCAAGAGTCGACTAACTTCGTCCCATTTAGGTCCCGTCGGAGTGAAATAGTCGGGGCGAATCGGCGGACTTTTTATTCCGTTCGCAATGCCTGGCTCACACCACCTACGGGTCTCGGCATATCGGAAGAATGCTCGCAAGACGGCAGCACAACTTGCCAGCGACCATTTCGCCCAGCACTTTGCCTTCACACCAAAGTACTTATCCACGTCTCCTAAACAGATATTACGGAGGCTTTTTCGGCACTTCGAATACCACTTAAGAAATATCGCGGTCTGACAAATCCGGCCCGTTATAGTTGATTGCGAATAACCCCGCTCGGATTTCATGAATTCTTCGTACTCGCGCAGTTCGAGGGCAAATGGGCGACTTGGAAGCGGACTAGGTATAAACCTGCCGTGGAATCGCATCCACCTCTTCGCAAGCCATTTGAAATGCGGCTCTGAGTGCGGTCCTGCGCTGCGCCCTTGCGTCGTACGGCGGTGTCTAAACCACTCTCGTGCCGCCCTTTCGATTTCCGACTCTTTTACGCCGCGAAGCTTCTCCAGTTGGAGGAACCGAACTATCTGCTTAAGCAATGCAGCGAAGCCTCTAAGGCTATCTCGACACACTCCTCGCTGATGGAGATACGACAAAAACTCTTCGCGCTCCAGAGCCAAGGGCGCTGTTTGGTGCTCACGCACTGCGGACGGAAGGTTGAAAAGCTTCTCGAACATTACTCCAATTCCAGACCTCACAATTTCTCGGGAGATGGTGCTCCGGTCGTGTTTTCTTAGGCCTGTCCGTAATTCAGGACTACCGATTGCACTCGAGGCACAAAATCGCTGCAGATTTGTCGATTAAGCAGGGGCCAGCGTGTGACGAGGGGCCTTCCATAGACAGGCTTGTCCTTATTACCGGACAGGCCAAATACGTCAATTCAAGAGAAAGCGCCAACAAATGAACCTAGCAAAGTCACAAAAGCGAACAAAATATCTTTCTACTTGACAGCATTTGCGTCTCACAAAGACCCGTTTTCTCTATGTATTTGAAACGCGACTGCGCAAAAGAGAATATCTTGTCGAGTTTGTCGCAACTCTCCCCACCTCTCCGCTAGCTTCGCAACAGGGAGGTCCATCGCATCCATGTCTGTTGAAAAAGACCCACCCGGATATCCGGGCGACGAAGCCGTTCGGAGAGCATTCGGTCAGGCTCTGAAAAAGGCGCGACTGGAATGCGGGCTAACAATTGAACAGGCCGAAGTCCTCCTCCGTGAGGCACATGCTCCAAACGCGACTCACAACAGGACGGTGCGCTTCGGCAGAACGCTGGCAATAGTCGTGCGCAAGATACGAGAAAGCAGGGGCATGACTCGCAATCAACTTGCGGGTAATTCTGGTTTGCCTCTTCGGTTCATCATTTCGGTCGAGCGCGGAAGAGTGACCAGTGGAGGCGACCTTTGCCAACTCGTCCGCCTTGCTTGTGGCCTGAAATATCCCGTTGGCCGATTCTTCGATGAGCTTACCGATCTGAATGAGGATCTTGCGGCGGGTGCACGATGAAAATCACTCACACGACGTACTGCATCGAAGTATGGTGTAGGAAATCGACGCGGGCCGCTGCTCGCAAACATGGAAAACAATTTAATACTCGGATTGAGCAAGCTATCGGTGAAGCCATTCTTAGAGCCGCGAGAGCCAAAATCCGCGAATACATTCGCTCCGGCAAACTTGATAAGACCTTTGGAGCCGAACTGGGACAATGAGAACGAATCTCATGCGCCATCTCGCTTCGGCATTTGCGGCTCTATGGTTCGAGCACAAAACTGTTCGCCGAGAGTACACGTTGTTGATTGCCAAGGGCGATAGAAAACTAGCACGACGCTTATATCGTGCACCTGAAAACGATGCCCACTTCTCGGAGTGCGTTGACTTGGAAAAACTGCTCAAGAACGCCGACCGACAGTTTGCGATTCGACTCACTAGGTATGGGCGCAAGGTCGGAGAAATCATCGACGAAGTAGATCGCTTGCTTAAGAGGAGCATCCATCGCACTTAGAGGCTTCACCAGGATCGCGAAGTCTAGGAGTAAGGGAACGAGCATGAGCAAAGAGTCGAAAATCATATGGGTGGGCCATACTCCGATTGCGCCGGTCAGTGCGGTCGAACATAGGCGTCTGGACAAGCGAATCAAGAAGAAGCACGAAAAACTTCGGAGACGATATCCTGAGGTGCACGGGAAAAAAGTGGACTGGATTTCGCACGGGTACGAACATGGGCACCTGTTCTTCAACGTGAGGTTCACGGATGGGAAGAATTTCTCAGTCGTGTGCAGTTCCGTGATCCTAACAGACATAGTTGATTTCTCGGACAGGAAAACGGGCGATGAAGTAATCATTCGTGAGTACTACAAACGGCGCAAGAACTAACATGGGCGAATGGAAAATGAATGTCACGCTGCGAATGCGCGGAAATCTGCGAACAGAAATCAACCAGTTCGCAGAACGGGAGAAACGGTCGCTGTCCAACCTTGCGTCCATCCTTCTGGAGTGGAGTTTCGAGGAATTGAAGTCCTCTGGTAGCACAACCAAATTGTTGGGGAGGAGCGCGAAGCGATTTAACACACTCACCCGCGACAAGAGACTTAGAAATGGGTGAGTGGAAGGCACAAATTAGCATTCGCGTGCGCCAGGACTTGCGCGGCGAGATGGAGAAATTCTGCTCGAATGGGCTTGGGCACAGTTGCTAGCTGCGGGCAGCACGGAACGACTCCTGAAGTTCAAAATCAGATCGAAAGAAGATGAGGGAAAAGCAAGTCGAAAGTGAGTCGGCTATTAGGTTCGCTTTTTCTTTGCTGGCGAGTTAAAATCGTTCCGCCAGCCGGGGCCTCTTTTCGATCATCGGGCAAGGAATTCGATGTGGGCCAAGAAAACGAGAAAGTCGGAGGGGATAACATACGCGTGTCGGTGACCTGCTTGGCGGATTTCATAACCAAGTCTGGCCGCTCGGCGGAATCGCGTTTGCGACCCTTCAAATTTAGCAATCGGGGAGAGGGCTTCGCGCGCAGTATCTACTACCAGACAGCCCTGAAAGCAATCCGCGCTTATCATTCGCAGGAAAACGACCCAGCCATCCTTGAGCAAGCTTTGGCCGAGCTTCGGACTTTAGCTGACACCGCCGAGAAAAACCGGGACCGAACAAGATACGAGCATAACGTTGACGCCATCATTGCGTACCGAAAACTCTATGGAAAACGAAAGTTTAAGATTCTCCCAAATCGCCGCCTTGAATATCGTATCGGCTCGATTGTTGTGAAAGCCCAACCCGATCTCTGGGCGGAGGAAGACAGAGCGCAAGTCCTGTTGAAAATCGGTATTCCGCGCCACGGGACTTCTTACATAGATATAGTTTTGACCGTTCTTCGAAAAGCAGCGGCAAGCCGACGCCTTAGAATCCGGGCAAAGAATTTTGTCTATTTGAATGTGTCTAGCGGACGCGAAATGATAAGTTCTGGAGCCTTGACTCGCTTCAACCGAACGTTTCGAGAGGCAGCGAGAGATATCGCCAGTGTATGGCCCAAAATAACGGAATCATAGTCTTAAGTGAGTTTCTCAACTTTGTCCCCGTGCCTGGCCCCTTTGACCCATTTCCTGTCCCTCTGCCTGGCTGGGTTTCGGTCCTGGTCGAGCCGTCTGCTGTGCAACAAACTGCTGATTACCTCCATGATGAAGCTGAGATTCAACTTGCAAGGCTACGGTCTTCGAAACGTTCCTACTTAACGCGTCGCGGAGTTCGAGCGCATCGTTCGTATAGATTTGAGCGTCATACCGCCCTCGCGACACTGCGACATAGGCCAAGCGCTGATTGACTAGCTTTTCGCCAGCTTGGCTTGTATCGATGTGGATTAGCACACGGTCTGCGGTCTGTCCCTGGCTGCTGTGACTGGTCACTGCGTAACCATGGTCCAGATGCGGATTCTTGTTAACGTTGAATTGAGTGACTCGCCCTGAATCGAGCCGCAATCGAACGTCTCCTTCGCCATTGATCCGTTCGATGGTGCCTAGCTCTCGATTCGCAACTCCCAGCTCTCTATTGGGCGCGGTAAATTGGACGCGGTCGCCTTCGCTGAATGTGCGTTCGGCTTCTCGATAAATCGTGACGCCATTCAATCGGCGTGGGTCGTAGCTCACTCGCTCACCGTTCCCTCGTCGAACCGTGAGTAGATTATCCTTTTCGTTTGATTTCTCCACACGCGCATATTCGCCTGGCTTGATTCCGCGGGAGCGGCTGCCCTTCGTGTAGCGAACAACATCGCCAAGATCATATTGTCCAGCCCAGCGTCTGTCGGCCCCAGTTATCTCTTGTCTCGGTACCAACACAGTCTGCTTTTGCTCACGTGTCGCCACTTGACCGGCTTCCTGCATCTTCCGGTGAATCGTGTCATTGAGTTCTCTGCGAGATTGGTTGTCTGGGGAGACGACGAGTGTTCCGTCGGGTCTTTTCGCGTAGCTACTGGCAATCTCTCGCATTCGTTCGTTGCGGTCGCCAATTTCATGTACTCGGCCCTGAGAGCGGAGATTGTCGATTGCCTCCTTGACCGAGCCGCGCGCCAGCTGCTCGACTGCCTCTCTGAGTGCCGGTTCCTTTTGGCGAACGATCTCGTCAAGACGGGCTGTCTCAACGCCTGCTTCTCTGAGTTGCTGGTAAGGGCGGCCAGCTTCAACAGCCTGGTGTTGGCGCGTGTCTCCAACAAGCAAGACCCGATCTTCTCCTCGCATTCGATGGAGAAATTCATTCATTTGCTTCGTACTGGCGAGACTCGATTCGTCGAGAACGTACAGTCTCTTCCCAGTGGTCTGGGATTCTTCGTTGGACGACAAATGCCTTTGCAATGTGCGGGACTCGATCCCCGACTCACTGAGTTTTTGCGCCGCTCGTGACGTAGGCGCGAATCCCTCGACCTTGTAGCCGTGACGTTCGGCCACTTCCCGAATTGCCGCTAATGAAGTGGTCTTACCGCCTCCGGCTACTCCTTCCAAGGCCATCACTCGATCTCGGCTCGATAGAATTTGCGTTACGGCTTGTCGTTGCTTTTCGTTAAGATGTGAATAATTTCTCTCGATTGAGTCACGGGAGCGTTGACTTGCGATTTCGGAAAACTGGTTACGCCCTTCTCGCATTCCTTGAATAGTTTCCCGCTCGTATGACTGCATCTCCTTCGTTGTGAATGCTCGACCTGGCGAATTTGAATGTTCCTGTAGCTCTGTCAGTTCTCCGAATTGAGATTTTCTTTCGAGGCCCACTTTGACCTGTGCAAACGTTGCCTGGCCCATTGAGCGACTCAAGGCGTCGCGCAATAGCGCTCGTTCATCGGCTACCGCTTCCCTTTCCAGGTTCCTTTCGGTCGAATAGGCGAGGGCTTGCTGCACAATTCGTTCGTCTGGTTCTGCCTCGTGCTGGTTGCCTCGTCGCCTCGCAGTCTCAACAACGTGTTCTGGCTGACCGCCAAATTTGGAGGCTAAGGCTCTATGCCTCTCCTGCATTTCTTCATGCGAAGTCTCAAGTTTTCTTTCCCGAGTCTGGTGTGCCGCGATCTGAGCTGCTCCGGCTCCTCTTTGGTTAGTCCTGGCCAAATGTTCTTCAATCTGTCGGCGTCGTGGACTCGACGCTTCCATGTACTCGGCACTGTATCCCTTGATTTCCGGCTGGCCACTCTTGCCGCGTTCTATTTCGTACCCCAACTCCTTGAGACGCACTGCAAGTTCCGACCGATAAATGACTGTCGCGTACTGCTGCGATTTGTAAAGTTCTCTTGGCTGCAACGCTCGCGAATCTCCATTCGCAGTCTGCGTGACGTTGAAGAAAACGACATGCGTGTGAAGTTGCGGTGCTGCGTAGCCATCCACAGGACGAGAGCTATCGTGTTCAAACTTCGCTGCAACCCATTTGCCTGAAGTCTCGGCGGGAAGATTGTTTCCCAACCTTGCCTGGACGAAACGCTCCATTTCGCCCAGTGCGACCGAAACGCTCTCTCGGTGAGCTTCACGGACACGTTCGTCGCGGCCCACAAGGGCCGTTAGCGACACACTCTTCGGGGCTGAAAACGTCGCGTCCCAGCCCGCGCGATGTTCCATTGTCTTTATCTTCTCGCCATGCTCGTTCACATATTCGCGCGGACTCTGATGCCGGACTAATTGCTCCCCGGTGACTGGATGCTGACCCTCGCTAAGCCGATGAAACTGTTGTTCCCGGACTTCGCCTTTCAACCCCCATTCTTCCGCTAAGCGGCCATGCCATTCGCCGACAACTTGTTCTCCTTGCGTGTAGTAGTTGTCCTTTGCGTTGGCGAATTCTTCGACGTGATAGGAACGCGCCTGACCTGCACTCAATGGCTTAGAAATAGTTAACATACGATGCCTACTCAAAGAATCGTTGCTGCTGCTCGGCACGGTTCAATTGTTTCTGACGAGTTTGTTTAACTTCCTCAGGCGACATTTTCTGGGCGGGGGGATCGTCGTTCTTTCCTTGGGGTAGCGCTCCCGGCACGATTCCTGAGACCGCTCGAGAACGTCGTTCGATGAACCTGGGCTGCTTTTCCGGCAGTTCAATGTAAGGAAAACTCATCCGCACTACAAGGTTGCCGTTCTTAAGGAATCCGTTTAACGGCTCAAGGCCTGTGATCTCACTTGTCATAACCAAAGGTTCTACCTGGCGATCCAGGTTGTAGCTCTTCGATGTTGAATACTTGGGATTGTGCGCCGTGGATCTGCTTTCTCTAAGCCGCTCGACTTCGATTTCACCAATCGTCTCGCTAATCCATTTCGCGGCACGCGGCTCGCTTGTTCGGAGGAAGATTTTTGTTGCTGGCTGCGAGAGCATGGCCTCTGCTTCATGCCCGTATCGGGTTTCAAGCTGGCTGCGCCCCTGAAAACCGAGAACGACAGGATTATTTGATTTGCGATTCTCAGTGACCGCAGCGTGCAGTTGCGGCAATTTCTGTAGGCTGGCGAGTTCGTCGAGGATGAGCCAAACGGAACGTCTGGTCGCGTTTCCTTGGTTCATGAGTCGCAGAACCAAGGTATCTAGCCACAGGCTTATGAGCGGCAACAGTCTCTTCCGCGTTTCGGGCGTGGATGTTAAGAACAGCCATCCTCGACGTTCCTTGGACCATTCGAGCGCACTCCAGCTCTGAGTAGTGGTCTTCTCAAGCGGCAATAGTTTCAAAGCATCGGCCACCATGTTGAGCGAGCCGAGCACACCGTTTCGTTGAGGCGGTGACTGAGAGTCTATGATCGCTTCGTATTCAGTTCCCTTCACACGCGCGTCGATCTCTTCGGGATGTGACATCCACCAAACTAACTCCTCCGGCGTCGGATGGAATGTCAGAAGATGGGCGAATATTTTTCGTGGACCTTCAACGAAGAATGGATTGTCGTTGTGTCGATCTGGAAACAAGGACGCCGCTAGTGTCAATGCTTCAGCGTCGTGGCGAAGTTCAGCGCCGGGAGTCCAATACGGCATCCGCTGATCTAGCGGATTTAGCACTACGTCTCCGCGCGAAGGATCAAAGAATTGTGGCGTGTATTCCAGCGCGGGATCGTAAATGACCGCACTCTCCCCACGCTTTTCGACTTCGATTAGAAGTTGTCGTATGAGAGCGCTTTTGCCCGTCCCCGTATCGCCCATGATGAGGACGTGGCTAGATTCGACCCTTCTCGGAATGCACACAGACTGGCCGCGTCGTCCTGGTGGGATCAATGACCTTTGCTGTTGTAGGAATCCGATGCCGTCGGATTTGTTCCGTCTGTTGAACTGGGCGGCGGTCACCAGCTCCGGACCCTTTAAGCGACGTCCGTTCCTGACCCGCCTTGCTCGGGCTAAATCTTTGGGTATGGCCACAAGTAAACCACCAATGAAAATAACCAATGCTCCCAGGCACGCCGGTTTTGAAATGACCGGCAGGGATTTATCTCGGTAAATTAGGTGCCGCAATAAGGCAAACAACTGTGCATTCTCGAATGCTTTGCCCTGCCATTCGACGCGCAACGCTCCTGACCTGACAGCTTGTTCCGAAAGAACAAACGAATATTCGGTTTGTTCGGTCACATCTCTGTCGAGTGCGAGGCGGGTTCCGTTGGCCGTTACCAGAATCAGGACTTTGTAAGTGTGAACGTGCAGGCCAGTTCGGTAATCTCCGGTCACGGTGTAGATGGGAGCGTAGTACCGCTGTAGAGGCGTCCAAGCCCAGGTGCGACAAGTATCGCCGATGAGCCCCACGCTCAGGACCGTCGCAAAGATGACAGCGATAGTCCACCACGGTTTTCTGCTCGGCCATTTCCCTGCGAAACTTGCTCGACCCCACGATTGCGTCATCTTAGGTCTCGCTTCCTTGCTCGCCTGTTCCTACACCTAGCCGCTCCAGCGCTTTCTTCACTTTGTTTCTGTCAGCTCGCTCGATGATGGCCTGCATCGCATCAGCGGTTATCGTCTCCGTCCGAGCAAGGGCGAAATGGAGATTAAGCAGAATTGTTCGCAAAGATAGAATCTCGGCGAGCGTTACTTTTTGGACTTCGGTGGGCGGGTCTCCGGCAGTCCTCTCAAGAAGGACATTCCGACACCACTCACTTATGGATAGGCCTTCTTCGCAAGCGCAGGCCTCAAATAGGGCGTACTGCGCCTCAGTAACCTTGGTTCCGACAGATTTTGTGCGCGAGGTTGGCTTCATGTGGCATTCACTGGCGATGAATCGAACAACTCAACTGGCATCGAACTCATGGAGTTACCTTGCGGAGACCGCTTTTCACGCCTTGCACCCGCGTCTCGTTCTAAGGCCCGCAAAATCAAGAGGTTCGCATCCGCGAACCGCAAGTTCCTGTGCAGCACCCTTCCAGGGGTGACGTGTCAAAAATCCCGCCGGTGCCGAAGGCACCGCAACCCTGCCGCTACACCGGCGACACCGTCATACGAATCGAAACGTGGTCACGTCGGGCGAACTGCTCGATGGAGTCGCGATGAACCAAGACTCGCCGTCCGATGCGGCGTGCCTGGAGTTGCTGGCTGAAAATCAGATAGTCCACACTGCGCAGCGAGATGGACAATAGTTGAGCCGCCTCGCGCTTCGTGTAAAGGACCTTCTCGGTCGCTGGCATTACTGTACTGCTCCTTTCAAATATCCGCTTGCGGGATAAATATATCCTGCAATAGGAATACATCGCGCCCTCGTGTTTTGTCAACATAAAATGTAATATGCCATCCTGTAGGAGGATACTCCTACAAAAGCCCGACACGATACGGAGTCAGTCGGCCACAATTTATGCATCGGCAACCCTGCCCTCGTTTTCGTTTTGCCTCGGCTATACCAATGGGTTTCGTCACGGAGCTGTTTTTGCTTCTGTCGGACTAGGGGCAAAACCATCTCTTGAGATATCGGAGAAAGTGGAGCTCGCTCAACTCAGAGATGTGGTCTTGAAATACTTGGATGAGCATCCAGAAGATCGTCACCTGCACGCGGCAGTCCTGGTTCAAAGTGCTCTAGCGAAAGCCTTCCCGCCCCAAAAATAAAGGTTCCAGTCCTGCCCCGCTAAGCCTTGGCAGCTTTCGCATTCCTATCGTAATGCTGCTTTCTTCCGTTGTCATAAGAATCGCTGATGTGGTTCAACAATTTCGCAGTTTCCCGTGTTATCCATTCCTGGGCTGCTTGATTTCGATGCAAGCCTTTTGGTAACGGCGACTTGAGAATTCGCTTGGCGGAGTACCGGGCAGGACGCAGAACGGGCTTGCGGCCATTCTCAAACAGGTGCCACAAGGTATCCTGAAGTTGGTCTAAAAACACCAAGAGTCGTTCCAGCCGTGGAATGCTCACGTTCGCAAATGCGGTCGTCATATCTACACGTTCCTTATGGGCAAAAAACTTGTCCCGCAATGCCCTGTACTGCCCGTTATAAATGTCCCTCTGCTTGTTCGCATAGTTCTGGAGTCGCTTGAAGTCCCTCTTCTTTGGGACATAAACGGTGCGCATGAACTCGGCGGTATGTTTCCCAGCATGCGGGAGCTTGCGCTTCTCCAGCGCCGCTCTTGAAAATACCTCGGGGTGCTCCGTCGCAAGGTCGAGAAGGCGCTTAATCCCGTGGGTCCGCGAGTCCTTATCGAAAATGCGGCCAAGCACAATGAGCGCGTTGGCCTGGAGCGCACGACTGGCTAGGTTCCAAAAGGCCGCGTTGCGATTCAGTGCGTGGTGGACGTTTGTGTTTTCGCGTGCGACATTGTGAATGGTTTGCTCCGCATAAAAGCATTGCATCGCTTCTTCTACTTCATTGCCAAACACTTGCAGTTCTTCTTTGAATTCAGTTTCCGGGTCAATCCCCATCGTTCATACACCCTGGACGCGATCTGGTAGGGCACGCTTGAGCGTAACTTTAACGCCGGGCAGGTTGATTGTGACGCCATCCACGGAAACCGGGAGTTTGCGGAGCCGACTGATGATGGTGCTGATGTCAAACTTAAATGGCGGCTTCAAATCGCGGGGCAAATCTTCCACCTATCTGCTTCCCTGCATCGCTGTAGCTTCCCTGCGCTGACAAGTTCTCGCAGAATTTCTCTTATCTTTTCCGTGCGCATCGCGTCGTCAACGGTGGGTACGCCACACCTTTTTGCGCGGTCTGATTCGTCTTCTTGCAGCAGCCGCACACGCAAGTCAATCGTCTTGAACGATACCGTTCCGTCTTCGTGGTGACTGGAGCTTAAACACTCCTGCATGCCAATGGCATCCAAAACAAATTCCAACAACAACTCCCGCTTGTGCCTCTTCGTGGAAACGAAAGCACGAAAGACATCTGGAACTATCTTTAGTATGTAATCGACCATGCTTCTCCGGTCACCGGCTAACGTCAAATCCTAATCCTGCGCGCCCATGCAAACAACTGCCGCTGCTTTGGCATTGCGAAACGCTTCGACGAACACGGCAGGCAGCGTCGTTTCGGTTCGCGCCATCGGATTCGGATACAGCAGAAACGTGTATTCGAGTCCCTTACCTACCGGAAGTTCCGCCTTAAATAGCGCAACGCCGCCCAAGTTCTCGACTTGCCTTGTAGTGAAATATCCAGGTTCCCCATCTAACGCGGTACTGGTGAGAAACAAGGCTTGCTCGGCGCCAAGTCTCCCCCATGTTGCGAGCGGCATAAAGCGGTCGTCTGCGATCACCAACAGGCTCGGCTGCGTTGGCGGGAACTTTGGGTACGCCTTCGTGACGCTCTTTCGGATCGCGCGCCACGGATCATCGGCTCCGCCCTCGATCCCCTGATATTTTTCTTGTTTCGCCCGGCCAGCACCGCGCTGCCCCTGGGATAACTGCCCTTCCCACCCCGGACTCTTGATTTCAACGAACACAGGATTGGGGACGGCTTGCACGGTAAACTCGCCAATGAAATTGCCATTGCCGGGCGGCTCCCACTGAACAACCGGAAACCCCTTTGCAGTCAGAAAACGGGCAACACGCATCTCTTGGAGTGCGTCATCCCGCTCTTGAGGTCGCGGACTCGTCAACCGTGGCCAGAATGAATCCAGACGGTTCTGACTTTGAATGAATCCGAGAAGCTCTTCGAGTTCAACGTAATATTCTGCGTGGGCCGGGTACGCGTCTTTGCCAGCCCATCGCGCCTCGCGGAGCATTCGTTCGACGAGAGTTTCGGAACTGTGAATTGCCGTCATCGAACTCAATTATATCGCACGACGAGTCGCACAGAGTTGGGTAAGATTCGGACATGAACAGTGTCCCTGTCCGACTCTACAAATACATGCCGCCAGAACGCGCTTCCAGTGTGCTCGGGAAGCTCCTCATCCGGTTTAGCCAAGTCTCGGTAATGAATGACATCGAGGAGTTCAAACCACCCATCAACGCGTTGGCAACATCGGCGGTGTTTCAAGAGAAGTTTCGGGAAAGGGCCAATGTGCTCCGTCCAGGCTTGATGGACCTCGTGGAAAACCAAGGACCCGAATACATGAAAAAGCTCCACGATCAAGGGGAGCGGAATCTTGCCGAGACCATAAAAAAAATCTACGAGACGAATGACAAGAATTTCGGCATTCTGTCTCTTGCGGAACTGCCCACCAGCGTGTGTATGTGGGACAAGTACGCCGCCCTAGGCCGAGGCTTTGTTGCGGAGTTTGATTCGTCTCATCCGTGGTTCAATCAAAAGAGAGCAGAAGATGATGATTTTCGCCATCTTCGCCGCATGTCCTACGTGGCTGACCGTATTCCAACGTATCTTCTCGGGATTACCGCCCAAGCCTACTTCTACACGAAGGAGACAAAGTGGGAGTACGAGAGCGAATGGAGAATCATCCTGAATTTCGATAGCGCGGCCTGCAAAGTCGGCAAAGACAACACTGGAACGGATGTCCTTCTGTTTGCGATTCCGCCAGACTGCCTACTCAGCGCCACGGTTGGCTATAACGCCAGCCTCGAATTCATCGAGGAAGTAAGGACCGCCCTGGGCGCGAATCCTTCCCTTTCGCACGTAAAACTCAGCTCAGCCAAGCGGTTGGAAGATGGCTCAATAGAGATCGGAGCATTGGACGCGTAGGCCGGTCGAGGATCGCAGTCACCTTTTTGATAGCACTTTGTCGATCTCTTCGTCGCTACCGTTCTCCGCCATTATTTGCGCTACCGCCGTGATCGTCTGCTCGGTGATACCGATAGCGCTGCGCGCTTTAGATGTCACTTCATGTAGAGCATGGTCGGCTTTCCTAAACAGTTCCGCCATACCGTTTAACTCGTCGGCCAGTGAGCGCCGCCCTTCGGAAGTAAACCAATCGTTGGCACGCTCTCTGAAATACCTATGCACGAGGCGATTCCTTTTTTCAAGACTCTGGCGCAAGAGCGAGTCAAGGGCTGGGGGAATCGCGATTCCAATCTGGCGCAGCGAGTGAAGTAACTGACCGAGGGTACGCTCGTAATTTTCATCCCACACGCTGTCAACGTAGGCCATATATTCCGCGCGGGTTTGGGGGCGCTTCGTGGTCGTCCAGAACGGCAGGATGGCTGCCAATCCTAATGAGTTCACAATTTCGTGTTCCAGGCACTGCGCCTGATATAAGGCCAAACCGGCCAAAGCGTACACTTCCCTCGTCTCAATGTTCTCTGCGTCATTCGGGGCGCTGACCCAAGAACTTAATCGAACCATCTTCACGATAACGTCGTCGCCCATCTGCTACGCCTTTCAGTCATGGGTCTAACGTTTTGCCGCCTCAAATCTTGCGTAGGCGTCCTCAACGGCGCGCGTCTTTTCGATGCCGTCCATTTCCATTAGCTCGTACAAAGCCATCTGGTCAACTTCGGGATTCGAGGCGGCCTGCTCAAAGAAAGCATCGGCGTTGGTGACTTGAATGTCGATTGTCTTCAAATCGCCAATCAGTGTTCGCTCGCGTGCGTCCTTATTGTTTCGCGCCATCATCGCCTCCCGAGCTGACTTTTTCCGGCCCACCGATTGTCGTGAAGATGATCTGGATGTCCTCTGCCCCATCCTGCCGTGTTGGCGGAATCACCGGCCCAGGTTCGGACGCATACTCTTTATCGATCTCCCCGGCAATGTGCCGGAGTTCATCAAAATGACATTGCAGCGCCTCGGCAAACACGATGGCGCTTCTGTTTGATAGCACCTCAGACTCTTCTCTATGCAAAAACTTCCTTAGCTCCGTCAGCGGGTGTTCTATTTCGTCGTTGAGATATTTGACCGAATGGTAGGAATCCAACTTCAATCCCCGCTCTTTCAGGAGCTTCTCAAAATTGTCAAGCGATGTTTGTAAGTGGCCGACGCCCCAAGTTCCCATGACTGGCGCGGAATCCCGGCGCAACTCCTCAAATATTTTTTCAAATGCGTAGCCCGCTTGGTCGAATACGCCCATGAGTTTGACCCCTCGAAATTTCGCTCTGTGAGCTTCTTCCTGTGCCCGCAAGTCCTCAACGACCTCCGACAGAATGCGAAATGTTTCCGCGCGCTGCTTCTCGATCAATTCGACGACCGGAACGCTTTGAAATATTTGCCCACTCTGTTTCGGGTAAGACATCAGTTCAAATCCATCTTTCCGCATCGAATGCTGGACAATCGCGTGCGTCGAGAAGGTTTTGCGTCCGACTTTGACGGGATGCCCCACGCTCTTGTTTCGTGCTCCGCGAACATCGATCAGCACGTCTGTGAGCAAATCCCTTGGCTGAATGTTTTTGACCGGACGAATTGCGTTTATTAGTTCAACCAACGCGTCTTGCTGCAAGAACAATCCCTGGAGGATCCCGTATATTCGCAGGTACTTTTCGCCGGTGTCGCTCGGAAACTCGTGGTCCACGTAGGCGGTCACGGCGGAGTCGGTGTCCCCAATAGTGTCCATCGCCACACAAAGTTGGTGCCAACAGAACTCGTCCGCCATTAAGCGCGGCTGGTGGTGTGGATCCCCAACGTAGTCCCGAACCCATCCGATGAGATCGTAGAGCGTCGCCATAGACGCTTATTTTAACAAATATCCGCTGGCGAACAAAAATCAAAAGTAGTAGCCTATCGGGGTGGTAGTCCTTGAAGGGGGAATCATGGGCCGACTCGCATACGGAAACTGGATACCGGGTGGGGTCCTTCGGGTTTATAGCCGACGCCACCATGTTTGGCACGTCGGTATTGTGGCGTGGATGAGCATAGCAGGACCGATGGTAATGCACGCCTCCAAGGAGCGCGGTCATTTTGTTATCACGACGCTAGAAGAGTTTGCGGATGGACAACCGATAGGATACACATGGCTGCCTGAGACCTTCGAGGCACAGCGAGCAGTCATAGGACGGGCGGAAAGTCTACTCGGAAGACCGTTCAATCTGCTCAATGCGAACTGCGAGGATTACATCAACTGGATTGTCACGGGCGTTGCGCGAAGTCCTCAGCGGGAGCAATTTGCTTTGGCCGCTCTGGTTTTATTGTTCTTCGGTGGCCTCGGCGGAATGCTGGCTCGGCGCTAAGGAAGTCCCAATGTCTGCCAAATCGAAAACGCCCAATTCCAACCGAGACTCCAAGCACCGGGGATCATGCAAACTCTGCGAACAATTTGGGCAACTTCAACTCAGTCATTTCTTGCCCGCTGGCGTATACCGTCGATTGGTCCCAGGCGAGAGCAAAATCCAGCAGCCGGTTCTCGTGACGCCAAAAACGGCCATGCTCACGTCAGTCCAGATGAAAGACTATGTTTTTTGCGGTGAGTGTGAACGGCGATTCGATAAGGGCGGCGAGGACTATGTTCTGCGGCAAATGAGGGGCGACAGCGGCTTTCCACTGCTTGAGAGATTGAATGTTTCTCCGCCCGTTGATTTCTCCACCAGGCAGCTAATGTACGCAGGCAAATCACTCGGAATCGAGACCGACAAATTTGGCTATTTCGCCCTCAGCGTGTTGTGGCGAAGCGGCATACATTCGTGGCCGTCGATCCGAGGGCACGTACCGGAATCGGTGGATTTGGGAGCCTCAAAGGAACCTATCCGTCAGTTCCTTTTGGGCAGAGCGCCTTTTCCTCAGGAGATAACGGTGCTGGTGACGGCGTGTACTGATATTTATTCGCAGAGGGCAACTTACGCGCCGACAAAGCTCCTAGGCGCACCGACTCGAGGCATATCATTTCTGGCGTGCGGTATACATTTCTTAATCTGGATGGATACACCTTGCCCGGAAGTGATGAAGAACTTCTGCTGCTATAAAAGCGAGCGAGGATACGTGTTTTGCAGGGACGCTTCAACAAGGACTGTACACGCCTACGCCACGTTGCATTCGACAGCACAAATGCGCGGACTACTTGCTTGCTCCTACGCCGCATAGCCGAACGTCCACGAAGCGAAACCCCGCGTGGCTTGAAGTCGCGGGAGTGACGTGCTTCCGGCATCTAAAAGAGAAGCCATTCGCCCTTTTCATGTAAGACGTGGCCGTAACGCTCACAAAGGTCGTAAACGGCAAGCCCGCGATTAGCGACACTCTGCTGAACGCGTAGCTGTCATTCCACTATCAAATTCTCCTTGTATTCAGCATTCCCGCCTGGTTCTACACCTGCCTCTCGAAGAAATTCGATAACACATGCCCGAACGGCGTCCGGTGGTTCGCGAAGTGAGGTTGGGAGGTACTCGTTTGGGATGGTCAACAGACTAGGATTACGAGTAATCGTGTGTTCAATCGCGTGAAGCGTGTTGAAGGTCTCGGGCTCTTCTTTTTTTAGTTTTCTAAGAAAGGCTGTCACTTCGGAGCGATCTCTGCATTGCTTGATCGCCAAATAAATGTCGAAAAAATCGCGATTGCGTTTCGGGTTTCGGAAGGAATACGACTTCGTTACGATAAGGCCAGCTTCGTCGATCAGAGGAACCGGAGTACCTATCTCTTGTCCCGAAGCGTTGGTCTGTTTAACAGAAACGATTGCAGTCCGATTATACTTGAAGATGAACCGTGACGCTGGCACCGCAATGGACTTCATTTTGAGATTCTGTTGCATAAATGGAGTCATCGGTACGGGTAACTCAATGTGGTCCGCAAAGAGATCGCGCCGTGCCTGCTCGTTTGGATGCAGAATGTCGACATTGAATGCCAGTTCTTCAACGCCGACTTGCATGATTTGGATCAGCTGAAAAGGGTGCTTTGCGGACGGGTGATAGCCCTCAGCCAAGAACAATTCAAAAGCGTGTTTGAGTCGCCCCGCTGTTACACCTTCGGCAAACAGTAGATCGACATCTGCCGTACCTGGGTGTTTTAATGGCGTTGAATTCAACAGAAACGGAGACCAACCTCCGATCACGGCGAATGATTCACCGGAGGTAGAAGCCAGCCTGACGGCATCGCATAACAACGCAACGCGGGCCTGTTCCAGAGACGCGAAAATCATAGAAGATGATTCTATGCGTACTGCTGGCACCTATCCCAGCTAACTTGTCCTCATTTGTCAAACAACAGCAACATTTGAGCGGGGTTCGTGGCGTCCAGAACGGCTCGAACCATTTGTCGGGAGCGCCATCTGGGCGTGTTTAATCTCTTCTTTGACCTGGTCGGGGCCAACCGGCGACTCAAGGATGACTGGTACCTCCGCAGGAATCAAATGAGAGATCTTTTCGAATGCACCAATCGATGCCTCAGATAGGGGGTCATGTGTACTGCGGCTGTTTACTTCACTTATATGAAGTTGGCGGAGTCTAGAGCGAAACATTGTGAGTATGGAATAGGATTCCGTCATTGTCGGGTCGACCTGTCGGCAGTGGCCAAGATCAAAGCACAGTTGAGCATTCGGCAGTTTTGAGAAAATCGCCGCTAGTTCATTGCCGGTACGTCCGGTTGAATTTCGCTTATCCATATTTTCGACCAGAAGGAGCCCCCCAAAAGAGTTCCAGGCTGAGAAATCATGGATTGTGTCAGGGTGAACGATGATTGGCCAGTTGCGCTCACAGACTTTTTTCAACAACGCGATGATCCGCGGTTCATGTCTCGGTTCGTAGCGCGAAGGGGCGTGGACCGAAATGTACCGGAAATGAGCAAGGTTGAGTGAATCGATCGCATTGACCAGAGGTTCGAGTTCTGTTTCTCGCAAGGCCGAGAGTTCTACGGCTATCGCAGTCGTTGAACTCAAGATTTTAAGTCCTAGCCGAAAATCGCTGTAAGCCAAAGCGCCGGTTGAAAATCCAATAGTTCTCATTAAAACACTCCAAAGAAGATCGTAAGGTCTCGTAACTGTTTGTTGTCGCCGAAAAATAACGCAGTAAGTGCATCTTGGAAATTCCGAGTAAAAGTTCTAACGTCGGCGTACACAGGGTCACTACCGATCTTGTCCGGGTGCAGGTTCTTCAAATGCTCTCTCTTTGCTTGATTATCCAGTAGTGCCAGAAACGAATTGTATGCCGAAAAGAGCGTACGCGCAGTTTTCGGATTGATCTTGAGTTCCGTCAAAAAGAGTGCCAACACCTGGAGAGCAGTCATCTCCATGAATCCTCTGAGATGTTGTTCCATCGCGGCTGTTGATTGGTGTTTGATAAGCTCGCGGCGAGCTTCGGGAGGGCTGAGTAGTTCACAACTGAAGCAGCGAAGCATGCCCGTCGCGAAAATAAGTTTTCGAGACATTCGCAACTTCGCGTTTCGCAATGCCCAGCCTTGCCCTTCTTGTCCCCGTTGCTTCTCAACAAAATCCACTGTTACCGTACGCCAATAGCGAACGATGTCGTTCAGAAGAAATCGTGGAACCTTAACAGGCAATCTTCCGTACTTGAAACCATAGTCCTCATTCAAGTAGCGACTCAGAATCAACCCCAGAACCCGTTGGCGGGCTTCGGCTTTGCCGAGGGCGACGGATTCCTGGAGTAGCAGAACGCGACGAGTCGTATTTTCATTGGTGTCCTCGCGCCCACCTATCTTTTGTACGAGGTCATGACTAAACGTCATATTTCCAAAGATCCCAGTCATCCCTGGGTCCGCAAATCCAGCCTTCTTAAGCCTTCTAGAAATCTCCCGAGCAACTGCATGGTGCTGGGGATCTGCCTGGCCGTCTACGAGCATGGTCCAATCTACGTCGCTCTTACTCGTCCATTCGTTTCTTGCTAGTGAGCCGAAAACGGTCGTGCTAGCGTCAGTCGAAGACAAACCTTTCAATAAGGTCTCGATTTTGTTCTTGGTTTGGAGGGTTTTCCGTTGCGCTTTCTGGATTGCAGGCCAATTGACACGAAGTCTCGCCTGAAGGTCGGAGATTGGATCGAAGCGTGTTGAAGGTTTCACACTTTTCCTTCTCACGAGAATCGGCTAGGACAAAACACCACCAGCGTTACAGCGAACAAAAAGCGAATATACAACAAACTCGATCCGAGGTCAATGCACTTTCAACGGACGAGTTTCCGGGCATCGACTCCAATAGGGAGTTCATCAAACGCTTCTCCGAGAAATGCCCATCCGTCTCGCTCAATACGATCTCGTTGAGCTATATAGTCCAGTTCCGTAAGGGTATCGGGATTGCAAAAGTGGTTTACCCAAATAGGAGCGCAACTCATGTCAAATATGGAGGACGACTCAACAGATTCGCACAGCGTCGGCAGCCGATCTTCGCTGTGCTCGAAAAGCAAAAACTTGAACTTTCCCCCTTTCTCGAATATGGATTTGCAGTAAGGGCTATTCATTTGTTCTTCTGACATAACCGAAGACTACCCCAGGGACAGCTATCGGACAAGTCGTCTGCCAACAGTCGTGTGGAAATCTCCAGCGCAGCGACTCTTTTAGCGGCTCGCAAGATGCCCTTATGAAGGACTCTCTGGTGGCCCTCCTGGCGTCATTTGAATTGGCAATTTATGTGAACGTGGGTCGGCTATGGCCCTTGCGAGCCTTCAAGTAGATGCCCTCGTGTCGGGTTTCCTAATCCCGTGAGAAGGCGGAGAATAAAAGCTGTGCTCCGACTTCAGGCAGTAGTTGACGATAGCGGTAAAGGCGTTAAGCCTGTCTTTGTTCTAGCTGGATTCGTTCTTAGTGCGTACAAATGGTCAATTGTCGCTGACTTTTGGCAAGGAATTCTCGACGCCCCTCCGAAAATTTCTTATTTTAAGATGCAAGAGGCCGCGACTTTCACAGGTCCGTTCAAGCAGTTCAGCACACAGGAAAGGGATAAAAAGGTCGCGGCGCTAGTCAAACTAATTACGGACTATAGGCCACTCGCAATCAAGGATATCATGCCACACGAAGCTTATGAGCGCGTCTTCAAAGGCAAGATTGCGAAGAGTTTGGATTATCCCTATTTTCTTCCCTACCACGAAATTATGGGCACGCTTTGGCGCTATCAGTACAACCACGATTGGCATCCCGAAGAAAAGGCTGACTTTATCTTCGATGAACAAGGAAAAGAGAGTGACCTGATTCAACGTATCTGGCGCTTTACGGCAAGCGACGTTCCTGTTGCCGTTAAAAAATTCGTCGGCAATAGGCCACTTCACAGGGACGAAAAAACGTTCCTCCCCCTCCAGGCCGCTGATTTATTCGCATGGCATGTTCGGCGGTCCTACGAAGAGAAATCTCGCGGCAAGGAATACAACGATTTCGTTTGGAAATCGTTATCTTCCCTTGAGTGCGCGCAAAATGAATGGACCGAGGAACGCCTGCGAAAGATTTACGACGGAGTGCGGAAGATGGGATTGCTCTTTGAGTACGACATAAAACCACGCAAGATTCTAAAACGCCATAAGCGTATTCTTGCGGAGAGGATTAACGAGCTAAATAGGCCAAACCCTAAAGAACATGAGTCCAACAAGGGAAGGTCGTGAACTGGCGCTTAAGGCGTGGGAAAACCAATAGCTCTCCCAGTGCTCATGTCCTTGCGATCTTCGCGCGATAACTGAGCCGGTCTCGGTGTCAGTTTTGGTGTCAGTCGACTTTCGATTTTTGTGCGAATCTATGCGGTCCCGTGCGGTTACGAAGCGATCCTGTGCCGCGAAACCTTTGCGGTTAAGCTCTATGCACAGAGTCAGATAGCATGTGAGTGCATTCTTGTGCGTTACCAAGCAGAGGTTGCCGTTAGGGACGCTCGTGCACATTATGAGTCCGCTGCTCTAACCGCTGAGCTACGGGCCCCGCCTTCTCTAGGACATCGTACCGCGAAAGAGTGGAGACGCGCATCAAGCGCGTAATTGGGCGGGACCCGCGGACAAATCAGGGTAAATTCATTCTGAATCATGCTGCTCGAAGCAAGCCGTCCCCTATTTGTGTGCTTACGCCTCAGTAAGAACCGCGTCTATCGCGTGTGGGGTGGTCTTTCTGGCCCGCTCCGGTTAGCTTAAGAGAAGGCTAATAGTGAAGAGAGGATTGGTGTGTCTATGCGCAACGCATGCAAGTATGTTTTGAGTTTGCTGGTGGGATGCGCGGCCCTGGCGGGAAATGCCTCGGCGCAATTCAAGAACGGAAGCCAGCCGACGGAGCTGAACATTCCTCGCCTGAGCCAGCGCGGGTCTGTGTCCCAGCGTATCGGGCTGACGGACATTACCATCGCGTATCACCGGCCGGAAGTCGGCGGCAGGGAGATTTGGGGCAAGACTGTGCCTTACGGGAAGGTGTGGCGTGCGGGCGCTAATGAAAACACCACTATCACTTTTTCCGACGACGTTTCCGTGGAGGGTAAGCCGCTCGCTGCGGGTACTTATGGGCTGCACACCATTCCTGACAAGGACCAGTGGACGATCATCTTCTCGAAGAATTCGACTTCCTGGGGCAGCTTCAGCTACGACGAGAAAGAAGATGCGCTACGCGTGACCACGAAACCTCGCGCGGCGGAATCGTTTGATGTACTGACATACGTTTTCGAGGACGTCAAGCCGGATTCCGCGGTAGCCACGTTGCGCTGGGAAAAGGTGGCCGTGCCCATTCACATCTCGGTGGACGTGAAGGCCGTTGTCCTGCGCAGCATCAAAAACGAACTTCGCAATGTTGGCGGATTCACCTGGGCGGGATACGACGAGGCTGCGCAATGGTGCCTGGACAATAATTACAACCTCGCGGAAGCGCTGAAGTGGGAAGACACTTCGATTCAAAATGAGGACCGCTTCGAGAACTGGGAAACCAAGTCGCGCATCCTGGAGGCCATGGGCCGCAAAGACGACGCTTCAAAAGCGCTATCGACTGCCCTGGATAAGGCCAGCGCGATCCAGCTTTATTCCTACGCCCGCGGACTCCAACGGCAGGGCAACGCCAAGCGCGCTTTTGAGCTTTATCCCCAGGTTCCCAAGAAGGACGCGAACCACTGGATCAGCCACCTGGCGCTCGCGCGAGTGGACTCGAACACCGGTGACTTCACGGCTGCCGCCAAGGAAATGACGCAGGCCATCAACGGTGCGCCGGATGCGACGAAGCCTTTTCTGCAGCCGCTGCTGAAGCGCCTCGAGTCGAAGGACGACATCAACAAGTAGCCGGATTCGGCTCGGACAAACTCCCTTGGGCAAGGGATCGTTGGAAGAAACAAAGGGCCTCCGAAACCATTCGGAGGCCCTTCTGGATTGCAGAGCTAGGCCGTAACTCCGCCGAAGCACATGTATTTGATTTCGAGAAATTCGTCCATTCCGTACTTGGAACCTTCCCGGCCGAGACCGGACTCCTTCACGCCCCCGAAGGGCGCGACTTCGGTGGAAATGATGCCGGTGTTGATGCCGACGATGCCGTATTCGAGGGCTTCGGCAACGCGCCAGACGCGCGCAATATCTCTTCCATAAAAATAAGCAGCCAGGCCAAATTCCGTGTCGTTGGCCAGCGTAATGGCTTCAGCCTCCGTGCGGAAGCGAAAAAGCGGGGCCACGGGCCCAAACGTTTCTTCCCGAGCCACGGCCATTTGCGGCGTCACTTCCGTAAGAACGGTCGGTTCGAAGAATCTCCCGCCGAGCGCGTGGCGATGTCCCCCGACAAGGACTTTCGCACCTTTGGACTGCGCGTCACGAATGTGGCTTTCCACTTTTGCAACTGCTGCGTCGTCAATGAGCGGACCTTGGGTGGAACCGGATTCCAAGCCCGGCGCAGGCTTCAGTGCATTCACAGCTACGGCAAGCTTTGCTGCAAAGGCATCGTAAACGGTTTCTTGCACCAGCACGCGGTTCGTGCACACGCAGGTCTGGCCCGTATTCCGATACTTTGAAGCGATGGCACCTTCGACCGCGGCGTCTAGATCCGCGTCCTCAAAGACGATGAAAGGGGCATTCCCACCTAATTCGAGAGAAAGCTTCTTCACAGTGCCTGCGCACTGGGCCATTAGGATCTTTCCAATTTCAGTCGAACCGGTGAAGGAGAGCTTTCGAACGATGGGATTCGAAGTCAGCTCGCCGCCAATCTCTGTTGCCGATCCCGTCAGGACGTTGAATACCCCTTTGGGGACGCCGGCGCGCTCCGCGAGTTCCGCAAGAGCCAGCGCGGAGAATGGAGTTTGTGAAGCGGGCTTCAGCACCACGGTGCAACCGGCGCCGATCGCCGGTCCCGCTTTGCGGGTGATCATCGCCAGCGGAAAATTCCACGGCGTGATGCAGGCGACGACTCCGATAGGCTGCTTGATGACCACAATTCGTTTGTCCGCCTGATGCTGCGGAATGGTATCGCCGTATACGCGTTTGGCTTCTTCGCCGAACCATTCCAGAAACGCCGCCGCATAGGCAACTTCGCCTTTCGATTCGGCGAGCGGCTTCCCCTGCTCCAGGGTCATCAGTCGCGCGAGATCTTCCTGGTTGGCCATCATCAAGTCGAACCAGCGGCGCAGAACCGCGGCGCGCTCCTTGGCGGTTTTTTTGCTCCACGCGGGGAACGCGCGATTGGCCGCTTCGATGGCTTGCCTCGTCTCGGCGCCGCCGAGCTTCGGCACTCTGCCAATGATTTCGCCGGTCGCGGGATTGTCGACGTTGATGGCCGCACCGGACTTCGACTGAATCCACTGGCCATCCAGGTAGCAGGCTTCGCGAAACAGCCGGGTGTCTTTCAATTCGCTCGCCGCGCTCGATGGTTTTGTTGCAATGTCTTGCATCTCAGACTCCTGGAAACTCTGCATCGTTAGATGTCGCCAGCGGTAGCCGGGTACTGCAGGTCCCGGACGCGGATTATGCGTGCGAAAGTGCGGCGTGTTTGCGTTCCGCCACGGAAGCCAGCGCCGCTTCGATTACATTCAAGCCTTCGTCGAACTGCTCGTCAGTGACCACCAATGGAACGAGAATGCGCAGCACATTATTGAGTGTGCCGGCGGTGATGGTGATGAGCCCGTGCTCGTAGCAATATTTGGCGATTTCCTTGGTTTCGGAATCCGCGGGCTCGCGTGTCTGCGCATCGCGCACCAGTTCGACAGCGCACATGCCGCCCAAGCCGCGCACTTCTCCAATCAAAGGCCATTTCTTCTGCCAGCCGCGCGCGCGTTCTTCGAAATGTTTGCCGATGGCGGTGGAGCGGGCGAGCAATCCGTCTTTTTCGATGGTTTCGATGGCGGCAAGCGCGGCGGCGCAGGATGCGGGGTGCCCGCAGTAGGTGCCGCCGAGGGCGCCCACGCCTGGCGCGTCCATGATTTCGGCTCTGCCAGTCACCGCGGCGATGGGCATCCCTCCGCCGAGCGATTTCGCCATGGTGATCAAATCGGGCTCGATGCCGAAATGTTCGGAGGCGAACCATTTGCCGGTGCGCGCGAAGCCCGATTGCACTTCGTCGGCGATGAAAAGAATGCCGTTCTTGCGACAGATTGCTTGCAGGAGCTTGAAATAATCGCGCGGTGGAATGATGAAGCCTCCTTCACCGAGTACGGGCTCAACGATCAGGGCAGCAACGGATTCCGCCGCTACGGAGCGTTTGAAGGCGTCCTCGAGATAATTGGCAAACGATTCCGCAGTGGCTCCGGTCTTTCCGCGATAGGGGTAGGCAAATGGGATCCGGTAAATATCGCTGGCGAAAGGCTCGAAGCCGGCCTTGTATGGATGCGTTTTGCTGGTCAGAGACATGGCGAGAAGCGTGCGGCCATGGAAAGCGTCTTCAAAGCAGATCACGGCAGGGCGCTTGGTGTACGCGCGCGCAATTTTGATGGAGTTTTCGATGGCTTCGGCTCCGGAGTTGAGGAGGATAGTTTTCTTGGGGAAATTGCCGGGAGCCAGGGAATTCAATTTCTCGGCCACCGCGACATAGCTTTCGTACGGCGTGACGGCGAAGCACAGATGCAGATGCTTCTCGAGCTGCTCGCGGATTGCGTTCATTACGCGCGGAGAACGGTGGCCGATATTCAGGCAGCCGATGCCGCCGGCGAAATCGATATAGCGGTTGCCGTCGACGTCTTCAATGATGGCTCCGCTGGCACTGGCAGCGAAGACGGGGGTGGCGTTCGAAGGGCCGCGAGGGACGGCGGCTTCGCGACGGGCCATCAATACGCGAGATTTTGGTCCGGGAATTTCTGTTTTGATTTGAATTGTCGACATTTTTTCTTTTCCTTGGCTTGAATCTAGTACCACGCGATGGGCGCCTCGTCGAGATTGACGAACACCTGCTTCGTTTCGAGATATTCTTCCAGACCCCACGGACCCAGCTCGCGGCCGAATCCGGACTGCTTGTACCCTCCCCAGGGCGCTTCGACGTAAGTCGGCTGCATGTGATTGACCCACACGATGCCGGCGCGGAGCGATTTCACGACGCGGAAGGCTTTGTAGATGTCGCGCGTCCAGACCGCGGCGGCGAGGCCGTAGGGCGTGTCGTTCGCTATGCGAATGGCGTCAGGCTCGCCTTCGAAAGGAATTACGGAGGCGACGGGGCCGAAGATTTCTTCGCGGGAGATGCGCGCGCTGTTATCCACGTCGTAGAAGATGGTTGGCTCGACGTAAAAGCCCTTGTCGAACTGCTTCGGCCGGCCGCCACCGATGGCCACTTTGGCTTCCTTTTTCCCGAGGTCGAGATAGGAGCTGACGCGGTCGTACTGCTCTTTGCTAACCAACGGGCCCATTTTCGTTTCGCGATCGAGCGGGGCGCCGAGTTTGATGCGCTTGGCTTTCTCGGTCATGGCGTCGACGAATTTCTTGTAGATTTTCTTTTCCACCAGGATGCGGCTGCCCGCGGAACAAACTTCGCCTTGATTGATGAATACGCCAAAAAGAGCGCCGTCCACGGCGGCTTCCCAATCGGCGCCATCGAAGAAAATGTTGGGCGACTTACCGCCGAGCTCGAGCGTGACACGCTTCAGCGTGTCGGCGGCGCTCTTGACGATGATTTTTCCCACGGCCGCGCTGCCCGTGAAGGCGATCTTATCGACGCCCGGATGCGCCACCAGCGCAGCGCCGGCCGTTTCGCCGAGGCCATTCACAATATTCACCACGCCGGGTGGCAGGCCCAGCTCTTCAAGCCAGTTGGCGACTTCCATCATGGTGAGCGGAGTCTGCTCTGCTGGCTTCAGAACGCAGGTGCAGCCAGCAGCAATCGCCGGAGCGAGTTTCCAGGAAGCCATGACCAGCGGATAGTTCCAGGGAATAATCTGGCCGGCGACGCCGACGGGTTCACGCAGAGTGAAGCTGAGGGCGTTCGCAGGCACGGGATTGACGTGGCCGAGAACTTTATTTGCCAGGCCGGCATAATATTCGAAACAGGTTGCGGCATCGGCGATGTCGTATTCCGCCTCGACGATAGGTTTGCCGGAATTGCGGCATTCCAGTTCCGCGAGCGATGCGGCATTCGCGCGAATTTTCTCAGCGAGCTTGTAGAGAATGCGGCCCCGCTCTGCCGCGTTGGTTTTCCCCCACGGCCCGGAATCAAACGCAGCACGCGCCGCTTTCACGGCTTGGTCGATATCCGCCGCACCGCCGGACGCAACCTGCGCGATGACTTCCTCCGTCGAAGGATCGTAGACGGGAAACATTTCTCCAGAGGCACTCTTGACCCACTGGCCGTTGATATAGTTTTGATAGGAGCGAACGACCGTTTTCACACTGCTGGACATCACTGCCTCCCAAATTCAAATCAAAGCGCTGCCGCCGCCAGTTTCCGCGCGGCCTTGCGCCTGCCGTAAACAAAAAAGAAAAACCACGCCAGCCCGATAAAAAAAATAGTACCGGTAAACATCTTGATTTCGAACAATCGAATTGATTCGATCTGGTGCGAAGGAATGAAAGCGACACCCATTCCAAGGATTGTGGTGACCAATCCGCAGCTGCCGGCCAGAAGGAGCGTGGCTTTGCTGTAGTGTCCCTCGCCGGGCACAGTTTGCCCCGCGAGCTTCAGCAACGCGGCGTGCATGTACAAAAAAGGAACGAGCTGCAAAACTACGGCCAAATCCAGCATGGTAACAAACGCTTCCTTCACTCCGGCGCCGACGAAACTCATGCCAAGAAAGAGAGCGGAAAAGGTGGCGTGCACGATCAGCGCAACATACGGCGTGGCATATTTCTTGTGCAGCCTGCCCAAACCCTCGGGCAAATAGGAATCGAGGCCCGCAACGAAGGGGATACGCGCGGAACCCGCAAGCCAGGCCGAAGCGATTCCCGCGATAGAAATACTGAGAACAAAGGCGAAGGGCGAAACAATCCAGGGAACTCTTACTTGCTCCGCCATATGCCCAACCGCTTGAACGACGCCTTGCAACACGCCGATGTCCTGCTTGCTGACGGCGAGGAGCAGCGTCAACGTCGCGCCAATATACAAGATACCCGAGAGCAAGCCGCCCCAGCCGACGGCGCCTGGCAGCGTTCGCCGCGGATCTTGAATTTCGTCGCCCATGACGGAAGCCAGTTCGAGGCCGACGAGCCCAAAACAAATGACGCCGAAGGAGCCGATCAAGCGAACGTCTCCAGTGACGCGGAAATCGGCCGCGGTCATGCTGGTGCCAAAACGAAAGAGCACGACCAGTCCGAGGCCAATGAGCGTGACCGCAGTAATCGCGGTGCCGATCCCGCCCAGATTGTTGATCCACTTGCCGACGCCCATGCCACGTACATTGAGCGCAACGAGCAGAACGAGAAGCACCATCGATGCGCCGAGTGCGAACCAGGTGTTGTCCGCAAGCGCGCGGGCTCGCGGACCTGCGACATAGACTGAGATGCCGACGAAGTACAAAAGAACCGTCGGCACGTAGAAAATATTGTTCGTCCAGTAGCACCAGCCCGACAGAAATCCGTGGAAATCGCCGAACACGCGTTTTGCCCACAGGTAGACGCCGCCTTCGCCGGGATAGCGGTGCGCCAGCTCGATGACCGCGATGCCCTGCGGCCAAAAAAACAGCAGCAGCGCAAGAGTCCAAAGCCAAACGGTAACGCCACCATTGGCCGCAATGGTCGGAACCACGTTGAGATTGACGATGGCAACGACGAACAACAAAACGAGGTCCCACTGACCGAGAACGCGGCGCAGGTGCGGAGCTTCCTGCGTGTTGGGAGCCGGCGGCGCCATGATGACATCGTTCGGCAATGGTCTTCTCTCCTAAACCTCTTATTGGGGGTAGCTAGTGTCCGGCCGCTCCGACAAAGGCGAGGCCGCGTTCTTGCTGCGCCTTGGCAAGAGCAGGCGCAACTTCCTCGAAGACCGCAAGGTGTTTGTCGATGTCAGCCTCCGTGTGCTGCACCGAGATGGTCCATTGCTCGTCCCACCAGTACGGCTGCGCGAGAACGCCACGATTGACCATGGCGAACCAGTAGTGCCGCCAGAGATCGATATCGATCTTGGTCCAGTCGCGATAGTTGCGAATTTCCTGCGGATACAGCATCAAAGCACCGTTCACGCCCGCGCTAGCCACATAGGCTTTCAGTCCGGACTTCGCCACGATGGCGCGGTAGCCTTCCGTCAGTTTCTTGCTAAGTTTGCCCACGTGCGCGTAGCTCTCGCGCGTAAGCACTTCGCGGAACGTCACTAGACCCGCAGCCATAGCCACGCGGTTCGTGTTGTACGTGCCGCCGTGGAAAACCTTGTGCTGGGAGATTAAGTCCATCACGGCTCGGCTCGCGCCAAACGCACCCAGCGGCAAGCCGCCGCCGATGGATTTCGCCAGGCAGATGATGTCCGGCTTCACTCCAAAAAATTCGCTGGCGCCGCCCCAGGCCAGCTTCGCTCCGGTTTTCACTTCGTCAAAAATCAGCAGCGCGCCGTTCTTCGTGCAAATATCGCGCAGTCCCTGCAGAAAACCGGCCTGCGGCATGCACAATCCGACATTCATCAGGATTGGCTCTAGGATAATCGCGGCGATTTGGCCAGGATACTGCTTGAAGCGATTCTCGACGCTCTTCAGATTATTGAAACTGGCAACGACAACGTTTTCAAGCGAGTTCTTCGGTATGCCACCGCCGCCGGGAATGGAATTGGGCGCATCGGGATCGCCATACTCTTCGGCCTTGGGCTTCACGCTGACGAGCGCGGTGTCATGAAGACCGTGGTAAGAGCCCTCGAACTTCAGGATCTTGTCACGGCCCGTCGCAGCGCGGGCGATGCGGCAGGCGTGCATGGTAACTTCCGTCCCGCTGGAGCCGAACCGCACCATGTCCACCGGATAGCGTTTGCAGATTTCTTCCGCGAGCTCCCATTCCTGCTCATGCGGCATTCCAAAGGTGGTTCCTTCATGCAACTTTTGTTCGACGGCCTTCACCACCGCCGGATGGCAGTGCCCGGCCATCAACGCGCCAAAACACAGGTTGTGATCCACATACTCGTTCCCATCAACATCGTGAATGCGGCCTGCTTTTCCGTCCTTCACGAAAAGGGGATAAGGCTCGTAGTGCCGGTAGTTGCTGGCCACTCCAAGCGGGATGCGTTCGAGGGCCCGCTTGTGGGCCGTCGCGGACTTCGGCGTCCGCTTTTCGTAGTTCGCGATTTCCTTCTGCAGTGCGTCGTGCATTTTCTTGCTCCAAGGTGGGTGAGCCGCTTTTCGGCTGCCCCGGGCAGGTCTGTTCCCTGCGGTCAGATTATTTCCAGAACAATTTCTTCAAGCGTGCAAAGGAGCGGCCCTTGCGAGCCGCGCCGGAAAATCACTGTTCGCTGAAGCGGCGCCTAGAAATGGAACTTCAGCGCAAATTGCAAGAGCCGCGGATCGCGGATGTGCAGAGGCTGCCCGAACGTCGCACCTAGATTCGAAATGTTGCCATCCACGCTGTAGAACTGCGCGTGGTTCCAGACGTTGAAGATATCGGCTCGGAATTCCATCTGCACACGCTCCCCAATTTTGGTTTGTTTGGAGATGCTCATGTCTGTGTTGTTGATCCCCGGCCCGCAACAGATCGAGCGAGGCGCGTTGCCGATCGTTCCGGGATCGACGGTCGCATTCGTAAAGGTATTGGGATCGAATGCGTAACCGGAGGCCGGGACGCAGCCAGGAGCGGTCGGATCAACGGCTTGGGCAAGCGGGCCAGTGCCAGGCGCGCAAACCGTACTTCGCGGGTTGACGGACTTGAAAGTCGCCCCCGGCGCAAAGTTTGGCTGGCCGGGCGCTTCGAAGTCGAAAGTAGTGTCGAGGAGCTCGGCGTCATCCTGCGAAGTGATGCGGACCGGGAAACCGCTCTGGAAGCTGAGAATGCCCGACACTTCCCAGCCGTTCAGAAGCTGGCCTTTGAAACCATCGAACTTGGGAATCGGCAGGTCCCAAACATAATTGAAAACGAATCGGTGCCGCGCGTCGTAGTTCGAAAGTCCGTAGGTGGAGTTGAAATTCAGCGGATTCAAGGCGCTTTCGAAGCTCGAAGCGTTGTCCAGGGATTTGCTGAAGGTGTAGGAAGCCTGGAATTGCAGGCCGTGCGAGAACCGTTTTTCGAAGAGCACCTGCAGCGAGTTGTAATTCGAATGCGCAATGGTGTCCTCGCTGAAGATACCCGAGAAAACGGGGGTGCCCTGGGTCGGGCAGCCTGTTCCCGACAGGGGGTTGCACAAAGGCGAGGAGTACGGGCGAATTCCGACAAGAGTAATTTGCTGGCCATTGGACGCTGGGGTCAAAACACACGCAGGAGCGGGATTCACGATCGCGCAAGGAACATTTGGAATGGCGGTGTTTGGTGGGGCTGACGGGTTTCCCACATAGGGCAAGTGGAAAGTCTGGCCGGGCTGCAGCTGGAGAGTAAAGCTATACGCACTGTCTTCGCCAAATGGCCCGCAACCCTGTCCCTGGGCAGCCAAATCGTTGCAGGTCGCAGGATTGCCGGGGTTTACTTCGTAGGTGGCCAGCAATCGGTGGCCTTGCGCTCCGACATAAGCGACTTGCAAGAGAATGTTGCCGGGTAATTCTCTTTTAATCGTCAAGTTGTATTGGTCTGAATACTGGGTCCGCATATTTGCGGGAAACTGTCCGAAATAAATACTTCCAAGGAACCTGGACCAATCCATCGCCTGGTTACGCGGCGGATTCAAGATTCCTGTGAACGGATTTGGCGCAATCGTACCGTTCTGTTCGATGTAGGGAGCCTGAAGGAACGGAGTCGGAATGAAGTTGCTGCCGCCGAAGGGCGGCTCGGCGCTGAATTGCTCGAGAACCAGCTGCTCGATTGGGTTGTAAAACATTCCGTATCCCATGCTGATGCTGGTCCTGCTTGGGCCGCCGGTCAACTTGGCCAGCCAACCATCGCGCGCGCCGGGGCTCCAGTTGAGGCCCAGACGCGGTGCAAAGGATTTGTAATACGTATTGGTCAAACCACTCGGAACGGTTTTGTCACCCGGAAAAACCAGTCCGATCGGAGTGACGCCGGCGGCATCGCATCCGGCTTCCCCCCCTTGTGGAAACTGAGTGGCAAGCGGGTTAGACGGATCAAGCGCGCAAGGGTAGATGGTCGAGCGCTCTCCTGGCCGGAAGGTCTGAACCTTATGACCGATATCGGACATAGGCGTGTTCAGTTCCCAGCGCACGCCGTAGTTCAAAGTCAAATTGGGCTTGATCTTCCAGCTGTCCTGCGCGAAGAGATAAAGCGCCTTACTCCGAACCAATTCGTGCTGTGCCGAGCCTTGCGCCATGTCGCTCGCCAAGCCGAGGAAGTAGTCTGGGTAAGGACTGACCGCGCCCAGGTCGTCCCCGCTAATGGTGGAGCAAGTTGCCGGCTGGTTGGGGTCTGCCGGCGGAGGGCAAATATTCGAATCGCTGTTGAAAACAATTTGTCCGTTCACGTCGAAGTAAAGTAGTTGATCGAATTTTTGGTAGCGAACATCCCCACCAAACTTGAAATTGTGATTGCCGATGATCTTGCTGTAGTTGTCGCTGAACTGAAACGTATTCCCGATCTGAGGCAACTGGCCGCCGAAGTTGTTGCCGATCGCAAAGCCGCCGTTCAGCTGAACGTACGGCACCCCTTCTATTTTGGAACCGAGCCCGCTATGAATGCCGCAGTCCGCAATACTGACGGCCCCCGCCGCGCAGATCGCGTTTAGCGTCGCTGAATCCGTCGTGCCGTTGAAACAAAAGGCGGAAGCGTCGGGGAACCCGGCCGCACTCTTGCAGGAATCCGTAATAGCATTGGTTCTTGTCGGTGTATCGAACTTCAGCTGGCCTTCCCGGAAATAGCTGAATCGGAGTTCATTCACGGCCGTCGCGCCAATCGTAGAGGTGTGGGTTACATTGATTTGCTGCGTGCGGGTGGCGTAGTCACCCGGGAAATTTCCCAGCGGAGCCCCTTCCGCCTGAAACTTCGCGAAGGGATCCACTGTGTTGTCATCGTCAAAATAATAGTAGATGGCTGTTTTCTGGTTGTTGTTGAAGAGGTGATCGACCTTGATCTGGAATTGATCGCCTCTGTCTGTCTTCTTTGGGACGGTAGTGACTTGGCTGGAAGCGCCACCCGCACCTGGCACATATTGCAACAGGCTCTTGGCAACAGGATCAAAACACTGCGTGGGAATCTGATTCGTGGGGAAAAGGCTCAGATTAGCCGGGAGATGAACGTCGTTATATGGGACGCCCACCGCCGTCTGTCCGTTCCCATTAAGCCCAAGGGGAAGAGTCCCGTTGATCACATCGTTCAACAAGAGTTGCTGGTTGGCATTCAGGGCCGAGCCGCAGCGGTCCATCAAGAGGCTCGCAACCGTCGGATCAACAAGCGAACCCGAAAATGGTGACAACCCCCGAGGGGCTCCGTCTGAAAAGTCACCGAGCAGATCTGTTGCAGTCGGGACAGTGACTTGTTGGGAGACGATTCCCTGGACAATCCTCCGGCCTTCATAAGAAGCAAAGAAAAAAGTCTTGTCTTTCTTGATGGGCCCGCCAAAGGTGCCGCCAAACTGGTTCTGTTTGAACGCCGGCTTGGGTGATTCAATGAAGGTAAAGGGATGCGTGTTCAAAACATCGTTGCGGAAAAACTCATACAGGCTGCCGTGGATATTGTTCGTGCCGGACTTCGTCACCACGTTCACCACCGCGCCCGAGTTGCGTCCATATTCGGCATCAAACGAATTGGAGATGACCTTGAACTCTTCAATGCTGTCCGGGGAAGGTTCGATCGCAGGCAAGTTGGCGAAGAGGTCGTTGCCGTCGCCGCCGTTCACGGTGTAGTTGTTGGCACGGCCCCGGCCGCCATTCACGGTGACGACGCCGGCTTTGTCCGAGCCGTAGAAAGTATCGTTACCTAACTGGGACTGCACTCCGGGCTGAAGCTGAAGCAATTGATAGACGTCGCGCTGGTTCAAGGGCAACTGAGTCGATGAACGCTCGTTGACCACCGCACCGAGCTGCGACGAACTTGTATCCACGACGGGTGGCGCACCGGTGACTTCCACGGTGTCCACGGCCGCGCCAATTTGCAGGGTGATGTCCACGCTCAGAACTTCGTTCAGGTTGAGAGCAATCCCTTTGCGCACATACTTCTTGAATCCCGTCGATAGCGCATTGATTTCATAAGTGCCCACGGGCACCTCGATGAAAATGTATTCTCCGCTGGCCCCCGCTTCCACGTCTCGCGTGGCGTGCGTGGCCTCGTTGATAAGCGTCACTTTGGCGCCGGCAATGGCGCCGCCGCTGTTGTCCATCACTGTGCCGCGGACGCGGCCGCCGGTGCTTTGCGCGGCGGCAAGAGGTGCGCCCAGGTACAGAGCAAGCGCACAAATGGCCATGGACAAAATGAAGTGGCAACGCAAGGAACGCAACTGCCGGAATCGCAGATCAACTTTCATGGACTCACCCCTTGCCGCGAAAAATCTTTCGAGGGCTGATTCTTCGTGGTTGCTGTGCCCCTGAAACCTTACTATAATCCAGCAAACTTAGAGAAAGCCGGCACCAGTGTCAAGCAGAAAGAATTTATCCACCGCATCAGCGAAGCGCGAGTCACACCGCCGATTGCGGATCAGCGAAGTGGCCCGCCGCGTGGGCATTTCTTCCTCCGCCTTGCGCGCATGGGAAGCGCTCGGGCTAGTGGCTCCGGAGCGCACGGAAAGCCGCTACCGGCTCTACAGTGAGGCAGACGTTCGCTTGCTTCAGCGCGCCATTTTTCTTCGACGCGCTCGCGGCCTGAATCCTGCCGCCATCGTTCATGTCCTGAAACGCCAGGGCGTAGTCTCGGCGCCCGCGGAAACCCAGGCGCATCCCGGTCAGCGTTTCCGCCGATTGCGAACCCGCCGAGGGCTGTCACTCGCGCAAGTGGCGCGCGCTACTGGTGTCTCCGTAGGATTTCTCAGCGGCCTGGAGCGCGGCCAGATGCGCTCTTCCATCGCCACGCTGCGCCGCATCGCGCGCTTCTATCGCACTAATATTCTGTCGCTGTTCGAAACGGCCGGCGAAAATCCTCGGCTCGTCCGCCCCAACGATCGAAAAATCCTGGAAACCAACCCTGACGTGCGCATGGAATTGCTCGCCTGGGGCAATACTGCCATGGAGCCGCATCTCTTCCGCGTCAAACCCGGCGGAGGCAGCGGCGAATCCTACTCTCATGAGGGTGAGGAATTTCTGCACGTCCTTCGCGGTGATTTTGAGATCTGGCTGGACCGCAAGGAGCACTACCGGTTGAAACCGGGTGACAGTCTCTATTTCGAGAGCTCGACTCCGCATCGGTGGAAAAATCCGGGGCGGACAGAAACTTGGCTGCTGTGGATCAACACGCCGCCGACATTCTGATTTCGGGGCTATATGCGAATAAATCTAGCTGCAAGCCAGGCGGGAGGTACGATGAAATTTCGCGCTTTGTTTTTTGGACTTCTGGCACTCGCGCTGGCCGCTGGCGCTTGCAAGAAAAAAGAGGATTCTCTGAGCTTGCTCGTTTGGGAAGGCTACGCCGACGATTCGTTTGTCCGCGCGTTCGAAGAAACTCATCACTGCAAGGTAGTCGCATCCTTCATGGGCACAAGCGACGAGCTGGTTGCAAAGCTTCGCGGCGGCAGCGCCTCCAATTACGACGTCATTTCGCCCTCCAGCGACGTGGCTACCTCCATCGTGAAGGCCGGCTTGGCTGCGCCCCTCGACCTCTCAAAAATCCCGTC
>Ga0210384_10000972_pt1 | contig 40935 bp, 34 predicted proteins | sample IncBWH2MmetaG_FD_160574 | JGI IMG/M metagenome (GOLD analysis project Ga0210384, IMG submission 160574) | Forest soil microbial communities from Barre Woods Harvard Forest LTER site, Petersham, Massachusetts, United States - Inc-BW-H-2-M | ecosystem: Environmental > Terrestrial > Soil >...
CCAGCGCCAGGCCGAAGGAGAAGAAGATGAAGAACCGCCGCGCCGCCAGGCTGGCCACCGCCAGGCCCGTGGGGAGGCCGCAGACCTTGCGCAGCAGGTAGACCGCCATCCCTTCGGCGAAGACGCCTCCGGAGGGCAGGGAGAGACCCAGCCCCTCGGCCGCCGTCCGGATCTCGAGCAGGCGCGCCCAGGACGGCGGCGGTCCGGAGCTCTGCAACAGCCGCCGCCAGCCGAGGGCGTCGCAGCTCAGCACGCCGAAGTAGAAGACCGGCGTGGCGAGCAGCCAGGGAGCGGCCATCAGCAGCTCCCGGATGCGCCCCAGGTCGGCGCGGCGGAAGAGGAAGGCCAGCAGGCCGATCGCGGCGAGCGACCCCGCCGCCCGCATCGAAACCCGCAGCCATGCCCGGCGTCGACTGCCGGCCGGCCTCGCCGGGCGGGCCGGTCCGGGCGCCACCTCTAGCTCCATCCGAGCTCCCGGGCGGCGTTCAGAAGGCGAGCTTGTTCGCCGCGTCGAGCGCCGCGACCTTGTAGCACTCGGCCAGCGTCGGGTAGTTGCAGACGGCGTCCAGGAAGTAGTCGAGACCGCCGCCCAGGGCGAGCACCGCCTGGCCGATGTGGATCAGTTGAACCCGCTCTCCAAGGCAGCACATCTCCCGCTCGAGCGACGGCTCGGAAGGCGTGGCAGACCGGCGTAGTCTACGCCAGCCCTTTGTGGCCAGCTTGTCCGTGATAACAGAATGTGCTACGCTGTTATCATGATTCGGACCCAGGTCAGCCTCTCCGACGAAGAGTACAGCGCCGCGAAGCGCGAGGCGAAGCGGCTCGGGATCTCCCTGGCGGAGCTCCTGCGCAGGTCGCTCCGAGGGCTCTTGCCCGCGGACGAGTCGAAGCCGTGGATGCGGTATGCGGGAATGGTCGATTCAGGGGACCCGCATTCCAGTCAAAGGATTGATGACGTCGTCTATGGCCAGAAGGACTGAGGCGTATGTCGACACCTCGGCCTTGATCGCTTTCGGCGACCGGTCGGACAGCTACCACCTGCTGTTCCGGCGCCTCTTTGCGGACCCTCCGCCGCTGCTCACGACCGCGCTGGTCGTGACGGAAGGCCATGGATGGTTCCTGAAGCGCTACGACCGCACGCGAGCCCTGCAGTTCGCCGCGATGATCGAGGAGATGAAGTTCCTGGAAGTCAGGCCCGCCGGCGCTGAGGAGCTGCGCGCCGGGACCGAGATCCTTCGCCGCTTCGCCGATCAGGATCTCACCCTGGTGGATGCGGTGGGACTGCACGTCATGACGGAGCGCCGCACCGGGAGCTGTTGGTCGACTGACTTCCACCTTGGGCTGACCGGCGTTCCGCTGGTGATCCACCAGCGCTGAAGCTCCCGACGCCGCAGCGCACGATCCGCAGCCTTGGATCTCGAAGATCCAGGTGAGCTCGCAACCCGGCTCGAAAACGACATCAGCAGCTGCCAGTTCGCAATCTCGCTGGATTCTTGGCGTCTCTCATGCTAGGTTGCGGGGGCACGGGAGGACGTTTCCATGGGCAGCCGCCGCATCTTTGCTGGCCTCGTCTGTCTGGCGGCTTCCGCCGCCGGGGAGTCCCGGGCGGCAACCGCTCAGCTCCCGGCAGCCCCGACATCCCTGCCGGCGGGCCAGTGCGTGCCGAGCCACAACGTCGGTTGCTCCAACCACGGCCGCTTCAGCGTCGAGGTCAGCTGGCAGAACCAGTTCAACGGCACCAGCGGCAAGGGGGTCGTGGTGCCCGCCGCCTCCTCCGACGTCACCCTCGCCTTCAGCTTCGGAGACCCGGCCAACATCGAGCTGCTGGTGAAGCTGCTCGACTTCGGCGATGTCGTGAAGCTGTTCTACGGCGAGCTCACGGACCTGCACTTCCAGATCACCGTCACCGACACGACGCACGGCACGATGAAGGTCTACTCCAACACGCCGGGCGACTGCGGCGCCATCGACGACGCCGCCTTTCCAGGCCAGGGCCCGGCGCCCGGAGCGGACCTTGGCGAGGGCGTGATCGCCGGCGTCGCCGCGGCCGCCGGGGCCGCCGGCAACGATGAGGCCGGCGAGACCGGCGGAGCCGGCCGGGCCGCCGACGCCGCGGCCCCGAGGGGCTCCTGCCGCCCCAGCGCCACCACGCTCTGCCTGCTCAACGGCCGCTTCGCGGCGACGGTGACCTGGCAGAACCAGTTCAACGGCGTCATCGGCGTCGGCACGGCCGGACCGCTGTCGAGTGAGACGGGGACCTTCTACTTCACCGATCCGACCGACAAGGAGCTGCTGGTCAAGATCCTCGACTTCGGCAATCGCATCGGCGTCTTCTACGGCACGCTCTCGAACCTGCAGTACACCCTGCAGGTGACCGACACCTCGACCGGCGGCACGAAGACCTACTTCAATCCGCCCGGCAACTACTGCGGCGGGATCGACAACGCGTTCCCGAGCGACCTAACGGCCTCGACCTCCTTCACCCTGATCCCGGTGCCGGTCGCCAACACCGAGCACCGCACCGACGACATCGCCCTGGTGCCCTTCACCACCGCGACCGGCGGCAACCTGGAAGTCGACGCCGACTGGACCTCCGCGGCGGACAACATCCAGCTGGTCCTCTTCCGCGGCGACTGCACCCTCCAGGACGCCGTCCAGAACGCCTGCGACCAGATCGTCGCCGCCCGGGCCATGGTCAAGCCGCAGCAGCTCCTCGAGCCCAGCCTGCCGCCCGGCACCTACACCATCATGGTCATCAACGAAGGCCCGGGCGACGAGTCAGGCACCATGACGGCCAAGCTCACCCCCTGACGAGAAAGCGTCATCGCCACAGATGCGTATCGACCCGATCCTGGTCGGCGATCGCATCGTCGAAGGCGCGTCCTCCTGCCACGTGGCGGCGACGTCGCCGAGATCGCGGTGCCGCAGCGGCGTCCCACCCAGGCCCGCACCTCGCACCAGGGCTTCGAATGGCGATGTCGTTGAGGGTCTTCCCTTCCGCCTTCGCCCGCCGGCGTAGCTCCGAGTCCAGGAAGTGCGGGATGTCCCTCAGGGTGTACTGCACTCAGAGAGTGTAGGCGACGCAAGCACTCAGCCCAAGCGAATGTCGCGGCCTCAGCTCGCGACCTTGGCTGGCTTGTAGGCGCCGGGCACGATCCGGGCGGCGATCGACAGGCGGTTCCAGGCGTTGATGGCGGCCACCGCCAGGGTCAGGTCGGACAGCTCCTTCTCGCTGAAGTGTGGCCGCACCTCGTCGTAGACCGCATCGGAGGCGTGGCCGTCGGCGATCCGGGTCACGGCTTCCGTCCAGGTCAGGGCGGCCCGCTCCCGGTCGGTGTAGTACGGGCACTCGCGCCAGGCGTCCAGCGAGTAGAGGCGCTGCTCGCCTTCGCCGATCGCGCGCAGGTCCTTCCAGTGCATGTCCAGGCAGTAGGCGCAGCCGTTGATCTGCGATGCCCGCAGCTGGCACAGCAGCAGCAGCGACCTCTCCAGCCCACACTGCTGGAGATATCCGTCCAGGGCGTCCATGGCGTCGTAGACGCCGGCGGCGGCTTTGGCGTAGTTGAGGCGTGCTTTCATGAAGAGTTCTCCTGGAATTCGATTCGGCGAGGTGGCTTCCGGTCCCCCGTCGTTGTCCGGCGAGGGCGTCGATGGCGTCGATGCCCGCTCCCAAGAACACGATGTTAGCCAGAATTGGACTTGTCTCACAGATCCATTTTCGATATTTTAACTGGGCCAATTCGACGCCGATGCCCAAGCAGACCACCCACCTCCCTCTCATGCTGCCGCCGCGGGGGCCGGGCCAACCGGCCGCTCGCTGGCTGGTCGCCGGCGTGCGCGCCGCCATCCTGGAGGGCCGGCTGCGTCCCGGGGTGCGGCTGCCGTCCACCCGCGACCTCGCCCGGCACCATGGGCTGTCGCGGGGAACGGTCGTCAGCGCCTTCGAGCAGCTCGCGTCGGAGGGCTACTTGGAGGCCCGGGTGGGCTCGGGCACCCGCATCACCGCCGTGCTGCCCGACAGCCTGCTCGAGGTCGCCCATCCGGCAACAGCGGTGACAGCGGCAACTGCGGCAACGGCGGCGACGACCGCAGCGACAGCGACGCCGGCAACGGCGGCCACGGCCGCCGCGGCGCGCCCACCCGCCGTGCGTAGGCCACCGCGCCGGCTCTCGGACTACGGCCGCCGGGTGCGTCCTTTCCCGGAGCCTCGGATCGTCCCCGTCCGCGCCTTCCGCACCGACCTGCCGGCACTGGACCTCTTCCCGACGACGCTGTGGGCGCAGGTCGCGTCTCGCCGCCTGCGGCGGGCGTCGACGAACCTCCTCCTGGGGTGCGGCCCGATGGGCTACCCACCGCTGCAGGAAGCGGTGGCGGGATACCTGACCGCCTCACGCGGCGCCCACTGCGTCCCCGGGCAGGTCGCCATCGTCTCCGGCGTGCAGGAAGCGCTCGACCTCGCGGCGCGGCTGTTGCTGAACCCCGGCGACCGGGTCGCCATCGAGAACCCGGGATACATCGGTGCGGATCTCGTCTTCGCGGCGCTCGGCGCGGCGGTCGCTCCGGTCGGCCTGGACGACGAGGGAATGACGGTCGGCGAGTCGTCGCTCGCGGGCGCGCGGCTCGTCTACGTGACCCCGGCGCACCAGTTCCCTACCGGCGTCGGCATGAGCCTGCCGCGGCGCCTGGCGTTGCTGGAATGGGCGCGACGCACGGGCGCGCTGATCTTCGAGGACGACTACGACAGCGAGTACCGCTACAGCGGGCGGCCGCTGCCGGCGCTGCAGGGCCTGGACCGGCACGGCCAGGTGCTGTTCGCCGGCAGCTTCAGCAAGGTGCTCTTCCCGTCGCTCCGCCTGGGATACCTGGTGGTGCCGGCCGACCTGGTCGACGCCGTCGCGGCGGCACAGTCCGTCACCAACCGGCACGCCCCGCTCCTCGAGCAGGCGGTGTTGGCGGACTTCATCGCCGGCGGCCACTTCGCGCGGCACGTCCGGCGCATGCGGCAGGTGTACGCGGAGCGGCTGTCGGTGCTCCTCGAGTGCGCCGCCGAGCGGCTGGCCGGGCTGCTCGAGATCTCCGGCGTGGAGGCAGGGCTGCAGACCGTCGGCTGGCTGCGCGCCGGCATCGACGGTGAAGCGGCGGCGAGGGCGGCGGCGCGGCGCCACGTGGAAGTCACGCCGCTGAGCCGCTACGGCCGCGGAGCGGCGGCGCGGGAGGGATTGCAGCTCGGGTTCGCCGCCGTCGACCTGCCCGAGATCCGTCGCGGCGTCGGCGACCTCGCCGCGGCGCTGGCGGAGGAGGCCGGCGCCAACTGAGCCACTACCCGAGGTCCACGGACGAGTCGCCGGCCGGATCCTGCCGGTAGAACGCGCGCAGCACCTCGTAGAGGTCCGGGTGCTTGGCTCTTAGCTGCGCGCCCTTCTCGAAGAACGCCTCGGTCACCACCGCGAAGAACTCGGCGGGGCTGATGGCCCCGTAGGCGTCGATGTCGCCGGGCTGGTGCGCGGCGACCCGCTCGAGCAGCTCCTGGTACTCGGCGCCGAGCGCCCGGGCCCATGCGGTATACGACGAGTGCCGGCCGAGGTCGGGTGCGCCGTTCATCGCGCCGTCCTCGGCGTCGAGCTGGTGCGCGAACTCGTGCAGCACGACGTTGTGGCCGTCGCGGGGGTTCGACGCGCCGCGCTGGACCGCATCCCACGCGAGCACCACCGCGCCGCGGACCCACGACTCGCCGACGCGCACCTGGTCGCTCTCGACGACGAGGTCGCCGAGCTTCTGGCGCGTCCCCTTGACGACGTACGCGCTCGGATAGACGAGGATCGATCCGAGCCCGGGGTAGTAGTCGGTGTCGCGGTGCAGGAGCAGGACGCAAGCTTGCGCGGCGATGGTGAGCCTGATCTCGTCCGTCATCTCGAGCCCGCCGCAACCTTCGAACCTCTTCTCCGCCAGGAAGACCTGCATGTGCCCTTCGAGCTCGCGTTGGTCCTCGTCGGACAGCGTGGCGACGTAGGGAACGTTGCGCCGCACGATCGCGCGCTGCTCGGCGGACAAGGGCGTGCCGCGCAGCCGTGCGCGGCGCTTGCTCTTGAAGGACAAGAAGTCGAGCACGCGCGAAGGGTACCACCGCCCGCCGGCGACTGGCGGTCGTTGCGCCGCGAACCGAGGAAGGCGTGTCTCTCCCCGCCGGGGAGACACGCCTTCCCCGTGCAGCGCAGCCGGCCCCTACTTCGCCCCCACCGTCACCGCCAGGTCGCGCGGCTCGCCGCCGCGCAGGATGCGCAGGGTGGCCGGCTGGCCGATCCGCTCCTCCGCGAGCAGCGCGTGCAGCTGGGTGAGGTCCGACAGCGGCTGCCCGTCGAACCCCAGCAGCACGTCGCCGAGCACCAGGCCGGCCGCGGCTGCCGGGCTGTCCGGCTGCACGCCGACCACGATCAGGCCGACCGACTGGCCGAGCCGCTCCTCGAGGTCCGCCTGCAGCCGCACCGGGTAGGCCCCGATGCCCAGGAAGCCCCGCCGCACCCTGCCGTGGGCGAGCAGCGACTCGACCACCCGCCGCAAGGTCGCCCCCGGCAGCACCAGTCCGCGCCGGCGCAGCAATCCGGAGCTGGCGATGCCCAGCGGTCGGCCCGCCGCGTCCACCACCACGCTGCCCGAGAAGCCGCGCTCGCGCGCCGCATCCAGCTCGACGTAACGCTCGAGCTTGGCGCCGGCCGGGCTGCGCCAGGAGTCGCGGACGTCGCTGATCATCGCCAGCGCCGCCCGCACCTGCCGCCCCGGCCGCCCGACCAGGACCGCGAGCTGGCCGACCGCCAGGCCCGCGAGGTCCGACCATTCCGGCACCGCCAGGCCGGACGCCTCGACCCGGAGGACCGCCAGGTCGGTCGAGCTGTCGCGGCCGACCAACGTCGCCGGCAGCCGCTTGCCGCCCTCGAGGCCGACGACGACGTCCTCGTCGCGCTCGACGTTGTGGCTCGCCGCCACGATCACGCCGTCGCCGGCGAACACCGTGCCGCTGGCCGACAGTCGCCGCCCGCCGTCGATCTGCGCCGCATAGGGGCTCGCCGCCGCGACGACCGCGGCCACGTCCCGAGAGAGCTGAAGGAACGAGGAAGGATGGGAGCTCGAGGCCGAGCCGGAAGCCGAGCCGGAAGCCGAGCTGGAAGCCGAGCTCGAGGCCGAGCCGGAGTTGGGGTTGGGGTTGGGGTTGGGCTTGGAGTCAGCAGTCTCAGTCGTCATACCGGCAGACTACCCGCGCCGCCGCGGCCGCACATCCGCCGATCAGGCAGGCACCCACCTGGCCGATCGGCCAGTGTACCCCCCTGGAATGCGTCCGTCATCGCAGTTGCAGTAACATCTCTTGGTAGAATACGCCTATCAACGATACACCGGCCAATCCAGCTCACCGCCCGCCGGGCGGAAAGGACAGGAGTCGCTCCCGGTGCGTTCAAGTCGGCCGCTTCCCGCGGCAGCCGCCGCAGGGGGGGACTGCAGCGTCATGCGGACCGTCTTCATCTTCGACTCCGACCGTGAGCTCGGCCTCGGCCCCGCTCTGGTGGAGATGCTGAGCACCGCCGGCCCGCTCGAGACCGAGACCAGGCTCATTCCGTTCACCCCCGCCGAGCTGCCGCCGCCGCGCTCCTGGGGCGACGGGGCGGCGAACGGCGCCTTCCCGGCCGCGTTCTTCCTGGTGCTGTCGCCGGCCGTGCGGGCTCTGATCCCGGCGCTGCTCCGGTCGCTTCAGGATCAGGCGGCCGGGGTGCCGGTCATCGCGGTCTTCACCAAGCGCGAGCCGGACGAGGTCCTCGCCCTGCTCGACTCCGGCGTGAGCGATTTCCTGGTGCCGCCCTTGCGCGCGTGCGAGGTGCTGCCGCGCCTCTGGCGTTTGCTCGGACCCGCCTCGCGGCCGTCGGCCGCTCCCGGCTCCGAGGCCGCCGGCTTGCGGCACCTGCACCTGATCGGCGCGAGCCCAAGCTTCGCCGAGGTGATCGAGAAGCTGCCGCTCCTGGCGCAGAGCAACGCGACGGTGCTGATCTCGGGCGAGACCGGCACCGGCAAGGAGCTCGTCGCCCGCTCGATCCACTACCTCAGCCAGCGCGCCAAGAAGCCGTTCGTCGCCGTGAACTGCGGCGCGATCCCCACCGATCTGGTCGAGAACGAGCTCTTCGGACATGAACGCTCCGCCTACTCCGGAGCCAACGCCGCACGCACCGGCATCGTCCATGAGGCCGAGGGCGGCACGCTGCTGCTCGACGAGATCGACTGCCTGCCGCTGCTCGCCCAGGTCAAGCTGCTGCGGCTCTTGCAGGAGAAGGAATACCGGCCGCTGGGCTCGGTCCGGGCATGCCAGGCGGACGTACGCGTGCTGGCGGCCGCCAACGGCGACCTCGAGCAGGCCGTCGCCGCCGGCCGCCTGCGCCAGGACCTCTACTACCGGCTCAACGTCATCCCGCTGCGCCTGCCGCCGCTGCGCGAACGGCGCCAGGACATCCCGCTCCTGGTCCGCCACTTCCTCGACCGGTTCTCCCGGGAGAGCCGGCGCCCGCCGGCGCGCTTCGCCGCCGCCGCCATGCAGCGCTTCATCGCCCACGACTGGCCAGGCAACGTGCGCGAGCTCGAGCACGCCGTGGAGCGTGCCATCGTGCTGACGCCTCCCGGCGAGGTCGTCGTCGATCCCAGGATCGGCCCGCCGCCGGCGACCATGGCAAGCGAGGGTCTGAAGCAGGCCAAGGCCCGCGCCGTGGCGCAGTTCGAAGCGAGCTACATCCGCGGGCTGCTGCTGGCCAACGACGGCAACATCTCGCGCGCCGCCAGGGCCGCCGACAAGAACCGCCGCGCCTTCTGGGAGTTGATCCGCAAGCACCACATCGACGCACAGAGCTTCCGCCACGCGCAGTGATCCCTTCCCCAGCTCGTCGTGTCGCGCGGCTGCCGCGGTCGCCGTCGCGAAGGCCGCGGAGCGTGGCGGCATCCTCGGCCGATCACCCCGGAGTGGGACTTTTCGACGGGAATGGGTGGACAATAAAGTCTATCCGCCGCAAACCTCGCTCTCGCCGTGCTACGCGTCACTCCGCGGCTCCGCGCCAAGGATGAAAAAGTCCTGCTGCCGGCACGCGTGTCGAGCTATTGCAAGGGTTTCTCGCATGGCACATCCGTTGCAGCCCGGCCTCGCCGGCAAGTGCCCAGAGCGAGCGGCGAACCATGCACGAGACCGCACTCCAGATCCTGGCCTACCTGGCCGAGAACCCCGACGCCGGCGACACCGCCGAAGGCATCGCCGAATGGTGGCTGCCGGCCGGCGCGGCACGGCCTCGGCTCGCCAGCGTCGAGCGCGCCCTGGCCGAGCTCACCGCCGAGGGGTGGTTGAGCGCGAGCCGCGGGGCGGACGCGCGCACGCGCTATCGGCTGGCTCCGGGTAAGGCGGACGGCGCCGCCGCGGCCGAGGCTCTCCGCAAGGAGAGCCGGCCATGAGCGCGGCGGCCGCAGCGGTCGCGGCAGTGCAGGCCGCGGCGGCAGACCCGCCGCCGGAGCCTTACCGCGGCAACTGGGAGCACCTGCAGGACGAGCTCGCCTGGCTCGACCGGTTGCTGCATCTGCGGCTGCTCGAGCGCCGCGGCGACGGCCAGGGCGACGGGCTGGAGCCTTTCCGCGGCCTGGTGATCTCCGAGCACGAAGTCCTGCGGCTGCTGGCCATGGCGGCGCCGCCGGGAGCCCCGGCCTCGGCGGAGCCGGCGGCGGCCGCGGAAGCTCCGCCGCACGTCGCCTCCAAGAGCGGCGGCGCTGCTCCCAGGCGCGCCTGGACCTTGCCGCGCCGGATGTCCGCCGCCGCGCCGCCGGCGGCTGCCGCGCCCGGCTCCGCCGGTCCCGCCGAGTCCGCGGGCGTGGCCGTGGAAGCTGGCGCCACCGCGGCCGCCGCCCGCGAGCGGGCGCTGGCCGCGGTCGTCGAGATGGGCGGCCACATTGCGGGACGCCGCGCGGCCGGCGGCGGTGCCGAGCTGCGCCTCGCACGCCTTACCTGGCTGTTCCAGCTCAATGCCTTCGAGGAGCGTTGCGTCCTGCTCTGCCTGGCGCCCGAGATCGACCGCCGCTACGAGAAGCTCTACGCCTTCTTGCACGACGACGTGACCCGCCGGGCGCCGACCGTCGGCCTGATGCTCGAGCTGCTGTGCGGCACGCGCGAAGAGGCCCTCGCGGCACGGCAGCTGTTCGCGCCGCAGGCGACCCTGCAGCGCGCCCGCCTGCTGCGGATGGGCGACACCAGCCTCGGCGCAGGCGGCAGCGGCAATCCCGCGACCCTGCTGGCGCGCCCGCTGAAGCTGGACGACCGCATCGCCGAGTTCCTGCTCGGCGCCGACGCCCTGCCGGCGTCGCTGCAGCACGTCGCCGCGCAGGTGCTGCCGCCAGCCCAGCCGCCAGCCGCCGGCGGGGACGCTACGGGCCCCGTCGCGGCCACCGCGGCCACCGCGGCCACCGCCGCCGTCGCGGCCACCGCGACTGCCGCGCGGGATGCCGGAGGCGTTGCCGGCCGCGGCGCCGGAGACGCCGCCGGGCACGGCGATGGAGAGGCCGCAACCGCCTCCGGCAACGCGGTGCTCCGCCGGCGTATCGCCGAGCAGATCCGCTTGCGCCTGCAAGGCCCGCAGCCGGCGGCAGCGGTGTTCTACCTGCGCGGCCCCTACGGCGCCGGCAAGCGCGAGCTGGTGCGCGCGGTATGCGCCGATCTCGGGCTGATGCTGGTGGCCGCGGACCTCGGCCGCCTCGCCGCGGCGCCGGGAGAGGCGGCGGGCGGCGCCGGCGAGGCCGCCTGGCTGCTGGCGCGCGAAGCGGTGCTGCAACCGGCCGCGCTCTGCCTGAGCGGCTGCGACCGGCTGCTCGCGGACTCCGACGCCACACCGGGCCCGGACTCCCTGGCGGCCCTCGGCGAGACACTGCGCCTTTTCTCCCGCGTCACCTTTCTCCTCGGCCGGCAGCCATGGACCGCCGGCGCGTCGCGGACGCTCGGCGAGGCGGCGGCCGACGCCGCCGGGGGGTGCCGGGGCGCCGACGCCTTCGCGGCGCTCGCCGCGGACGAAGCGATCCAGCCGGCTCCACCGGTGCCGGCCGTGACCGAGATCGTGCTCGACCTGCCTGACCTGCCGGCTTCGCGGGCGCTCTGGCAGCGCGAGCTCGACCGCCTGGCGGCCGGCGGCGCCACGCCGGAGGCGGCGGCCGACGCCGGCGCCCTCGCCGGCCGGTTCCGCTTCACTCCCGGGCAGATCCGCGACGCGGCGGCGCTGGCCGGGGCGGTCGCGGCCTGGCGCTCGCCGGAGGGCGGCGGCGTTGCCGCGGCCGATCTCTTCGCCGCGTGCCGCGCCCAGACCGACGGCAAGCTCGGCCAGGTGGCGCGCAAGGTCGAGGCGCGCGCCCGCTGGAGCGACCTGGTGCTGCCCCGCGACCCGCTCGAGCAGCTGCGGGAGATCTGCGATCAGGCGCGATACCGGCACGTGGTGCTCGGCGACTGGGGCTTCGCGCGGCGGCTGTCGCTGGGCACAGGGCTCAACGTGCTGTTCTCCGGCCCCCCCGGCACCGGCAAGACCATGGCCGCCGAGGTGATCGCCAACGAGCTCGACCTCGAGCTCTACAAGATCGACCTCTCACAGGTGGTCAGCAAGTACATCGGCGAGACCGAGAAGAACCTCGACCGGGTGTTCGCCGCCGCCGAGAGCGCCAGCGCCATCCTCTTCTTCGACGAGGCCGACGCTCTGTTCGGCAAACGCTCGGAGGTCAAGGACTCCCACGACCGCTACGCCAACGTCGAGATCAGCTACCTGCTGCAGAAGATGGAGGAGTACCAGGGCATCGCGATCCTGGCGACCAACCTGCGGCAGAACCTGGACGACGCCTTCCAGCGACGCCTGGCCTTCACCGTTCATTTCCCGTTCCCCGACGAGGAGAGCCGGCGCCGCATCTGGGAGGGCGCCTGGCCGCCCGAGACCCCGCTCGCCGCCGGCGTGGACGCCGCCTTCCTCGCCAGGCGTTTCAAGCTGGCGGGCGGCAACATCAAGAACGTCGCCCTCGCCGCCGCCTTCCTCGCCGCCGCCGAGCACGGCCGGGTGAGCCACGCCCACCTGCTGCGGGCGGTCCGCCGCGAGATGCAGAAGCTGGGCAAGACGCTCAGCGAAGCCGAGGTCGCCGCGCCGTGATCGACGCCCTCGACCACCTGCTGCGGCAGCTCTTCCGCAGCCGCCTCCCCGCCGTGCTGACCACCGACGACCAGGTGCGTTTCCAGCCCCCGGACAACGACTGGCGCACCTACGTCGGCACCCTCTCGGGCATCGCCCTCAACGTCTACCTGGTGACGCTCGCCGAGAACACCGAGCTGCGCTCGAACGGGCGCGTGCGGGAGGTCGCAGGCGGCCAGGTGCTCGAGACGCGGGCGCCGCGCCGCATCGACTGCCAGTACCTGATCACCGCCTGGAGCCCGGTCAGCGCCAGCTCGCCGTTCGAGCCCACCCTCGACGAGCACGCCTTGCTCTACCAGGTCACCTCGGTGCTGATGAATGCCGAGCCGCTGGTGCCGAGCCGCATCTACGCGCCGGACCCGCTGCCGCCCGGCTTCCCCGCCGAGATCGCCGACGCCGAGCTGCCCAGCCTCATCCTTGCCGCCGACGCCTTCTCCAAGACGGCCGAGGCCGAGTTCTGGGGGTCGGTCGAATGGCGTTGGAAACCCGGCATCTACGTCACCATCACCCTGCCGGTGCCGTTCGACTCCCAGATCGCCGGTCCGCCGGTGCTGACCAGCATCGCGCGGACCCGGGAGATCGGCGGCGTGGCGGCAGCCGAGGAGCGGATCCAGATCGGCGGCCAGGTGCTCACCGGCTCTCCGCCGGCGCCGGTGGCGGGCGCCTGGGTGCGGTTGGAGACCCCGGCCGGAGCGGCGCTGCGCACCGTCGCCGCCGACGCCCAGGGCCGGTTCACCTTCGCCGGCCTGACGGCCGGCGCCTACGACCTGCGGGTGCGGGCCGCCGGCTTCGCCGAGGCCGCGCGCGCCATCACGATCCCGTCCACGACCGGCGGCTACGACGTGCATCTGAGCTGACCGGAACGGAGAGACACAGGAGGAGCCCTGCATGAATACCGTTGGCAAGAGTCCCGGCGTCATCATCGACGAAGTGACCGGCCCCGGCGTGATCGGCGGCGTCGGCACCAGCACCGCTGCCTTCATCGGACCGGCCCTGCAAGGTCCGGTCGACGAGCCGGTGCAGATCACCAGTTACGACGATTTCCTGCGCAACTTCGCCTCGCTGCAGCCGGACGGCACCTACCTGCCGCACATCGTCTCCGAGCTGCCGCGCCGCTACTACCTGGCCACCGCGGTGCAAGGGTTCTTCACCAACGGCGGCAGCCGGGCCTACGTGGTGCGCGTCAGCACGGGGGCCGCGACGACCTGGGAGGTGAAGAACCAGGGCGGCCAGCCGGTCTTTCGGTTGCAGGCCCTGGATCTCGGGACGGCGGGCGACGGTATCAAGATCGTGGTCGCCGCCGCGAGCGCCACCGTCACCACCAGCAACCCCAACGGCGCCCTGGCGGCCACAGGCAGTGCCACGTTGGTCTCCGTCTCGCCCAGCGGCCTCCAGGTGACCGTCACCAGCTCCACGTTGAGCCCCGGCGACGTGGTGGTATGCGGCACGTCGAACCGCGCCACCATCATCGCCATCGACGTCGCCAACGGCATCTTGACGCTCGACACTCCGCTCCTGCCACTCCCCGCTGCCGGCGCCATCATCCATCTCGCCCCATTCGCCCTACTCGACACGCAGATGCGCCTGGCGAACACCGACGGCCTCTTCGCGGGGAGCGTGGTGAAGATCACCGGCACGGGCACGCCCACGGGCACCGACCAGTACGCGGTGGTGACCAGCATCAGCGGCAGCTTCGTGACCTTCGCCGCCAGCCCGGCACGCACCGAGACCTTCGACCTCACGGCGGCGACGCACCTCGTCTCCCAGGAGTTCCAACTCACGATCACGCCGCCGTCGTCGACGGCCGAGACTTTCACCAACCTGTCGCTCAATCCGCTTCACCCCGGCTATGTGTTCACGGCCGTGAGCTCCGAGTGGGTGCAGGTGGTCGCGCCGCTGCTGATCCCGACCACCTCCAAGTACCCCGACAGCCTGATCGCACCGGCCGCTTCGCTCGCGATCTCCGTACCCGGCGCCGATGACCACCCGGGCGCCCTGGGCGCGGCGGACTACCAGAACGGCCTCGACGCGCTCGACAACCTCGACGGCGTCAACCTGGTGGTGATCCCGGACGCCGCCGCGCATCCCGGCAACCACGTGATCCAGCAGGCGATGCTCGACCATTGCCAGTCCCCCGACCACCTGGACCGCTTCGCCATCCTCGATTCCCTTCCTGGTGCGCCACCCTCGGGACCCGGCAGCGTCAGCCTGCAGCGGTCCGGCCTCTCGACTCCGCACGGCTACGGCGCTCTCTACTACCCCTGGGTGCTGGTCGCCGATCCGCTCGCCGGCAGATCCTCGACGGCGCCGCCCATCGCCGTCCCGCCCTCCGGGCACGTCGCCGGCGTCTACGCCCTGACCGACGGCCTGCGCGGCGTGCACAAGGCGCCGGCCAACGCCGCCGTGCAGGGCGGCGTGCTCGGCCTCGAGCGCCGGTTGAGCAACGCCGACCAGGGACCGCTCAACGACCTGGGCATCGACGTGCTGCGCAGCTTCCAGGGGTCCAGCGCGGTGCTGGTGTGGGGCGCCCGCACGTTGGCCGATCCGGCCGTCACCGACTGGCGCTACGTCAGCACCCGCCGGCTGCTCATCTACATCGAGCAATCGCTCGAGCAGGGCATCCGCTGGGCGGTCTTCGAGCCGAACAACCTGTCGCTCTGGGGAGCGCTGAAGCGCACCGTCAGCGAGTTCCTCACCCGCGTCTGGCGCGACGGGGCGCTGTTCGGCGCCACCGCCGACAAGGCGTTCTACGTGCGCATCGACGAGGGACTGAACCCGCCCGCGCTGCGCGCCCTGGGGCAGCTCAACATCGAGATCGGCGTCGCCCCGTCCTTCCCGGCGGAGTTCGTGATCGTCCGCATCGGCCTCTGGGACGGCGGCGCGTCCATCTCGGAAACCTAGCCGCACACGCACACGTCAAGGAGCCACATCATGGCAACCGGGCTACCCGTCGATCCCTACCTGAATTTCAACTTCCTGGTGGAAATCCAGGGCATCACCCGCGCCGCCTTCCAGGAGGCGAGCGGCTTCGATTCCAGCATCGACGTCACCGAGTACCGGGAAGGCGGCGGCAACACGACGCCCTTCAAGCTGCCCGCGCAGACCAAGTACTCCAACATCACCCTCAAGCGGGGGATCACCGACGACACCGAGCTGTTCGACTGGCACCAGCAGTTCGTGACCGGAGACCCCGCGGCCTCGCGCAGGAACGGCTCGATCGTGGTGCTCGACCGCGCGGGCAAGGAGGTGAGGCGATGGAACTTCGTCCGCGGCTGGCCGAGCAAGTGGACCGGGCCGAGCTTCAACGCCGGCGGCAAGGACGTGGCGATCGAGACGCTCGAGATCGCCCATGAAGGGCTGGTCAAGGGCTGAACCCGAGGGCCACGGCCCACGGATCGGATCTTCTTGCGGAGGACGCGATGTTTCAGACCGAGCACGAGTTCACGCTGCCGCTGGGCTACCCTGACGCCCAGGGCAACCTCCACCGCGAAGGCGTCATGCGCCTCGCCACCGCGGCCGACGAGATCCTGCCGCTCAAGGACCCGCGCGTGCAGGGCAACGAGGCCTACCTGATCGTGATCCTGCTGTCGCGGGTGATCACCCGGCTGGGGTCGGTGCCGCAGGTCAACCCGAAGGTGGTCGAAGAGCTGTACGCCGCCGACCTCGCCTACCTGCAGGAGTTCTACAACCGGATCAACCGCAACGGGCGGGCGAGCGTCGGGGCGGTGTGCCCCAGGTGCGCCAACGAGTTCGAGGTGGCGCTGGCGGTCCCGGGGGGGTCCTAGGCTACCCCCTCGGACCTCTGTACGAGGAGGTAGCCTTCATCGCCTTTCACTTTCACTGGGCGCCGGAGACGATCTTGAGCCTCGAGCACCGCGAGCGCCACCGCTGGGTGGAGGAGATCTCGGGCCTCAACCAGCGCTTGAACGGAGAGCCATGAGCCACGGACCGATTCACGCACGCATCGCGCCGCTCGGCCGCTGGCGCCCCGGCGTTCCGATCGACGGGCGCGGGCGGCCCGGCCGCACCCGCCGGCCGGGCCCGCTCCTGGCCACCGCGCGGTGGCGCGCCTGGGCCGCCGCCCTCGCCGGCCGCCACGCCTCCTGGCGCGCCGCCGCGGCGGGACGCGCGAGCGCCCGGATCGGTTCCCCGGCGATGCGGCTGCGGCGTGCGGCGCGGCTCGCCCGCGATGCCGCCGAGCGCCGGCAGGCGCCGGCCCTCCAGTTCCATCCCACCGTGCGTCTGAGCATCGGGCCGTTCCTGCGCCGGGACTTCTGGCACACCGCCGTGGCCGCCACGGCGCCCCGTCGCGACCGCTCCGCCGTCGCTGGCTCCGCCGGCACTGGCCTTCCGGGCACCGGCTTCCCCGGCGGCGCCGCCGCACGCGGGAGCTCCGGAAGGGCCTCCGGCCTGGTGTACGCCGGCGGTGGCCCGGCCGGCCGTACCGGCAGCCGCCACGATCCGCAGCGTCCCGGCGCCAGCCCCGGTACCGGCCCCGGCGCCGCATCGCGCGTGTCTCCACCGATCCCAGCCAGCCAGCGGCAGGTCGTGGCGGCCGCGCCCGCGCTCGGCCCGGCGCCCCTCGCGCTGGTGCTGCGCCGCCTGCGCACGCCTCATGGCGGCCTCGGGCCGGCCACCCGCGCGGAGGATGCCGGATCCCCGGACGGCGCCGGCCCCCTCGGAGGCGGCAGGCGCTCCGCTCTGGCCCGCGACCTGGCCGCCCGGCTGAGCCGCCGGGAAGCGCTCCCGCTCGAGCTGCCGCCGGCCGCGCTCCCGCTCTCGGCCGGACCGCACCGGGAGCGGACAGCCGCCGGCCGCGGGCGCGTCACCGGCCGCGCGACAGGCGCCGCTCCCTGGGACGACCCGGCATCCGCCGGGTCCGCCGGCCTCGCCGGCTGGGGCGAGCGGGCGCGGCCGCCGGCGCCCCAGACCCTGCCCATGCCCAGCGTCGAGGCGTTGGCCGACCGCGTGATGCAGCAGATCGACCGCCGCCTGGGCGCCTGGCGCGACCGCACCGGCGCCTTCTAGAGAGCCCGCGGCGAGAGCGAGGACGAACGGCCATGAGCTTTGCCAAGGCGCGCATCACCGTCGAGTACACCGGCGCCGCCATCGACGTCATGTTCAATCCGGAGGAGTACACGCTCAACCAGGACAACACGTTCGCCTCGCAGACCGTGCCCGGGCTGTCGTCGCCGCTGCTGCAGTTCGTGCACGGCAACCTGCGCAGCCTGGACATGGAGCTGTTCTTCGACACCTACGAGCAGCAGCGCGACGTGCGCCAGGAGACCCAGAAAGTGGTGTCGCTGCTCGACATCGACCCCACGCTGCACGCGCCGCCGGTGCTGCTGGTGTCCTGGGCCTCGCTGCAGTTCCGCTGCGTGCTGGTGAAGGCCAGCCAGAAATTCGTCCTCTTCCTCCCCGACGGGCGCCCGGTGCGGGCCCGCATCTCGGTGTCGTTCAACGAGTTCATCGACGCGACGCAGGAAGCGGAGGCGATCAAGCGCCAGACCTCCAACTTCAGCAAGGTGCACGTCGTGGTCGCGGGCGAGACGCTGTCCGCGATCGCCGCCGGCTATTACGACGACCCGACGAACTGGCGGCCGATCGCCATCGAGAACGGCATCGACGACCCGCGGTTCCTGGCCGCCGGCCTGTCGCTGCTGATCCCGCCGCTCCCCTTCCTCGATCCCGCCACCGGCGAGGTCCTGCCCTAGAGGCATCCGGCCATGGCGCGCTATTCCACCTACGCCCCCGACTTCCAGGTCCGCATCAACGGCGAAGCGCTGCCGGCCGCGGTGCGCGCCACCGTCGGGAGCATCCGCTACGAGGACGGCCTGAACGCCGCCGACCGCGTCGAGATCAGCCTCGCCAACCCCAACCTGCGCTGGCTGCAACGCCACATCAAGGGCTTCGGCTTCAGCCCGCCGACCGGCGTCGACATCGGCCCGGTGCGCGTGGCGCAGGCGGCGCCCGCCGGCACCTTCGACCTCGACAACCGGCTGCAGCTGGCCATCGGCTACGCTCCCGACCCCCTCGACGAGGTGTTCGAGGGCGACGTCACCGGCGTCGAGGTCAACTTCCCCAACGGCGGCATGCCGACCCTCAACATGGTGGCGCACGACTACTTGCAGCGGCTGTCGCGCGGCACCAACGCGCGCGGCTTCGGCCCGCTGCCCGACATGCTGGTGGCTGCCATCCTCGGCGCCAAGAACCTGCTGATCCCCCAGATCGACCCGACGCTGGTGGCGGAGAACGATGCACTCTTTGTCCTGGACCAGGTCTTCAAGGGGACCGGGCTCAAGCAGGCCGCCTCCGGCAGCGGCCAGACCGACCTGCAACTGCTGCAAAAGATCGCCGCCAAGTACGACGCCAACTACTGGGTCGATGGCGACGTGATCCACCTGTCGCGTTTCCTCAAGGAGTTCGAGCCGCGGCTGACCCTGACCTGGGGCCAGTCGCTGCTCGACTTCTCGCCGAAGGTGACCACCATCGGCCAGGTGGCGGCGGTGTCGATGAAATTCACCCTGCGCGTCATCCCGCTCGACTTCCTGGTCACCGTGTCCTGGGACTTCGATCGCGAATCTGTCGGCATCTCGATCGTCCCGGGCAAGACCGCCCTGGGCGCGCCGGCGTTCGGTAAGCCGACCCTCAAGGTCATCGACCAGCCGATCTCCAGCGAGGCGGACATCGCCAAGAGCTCTCTGCGGATCTACAGCAAGCTGCGCGAGAAGCTCAACGCGCGCCTGACCGGCAGCGGCTCGGCGATCGGCGATCCGCGCATCCGCGCCGGCGCGATGATCCGCCTCGACGGCCTGGGACCCGACTTCAGCGGCAACTACCGCGTCGCCAGCGCCACCCATGCGATCGACAGCGGCGGCTACAAGACCAACTTCCAGGTCTACAAGGAGATCCTCCCCTGATGGAAAACCTGCTGAGCGATCTCATCGATTCGCTGACCGACCAGCATGACAAGTTCTTCGGCGTGGTGGTGGGCACGGTGATCGATCCTGTCGATCCGCTGTTGCTCGGCCGCGTGCAGGTGCAGCTGCCGTTCATCGACAGTCTCGACCTCTCCCCATGGGCGCGGGTGGCGACGCCGATGGCGGGGCCGGCGCACGGCATGTACTTCATTCCCAACCCCGGCGACGAGGTGCTGGTCGCCTTCGAGAACGGCGACGTCAACGTCCCCTACATCATCGGCAGCCTGTGGAACACCCAATCGCCGCCGCCGCTGCCGTCGCCGCTGCCGCAGATCCGCATGATCCGCACCCTGGCGGGCAACACCATCACGTTCACCGAGGCCCCGCCCACCATCACCGTGACGGCCGCCGGCGGGCAGACGATCGAGCTGTCGCCGGCCGGCATCCAGATCGTCGCCGGCGCCAGCATCATCAGCCTGACGCCGGACGGCATCACCATCACCGGTCTCAACGTCAACCTCGTCGGCACCGCGGCGGTCAACATCACCGCGCCCAACGTCACCATCAACGGCGATGCCGCCGCCAATGTCCAGTCCGCCGGCATCTGCAACGTCACGGCGCCGCTGGTGAAGATCAACTGACCGGACCCTGCGAACGATCGCGAGGACTGCCGCCATGCCACCCGCCGCGCGCGTCACCGACCCCTCCGGCCACCCCGGCATCGTCACCGGGCCCGGCGTCCCCACCGTGCTCATCGGCGGCCTTCCCGCCGCCGTCATGGGCGACGTCCACACCTGCGCCCTGGCGCCCACCCCCCATCCGCCGACGCCGCTGGTCCTGGGCAGCTTCACGGTGCTCATCGGCGGCCGCCCGGCGGCGCGCGTGGGCGACATGGCGGGGTGCGGCGCACCCATCGTCCTGGGCGACTTCACGGTCGAGATCGGAGGCTAGAGGGTGAGCGCCCCACCGCCGGACCCGAGCCGCGCCTTCCTGGGGGTGGGCTGGGCCTTTCCGCTGGCGCTCGGCGCCGGCGGCGCCATCGCCACCGCCGCCTACGAGGAGGACGTGCGCCAGGCGGTCGTCATCATCCTCGGCACCCGGCACGGCGAGCGGGTGATGCGGCCCACCTTCGGCGCCGGGCTCGAGGACTTCGTCTTCGAGCCGATGAGCGTCGCCACCCAGGAGGCGATGAAGAAGCGGGTCTCCGACTCGCTGATCGCCTGGGAGCCGCGCATCGACGTGCTGAGCGTCGACGTGCAGCCCGACGCCCCCGCCGCCCTGGGCCGCCTGCTGGTGAGCGTGCAATACCGGGTGCGCGCCACCAACACCGCCTACAACCTCGTCTACCCCTTCTATCTCCAGGAAGGAGCGCCGTCGTGAAGGCCGCGACCAGCCGGCTGCTGGATCCGCGCCGCGCGGCGGACATCCAGCCCCAGCTGCTCGCCCGGGGGCCGGCGTACCTCCCCGGCTGGAACCCGGGCGCCAGCGGGCCCGACGCGGCGCTGCTGTGGATCGCCGCGCGCGACCTGGAGGCGTTGCTGACGCGCCTCAACCGCGCGCCGGACAAGAACCGCCTGGCCTTCCTCGATACCCTGGGCGTCGAGCTCATCCCCGCGCAGGAGGCGCGCGTGCCGCTGGTCTTCACGCTGTCCTCCTCGGCGGCCGACGCCACCCTGCCCGCCGGCACCCAGGCGGCCGCGCCACCGCCTCCCGGGAGCAGCCAGCAGCTGGTCTTCGAGACCGAGAGCCAGACCGGCCTGGCGGCGGCCAGGCTGGCGAGCGTGGTCAGCCTCTGGCCGGGGCGCGATCAGGCCATCGACCACACGGCGGCGCTCGCCGCCGGCCAGCCGATCACTCTCTGGGACCCGCTGCAGCTGGCCGGCACGCCGCACGAGCTCTACCTCGCGCACGACACGCTGCTCGCGCTCTCCGGGCAGGTGAGCCTCGACCTGCAGGTCGAGCTGGTGACGCCGGCGAGCGAGGCGCTCGACCTGGTCTGGGAGTACTGGGACGGCCAGGTCTGGCGCGGCTTCAAGGACATGCAGCCGCTGTGCGGGGAAGCCGCGCGGCTGGCCGACGGCACCGCCGGGCTCACCCGCAGCGGGCGCATCCGGCTGGCGGCCGACTGCGCCCAGGCCGCCAAGACCACGGTGGGCGGCGTCGCCTCGTTCTGGATCCGCGGCCGGCTGACGCAGCCGCTGCCGGTCGATCCGGCGCGGGTGCTGCCGCAGGCCGGCGAGCTGCGTCTGGCGGTGCATACCGCCCAGGCCCTGGCGCCGGAGGCCACGGGAGCCGCGGCGCCTCCTGCCAGCGGCGCCGGCGCCGGCGCGGGCGCCGCGGCGAGCGCACCGGCGCCGCCGGCGTTGCGCGGCACCGCCCCCCCCGCGGGCCTGCTGCCGGACCAGGCGCTGTCGGGCGCCGGCCCGCTCGACACCAGCAAGTCGTTCTATCCCCTGGGACAGAGCCCCAAGCCGGGAGACGCCTTCTATTTCTCCAGCGCCGAGGTCTTCGGCAAGCCCGGCGCGCTGGTCACGGTCGGCGTCGTGCAGGCCGCCACCCCCGCCGACCAGATCCAGGTCAGCGGCCAGGCGACGCTGGATCACGCGCTCGTCTGGGAGTATTGGAACGGCTCGGCCTGGAGCCTGCTCGAGCTGACCGACCTCGACGTGGTGCCTGCCACGGCGTCTTCGAGCGGCGCTCCTGCCGACCTGACCGGCAGCGGCAGCTTCCGCTTCCGTGTCCCGGACGACATGGCCGCGGCCGAGGTGCAGGGCCGGCAGGCGCTCTGGGTGCGGGCCCGGCTGGTGAGCGGCAGCTACGGCATCAGCGCCACGGTGAGCTTCCCGGGAACCGGCACGCCGCCCAGCAACACGTTCACCTACGTCATCCCGCGGCCCCCGGCCATGGCCTCCTTCAAGCTCGGTTACAGCTGGGACTACGGGCCGTTCCCCGCCCAGCGCGTCCTGGCCAACAACGACTTCCAGGTCGTGGACGCGACCGAGGCGGCGCGCTGGCCGGGGCGGAGCTTTGCGCCGTTCGCACCGGTCAGCGGCCAGACGCCGGCGCTCTACCTGGGCTTCGACAAGCCGCTGCCGGTCGCGTTCCTGAGCCTGTTCTTCGACGTCGTCGAGCAGAGCCGCGACACGGCCGGCCCCAAGCTGGTCTGGGAGTCCTGGGACGGCATCCGCTGGAACCAGCTGGTGGTCGACGACGGCACCTCGCGGCTGCGCGTCCCGGGCATGGTGTCGCTGATCGGACCCGACGACGCCGCGGCCCTGGCGCGCTTCGGCGGCGCTGCCGGCGCCGTCCCGCTCTACTGGCTGCGCGGCCGCCTCGCCGAGGACGGGCCGCCCGGCGCGCCGACGATCGCCGGCATCTTCCCCAACGCGGCCTGGGCGTCGCAGCGCCAGACCATTGCCAACGAGACCCTGGGCACCGCCCTCGGGGCGCCCAGCCAGGCGTTCTCCTTCCGCGTCTTCCCGGTGCTCGCCGGCGAGCAGGTCGAGGTGCAGGAGCTGGCCGGCGCGCGCGCCGAGGTGGAGTGGCCGGCGCTCGCCCAGGAGGTGCTGGGGACCGGCAACGTCACCACCGACGCCCGCATGCTGCAGGCGCTCGAGGCGCAGCTCGCCGCCGAAGGGCCGCAGACCGACGTCGTGATGGGCGTGCTCCACCTGGTGCGCGACAGCACCAAACGGGTGACCGAAGCGTGGGTCCGCTGGACGGCGCAGCCCGACTTCCTGCTCGCCGGGCCCGCCGACCGCAGCTACGTGCTGGACCGCCCGCGCGGCCGCTTGCAGCTCGGCGACGGCGTGCACGGCCGCGTGCCACCGCCGGGCGCGGCGCTGGCGGCGCGGCTCTACCAGACCGGCGGCGGCAGCCAGGGCAACGTCGCGGCCGGCGCGGTCGCCCAGCTGCTCGCCGGCATCCCCGGCGTGCAGGCCGTCACCAACCCGGTGCCCGCCGAGGGCGGCTCGGACGCCGAGACGGTGTCGGCGCTGGCGGAGCGCGGGCCCCTGACCCTCGCCCGGCGCGGCCGCGCGGTCACCGCCGCCGACTTCGAGACCCTGGCGCGGGAAACGTCGCCGGCGGTGGCCGTGGCGCGGGCCATCCCGACCCTCGACGCCAGCGGCCGGCGGCGGCCCGGCTGGGTCACCCTGGTGATCATCCCGCGCAGCGGCGACCCCCGGCCCTGGCCGTCGTTCGGCCTGCGCGAGCAGATCCGCATCGCCGCCGAGGCGCAGGCGGCGGGGGACCTCGGCGCCGCTCTCCACGTGGCGGTCCGCGGGCCCGACTACCTGGGAATCGACGTCGACGCCTCGATCGCGCCGCTCGACCCGGCGGCGGCCGGCAGCCTCGAGCAGGACGCCCTGGCGGCGCTCGCGGCGTTCCTGCATCCGCTCACCGGCGGCCCCGACGGCCAGGGTTGGGCGTCCGGGCGAGGGGTCTACCTCTCCGACGTCGCCGAGATGCTCGGGCGGCTGCCGGGCCTCGACTACGTCGAGGAGCTGGCGCTGCTGCTCGACGGCCAGCTGCAGGGCAACTTCGTGCCGGTGCCCGCCGGGCGGGTCGTCGCCGCCGGCACCTGCCGCGTCCAGGTGGTCTGAACGGTCGGAAAGGAAAGGCCCATGCCGCTGCCGCTGCCCGCGCTCGACGACCGCCGCTGGACCGACCTGGTGGACGAGGGGCGCTCCTTCATCCCGCTCTACGCGCCGGCGTGGACCGATTGGAACCTGTCCGACCCGGGGATCACCCTGGTCGAGCTCTTCGCCTGGATCGCGGAGATGGACCTCTACTGGCTCAACCGCGTGCCGATCGAGCGGCTGGGCAAGTTCCTCGCCCTGGCCGGCATGGCGCCGCGGCCGCCGCGTGCCGCGCGCGTGGCGGTGAGCTTCGCCCTGGCGCCGGGGGCCGCGCCGGCCGACCTGCCGGCGGACCTGGAGGTGGCGGGAGAGGATCCGGGCGGCGTGCTCACCGTCTTCCGCACCCTGCAGCCGGTGACGGTCGGCGCCGCGCGGCTGGCCGCCCTGCAGAGCGCCGGCGCGGCGGCCGGGGCGCCGGCGGTGGACTACACCGCGCGCTGGCAGCGCGGGCTGCCGGTGCCGCTGCTCGGCGACGATCCGCAGCCCGGCGCCGCCCTCTATCTCGGCTTCGACCAGGCGCCGCCGGCGGGACAGCGGCTGAGCCTGTATTTCAGCTTCGCCGCGCCCCCGGCGGCGCCGGCCGGCGGCGACGCCGAGGGCCACGCCGAGGGCCACGCCGGCGGCGCGACGGTGCCGCCGCATCCGTCCGTGCGCCTGGCCTGGGAAGCCGCCGCCGCTCCCGGCCTCTGGCGGGCGCTCGACGAGGCCGCCGGGGAGGTGGCCGACGACACTCGCGCCCTCACGCTCGACGGGCGGGTGGTGCTGGCGCCGCCGGCGCCGCTCGCGGCGCAGCGTCTGGGCGGAGTCAGGGACGCGCTGTACTACCTGCGCTGCCGTTTCGTGGCCGGCGCCTACGACGCGGCGCCGGTGCTGGCGAACCTGGCGGTCAACGGCGTGCTCGCCGAGCAGGCGGCATCGCTGCCCGAGACCGTGCCTGCCGCCCAGCCGCCGCTCGTGCCGCCGGTGGCGGCGACCGCGCTCGGCAGCGGCAACGGCGAGCCCCACCAACGGTTCGCCTTCCCCGCCGCGCCGGTGCTCGCCTCGACCCTCGAGCTCTACAGCGTCGAGGCCGGGCGGCTGCGGCGGTGGCGGCCGCGGTTCGATTTCGACGGCTCGCGCCGCACCGACGCCCACGTCGTCGTCGACCTGCAGCAGGGCCTGCTGACCTGCGGCGACGGCGAGGCCGGCCGCACCATCCCGGAGGGCGCGCCGTTCGTCGCCCGCTACCGCGCCACCCGCGGGGCGGACGGCAATCTCCCCGCCGGCACGGTGACCGAGATCGCCGGCACGCCGCACAACCTCGCCCTGCCGGGTCTCGGCTCCCCGGCGGTCTTCGCGGCGCTGCTGAAGACGCTGTCGGTGACCAATCCGCTGCCGGCCGCGGGCGGCGCCGACGCCGAGAGCGAGCCGGCGGCGGCGGCCCGGGCGGCAGCCGAGATGCGGGCGACGACACGGGCGATCACCCTCGCCGATTACGAGCAGCTGGCGCTGCGGACACCGGGAACGCGGATCGCCCGGGTCACGGCGCTGGCCAACTTCGACCCGGCCTTCCCCTGCCTCGAGGCGATCGGCGTGGTGACGGTGATCGTGCTTCCCTACCTGCCTCTGGCCAGGCCCCGGCCCAGCCCCGGATTGCTGCGCGCGGTCGGCGCCTGGTTGGCGCGGCGCCGGCTGATCGGCACCCGCGTGGTGGTCGCCGGCCCCGCCTACCGCGAGGTCGCGGTGAGCGCCACCGTGCAGGCGCTGCCGCACGCCGATCCGGCGGCGCTGCAAGCGCGCATCCTCGCCGCCCTGGATGCCTTCTTCCATCCGCTCACCGGCGGCCCTGCCGGCCAGGGATGGCCGTTCGGCCGCGCCGTCTACCGCGCCGAGGTGCTGCAGGTGTTGAGCGAGGTGCCGGGGACCGACTCGGTGACCTCCCTGGCGCTGGTGCTCGGCGACGGCACCGCGGTGTGCGGCAACGTCTGCCTGGCGGCGACCGAGCTGGTGGCGGCCGGCACCCACGACATCCAGCTGGGATGAGATCGAACCATGGCGAACCTCGAAAAGCTGCAGCTCGAGCGCTTGCGCTACTTCCCCGGCCAGGACCTGCGGGCGCGCGACTTCCGCGAGCAGGCGGCGGTCGAGGCGCAGCTGCGCTGGTGGCACAACCGCGCCGAGCACGGCGCCTACGGCGTGCGCTTCGGCTTGCAGGCAGCGCCGGCGCCGGTGCCGGGCGGGGGCGCGCCGGCCGCGGTGGTGGTGCAACCGGGGCTCGCCTACGACGCCTTCGGCCGCGAGCTGGTGCTGGCGATGGAGGCGCAGGTAGCGGTCCCGGCACTGGCCAAGATGCTCGGCGGCGTCGCGGCGCCGAGCGGCGCGGCGCCGCGGGTGCTGACCCTGCGTTACGCGGAGCTCGGCCCGGCGGCGGCCGTCCCGGCTCTCGAGCCGTGCGCCGGTCCGGCGAAGACCAGCGGCACGGCCGCGCTCGCGTGGCGGGCCGAAGACCGCCTGCGGCCGGCGGACGGGGTACCGCTGGGCCGGCTAACGGTCCAGGAGGGGCATCTCGCCTGGGACGTCGCCTTCCGGCAGCCCCTGGCCTCGCCGATCGTTCGGCCGCGCTTCGCGACCGGCGCCACCCTGGCGGGCGGGACCGCATGGACGTCCTGGACGCGCAGCGTCGCCGACGTGCCCATCCCGCTCGGCTTTCAGGTCTGGATCGATACCCGCGCCGCCGGGTTCACCCGGTGGCCCTGCTACTTCGCCTGGCTGCAGGGCACCCTGAACGGCGGCTCGCCGCCCCCGGTCCCGCTGCTCGAGCACGTGGGCAGCGCCTTTCTGACCGGCTTCTACTTCCACGTCCTGACGGCATGGCTGCCGAGCCCACCGAGAGATCTATCGGTCCAAGGCCAGGCGCAGGCGCAGGCGCTCCGGCTAGCCCGCCAGAACCTCTCCGTCGGGTGGCTGGGCATCGAGGGTTCGGCCGCCGCCAGGCGGCCCGTCCCGCTGTCCATCGAGGTGAATCATGGCAATCTCTGATCCCACCGCCCCCATCGAGCGGCTCAGCTTCTTCGACGGCCAGCGGCTCTTCGCCGCCGACCTCGCCGGCATCGACGACTACAACCGGCAGATGCGCTGGCTGCACAACCAGAGTCTGCACCAGCCGGGGGTCGGCAAGGGCTTCGCGGTGGCCGGCGCGCTCGGCGACCGCCAGGTCTCGGTCGGCGCGGGCTATGCGCTGGACTCCCTGGGGCGGGAGATCGTCCTCACCCGCACGGTGACCATCCCCATCCCGCCGGTGGCAAGCGAGGCCGACGGCGAGTCGGTGTTCTTCGATCTCACCGTCTCCTACCCCGACGACTCCGAGCTCGAGGAGACCGAGACGCGCCAGGGCATCTGCCTGCCGCTCGGCGCCGTCCGGCTGCGCGAGGAACCCAGCTTCTGCTGGGTGCGCCTGGAGCGCGACGAGGCGGGCAACCTGCAACCGGTCGATCCGCGGCTGGCGGCCGACGTGAAGGCCGCGCTGCGCCTGGTGCTGGCCCGCGCCGAGGTGCTGCAGTGCAAGCTCAAGCAGCCCGTCTCGACGGCCGAACGGCTGGGCGTGCGGCCGGTCAGCCAGCCTTACATCGCCTGCGGCCAGGAGGTGGTGCAGTGGCAGGCCGCCAGCCCGGCCTCGCTGGCCAGCGGCGTGGCCTCGCCCATCCTGCCCTTCCGGCTGACGGCCGTCGTCGATACCTCCGCCGCCGCGTTCGCGACCATTCCCTGCTACACGGCGCGCATCGCCGGCGAACGCCTGCTGACCGTCGACGGCACCTCGGAACAGGTCCTGGTCGAACCGGTGATCGACCTCGGCGGCGCGACGGCCACCAGCTTCGTCCTGACGGCGGCGCTGGTGGCCGCGCCGCCCCTCGCGGGTCTCACCATCGACAGCTTCGGCGGCATCGCCGGCTTCAACGGCTGGAAGGTGGCATGGCTGGGGGTCGAATGAGCTACGCGTACCTCAACCGCGACGACCGCTGGCCGCTCTGGACGTGGAGCGGCCTGGACCTCGGCCGCGACGGGGCGCTCGAGCTCGGGGCGGTGCCGCTGCTCGCAGCGGCAGTGCCGCAGCTGGCCGGCCTGCCGGCGCCCGACGGACCAGCGGGAGTCGCGGTTGCGGCCGGCGGCGCGGTCTTCTACTCCGATCCCGGCGCCGACCTGCTGTGGCGCATCGATCCCTGCGATGCGTCGGCGGCAGCGGTGCCGTGCTTCGGCGGCACCGGCGGGCTGCCCACCCGGCTGCGGCAGCCACGCGGCCTGACCTTCCATTCCGGGCGCGGCCTGCTGCTGGTCGCCGACAGCGGCAACCACCGCATCCAGCTGCTCGATCCCGCGTCCTTCGGCCTCGCCGGCGTCTGGGGGCAGGCGGACCCGGCGGGACCGCCGCGGCCCGGCAGCGAGCCCGGACAGCTCGACACCCCGTGGAACCTGGCGGCGGACCCGCGCGGCGAGGTCTACGTGGTCGATTACGGCAACCGCCGCGTGCAGAAGTTCGGGGCGGGCGGCGGCGTGATCGCCGGCTTCTGGCAGCAGGCCTCGGGCGCCGGCATGGCGCTGCCGGTCGCCGTGGCCGTCCGGCCGGCCGCTGGCGAGGACTGGGAGGTGCTGGTGCTGGACGGCGGCGCGGCGCCGCGGATCTGCGTCTTCACCGCCGGCGGCGAGCTGCGGAGGCAGATCGCGCTGCCGTCGCCGGCATCGAGCGGCCCCCTGGCGCTGGCCGCCACGGGCGAGCGCATCTACGTCGGCGACAACGGCAGCCGCGAGCTGCTGGTGCTCGACGCGTCCGGCACGCTCCTCGGCGAGGCTGCCGGCTTCTCCGGGCCGGTCGCGGCGCTGGCCCTGGCGGGCGAGGGAGCGGGCTGCGGATGCAGTCAGGCAGGCGGCGCGGCGGCGGCGAGCAGCGGCCTCTGGCTGCATCCCGGCGGCGGCGCCGCGCCGCTGCGGCTCGATCGGAGGGCCGGCCGGCTGCGCAGCGGCGTACTCTGGGGCGGACCCTTCGGCGGCGGGGCGCAGCCGGTGCTGTGGCACCAGGTCAAGTGCCTGGCCGACCCCCTCGCCGGCGGCGCCCACCTGCAGCTCTACTTCGCCACCGGCGACAGCGCGGCGGGTCCGCCGGCCCCGTCGGCGGCAGCCTCGGCTCCCTTCGTTCCGCCGGCGGGCGCGCCGCCGCCGCCCGGCGCTCCGGCCTGGACGCCGCTGCCCCTGGACGCGCTGCAAGGGCTGATCCGTGGCAACCCGGCACGCCACCTGTGGCTCGGCGCCCATTTCAGCGGCGAAGGCCAGCAGAGCGCGCGGTTGTCGCAGGTGCGCGTCGACTTCGATCCCCAGACCTGGTCGCGGCACCTGCCGGCGATCTACCGCGAGCAGACCCCCGACCCCGAGCTGCTGGAACGGTTCCTCGCCCTGTTCGCCAGCGGCTTCGAGGATGTCGAGGCGGAGATTCGCGGCCTCGGCCGCCACCTCGACGTGGCCGGCGCGCCGGCCTCCTGGCTGCCCTGGCTCGCCGGCTGGGTGGGCCTCGAGCTCGAGGAGACCTGGACCGCGCCGAGGCAGCGCGAGGCCATCGCCGGCGCCTTCGCCGCCGCCGCGCGCCGCGGCACGGTTGCCGGGCTCGAAGCGGCGCTGCGCTTCTGGGCCGGCGTCGATGCGCATATCGCCGAGCCGATCCTCTACTCCGCCTGGTGGTCGCTGCCCGCGGCCGCCGCGGCTGGCGGCGGCGCCTCCGGCGGTGGCAGCGGCGGCGGGCTGGGCTTCGACACCGTCCTCGCCCCGGCGGGCATCGAAGGCGCCGTGGTCGGCACCACCGCGGTGCTCGACGAATCGTTCCTCACCGCCGACGGCGAAGGTCCCGGCGCACACCTGTATGCCGAGCTGGCGCACCAGTTCGCGGTCCAGGTCTACGAGCGCCAGGTCGCCGACCCGCGCCGCCGGGCGCAGGTGGTCGCCACCCTCGAACGCGAGAAGCCCGCGCACACGGCCTATCACCTGTGCGTCATCGCGCCGCGCATGCGCGTGGGCTTCCAGGCGCTGCTGGGCGTCGACACCGTGGTGGCCGGCCCGCCGCCGGCGCGGCCGCTCGGCGGCGCCGCCGGCCTGGTCCTCGGCGGCGAGCCGGCGGGACGCATCGGCGAGGGCGACCGGGTCGGCATCGGCACCCGCCTCGGCGCGGGCGCCGCGGGAGCGGCCGCCGCGGCCAACGCAGGACGCGCCCGCCGCGCGATCGGCGCCGGGGACCGCGGAGAAGGTGGCCGAGTGAAACGTCTGACACGCAGCGGGGCGCGAGCCCGTTGACCCGAGAGGAGAAACCATGGCCTTGATCGACACGCAGCCGGGGCAAAGGACGGACCTCGAGTCCCCGGTGCGCAACCGCTACTTCTACGGCAAGCTGCTGGACGTCTACCACTTCCAGCTCGAGACCCACTACTTCAACGCCAAGCGGCACCTGCTCAACCGCCTGGTCTCCGGCTACGGCGTGCTCGCCGGCCTGGACGTGGAATGCGGCGCCGATCCCCGGCACATCGTCCTGCACCCCGGCCTGGCGATCGACAAGTGGGGACGGGAGCTGGTGGTGCCCGAGGCCACGGCGCCCATCCCCATCCCGGCCGACGTCGCACAGGACGCGATCGATCACCCCCCTCCATCCGCCAACCCGGGACAGGCGCAGCCGCAGCCGGCCAGCGGCGTGGTGCGGGTGCTGCTCTGTCACCACGAGTGCGAGAGCGACCCGACGCCGGTCCTGGCGGGGGATTGCGGCACGGTCGCCGAGTGTGAGCCGGGCACCATCCGCGAACGCTACCGCGTGGTCTTCAAGGCCGGCGCCGCGCCGCCGGTCCAGCTCGGCTGCCAGATCCCCGAGCTGATCTTCAACAACAAGATCGACCACTCTGCGCTCGCCAAGTGGGTGACCGAGAGCACGGCGGAGCCGGCGCCGGACCCCTGTATTCCGCTGGCCAACATCACCGTCACCGCGGACGGCGGGCACGCCTGCGACCCTGGCCGGATCGACATCACCATCCGGCCCATCGTGTACACCAACGATCTCCTGTTCGACATCATCCTTGCGCTGATGAAGCCGGCGACGGTCGACTCGAGGCGCGCGAAGTAAGCCCGACGAGGTGAGAGATGACGACATCGACCTGTGGATGCGGATGCGGATCGACCAGCCAGCTGTGCGATCACGGGACGCAGGAGCGGCCGCGCTACTTCCCGCGCCAGCTCATCACTCCCGTGGAGCTCACCCTGGAGCAGCAGTACTTCCGCGACAAGCTGCGGCGTCACAACCGCCTCATGCACGGTTGGGGGGTCGCCTGCGGCGCGCAGGTGTGCCAGGTGATCGACAGCGCCACGAGGACCGTCCGGCCCTGGATGGTGACCGTCCAGCCCGGCTACGTCCTCGGCCCCTACGGCGACGAGATCCTGATCGATCAGCCGCAGGCGATCGATCTGCGCACCGCCGGGGCCGGCGGCGGCGGCGATTTGCCGGAAGCCGGCGACCCGTGGTGCAACCAGGTGATGGTGCAGCGCCAAGCCGGACCGCTCTACGTCGCGGTGAGCTACCGGGAGACGATGTGCCGGCAGGTGCGAGTGCAGCCCACCGGCTGCGGCTGCGACGACTCGCAGTGCGAGTACTCGCGCTGGCACGACGGCTTCGAGATCGGCGTCCTGACGCAGCTCCCCGCCAGCCCCCAGACGCCGCCCAGCTTCGACAATCCGTTCAAGGGCGCCGCCCGCCCCGATTGCCCGGCCTGTCCGACCAGCCCCTGGGTGGTGCTCGCCCAGGTCGCGGTGGACGCCAACGGGGTCGTCCAGACGATCGACAACTGCACCTACCGCCGCCTCGTCGTCTCCTGGAGCGGCCTCTGGTGGCAGTGCGGCGAGACCCCGGTGAAGATCACGCCCGTACCCATCGAGGTGCAGCAGGGACATCCGTTCATCCTCGAGGCCCAGACAGACCAGCAGCTGCCGTCTGAGCTCGGGGCCCACCTCGGACAGGGCGTCTTGGTGAAAGCGGTCCAGGTGTCGCCCGCGAAGGGCACCGCCGATCAAGCCGCCGGCACCATCGTCCACGTCAACGGCCAGGTTGACACCGCGGCCACGCTCGGCCCTCGATCCCTGAGTCTCCTCCATGCGAACGGCTGCATCCTGGCGGTCGCCGACAAGGCCTTCGCCGTCTTTGCGCCGCCACCACCGCCGCCACCACCGCCGCCGCCGCCGCAGGGCACCCAGCCGGGAACGGCGACCATCACAGCACCGCCGTCGACGGCAAAGCAGGCGGCGCCAACGCCGCCCACACCGGTCACGCCGTCGCAAGGCCAGTCCTCGACCCCAGGCCCGGCAGCACCGACTCCTGTAGCGCCGGTTCCCGCAGCACCGGCTCCGGTAGCGCCTGCCTCAGCCGCGGCAGCGCCCCCTTCGACTCCACCTGCCCCGGCCCCGGTAGTACCTTCTCCGGCAGCTCCGGCTTCGTCCGCCGGGGTTCAACCCGCCCCGGTGTCGGCCTCTCCCCCACCGGCCCCGGCTCCAGCCGCCACGCCGGCGGCCAAGCCAACGCCCACGGCTGCGCCGAAAGCCACACCCGTTGCCTCTCCGCCCAAGGCGGCGAAACGGGTGATCCGGCCGCGGACGTCGCGCAACAAGAGCCCGCAGAACAAGTGACGAGCCGGAGGCAGGCATGAAGAGCGCGACGGCAAGAAGCGTCAAGACCCGCGAAGCCGGCCCTGGAGCCGCCCGGCGCCGTGCTGGCGAACCTCTCAGTGCGCCAGGACCCGCCGGATCCCTGCTCCACCTGCAACGCACCGCCGGCAACCAGGCCGTCGGCACGCTGCTCGCCACGCCGCACCCGCAACTGCAAGCCCAGCTGCGCATAGGCCAACCCGGCGACGCCTTCGAGCGCGAGGCCGACCGCGTCGCCGACGCCGTGGCCGGACCGGCGGCGCCCCGCGGCAAGCTCCCGGGAATCTCGCAAATCCACGGCGCCGGCGGCGGAGCGCTGCGCCGCTGTGCCCGCTGCGGCGGCGACCGCAGCGCGGGCGACTCCGGGGGACCGCCCGCAGCGACCGCGGCAGGCGCGGTGCAGAGGAAGTGCCAGTGCGAGCAAGGGAATGGCGACGAGCTGATGCAAGGCCGCGAGACCCCCGGCGCGGCGCCGCGCGTCCCCGCCGGCTTCACCGCGCAGCTGGCCGGCCTGCGCGGCGCCGGCACTCCCCTCTCCCCCGCCCAGCGCAGCTTCTTCGAACCCCGCTTCAGCCACGACTTCAGCGCCGTGCGCCTCCACACCGGCGCCCTCGCCGAGAGCTCCGCCGAAGCCGTCCGCGCCCGCGCCTTCACCCTTGGCAACGACGTCGTCTTCGGCCGCGGCGAGTACGCCCCCGACAGCCCGTCCGGCCGCCACCTCCTCGCCCACGAGCTCACCCACGTCGTGCAGCAGACGCCCATGGTGCGCCGCCAGCCGTTCACGCCGGATGCTGGCGGCCAGACCTCACTGCTCGGCGGCATGGGGACGGAGGACCGACTCGATCGCAGCGGTACCCTGCCTTACCGACAGGCCGTGGAGCTCCAGAAGTGCATTCACATCATGGGAGAGGCCAACGCCGAGTACTGCCGTGAAGAGGTGCTGGGAGAGAAGCCCACACCTCATATCAACTGGAGCGTCACCCAGAGCAACACCGACGGCACCGCCTCGACGAAGTACTCCAGCACAGTAAGCATCAACTTCCTGCCCGACCCCAAGTGGCTGCATTGCGACGAGATCGCGTTCGTGCAGAATGTAAGACTGATCAATCCTGCCAGCAAGGTCAGCCAGGATCCCGACCAGACCAACAAGCAGAGAATCACGACATCTGGGTGGAGCATTGATCGTGCCGAGGCCAGGAAGTATGGCTGGTATGGCTACAACAACGACGGCAAGCCAAGCGGCACCGTGACGCCCGGAAAGTCGCCACCACCCACCACGGCCACGATGAAGGACACGCCTGCATGGAACGTGGCAAACCTGCAGTGGGACTTCGAGACGTGCTCCATTTGCAAAGCCGGCACCGATGCCGGAGAAGTATACGGCTGTCTTGGCTGGGGCTTCGACGTGGATGGCAGTTACAAGCTCAAGTCGCACCCGGTTGTGGAGTCCCCGGCGCCGAGCGCGGAGTTCAAGGCAGCGGTGAAGCAATGGAACGCACAGGCGAAGAAGCCCGCGGCTAAGCGCAATGATCCGAACCAGCAACCGCTCGGCCCTTTCAAATAGAATCGCGAGCAGGACTCTCACGGGAGCGCTGATCGTCTGTTCCTGCTCAGGAAGCAGCCGGACTATGATTGACCGCCTGATCATCGAGTCGGTGAGCGGCATCACCCTGATGGAATCGAGGGCTCTACCCACTGGCGAGCTCGATGCGGAGCAGGAACGCACCGCCGGCGACTACGTTCGCTCGCACTCCGACTACACGGCCTATCACCTGCTCTTCGCCCTGCGCCGGAAGGCGATCGGCGCCTATTCGCGCCTCTCCCCGGAGGTCAGGGCCAGGGTGCTCTGCTCCGCGCTCGGTCACCTGCGTTACCTCAACGACTGGGGCACCCTCGACCCGCACGAGTCTCATGACGGCGAGGCCGCGAGCGCCTTGCTAGAGACGGGGAAGGCCGCCGTGGAGTGCTTGGTTGACCTGCTCGACGACCGCCGACCCGCACCGCTCTTCGGGAGCGAGGAGGCGACCATGAGCTCGATCTACCAATACCGCCGGTGCGATTTCGCCTTCCGCTATGTTTCGCTCTTGCGCGGCCGGACCCCAACCTTCGACCCACAACCGGAACGGCGCGATGTCGAGGTTGAACGGCTGAAAGGCAACCTCCAGGGAACCGAAGACCATTCCCAGAACGCCAGTTCTGATGAGCGCTGATGGCTGAAAAGACTGCTGCTCACGCCAAGGGCACCCCAGCCGATTCGACGGCTGGACGACCGCCGCCATCGAGGCTCGCCCCGACTCAGAGTCTCGCCCGCTCCCTTCTGCACCTCCAGGGAACGGCCGGCAATCAGGCCGTCGGTAGGTTGCTCAGCATCCCGTGGCCGCTGGTGCAAGCCCAGCTGCGCATCGGCCAACCCGGCGACGCCTTCGAGCGCGAGGCCGACCGCGTTGCCGACGCCGTGGCCGGACCGGCGACACCGCCCGGCAGGTTGCCGGGAATCTCGCTGATCCACGGCGCCAGCGGCGGAGCGCTGCGCCGCTGTGCCCGCTGCGGCGGCGACCGCGGCGCGAGCGAGTCCAGGGGGACGCCCGCAGGAGCCGCGCCAGGAGTCGTGCAGAGGAAGTGCCAGTGCGCGCAAGCGAAGGACGACGAGTTGATGCAGCGCCGCGAGGCCCCCAGCGCGGCGCCGGGCGTCCCCGCCGGCTTCACGGCGCAGCTGGCCGGCCTGCGTGGCGGCGGCACCCCCCTCTCCCCCGCCCAGCGAGGCTTCTTCGAGCCCCGCTTCGGCCACGACTTCAGCGCCGTGCGCCTCCACACCGGCGCCCTCGCCGAGAGCTCCGCCGACGCCGTCCACGCCCGAGCTTTCACCCTCAGCAAGGACATCGTCTTCGGCCACGGCGAGTACGCCCCCGACACCCCGGCCGGCCGCCACCTCCTCGCCCACGAGCTCACCCACGTCGTGCAGCAGACGCCGCTGATCATGCGCCAATCGAAGAAGCAACAACTAGAAGATCCGAAATCCACCTCCGAGCCAGTCTATGGTCCGTTCCTACTTCAGGAAGTGATTGTCACGGCCACTGGGAACCTGGCTGGGCAGCCGCTGACGGACGCGGACCGCCAGAACGCCGCCAAGGAGGCGGGGTCCACGCCGCCGGCCGGGCCTCTGGCTGCCTTCCAGGAGGGCCCGCGATTCGTGCTCCACGACACCGCTGGGCCAACTCGCAGCCTCTCGACCTTGCAAGCACTCGGCCGCCGGTCCAGCGGCGAGGGGCCTGCGGCCTACGTGCCACGCGACAGCCCCGAAGTCATGGCCCACCCGACCTTCTTCAGCACGCGCCGTCCAACCGCGACTAAGTTCGAGGCGGCGGCGGAGCTGATGAAAAGGACGGATCGCGAAGATCTCTATCGCCGCGTCTGGCGCGCCACGGGCTCAAAACAACGGGAAGCTGCGCTCGACGGTGTGCTGACGGCTCAGGGATCGGACAAAGTCAAGGTGGGTTCTCGTACGGAAGCCGCTGTTCTGAAGGGGGAGGCCATCGCCCAGCTGAGCGCCGACTCTGGAGACGTCTGGTCGGCCGCCGTCTGGTCCGTCGAGGACATCTGCAAGGGAGGAGCTAGCATGGCAGCTAAGGGGATGCAAGCCGACCTCGAGGCGGCTTGCAACGGCCTTGCTGAAGTGAACAAGCACAGCATCGAGAGGATCGGCTCGAGCACCAACGTCGAAATTGTCCAGGAAGAGGGTTCTAACGGCGGGACTGAGCCGCCGAAAGACAAAGCTGGGAAGAGTCACTATCTCACTTACTCCGATAATCAGTATCAGGGGGTGAAGCGCCTCTACCTGCGGGCGGCCCTCGAGGTCGGCCGGTTCCCAGAGATCACGACCCACTTCTTGATCGATAAGAAAGCCGGCAATCATTTCGATCCCCGCTGCTTCAACCTGGGCCATCTCTACAGCCTCGTAAGCGACGCCCTGCACCACCACAAGAACTCGAGTTATGGAATAGAGCCCAGCTACGGCCCCAAGGCTGCCGACAACGTATGGTGGGTCGATAAAGTCTGCGGCGGCAGCCACCCATGAGCAAGGCAGACATGAAGAGCGCTACGGGTAAGAGCCTCAAGGGCTGCGAAACCGGATCCGGGGCCGTCCGGCGCTGTGCTGGCGAGCATCTGAGGGCGTCAGGGCCCGCCGGGTCCTTGCTGCACTTGCAGCGAACGGCCGGCAACCAGGCCGTCGGCACGCTGCTCACGACGCCGCGCCCGCAACTGCAAGCCCAGCTGCGCATAGGCCAACCCGGCGACGCCTTCGAGCGCGAGGCCGACCGCGTCGCCGACGCCATGGCCGGACCGGCGGCGCCCCGCGGCAGCCTCCCGGGGATCTCGCAAATCCATGGCGCCGGCGGCGGAGCGCTGCGCCGCTGTGCCCGCTGCGGCGGCGACCGCCGTGCGGGCGACTTCGGGGGACCGCCCGCAGCGACCGCGGCAGGCGCGTTGCAGAGGAAGTGCCAGTGCGAGCAGGGGAAAGGCGACGAGCTGATGCAAGGCCGCGAGGCCCCTGGCGCGACGCCGCACGTCCCCGCCGGCTTCACCGCGCAGCTCGCCGGCCTGCGCGGCGGCGGCGCCCCCCTCTCCCCCGCTCAGCGCGGCTTCTTCGAGCCCCGCTTCGGCCACGACTTCGGCGCCGTGCGCCTACACACCGGCGCCCTCGCCGAGAGTTCCGCCGAGGCCGTCCGCGCCCGAGCCTTCACCCTCGGCAACGACGTCGTCTTCGGCCGCGGCGAGTACGCCCCCGACAGTCCGTCCGGCCGCCACCTCCTCGCCCACGAGCTCACGCACGTCGTGCAGCAGACGCCACTGGTAGCGCGTCGCCAGCCGCTGGTACAGCGTGCGCTCCATACCGAGCCCATACCCGACGCAGGCATCACGGACGCGCAGCCACCAGATGCCGGCGCAGCCAAGAAGTGCCTATTTCCCGGAGTGGCTCGGACTTTGAACCTCCAGCCCGTGTTTCTGAGGAAGGACCCCAAGGACAACAAGCCGACTGGCGCAACTTGGACGACGAGGCTTAGCAAGGCGAACACCATCTGGGGGAAGCTTGGGGTCACCTTCAAGGCTCTCGCCGCGATCATCAAGACTACGCCGCTGAAGACCTCAGGGGCCAGCAAGGACGAGCGTGATGCAATCAGGGCGCTGCGAACGGGAGCTGGGGTGGAGGTGTTCCTGGTCGACAACGATCTGACAGATGCGGGCGGCGGAGCCACCCTGGCCGGCTGTGGTGCCGGTGGAGAAATCGTCTTGTCTGATCGCGGGACGAGCCCTACGCTGCTAGCTCACGAGCTGGGGCACACGATGGGCCTGGACCATCCTGGTGAAGCTCCCAATCCCGGCGCTCCGGGCACGATCATGGAGCCGTCCGCTTCGAACTCGACGGCCAACCCGACCCTCAACACCATGGCCAATTACTACCGCATCCGATGTCCCGCCTCGGCTGTACCGACGTGCCTTCAACCCGATGCGCCGCCATTGAAGTTTGACTATTTTATAGCGGCCCCGGACAAGACCGCTGTTCGCCACCAATAGGTCCGTTGACCAGGCCATGCCATGACGCGCCGGGTCACAGCAGCACCAGCCCCAGCCTGGCGGCGCGGACCGCGGCGTCCGTGCGGGTCTGGGCGCCGAGCTTGCCGACGATCGAGTTGACGTGGAACTTGGCCGTGTGCTCGCTGATGCCGAGGCTCTCGGCGATGCGGCGGTTGGAGAGGCCCTGGGCCAGGAGCTGCACGACCTCGAGCTCGCGCGGGGTGAGCGGCTCGGCCTGGACCTGCGGGGCGGGGCGTGGGCGCAGCAGCGGCGGCAGCAGGGCGTCGTCGAACACCAGCAGGTCGCTCCCCAGGGCGCGCAAGGCCGCGGCGAGGCGGCCGCCCTCGACGTCGCGGAACAGCAGGCCGCGTGCGCCCGCGGCGAGGGCCGCGGCGGCCGCCTCCTCGTCGAGGAGCAGGGCGAGGGCCGGCGGCCCGCTCTCGCCGAGGTCGCCCAGGCGCTCGAGCCAGCCGAGCGGATCGGCGCCGAGGTCCCAGACCGCGACCTCGGGATCGTCGCGCTCCACGGCCGCCGCCGCCCCGAGCGCGTCGGCCTGCGCCACCACCGCGAGACCCGGCTCGCCGCTCAGCAGGTAGGCCAGGCCGCCGCGGGCGAGCGGGTCGTCGCCCACCAGCAGCACGCGCAGCACCGGCGGCGAGCGCTCAGTCGACGGGGGTGCCGGTCTGGAGGTCGTCCCCCATGACGTCGTTGACATAGAGCATCTTGACCGCGGTCAGCAGGGCGGCGACCAGCGGCACCGCGACCAGCAATCCGAGGAAGCCGAAGACCACTCCCATCATCGCCTGGCTCAGGATGGTGATCAGCGGCGGCAGGTTCATCCCCCGCTTCATCAGCATGGGGATGAGCACGTGGCCCTCGACCAGCTCCACCAGCGTGAAGGCGATCGCCACCGCCAGCGCCTTCTCGGGCGAGACCAGGAAGCCCATGGCGATCGCCGGCAGCGCCGAGAGGATCGGGCCGATGGTGGGGATGAACTCGAGGACCCCGGCGATGATGCCGAGCGACAGCGCCGCCTCGACGCCGAGCGTCGCCAGCGTGATCGACACCATCGCGCCGATGATCACCATGGCGATGAGCTGGGTGGTCAGCCAACGCCGCAAGGTGACCCCGATGGCGGTGATCACCTCGTCCGCGCGCTGGCGGCTGGGATGCGGCACCAGGTGCAGCAGGCCGCGGCGATAGAGCTCGGGGTCGACGCTGAAGTAGATCGCGACGAAGGTGATCAGCAGCAGACCCACCAGCACCTCGAGCGTGGACGACAGGAACGGGAAGAGATAGCGGGTCGCGGCGCCCAGCTGTCGGACCAGCCGGACCCGCAGCGGCGACGGAGCGCCGGCGGCGGCCCCCGGCACGCCGGCGCCCGCGCCGGCCGTGCCATTGACACCGGCTGGGGCCGGCGGGCGCGCGCCGGTCCCAGCCGCGCCGCCGCCGCGCGCCCGCCCGGGGCGCAGGGCGGGGGTCGGCGCCGGCAGCGGCGCCTGGGAAGCGGCCTGGGCGGGCGCGCCCTCTTCCCCCGAGGAGCCCTCGACGATCTGCCCCCAGAAGCTGCCGCGATTGGCGGCCACCCACTGATCGACCCGGTCCAGCGCCTCCGGCAGCCGCCGGCGCAGCTCGCCGAACTGCTTTCCCAGCGTCGGCGCCGCGACCGCCATCACCCCGAAGAGAGCGCCGTAGGTCGACAGCACGATCAGCCCCGCCGCGATCCCCCGCGGCACCCGGATGCGCTCGAGGTAGTCGGCCCCTCTCGCCACGCCGAGCCCGAACAGCAGACCGATGAAGCCGGTGAGGATCAGCGGGTGCACTTCCCACAGCAGCTGCAGCCCGAGGTAGAGCGCGAAGACGAGCGCCGCCGCGCGCAGGACGTCCTTGCTCCCCCAGGCGTCCGCCCGCCGGGGCCGCCGCCGCTCGAGCTGCCGCCGGTTGGGCTGCGGCCGCGAGGCGGCCGCCTCGGCCGGCCCGGACGCCGCGGATTCAGCCTCCAGTGCGGCCGGATGGAGATGGATCGGTTCGTCCAAGAAGAATCTCGAGGTGTGGGTCGGTCTTGGACCGAATGGCGCCGGCGACGGCACCGCCGCGGAACCTGCCGCCGGCCGGGACCTCGCCGCGAAGAATGACCGAAAAGCCGCTCAGCGGCAAGGCCTGGCCCCCTCCCCGCGGCGGGGCGCGCCGGGAGGGGATCCGGCGTTCGCGGCAGGGGCGGCGATCGCCGCGAAGAGCCGATCGCCGGGGGGAGGCGGCGATCGCGATAATCGCCGGGGCGCCGGAGCGCCGGGGCGCCGGGGCGCCGGGGCGCCGGCCCGCCCGACAGGATCGATCCGGCTGGATCAGTCGGCGGCGAAGTAGCGCGCCCTGATGCCGAGGGTGGTCTGGTTCTGGAAGCCCTCGTACGAGCTCAGATAGTGGCCCGAACCGTCCGTGGCGAGATAGGTGCGGTACTGCGACCCGATCTGCAGGTCGTTGATCCAGACCTGGCTGCCGAGCGGTATGCCGGTGCGGTCCACCTGCACGCCCGCCAGGCCGACCGGGAACCAGGTGTCGTACTCCATCCAGACCAGCAGGAAGGTGCCGCCGGGCGCCACGGCCGCCGAGGGAGCGAGGTCGGACCAGTTCTTGCCGGCGCCGGTGCTGATCGTCTGCTGCTTGCCGAGCAGGCCGCCGGTCTTGCCGACGATCTGGCCGTCGACGCGGTAGTGCGAGAAGTCGTGGAGGAAACTCTGCCAGGCCACCAGGTAGCTGCCCTGGCCGTCATTGGCCACCGTCGGCCGTCCCTGCGGCCCGACCGTGTTCGAGGAGATCGCGATGGGCGCGGCGAGCGGCGCTCCCGAGGCCGCGAAGACCCGGCCGTAGATCGAGGTGCTGAAGGTGTCCGTG
>Ga0210384_10000973_pt1 | contig 40935 bp, 42 predicted proteins | sample IncBWH2MmetaG_FD_160574 | JGI IMG/M metagenome (GOLD analysis project Ga0210384, IMG submission 160574) | Forest soil microbial communities from Barre Woods Harvard Forest LTER site, Petersham, Massachusetts, United States - Inc-BW-H-2-M | ecosystem: Environmental > Terrestrial > Soil >...
GAAAGAAATAAAGTAGAAATTAGATTGGATGGACGCATTTTGAAATAACTTTGTTTTATACGTAATATATAGAATTTTGTTTGTTAAAATTTAGCTTTTACTTTCTTGAGCTCGTACATATGCTATGGCTTTTTTCATTTCAAGCGCTCGCTCAAAAATTATCTTTCGCATTTCTTCTGCTTCCATAGATGTCATACCACGCTTTTGTGATTCAAAGAATAATTCTGCAAACCCTCCAGTCACATATCCTACAAAAATTCCAAATGCCACTTCTGTATCATCTTTTGTAAGGGGTTTTAAATCAGATGCCATATTTCGCATATTCTGTGGATTTACCATTAAATTATCTATTAAGGATACAAGTGCGTCCTTTAGTGGTTCTGACAGACTCATTTGTAATCATGATATCATGTAACACAAGAACCTTACAAGATCAGATCTTATGACAAGTTTTAGATCTTTTTTGACTGACATAGTAACTATTATACCTCATTACATGAGAGAGTATCTATGAGTCCAGGAGTAGGGTTGATGAAAAGAAGACTCCCTACTGAAAAAGAAGCCATTCCTCTAGCAGTATCTGGAATAATAAAAAAATACCATGTTGCTGCAGATCAGGTCAAAACCTTGGAAACTAAATACGACAACGAAGGTGGAGACTGGTACGTTGCCTTGGGATTTAATGAAAAAAGAGCCATTGTTAAAATGGATTCTGTCCTGGGAGCAATAACAGAAATCAATGAAATTTAATCAGTTTTACAAAAAATTTATTTGTTAAACTGAACATTTGAAACTTCTGGTTCTGGTATAATTATTAATCCTCCGTCCCTTAGTTGTTGTATGAGTTGGGTAACTTCTTTTTCTACTTGTCCACGTTGAAGACCAATTATTTTTGCAAATGCGTCTACAAGTTCTGTTATCTTTCTTTGTCCATTACACAATTTCCAAAAGTCAATTATTGCTTGATTTACCATAAATCCTTGTTCATGATCATTCATCAAAACTAATGCACCATCTTCTTGCTTTACAACAGATCCTACACCTTGTGGCATTGCAGTTTCATAGTCTATTGGGGTGATTCTTTTCTGTTTTCCATAATTGATCAGTTTTTTTCCTTCTTCTGACATTTTTTCTGGTGTCCATGCTGGCTCCCATACAATTTCTACATTAACTTCACTAACCCCGGGAACTTTGTTGACGTATCTTTTAACATCACTAACTAGTGTTTCGTGCAAAGGGCAACCACGTGTTGTCATGGTCATTTTGACGTCTACTTTATTATGGTCATTTACTTTGATTCCGTAAATTAGACCCATGTCTACTATGTTGATCGGGATTTCAGGGTCCATGCATTGTTTTAGTGAATCCAATACTTGTTGTGATGTTACTTGTGTCATGAACAATTTCATTAATCTATGAAAATAAATACCTTACAGCTTTGACTTGAATAATTTCTTTATAGATTCTTCAAAAGGGCGAGTAGCAACGCCTACTTCTGTTATTATACCTGTTATGAGTTCTGGTGGAGTCATATCAAATCAGGGTTTATCACATTAATATCGTCTGGAGCAGTCTTTTTACCCGCAATTCCAGTAACTTCACTTGCTCTGCGTTGTTCTATGATTACATCCTCAGGATTACTTTTTAGGTCAAATGTAGAAAGAGGCGCTGCTACATAAAACGGAATTTTGTGCTGTCTAGCCATTGTTGCTACTTGGTATGTACCAATCTTGTTATAGACATGACCAGTTCTGAGAATTCTATCTGCACCTACTATAACTTTGGTTACCAATCCTTTTGACATGGCATATCCCACTGCAGTATCAGGAATAAGACTAACATCAATTCCATCATGTTTTAGTTCAAAAGCTGTCAGACGTGAGCCTTGCATTACCGGTCTTGTTTCTGTCGCAATTACTTTGATCTTTTTTCCACTCTCTCTAGTAGCACGAATGACTCCTAATGCAGTACCATATCCAACAGTAGCTAATGCACCTGCATTACAATGAGTCATTATGGTATCATTATTATCAAACAACTTTTCACCATGTTTCCCCATCATCATGTTAGTTGCAATATCATCTTCTGCCATTTTTTTTGCAGTTTGAATTATCGCCTCTTTAATTTCAGATACATCCTTACCTTTTTTTGAAACGTCCATTATTTTGTTTAGCCCCCATGCTAGATTAACAGCAGTAGGCCTTGTTTCAAAGAGAATTTTTCTTGCCTTTTCTAGGTCTTCTAATAATTTTTCTTTCGTTTTTGCTTTGCTTTGTAAAGCAGCTAAAGCCAATCCAAATGCACCTGATACACCTATTGCCGGTGCACCTCTTACAACAAGTGTTTTGATTGCATTTGCTACATCCTTGTAGTGGGTGTATTTGACAAAAATAAGTTTGTTTGGCAGCTTAGTTTGGTCTATCATTATAACTGTATTATTTTTCCATTCTACGGTTCTCAAGCTAGAGTGGATCTTGGTTTGTTGTCTCAATGTCTCGCAACATATGGATTCTTGCGTTTTTATAATCTTTCCACAGTATGTGAATTCAATAAAAATGAAATGGATGCCGATTAACCAATATATTGCAATAAATCTAAGTCAATAGTTGCTTAATCTCTCCACTTTGAAAAGATACGATCCCCAAGTGATGTATAAAATATACGATAGGTGGCCTGATATAGCAAAAGATTCCTTTAAATCAAATCAAGATCTTGCCGATTTTCGCGGTATTGATCACATCATATTTGCTGGAATGGGAGGGTCTGGTGCACTAGGTGACGTTTTTTCAGCAATATTATCAAAAACTAACATTCATGTTGCAGTTGTCAAAGGATATCATCTTCCAAGAACCGTCGATTATAATACACTAGTTGTTACTACAAGCATTTCTGGAGATACTGTTGAAGCCCTATCTGTTTTAGATTCCGCTAAAAAATTAGGCTGCAACATCATTGCTTTTTCATCTGGAGGGAAGATGGAAAAATATTGTACAAAAAACAAAATTGAATACCGGAATATTCCACAACTACATTCTCCACGAGTTTCTTTTGCAGGATTTTTATATACAATTTTGAAAGTTTTAGGATCAGTACTATCAATAAAGGAACAAGATATACATGAATCAATTATAGAACTGGAAAAAACAAAACAACAAATTTCCTCAACCAATCTAAATGATACAAACCCATCATTGAGATTAGCTGATTGGATTTCTGGTATCCCTATTATTTATTACCCATTTGGTTTGGAAGCAGCTGCCATAAGATTCAAAAATTCTCTTCAGGAAAATGCAAAAAGACATGCTATGATAGAGAATGTTGTGGAATCTAGTCATAATGGAATAGTTTCTTGGGAAAGAAAATCTGTCGTTCAGCCTATTTTATTAGAAGGACGGGATGATTATATTAAAACCAAAGAGAGATGGAAAATACTTAAAGAATATTTTAAAGAAAACAAGATTGATTATAGAGAGGCAATATCTGTTAAGGGAAGTATTTTATCCAAACTAATTAATTTAATATATCTTCTTGATTACACTAGCATTTATCTTGCAGTTTTAACGAAAACAGACCCATCGCCTGTCAGATCAATTGATTTTATTAAAAACAGATTATCGTTTGATTAATGCATTAGGCTTTTCATGAATGAAAAATTGAAGAATATCTTTTATGATTAATATTTTTTGCCTTATGTCTCTCCTTTTTTAGGATCTTTGCATGGTGAGATTTTATCTAGCTGGAAACGTTATATCTATTATTAACATATTTCAAAAAGGCATGATTAAATATTATGTAGTAATTTGATAATTAATTGTCAAAATCTATGTCTACATCCTCAGAAATGCCATCAATATTTAAGAATCTAAAAATTATTGACCCTAACGAAAAAGTAGTTTATTGTAAGAAATGCGTGATCTCAAATCAGAGACCTCGTGTACAATTTAATGATGAAGGAGTTTGTGGTCAATGTTTGTATTATGAATACAAACGTACTATGGTGGATTGGGATAAGCGTGAAAAAGAATTGTCTGATTTATGTGACAAGTATAGAAGTAAAGATGGTTCATGGGATGTGATAGTACCTGGAAGTGGAGGTAAAGACAGTGGCTTTGTTGCTTATATGCTCAAGAAAAAATATGAAATGCATCCGTTAACTGTTACTTGGGCACCTGCTACACCAACTAATATTGGAAGACAAAATCTTGAGAATTTTATCAGATCTGGTTTTGATAACATAATGGGAAGCCCTAATGGAGAGATTCATCAGAAAATGTCGAAATTAGCATTTACTGAATTCGGAGATAACTTTTTACCATTTATTTATGGTCAAATTCATTTTCCATTACAAATTGCTGTTAAGTTCAAAATTCCTTTTATAATGTATGGAGAAAACGGTGAAATTGAAAATGGGGGGAGTTTAAAGAATTATAATAATCCATCACTAGACCCGGATGAACATGATTATATTTTAGAGAAGTTATCAAATCATCCTCCAGAACACTGGGCGAAAGCTTTTGGAGTTGATATCAATGAAATAAAGCAACGTTACATGCCGCCAAGTCTTGATGAATTACAAAAGATCGGAGTTCAAGAAAATTATTTTAGCTATTATCATAATTGGGTACCAGAAAAAAGTTATGAAATAGCAAAAAAATATTGTGGATACAGGCCTAATCCTGATGGTCGTAGTGAGGGAACGTTTACTGATTATGCTAGCTTGGATGACAAAACCGATGGATTTCATTATTATTTAGCATTCATAAAATTCGGAATAGCAAGAGCTACAGCTGATGCTACCAAACAAGTTTGGAATCAATTGTTAACAAGGGATGAAGCAGTTGATCTTGTGCTAAAATATGATGCAGAATTTCCTGCCAAGTATTTAAAAGAATTTTTAGACTATATGCAAATGGATATGGATACTCTAATCAAAACTATCGATAAATTCCGTAGACCAATAATATGGAAAAGAGAGAACGATCAATGGAAGATAAGGCAACAGGTTTCTAAATTAAAATAATAATATAATTAAGAGTCAAGTGTTTATCAATATTTAGTTGTGTTAATCTTTGCACTTCCACAAATTAAGTAATTTCCTTTATCTTAGCTTTAAATTTTGCCGGAACTCCTGCCCAGATCTGATTTTTTGGAACACTTTTGTTTACAAAAGAATGCGCTGCAATGATTGAATTTTCGCCTATTGTGACATTGGGCATTATTGTACTATGAGTACCTATTTTACAATTTTTTTTTAAAATTATAGGCCCATTTTTTTCATCTATGGTAGAATGTGAATAAATTGAACAATGAGAACCAACTTGGACATAATCATCTATTTCCACACCGTATCGACAATTTATGTATGTAAATGTACCAATATCAAAATTCTTACCAAGTTTCAAATTTTTTGGGTATTGAACTATGTAATTGTATTTGGTTAGTTTCCCATGTTGTATTATTGGTTTTTTCCATTTTTGCATAATTAAACAAGAACCTACCATTAATAGAATATTTGCTTCTGAATTAATTCTTTATTGAGTTTAATACTTTCAAGATGTCTGGTGATTTTTTCTGCAGCATGACCATTACCATAAATGTAATCATTTAAAAAATTTTTACGTTTTTTCATTCTTAAAGCTTGAAGAATGGCCCGATAGATCGAATTTGTCGTATAATTTGGAACATCAATAACATTTTTACCTCTTTCTCTGCCTTTTTGTCTAATTCCAATATTTACAACTGGAATGTTAAAATAGCTACCTTCAATCAGCCCGCTACTTGAATTTCCTACCAATACACTGCAATTTTCTAACATTCCAAGATAATCTTTGCGCGGGATACTAGGATACATATGAATAAAATCATATTTTTGTGAAAATGAATTTAATTGTTCGAAGATTTTATTGTTACCTGCATCTGAATTTGGTGCGATGGCTATTGTTGTCATTTTCAATTGGGCAATTGCTTTTAATGTATTTTTAATTTGTCGTTCACTTTGTTCTACTTGTGTAGTAACTGGATGCTGTATTAACAGAATCTCATTACCAGTGAATTTTATTCCATATTTTCTTTCAAGTATTTTTTTATCAGTAATATTATTCGTTAAAATTTCATCTACAGCGGAGGAGCCAGTAAGAAATACGTATTTTGGATTTTCACCCATCTTAATAATACGGTCTTTACTTTTTTTTGTGGCCGCAAAATGGATATTTGAGATTTTTGTGATAGCATGCCTATTATATTCATCTATACCGCCTTGAGACTTATCTCCGCCGTGAATATGGGCGTTAGGAATATTCATATGATAAGCTGCAATTGCAGAAGCTAACATTTCATCCCTGTCTCCTAAAATCAAATTAATATCTGGTTTTAAGTTTAAGAAGACTTTTGAGAATTCTATAATTCCTTTACCAAGTGCCTTTGCCATAAAATGTGTTGAATCTCCTTTTGGAATCATATCTATTTTTGTAAATATCTTAAAGCCATCATTTTTTATTTCATTTATAGTCATACCATGTTTTTTTGATAAATGTGTGCCTGTAACAATAAGATACAATTCTAAACTACTATTAGAGATGGCTTTTAAAATGGGTCTAATTATTCCATATTCAGCACGTGTTCCGGTGGTTACAGAGATTTTCCTTTTCATTTCCTCATAACCCGAATAAAGCTAATTTCATTCTATATCTGAAATTAGTTTTGTTCATATTATTTATATTTAAAAGTAAAGCATGCAAGACATGATTTTCATTATAGCAGAAATAGGCGTCAATTGGGATGGGGATTTTGACTTAGCAAAAGAAATGATGACCAAGGCAAAAGAAGCAGGATGTGACGCTGTAAAATTTCAAGCATTTAATGAAGAAATTGTAAAAGAACATCCAGAAAGATCTCGATTGATGAAATCAGCGATTTCTAATGGAAACATAGAGACTATAGATAGAATAGCTAGATCTATTGAAATAGAATGGTTCTGCACTCCTATGTATACAAAAGCAGTAGATATCCTTGACCCGTATGTTCATAGATTCAAAATTAGAGAAAAGGATGGTCAGTCATTATTAAAAAATGAAAATTCAGATTTGATCGAACGTGTTTTAAAGACAAATAAAGAAGTGATTGTCAGCAGTGCATCATCACCTAAAAATTCTGATTATTATAAAAATTCAGATATAAAATGGCTCTATTGTGTTCCCAAATATCCGTGTGCACTAAACGATTTAAATTTTAGAGATATCAAGGACTTTGATGGCTATTCAAATCATTGTCCTTCCATCGTTGCTCCATTAGCTGCAGCAATATTAGGAACCAAGATTTTAGAAATTCATGCTACGTCAAACAAATCAAAGAATTTTTTTGATAATAATGTAAGCTTTGATTACGCTGAGCTAATGACACTAATAAAACTTATTCGTGACTCAGAAAAAATAGTTAGTTAATACTAAAAATAATTTTGTGTAGATTTTTTATATTTTTGAAATCTTTTGTTATAACCTTTCCAGTGTAAAATTTTCATTTCTGCAACAAAAAGGTCAAACTTACTGTCCACATCAATGGCATATTCGTCATTTATTATCATAGGTTTAATTTTTGGACCATAGATTGAATTATATTTTTTTAATGTTTCACTCCAAAATGTGTAGATAGAACCAGTTGGATAATACAAGTCGGGGTGTTTTTGTCGTTGAAAATATTTTTGAAAGTTAGATTTAAACGGTACTAGATAGTGTTTATCGTACCAAAATGAGCTATAGGGATGAGTTTTGATTTTCGTAACTGCCAAGACACAGGTAGCTTTAGATTTTTTTAATATACTAATTGATTCATCTATCATCTTTGTTGTTCGTAGCGGAGAAGTAGGTTGCAAAAGCAATATTATATCTGGCTCATAAGATTGGGTTTTGAAAAGAAAATCCAATGTGTGATTTATAACTTTGAAAATTGATGCATTGTCATTCGACAATTTTTTAGGTCTTAAAAACGGTACTTCCGCACCTAGTGATTGTGAAATTTTAGCAATCTTATCATTATCAGTGCTAACTATAATTTTATCTATTTCCTTTGATTTCTTGGATGCCAATATTGTATATTCAATAAGAGACCTATCGGCAAGTTTTTGTATATTTTTCAATGGAATTCCTTTAGAACCGCCTCTAGCCGGTATAATTGCAAGAGTCTGCATCATCTATAGAAATTAGGAATAGAAAATAAAGTTGTTTAATTTTATTTAATGGGGGCTAATAATAAAAATTAATTGAACATAAAACAGGTAAGGTAATTAATGAACTAGTTTTAATGCTAGTGATAAATAACTGAAATGATTTGGAGATTTGTGAAAAATGAATAGAAAAAGCATTAAGATTGGAAACATGGCTCTTATTAAGGAATTAAAAAATAAGACGGTTTTGATAACAGGAGGTGCAGGTAGTATAGGCTCAGCTTTAACAAAGAAAATTCTAGAATACCCTATTAATTCTGTAAGAGTCTTAGATATAGATGAACATGCATTGTTTAGACTTAATCGTTCCGTGAAAGATCCTAGACTAAGATTGTTACTTGGAAGTGTACTAGATAAAGAAAGATTAGAAATGGCTGGTAACGAAGTAGATATAGTATTTCATGCAGCAGCTATAAAAAATATCGAAATTTCAGAATTCAATCCAATTGAAACAATTGATATCAATGTAAATGGAACCGTAAATATGATTAAAATGTCAATAAGAAATAAACCTAAAAAATTTTTAAACATAAGCACTGACAAGGCAGCTGAAGCCTCTACTCTGTACGGAACAACAAAGCAGTTGTCAGAAAAATTAACTAGTTGGGCAGGAAATCATATTAAAACAACAAAATTTGCATCAGCACGCTTTGGTAATGTTATTGAGACAAGGGGTAATGTTTTTGAAATATGGAATGAGGAATTGAAAAATAAAAAACCAATATCAATAACTCATCCAGATATGAAGAGATACTTTTTCCATGTTGATGAAGCAGTAAATTTTATTTTAGAGTGTTTAGCGTTAATTGACAAAGGAGAAGTCTTTGTTCCAAAAATGAAATCTTATAAAATTAAAGAAATGGCTATAAAGTTTTCACAAAATCATAAAATAATAGGGTTAAGACAAGGAGAAAAATTAAATGAAATATTAATAACAGATGAAGAAAAAAAAATATCAGAAGAAAAAAATAACATGTGGGTAATAAAACAATATACAGAGTAAATTATATCTGTATAAAATTTAATTTAATTCAAAAAACGCAGATATGGAATCAATTAAGTATTCTTTTTCTTCAGAGTTCATATTAGGATACATTGGAAGCGTAAGCACTTGTTGAGTTATTTTTTCTGTTATTGGTAATGAATTAACTTTTGTTCCAAATTTTTCTCGGTAAAATGATGTGAGGTGAATAGGATTAAAATAAACTTTTGAAAAAATGCGTTTCTTTAGAAGATGTTCATGTAAATCATCACGGGTTTTTTTATTTGATAATTTTATAGTATACATCTGGTAAATATGTTCATAACCAGGGGGAGGATTTGGAATTTCAATTTCTGAGTATTTTTTAATCCTGCTTGAAATGTACTTTGCATTTTCTTGTCTCATCATTATTATTTTATCGAGTTTACTTAACTGGGAAATACCCAGGGCTGCAGTCATTGAAGACATTCTCCAATTATATCCTATCTCAACGTACTGTGATTCAGAAGGGTTGTCAAAGTATGCTATTTTATCTATTCTACCATGTGAACGTATTAATTTTATTTTTTCATAGATTTCTTTAGAGTTTGTTACTACTGCACCACCTTCTCCAGTAGTTAACACTTTGTTACCGCAAAAGCTAAAGATTGAAGAATCTGCTACACTGCCAATTTTTTTACCGTTTATTGAAGCACCCAACGCTTCAGCAGCATCTTCAATTAAGATGAGATTGTTATCCTTCGCAATTTGTTGGATTTCAAAAATTTTACATGAAAGACCTCCATAATCCATTGGCACTACAGCTTTTGTCATTTGTGTAATTTTTTCTGAGATTGATTTTGGATCTAAGCCAAAAGTAACATCCTCGATGTCAGCAAAAATAGGTTTTGCGTTTAAAAAAAGAACAGAATTGGCAGTAGCAATGAATGAGAATGATGGAACTATGATTTCATTACCTTTCCCTAATTCGTATGCCAAAAAAGCAGCATGTAATGCCGATGTTCCGGAATTTAATGTGGCACAATAATCAATTCCAACATAATTTGAAATCTCATTTTCAAATTCATCGATTTCTGGTCCTATTGCCCATCTATTACCTCGCTTAATTATTTTTGTGATTAAATTTATGTCCTCATCATCAGTGTAAATTTTGTAAAGAGGTATCTTCCAATTCTCATCAGGAAGTTCTTTTTTATTCACTATACACAGATTTACATGAGATGTAAATAACTTATACTAAAATTCTATTAGTTATTTGGTGAAATTCTTATTCTTGGGTTTAGTTCATCCTTAGCTTTACATATTCCACAATATTTTGACCATTTTTCATCATGGTTCCATTGCTCTAAGCCGGTTTGATCAAAACGTTGATGTGCCATTTGCAACATTCTTCTAGTATCTTTTTTATACATAAATTGTTTCAATGCAAACAGTTCTGGTATAGTGAAATATTGACTAACAGTTGCAGTATATTGTAAAGCATCGCCACACTCACTCATGAACTTGTCTAGTGCATACAGTTCCCATTTACAAATGGTTTCTTTATCAAAATTCGGATTTCCTTTTGCAAGTTTTAATCTTTCATCATATTGTTGCAGCAAATAATCTTTATACATAAAATACAGAGGGCTACCTACATATGGTGTGCATATAAAAGGATCAACTTCTATACTATTTCGAATCCAAAAATCTACAGTTTCCATTAAATCATTAATGTTTTCGTGTGGATTTCCGATCATAAAGGTTGCAAGTGGAGTTAACCCAACACTTTTTACTGCTTCAATTGTTTTTTGTTCATGAATTTGTAACTGGCCCTTTCCTATGTCTTGATTCAACACTTTATTTGAAGCTGATTCAAATCCAAAGGAAATATAACAACATCCAGCACCTTTCATTATTTTTACAAGATCAGGTTGAACAGCCACGCTTGGTGCATCGCCAAGTGTTCCCCATTTTACAATTTCATTCAATCCTTCTTCTTTATACAGTTTACAGAATTCTTCTGTCCATTTTCTGTTACTAGTCATATTTTCATCAAGTATAGAGATAAAGTCTACACCATATTTTAATCTCAAAAGTTTCACATTTTCAACTGCATATTTTGGAGAGGGCCATCGTGCAGGTAGTTGAAATGTATTATTATCTTTGTCTACTTTTCTTGCAAGTTCTTCTCCTTTCTTTCTGTCGCCTTTTCCAAGAATGTTTTGTACATCTATTCTAGACATGCCATTATGAGAACAGAAAGTACAGCCACGTGGACATCCTCGTTCCCAAACAACAGATGCTCGCCTTTTAGAATTGAAAGATTCTACAGATAATGGGATTGAGGAATATTTGAAATAAATATCAGTTTCAAGAAGATGGTACGCTGGGTATGGTATCACATTCAAGTCTGGAATCAATGATCTAGGTTCCGTGAATTTGTATTGTCCTTTGTTGTTTATGCATAAGCCTTTAACATTTTCAAAGTTTCGTGTACCGTTGTTTATTTCGTCATAAACTTCTGCAAAAGTATCTTCCCCTTCACCGATACATATTATGTCGATATCTGGTACTAATTGTAGAATTTCATCAGGGTTATAGGTACTCCATCCTCCACCTGCCAGAATAATAGAGTCAGGACAGGTTTTTCGTATTAATGGTACTAGTTCTTTAATTCTAGAATAAGTAGATGTTAGACCTCCTATTCCTATTAGGTCCCATTTTTCAACATTGATTTCTTCTTGTATAATTTTGTCTGGAATTGGCGCTCCCCCAAAGTTCATTCTAATAGCGTTTAAATCCAAAATTCCAACTTGGCCACCTTTTTTTTCTGCTATAGCCGCTAAAATTCCAGCCCAGAAAGGAAAATGCCACGGTTTACCATCTATTCTAATTTCTGGAATAATAAACAGTACTTTCAATTACTACTCATTGTTCAAAAGGTTATTTAAGCGAATAACCAATTTTGATTACTTTTGGGCCTCAAATTTTATACTTTGTAAGAAACTCAGTAAAAGTGGCACATGTAATTCTTTCACCAAAGATACAACCACCTTCTGTGGCATTTACAGTAGTTACCCAAAGTGGAGAACGTGTAATGAATTCTTTTAATGCATTGCTATAAAATTGAAAAATTGGATCCAAAATACAATAGCTTTTGAATTCAGGATTGTAAATTTTTGGAAATAGTTTATTGAAAAGAGGATCGCTTCTATCTATTTCTTTTGCAGCGTTAAAATTAGCTGTAATTATTTCCCAAGAATCATTTTCATCCCAGCTGTGATTTATTCCAATTAGCCCAACTATAGCGCATTTTAAGATTTGCCAAGCAATAAACCACGATGAGGTACCAACATTTCCTCCTGTTTGGATTGCTGGTAAACCTTTCAAATGATTTTTTGCTCTAACCATCAATGCCGAGATTTGATTAAATGATTTTTTCCCCTCATTGTAATCAAACAATGCATGTAACCAATGTATTTTGATTCCTGCTTCTCTAGCATTTTGAACAGTTAATGGGTGAACAACTGTAGAGAAAATTCCATTTATTTTATGGCCATAATTAGAAATAATAGGATCAGTGTAAAAGTCTTTTATTTTTTCGATTCCATCTATACTTGTTACATAATATTTTTCAAATTTATCTGGAGTAATTCCTGCTTTTAATGCAGGTTTTAAAGAACGATCTGTGCATATTATACTTCCTTGATAGTTACTCTTTGCTAGAATCTCTAGATGATTGTGCTTTGGAATAGATGGTCCTGCTCCTATTACAATAGCTGAGTGTTCTTCTTTTTTATAATTAGGATTACTTGATGGATCTAAATCTCTAGCTGACGATTCTTGCCAGATATGGTTCAAATTGAAGCTAAAATTCTTTACCCATTCATCATATGATTTCTCAAAATGAACTTTTTCCATAATTTTTTCCAACTCACTTATATTCTTTTTTTCAAAGGAAATAGTGTTAAGTACAAACTCTAACCATTCATCCCAGCCTTTCTCATCAAATCCCATTTCTTTTTTCAGAGACAGCATCTTTGCAAGAGTGTCCTCTTTTATAGTAAATTCAATATTATCGGGCAATGATTCTATCCCACAGATGATTCATATTTTTATTTTATGATAATGGTCATAATTGATCTAATCCAAGCTCATCTTTTTTCTTTTCAGATCTAAAAACCATAAATGAACCGGCAGCCCCTGATTTGACTATAAATTCTTCAAATTCAGATTTGGTGAGATCTTTTCTTAAATCATCATTATTGTTATTCGTCGATCCTTTCTTATCAGTTTCATTACTTTTTGATATTTTAAAATTTGCTTTAATCATTAAAAAATATTCCATCAAATAATATTTAAGGATTATATGTAAATTATCTTTTAATTTCAAATTATGAAATTACTAATGATTAATGACAAAACAGTACTATGATGTACGTCTATTAATTTTATTTAAAAGACAGTTTTTACACAAACATTCACAACCATCAATTTCATCTTTTTGCAATTTATCCAGTTTCACGCACCAACAATCTGATGATGCGCTGCATTCAAATGGGGAATTACAGACTGAGCATTTTTTATTCAAAGCATTATTCATCTAAAATATTTCTTGGTCAAAATTTGTTCATTTCTTCTTAAAAATGGCATTTACTTTTATTCCCATTCCAAGCTCACAAATCTTTTTTGGATCGAGTAATTCATACATTAATGAGGAATCACCAAATTCAGGATTCTTAAAGTTAAGCCAGTTTGATATCCAGTTTAATTCAGAAACATACGAGTCAGCATATAAAAACTCATAATCTTTCATCAGTAGTTTTAATTGATTTATTCCATAATGCATTGTGTGATGAGGACCAACAAACATCGGAGAATCGCCATGCATTATTCTTGCAGAAAGACTATCACGATTATTTATTGCAAAAAAGAATAATCCATTTTTTCTCAAATACTTAGTAAGATTTTTTATTACTTCACGTGGTTTTAATACATGATCTAAATAATCCCAACATGTCATTAGATCAACTTCTCTATCTAAATTAAGAATTTCCAAATTATCATCTAAAACTACATGGCCTTTTTCCTGAGCAGTTTCACGAAGAGGCCTATGATATTCATGGCCTACTATAGAATATTTTTCGCGTGCCCAATCTAGGAAAGTGCCTGCCTGACTTCCAAAATCAAAAATATTTTTTATTTTACCATACTGTTCGAGTATTTCAAAAACAGCTTCAAATTTTTTTCTATCCCTTTCATTTGCAACCGGATTCATTTTATACAAACCATAGGTATTACCTTCCTTTCCTTCTTCCAAAAATTTGATTTTTTCAGTATCTAAAACTTGTAATGTGAATATTAGTTCGCAGGTATTACAAAGCATATGGTCAAATCCGTGTTTTGTGAATAGATAATTGAAAGTTTTTGAATCGCATAATGGGCACTTGTCACGCATATAGCTAATTTCTGATTTTACTTTCCCAGTGTATTGATCAATATACTTCATTGGTTCTTGTTTGTTTGATAAATCAATTTGATCGTATGTTGAAATTCTTGATACCATTTCCTTTCTAGTTATTGTGTTAGAAAGCGAATACATTTCATCAAGTTTAGACCGTTGCACTAGGAATCTTTGTGTTTCATCTATTTATAATTAATTAAAAAATTCGTTATTGATTATACTGTTATTTATTAATTAAAAACCTCAATTGGTCACTGACGTTTTCATTTGGTATGTTAAATTGTTCTTTGATAAATTTAGCACTATTTTCCTTGATTTTTGCTTGCAATTTACTATCCGACAATAATTTGTTAATATTCTCTGATAATGAATCTAAGCTGGATTTGATAAAAACTTCATATTCGTCAAATAGCATGAATTTTTTATCATCAAAAGTTACTTCTATTACCATTTTCTCAAACATTATAGAATCAATTAGGATAGTAGAGAAATAGCATACTATAATATCTGAAATGTGAAGTAATTCAAATAAATCACTTTGAATAATAACAAAATTCTTACAATCATATTTTGAAATTAGATCCTTGTAATACTCCAGATATTCTCCGATTGGATGAGGTTTTAAGATAACATAAAATTCTTCATTGTTTGCATACGTTTCTAACAATTTATTTAATATTTTTTCATCATAGTTTTGTTTTTCATAACCTTTGTAATAACTTTGGTACCTTCCAGTAGTAAACAATATTATTTTTTTATTTTGCGGTATTGCGTATTTTGTTTTTAAATCCAGTGCATCAAGGCTTTTTTTTATTTTATCAATATCAAAATACATGGGATGACCAAATTCAATTAATTTTTCTGGTGGATAAGTACCTCGTTCAAGAAGTAATTTTTTTGGAAAATTACCAAACAACAGCAAATAATCAGGTAATGGTATCCCTAATTGATTATTTTCTGTTCTAAAATCATGATGAGAATAATCAGGATTGGTTCCAAAAATTATCCCATGTTGTAAACCAATTGTCTTAATGTTATTTTTTTTACAGGCTATTATGATTGTTAAAGCAATAGGTCCTGCCTCATATGGGATAAAAACAGCCCGTGGACGATTATTATTAAAAAATTGTTCAAGTGACGCTATTAATTTAATATAACTTGGCAAATATGGAAAATAACTCATTTTTTTAAAATCATATTCCATTTGAGTCCAAAAATTAATACCATTAAAATTAAAGAGATCTTTGAAGTCTTTGCGATTTATTATTTTCAAATAATCTTTTATGAACATATGGGTGTTCAGTGCTATAGAAAATTTTTCTGTCATTACTTCTATAGGAAACCATTGTATAGAATCATCTAATCGTTTTGATAACGCCTCTATGTTTCCTTTGAAAGTATAATCAATATCAATACCAACTACTTCAAAATTCAATTTTGTTATAATATCAATAATAGGCCCCAGAATAAATTCACCGCTTACCACCTTTCCTTTGATTGGATCATAAATATTTCTTCTATACACGGTTGCACCTGCAAAAATAATTTTATCCTGTAAGGATGGTATGTTTTTGTATTTATTTTTAAATAAAGATAAACGCGTCTTAATTTTCTTTAGTGTTATCCTTCTAAAACGATAAGGTTGTATTTTCAAAATTAACCATCTTTTAATTTGAAATTTAAAGTATTGAAGCTTTGAATATTGAACTGGTATTTGTTGCCTCTGGCAAAGCTGTTTGATTAGATGTAGTTTATCAAATTCACTAGTTATGTATATCAACGTTGGTCTTTTTTTATTAATAATTTCTTGAAACTTATCTAGAAAATTTACTGATTCTTTTACCGATTGAATGATGCTTGGATAAATAAACCACCAGAGAGAAATATCTGAATATTTGAATAGACTAGGCATTTTTTCGCCGTTAATCGTGTTATTTTCAATCACATTTAACATAGAAATTGCTTTTTCAAATGCGGTGATTTCTGAATGAATGTAAAGATCATTCTTATCAATATAATATACCTCATCTTTAGATCTAATTTTTTTGCTACCATATACTAACTTCAAATGCACAATCCTTTCTTTTGTGAAATATTAAAAGCATATCAACCATTGATTTTAGACACTGTTTAGGTGAATGGATTTTTTATAAGGGATAGTAAACCCAAATAATACAACCAGGTAAAAAAATGCTATATAATTGAATTTACTTGTTTAGATTTAACCTTTAAAGGTAGATGAAAACCAATATTCGCTAATTTATTTGTACAGAAAAATATATCAAACGTGGCAGAAAATTGGGATAAAATATTTTTGGGGAGATTTTTTTGATTCCAGATTTTATATTGCGTATTTGATCTCAAAAAAGAAAACAGATGTAATTTTAGATATAGGATGCGGGGCTGGTGTATTACTACATTTTGCACACTCTACCTTAAAGATAGGGATAGATGTTAGCTTGGAATCATTAAAAGCTGCAAAAAATAATGGGTTTAAAATGGAATTAATTCAAGCGGATGTTCGCAACTTACCTTTAAGAGATAAGTATTTTACTAATATATTAGCAGTTCAGATAATTTCTCAATTTGATATGATCGAAGAACGTTCGAAAATCTGTAATGAGATAAAACGAGTTGCCGCAAAACACTCTGAAATATTGATAGCAGGACCTAATAAAAAAAGCAGACACGTCATAAAGAAACACGATGAATTATTAGAATCATCTTACACTCATTATACAGAGATTGTAAAGTATTTTGATTCTGATTTTCATGTAAAGGCAGAAGGATATGGACCATTTTCTAAGATCATAATGTACCCTCTGAAAATCATATACAAGATTCCTGATAAGATTATTGAAACCTTAATGATAGAAAGATTGTTACACCGACTTTTACGTTCAAAGAGGTTTCTAAAAGATGGAAGATCGTATGTCATATTTTGTAAAAGATCTTAAAAGGTACAAGAACCTAGTTATGCATTAGTGTACAAATATTTGTTATTAATCGTGAAAAAAAGAGTACAGTATTAAACATAAACATGTTTTCAAACATATAGAGCAGTATGTCAGGAATTAGAGTAACTTATGCAGGTTTAATCTCCTTTATTGTAGGAATATCAAGTGTTTTAACTGGTACAATTTTTACTCTCATAGTAACAAGACGGTTAACCCCTGACGAGTTTGGTACTTGGAATTTGATAGGTAGTCTAATTCTCTATGTCATGATATCAGAACCAATAATTTCTTACTGGGTAACACGCGAAACAGCAAGAGGCATGGATTCTGGAAAAAGCGCAGTTATCTCTAGTGGAATGTTTTCGGCAGCAGGTATTTTTGTTTATTTAATAATAGCATATTTTGTAGGGTTACAAACCAATGCACATAAAGACATCCTGATTTTTGCTGTGATTCTAGTACCTGTCATGTTTTTAAACAGAACGTTAACTGCAATAAATTTAGGTTGGAAACCACAATCAACAAGTTATGGAATTTTAGCATTTGAATCTGCAAAAATTCCCTGTGGACTAATTTTTGTTGCTTTGTTGCACATGGGAGTATTTGGTGCCATAGTATCAACAACATTAGCATATCTTGGAAGTATTTTTATCTTAATTATTTATGCGAAAGATAAAATTAAAAATAAATTTAAAATACAAGTTCTGAAAAAATGGTTGAAATATTCTTGGTTACCGTTGTATCCGGGAATTGGGACTTTAATTTTTTCTCTTGATGTCTTGATCTTTTCACTTATCACAAGATCTTTCATAGGACTTGCATTCTATTCATCAGCACTAGCGGTATCATCTTTGGTTTCCCATTCAGGATTAATCTCTCAAGCGATCTATCCAAAATTATTAGGGGGTGGTAAGAAAGACCATTTGCAAGAAAATCTGATACGATTCTTTTATTTTGGAATTCCTCTTACTGCGTTATCCATAACGTTTGCCAGACCAGCATTATTCGCTTTGAATCCCTTTTACGAAATCGCTGTTCCTACGGCTATTTTTATGACTATCCGAGGATTCGTTTATGCATTAGCTGGTATTTTTGATCAATCTCTTCAAGGAATTGAAGATGTTGATACAAATGAAGAATCCAAATTCAAAGATTTTGTTAAAAGTAAGTTATTTTTTCTTCCAACACTTCGTTTAAGCAAATTTATCCTTTATATAGCCACATTATCGGTCATGTTGTTCTTACTTCAATCTAGAAATGTTTCTCAATCAGATTTGGTAATTTACTGGTCAATAATATTACTAATTACAGAAATTCCATTTGCGATTTATCTCTACATATTAACAAGAAAAAGTTTTGAATTGAGAATTCCTTCTAGTATTATAATCAAATATCTACTAATATGCATAGGCGTATTTGGATTTACTTATCTTTTAATAGAAAGATACCTAGAATACAAAAATAATATTTTCATATTCTTCCCAAATGTTTTATTGTATATAGGAATTGCAATGGGAAGTTATCTATTAATAACATATTTTGTAGATTTACGAACAAGAAAATTATTCAATGCAATAATAAATGAAATTAGGAATAAATCTTAATAATTTAAATCATATGGTCTTAAAATTAATATTTTTAATGAAAAATCAAGATGTTTTTTTATGAATAAGTTTAGTTATTTCTTTTGATATTTTTCGTGGAGATTTTATAACTGTAGAAGCGTTTAGTTTAGTTTTGTTTAATATTTTTGTATATAACATATAGGAGTATTCTTTTCCTGACCATTTTGATTTGTAAAAATCTATTTGTTTTTCTTTTTCATTAACGGGATTTGGATTTGCTCCACCCATGTCATATGTCAGATAATTCATCTGAATTGCCCATTTGATAGTATTCCATGTTAAATAAGTTCCCCCAGAAAATTCTGTTTTTGAGGAATTTTCAACACCTAGTTGAATTATGTTTCCATTGAACATTATGTTCCAAATTCCTGCTATTAAATTTCCATTATGTCTAGCAAGAAATACTTTTAGGAATTCTTTTTCATATAGGTATTTCCAGTTAAGATCCAAATTATTAGGATTTAGGCTTCGCTTTTCACCTCTTTTTTTACGTATTTGAATTCCAAGCTGCGTATATTCAGTTAAAGCGTGTCTATCTTTCCCTATTTCAAATTCTAGCTCATTATTTTCTACTTTTCTAATATCGTATCTAGTTTTTTTGTTTAATTGATTATACAAATTGTCTATATTTTGCCGAAGATCTATCACGTAGGTTTTCCACGGTTTTAATTCGTAGTTAAATTTCCGAAACAATTCATCAGAAAATCCCACTGCAAGTGGAGGCGAAGAACCTCTAATCCTGGTAACATTATGGTGTATTGCCACTTTGTCTATCGTAGACAGAATAATGGAAATAATTTCATCTTGATGCGTAGTGTCATGAATTATTGGACCATAGTTCCAATTAACAAACGAATCCAAATGTAATCTATGACCGATAGTTTGTGAAATTATGTTAGTATCCCTCCAAGCAAACTTGTCGTGAATTAATGCTAAAAGCTGACCTACTATCTCTTCACTAGAGTTTTTAACCACTATAAAGACCGGTTTTGAGTCAAATGCTTCTTCGTAAAGTTTAGACCAATTACTAGTTTGATATACGGTGGAGGCCTTACTTTGCAATAATTTTTCATCCCAGTCTTTTTCGTTTATTTTTGATGAAATTTCGACTGTAAAATCCATATAAAATATCTGCTAAAGGTTCAATTGTATGAATCTATTAATAGATATTTGTATGGATTGAATTAATCCTAATGTGTATAATATATGAAAATTTGTGTTTTTCCTAATGACTCTTTACTTGCATACTACGAGAAAGGAGAGATTAAAAATAGATATTTTAATCCTAAAAATTTCTTTGATGAAGTTCATGTAATTTCATTATTCGATAATGAGATTGATGCAGAAATGGTAAAATCATTAGGCGGTAAAGCAAAACTCAAAATTCATAAAATGGGAAAAGCAAATCTTTCAAACTATAAATCTTTTGAAGAAAGAGTTACAACTTTAATACAGGAAATTAAACCTAATATAATTAGATCCTTCAATCCGCTTGTTCAAGGGTGGTTAGCAACTAAAGCTGCTAAAAAACTTGGAATTCCAATTGTAATATCCTTGCATACTAATTATTCTCAACAAAAAGAGTTTGCCAAAAAAGAAGGCAGATACCTTCAATATTTTAAATTAATGTTTACATCAAGAAAATTTGAATCATTTGTACTAAAGAATGCAGATGTAGTAATCTGTGTCTATGAATTTATTGTTCCCTATGCAAAAAACATGGGTGCAAAGAATATTCATATCATTTACAACAGAGTAGATTTAGAAAAATTTTCTCCGCAATGTAAAAAAGAAATACATTTTGAGAAACCAACAATATTATCAGTTGGTAGATTAATTGAACAAAAAAACCACCAGTATTTAATTCAGGCCATAAAGAACCTTGATGTGAATTTGTTAATTATAGGTGATGGTCCTAATTATGAGATATTGAACAGTCTTGCGAAGTCATTGGGAGTATCTGATAAAATACAATTTATAAAAAACATTCCTCATGAAAAATTAAATGGGTATTATTCATCTTGTGATATCTATGCACAACCAATGAGGTTTCTTGGTGGTATACCTATTCCTGTTCTAGAGGCAATGGCTTCCGGTCTTCCCATAGTAATGTCAAAACATAACGAAGGAGATTCAGAAATCATTGATGACGCAATAGTTTTTGTAGAAAATAACGCTGATAGTTTTAGAAACGCATTCAACAGAATTCTTTCGGATCCAAATTATAAAAATGAATTGAAAAAAAAATCATTAGAATCAATTAAAAAAATCAATGGGGAGATGATGGAAGAAAAGGAAAAAGAAATTTATCTTAAATTAATTAAAAATTATTAGAAGATCATGATGAATTCAAATATTTTAAGAAATTTTGAACCACTTAAGACAACACAGTAATAAAAACAAGAAAACAGGAAGCACCTAATATGTTATTACGATTAAGATAAGGAGTAAAATTATCAATACAGGTAGTTTATGGCATTTTCAAAGTATAAATTTTCATAATTTTCTTTCCAGTTTAATGCTTGTAATGCAAACATTGAACCCCATGAGTTAAGTCTCTGTTTCTTTTTCCACCCAATAAAAGATTTGTAAATTTCTTCTATGAATCCACCTGATGTTTCCTTATCATCTTCTAGAATTTGCATTGTTAATAGAAATGTCTGCAACTTGTAAATTTCGTTTTTATATTCATTATTTTTTTTTAAGCTGTCTATCAGTGCCATTAATCTAATTAATTGTGCTATAGAATAACTTGCTTTAGATTGGTATCTAGAGTTATACCAGAGCCTAATACTACCATCATTTTCAATTTTCTGAACAGACCACTTTATTGCCCTCTTACAACTTTCTAGATATGCTTCATTTTTTGTGATGTTAAAGGCATAAAGTAATCCTTCTATCGCATAACATTGAGTATGTAGATTTACTACATTGCTATTTTCGTGTAAAGAGAAGCTACCATCAGGTTTTTGAAAATGCGAGTGAGTATTGCAAATTCTAATTGCTTTTTCCAACAGCTCATTTTGTTTTGTCAGTTGGTATAATTGTAAAATAGGCATAGCAACTTTTATGTGAAGACATCCTTTTCTCTTGTACCACACTTCATTGCTTTCAACAAATTCTTGTGTCTGAAGATTCTTAAACGGTTTAATTGTCCCATCATCATCTAGTGCTTCATGTATTATCCAATTCACCAATTTTACCGCAAATTCTAGATAATTTTGATCACGAGTAAGTAAAAAACAGTCAATTAGTCCCTTTGCACATATGCCTGTATCAAAAGAGAACATTTCGTATATCTTTGAAGTATCTGATGAAATGCCCTGAACAATTCCACCATATTTACCGTAAATTCTAATAAGCCAATCTGCCGATGCTTTTGAAAGGTCCAGATATCTCTCATTTTTTTCGTTTTCATATAGGAATCGTAGAGTGCTTAAGTAATAACCTGTGATCTCTGGATACAAAAAGGAAAATCTTCCTTCTTTCTTATCATAAAAAGAATACACCCCACCAAAATTTTCGTCTTTGACGTCAGTTACAACCAGTCCAGACGAAATCAGCCATTTTTTTACCATCTCGAACTGTATAGACAATCTTACGATAACATTTTAGGTGCTACTTAAAAGTCTAAACTTATGAGAGTTCTAGCACTGGTTTTTTATTTTCCTCCCATTAGTGGAGGAGGTTCAGTTGTTCCTTTTGAGATTCTTAACACTCTTGCAGAGATTGGGCACGATGTAACGGTTCTCACTCCAAACTTGGAATGGAAAGACAGAACCTATGAGCCAGACATGAATTCTAGATTAAAGGTCATCAGAGTAGAAACTCCCCTGAAAAACATGATCAAGATAGCTGCCAGATTATGTTATTTTAACTTGAGAAAGAAGGGCGAGGAAATTGGTAAAAGGGAAAAATTTGATTTCATATTTACTATATTTCATCCATTTCATCTTGTTCCAAACGCAGCAGTATCGTGTAGTAAAGTTCTTGGCATACCAGCTATAGTAAAAATTGATGATGCTATTTATGAAAGATCACATGGTTTTAAAACAATTCAACGAAGAATTGAAAAAATTTTGAATACAAGGTCCCTCAAAAATGCAACAAAGTTATTAGTTTCAAATGAAGGTACAAAAGAGTTAGTAAGTAATTTTTATGGTATTCCAAAAAATAAGATGTCAATTGTGCCAAATGGCATTGATCTATCATCTTTCGAAAAAAATAACAATGATAGAAAGAAGAATATTGTTTTTTCAGGAGCCATGTACTATCACAGAGGCTTGGATATTTTATTAGGTGCAGTACAAGAGATCGTAAAGAAAATACCAGAGGCAAGATTTATTCTAATTGGAGATGGTCAAGAAATGCAGAAATTGAAAAATAGCGTAATTGAAAAAAATCTTAGTTCAAATGTAGAATTCAAAGGATGGATACCAAAAAATGAGATCCCATATAACCTCATGGAAAGTTGTATTGGCATTGGACCTTTAAGAGCTACGGAGGTAACAAAAAATGCGTTACCAATAAAGGTTTTAGAATACATGGCTTCTTCGTTACCAATAATTGCTGCAGAAGAAACACTGCAAGAGGATATTCTTAAGGATGGCCAAAATGGATATTTTATAAAAAATTCTGATGATCTTGCCAAGAAAATCATTTTCCTCTTGCAAAATGACCAGCTCAGAGAATCTATGGGTAAAAAATCAAGAGACATGGTAAGTCAATTTGATTGGAAAAATATAGCCAATCGTATACTTGAGGAATACAAGGAAGTAAGAAAGTAGGTTTCTTTGTAAGAATAAAGTGTCTTTCATTACATCTTATTTGCAACCTAATAAGCAAAACACTTACAAGATTTTGATAATAAAACCTTAAAAATACTTGTGAATCAAATCTATTATTAATTTAGAAGAATTTCCTTTTCCGTAAGGCGATTTTCTTGATGGAATTGAAGAATATTTCAAATTCTTGTTTATTGCATTTGTTATGTTATTAGGTTTAGTACCCAATAATTCTGAGAATCCAAGTTTAACAGCCTCTGGTCTATCAGTGGTATTTCTTACTACTAGTACTTTTTTCCTAATTCTGGGCGATGTTGCTTCTTCTTGCAGACCACCAGAATCAGTTAAAATGAATTGTGATCTTTTCATCAATGATAGCATATCAAAGTATCCTACCGTTTTGATAAGTGTAATATTCTTTGATCTTACAACCTTGTCATACAAACCAAAAAGTCGTAGATTCTTTACTGTATGAGGATGTATAGGAAAAATGAATTTCGCTTTAGATTCTAAAAGTGCTTTAATTATACCGCGGAAAATGTCTTGATTATCAATGTTCTCTGTTCTGTGAAGTGTAACTAATACAAAGTCATCTTCATCAAAAGAAATCGTTGATTTTTCAGCCAGTTTTGCATTTTCTTCAATAGCATCAATTATTGTATTTCCGGTAACAAATATCTGACCATGAACAGATTCATCGGTTAAATTCTTCTTGGCGAGGGTTGTAGGAGCGAACAAAAGTTCAGAAATGTGATCTGCAACTATACGATTATGTTCTTCTGGCATTCTCCAGTCAAAGCTACGCAAGCCAGATTCTACATGACATATTGGAATTTTATTTTTGAGTGATGCAATGCTTCCTGCCAGAACTGTATCAGTATCTCCTTGAACTATCACTGTATCTGGTCTCAATTGAGAAAAAACTCTCCCAAGCCTTTGAATCATTTCTGCAACTTGAATAGATTTAGCAGTAGGACCATGTAACAATTTTAATTTCATTTTAATATCTGGTTTTGGAAGTCTAAGATCCTCAATGAATCTTAATCCCAATTCATAATCATAATGCTGCCCTGTGAAAATCTCAGTATATTCTGATCTCCTGAGCTTTTTAATGATTGGTGATAGCTTGATTATCTCAGGCCTTGTTCCCATAACTATAGCTAATTTTACCATGACTAATCATTACCTAAACTTTCTCAGCTTTTTGACTATTACATCATAAAACTGTAGATATTCAGGTGAAGATTTTGAGCAGATAATAACCTTGTTAATATTTGGAGATTTCAAACTCACTTTTTTGAGTACTCTTTAGAGCATCAACTTTTCTTCTTTATTTTTAATGGTTAATTTTTGTCCAAAAGTTTCAATAATAGATGAACTGAGAATCTTGTAAGATCTGTATGAAGGTACTTTTCATAGCCCCTCGCTACACAGGTGGTATTGGCGGACATGCAGCTAGAATTGCTAGGAAACTGAATGAACACGGATTTGATGTAAAATTGATGCATGCCCCTCACATACCAATTAGGAATCTAAAAAATCCTAGTTTTGCATTATTAAGCACACTAAAAGCAAGTATAGATAGACAGCACTATGACATCGTTCACGCATTTAATGTACCGTCAACATTTGCAATGCGTGCGGTAAAGGCAAAAAAGAAAGTTTTGTCAATCCATGGAGTTTATGCCGAACAAGTAGGAAAGATTCATTCAACTACAACAAAAAAGATAGTAGACATTGCAGAACCAAACATACTAAGGTGGCCAGACAAAATTACTACTGATTCAAAAGCAGTTCAAAAAGCATACAAAGAAAAATTGGGATTTGATTTGGAATATTTACCGGCTCCTCTTGATACATCGTTATTCAATGACATTCCAGATGTTCCAAAAATTGGAAATCAAGTGGTATATGTTGGTAGAGACAGTCTTGAAAAAGGAATAGACATACTTAGGAGTATTGAATCACGGATCAAAGGAAAAGTAGTTTATTGTACCAATGTTTCATGGAAAGAGGCAATGATGACTCTAAGAGCATCTGATCTTCTTGTAGTTCCATCCAGAATGGAAAGCATTCCACAAGTTATCAAAGAAGCATATTACTTTAGAGTTCCAGTTGTTGCAACTAATGTTGGTGGCATTCCAGAAATTATTACGCATAATGTTACTGGCATTCTTATTCCACCAAATGAACCAAAAAAATTAGCTGACGCAATTAATGAAATATTAGAGAACAAAGAATTTGCAAAAAAATTATCTGACGTAGGTTACGAATATTTAATGAAGAATTTTACATGTGATGTTTTAATGCCAAAATACATCAATTTCTATGAAAATCTTCTCAAAAATTAATTTTTCATGATTTGTTGTACTGTCACATTCAACCAATCTTTGAGTTTAGTTTCTGCTTTCCAACTAAATAATTTTTTTGCTAAACTAACATCTGCTTGGCTTTCTCTAACATCGCCTTCAAGAGGTGGACCATGAACTGGTTTCATAGTAAGACCTGATGCCTCTATGATCATATTTGCAAGATCATTAATAGACAGTGCGGTACCCATACCAATGTTGACAAAAGCAAAATTCACTTTGCTTCCCATTGCCATAATATTTGCTCTTGCCACATCTCCGACATAAACAAAATCCCTAACTTGTAAGCCATCACCATGAATTACTGGAGCCTTGTGATTTGCAATGTTTTCCAAAAACTTTGTAATTACACCTGCATAGGCAACATTTTGTCTTGGTCCATACACATTGAAATATCTTAATCCAATAATGCGAACTCCTAATTTTGAATATTTTTCTACAAGGTATTCATCTGCAAGCTTTGTATCGCCATAAGGATTGAGTGGTTTTCTTTCAAAATCCTCTCTGATTGGAATTTTTTTTGTATTCCCGTATACACTTGAACTACTTGCATAGACTACTTTAAAACCAAATTCTTTGGCAAGATTGAATACGTTTTCCGTACCTATCACATTGACATTATGATATTCTTTTTGTTTTGTAAAAGATTCTTGTACCAAAGTAAGCGCAGCCTCATGAAATATACCGTCAACATTTTTAACAGCATTCCTCAAGTCATCATAATCTAAAATATCCATCTTGAGAATTTTTATTTTGTTTTGAAAGCTATCTAGGTTTTCTAACTTCCCAACATGAAAATTATCAATCACTGTTACCGAATGATTATTTTTTACTAAATGTCCTACTATTTGACTGCCAATGAATCCGGCACCACCTGTTACTATGAAATTCATATTGATGCTTTTGTAGTCTCATCTTTAAGTTTTGAGAGATAAAATTAGACACAAATTTATATAAACTCAGAAAAGTCAATCATGTTCTGTTAATGATAAAAAAAGGACTGGGTTGAAAAATTGAGCCAGGGAATTTCTAAAAACATTATTTCGTTGACTGTTGATGAAATTAGAGATTATTTAAAATCTGGCCAAGTCAGAGTTTCTGTTGTAGGAATAGGAAGAATAGGTCTTCCAACTGCATTATCGTTTGCACATTCTGGTTTACCTACAATTGGAATTGATATTAATGCCAAGTTGGTTCAAATGATAAATTCTGGTAACTGTCCGTTAAGGGATGAACCGGGTTTTGATAAAATTTTTGAAGATGTTATAAAAAGTAAAAAGTTCTCTGCAACAACAGACATTAGTGAAGCGATTTCAAAATCTAACCTAATAATTCTTTCATTACCTACTCCAATGGATAAAAATAATGTACCTGATTATTCTGCATTAGCATCAGTTGTTAAAGGCCTCAGCAAATTACTAAAACCTGGTTCTCTGATAGTGGTAGAAAGTACAATTGAACCAGGATTTGTTGAAAATGAATTAATTCCAATTATTGAAAACAATGATCAAAAATTAAAAGCTGGTAAAGATTTTAGCATCGCTACATGCCCAGAAACTGCTAATCCTGGAGAAATATTGAGCGATTTTAAAAAATTACCACGACTTGCAGGAGGTATAGATGCAAGAACGACTGATCTTGTCTCAGAAATATACAGACATGTCTTTAATGTAGAAATGATAAAAATGCCTGACTGCAAAACAGCTAATGCCGCAAAACTTACGGCCAATGTATTTCGTGACATTAACATTGCGTTCGTAAATGAGCTTGCGGTTTTATTTGAAAACCTTGGAATAGATATAATAAAAGTTCTTGAAGCGTGTGATAAAAAATATAACTTTGAGACTCACTATCCAGGAGCTGGAGTGGGTGGGCCATGTTTGCCTGTGAATTCATATCAAATTCTAAATTCTGCACGAAGTATGGAAAACAATGGCATGTTAAGGATAATCAGGGCAGCTAGAGAAACTAATGAATCTATGCCATATCATGTTGTTGAACTATTAGCTGACGCACTAAACGAGGCCGGCAAATCAGTAAAGGACAGTACTATTGCTTTGTTAGGGGTATCTTACAAGCCAAATGTAGGAGATACTCAATTATCTCCAGCTGAAGCAATAATAAGTAGATTAGACCAACTTCATGCAAAAATAAAAATTTATGATCCCTACTTCAAATCCACTGAAGTATTTTCACACAAGACTGAAAATGACTTTTTAAATACAATAACAAATGCAGATGCAGTCATAATTATTACCGCACATAATGAATTTAGAAATATTGAACCTACATTATTTAAAGCCAAAATGAAAACTGCTGTACTTGTAGATGCCAGGGGAGTAATTGACGTTCATGCCGCAAAAAAAGTTGGCTTGATTTTTAGAGGCATTGGACGTGGAGGAGTTTAACCGAATCAAGACTGATTCAATAAAAAACATTCTTACTCTTAGGTATGATTCTACACAAAAAACTCTTCTACCTCGGTTAACATGGAAAGATTTTATTGAAAAACCACTTACTAACCCCGTTATCCATATTGAAAAAACCATAAGAAATACGATTAAAAAAAAAATTGACGATTCAAAACTAAAAGTTGCGGTTGCACTTAGTGGAGGAATCGATTCAACATTGATTCTTAGTTTATTAAGAAAGACATATCCTCATCTTGAAATTGATGCGATTTCTGTTAAATTTGCTGACAGCGTTGATGAATCAGTGCATGCTGCAAAAATAGCAGAAAAATTTGAAGCAAGACATCACGTTATATACATAGAAAATTATCTCAAAGAATTACCAAAAGCAATAAGTATCATAAAACTTCCTTTTTGGGATTTGCATTGGTACTATGTTGTTAAAAAGGCAAAATCACTCTCAAATACTCTTGTATCTGGAGATGGAGGAGATGAACTTTTCGGAGGATACACTTTCAGATATAAAAAATTCTTATCTCTAATAAAACCAAATTTTTCACCGGTTGAGAAAGTTAAAGCATATCTGAATTGTCATGAAAGAGATTGGGTTCCTGATCAGGTGGATCTATTTGGTAACAAAGCACACTTTTCTTGGAATAAAATCTATAACAATTTAAAACCATATTTTGATAACTCACTCTCACCTGTCACGCAAGTTTTTCTGGCTGATTTTAACGGAAAATTATTATACAATTGGATGCCGCTTTATGCAAAAATTCACAGACATTTTGGTATAAGATCAATTTCACCTATCCTTTCAAGGGAATTAATTTCTTATGCAACTCATTTGCCTTACAAATTAAAATATGACAGTAAAAAAGACATTGGAAAGATTTTACTTAGAAAAATTCTCAGAAAATATGTAAGTGATAATATGATGTCTAAAACAAAACAAGGGTTCTCAGTTAACACTACTAATCTATTGAATTCTCACGGACGTGAACTATGCGATTATTATTTATCTGATGCAAGAATCATTAAAGATGGATGGATAAGAGAAGACTGGGTAAAAAAACATCTTAAAAAACTTGTTAAGAATCCAGATGTAAGATATGTGAACAAATTCCTTGGGCTGCTAGCGTTTGAAATTTGGTTTAGATTATTTGTAACAAAGGAGATAAAACCAACTACAAAATTATGATTTTATGAATTCATTGGCTATAACGGTAATTGCATAAATTAATGCTCATTTCCGAATTGCTATTGATTTTTATTTACCTGAGAAAAACTGCTACCAGACTTGAGAGAGATTCTAGTAAAATATGTGATTTGTCCTATCTGTGGCAAAAATTTTGTTCTTAAAACCTTGAAACGAAGCAATCAAGAAATATCAGAAGGTTTCTTGATCTGTACAAACAGACACAAATTTAGGATAAAAAACGGCATTCCTAGATTTGTTGTAGATAAGGAAAAAAACTTTGTAAAAACTGAAGATGCCTTTTCTTCAAAGTGGAAAAAATATAACAAATATTATCATGACAAAAAATGGTTCTTAAAACAACAAAACTGGTTTCTTAACAGATTTGGCTGGAAAACTCTCAAAAATTTTAATAATTTCCTAAAAACAAGGCATAGAATTTTGGATGCTGGAACAGGAATAGGTAACAGTGCAAAACTTTTTTCTGCAAATCCTAATGCAGAAGTTTTTGCTATTGATGCAAGTAGTAGTATAGATTTTGCGTATAAGAAATATGGAAATGTTTCTAATGTCCACTTCTTACAGGCTGATCTAAGAGACCTTCCTTTTAGGAAGAATTTCTTTGATTTTATCTGTTCAGATCAAGTATTGCATCACACCAAAGACACTGAAACCTCTTTCAAATATCTTACAAAATTCCTAGAAAATGATGGTTTGATCTCTATCTATGTATATAATAGAAAAGGACCAATGAGAGAATTTGCGGATGATTATATTCGAAGTCATACTACCAAAATGTCAGAAAATGAATGTGTAGACTTCTCAAAGAATATGACATATTTAGGTAAAAGTCTAGCTAAACTCAAGAAAAAAATTACTATACCGCATGATATACCTCTTCTGAAAATAAAGGCTGGATCTTATGATGTACAGCGTTTCTTCTATTGGAATTTTTTAAAATGCTTTTGGGCAGAAGATGGTAATTTTGAGCGAAGTGTTGGCGTGAATTTTGATTGGTATTTTCCAAAATATGCCTACAGACATACTCCTGAGGAAGTACAAAAGTGGTTTAAAGACATAAAGATCAAGATAGTACACTTTAGAGAAATAGAAAGTGGTATAAGTATTAGTGGCAAAAAATAATTTTGTAAGATTTCTTAAAATCATAAAATAACTGAATTAATATGCATTGAAGCTTATGAAGATTCATTTAACATTTGGCTTGTTGCGCAACCTGCAGCAAGCTCGTCATCTGATCCTCTTCGCATGATTGTTGATTTTTTACAAATTTGAGTTATTATTTCCTTTTACAGAATAGATTGGTAAGGCTTTCTTTAGATGGATATATTTCAAGTAATTCTTTATCATTTATTGGCTCTACTGTCTTTTTCTTATTATCAACATGATATATCTCAAAACCATATCCCCTTAGGATCTGTAAATAATCTATAGGTTCGGTTCCAAACTCCTTGAGTGCGATTGGGTGAAACTCTGTCAAGATCTTGATGTTCTTATTCTTACGCAATATTGATTGCATACCTTCTATTGCAAGCTTCTCAGCACCTTCAATATCCATCTTAATAAAATCAACTCGCCCTTCATAATTCTTGAAATATTCGTCAAGACTAACGAATTCGGTTTCTGTTGATTCGTCATCCTTATCGGTTTCATGTGGGAAAAAACTAGATTTGTGGTTTGTATTTGATATACCTTTTTTTTCCAAAATTATGTTTCTATAGTCATTTACTTTCACATTTTTTTCAAGTATAGAAAAAGATGTCGGATAAGGCTCAAACGCAAATACTTTTCCTTTATCACCTACCAGCTTTGCGAAAATTAGTGTATAATATCCTATGAAGGCACCTATGTCAATGGTCACATCGTCTTTCTTAATTTCACGTTTTACAAGTTCTGTTTCCATTGGTTCGTATACCCCTAATGTTGAGAGAGAAAGATGATCTCTAGGTCCCAAATACATCTTATTACCATCGACTAGCGCGAAATCTGAACTCAATTGTGATTTTATCTGCTTGTTAACTGTACTAACAAAATGATATTTTTTTAATCCGTGTCCAGACAATAATTTTGCTATCTGTCTGTATATAGGTAACAATATTCTTCGTTTGTAAAGAATTGTCATTCTTTATTACTATCCATGAGTTTAAACTCAGACTGACAATTTATGGTTTCTGTACATAATGGTTAGATTTGAGTTAAAGGATATGATTTAGTTACTAAAATGGTAGCGTAATCAATTATGAAAAATATTTTTCATTGAACTTGATTTGTTGCTAAAATGATTACGTCAAAGCTTGTGAGGCTTCATGGAACATTTGGCTTTTTGCGCAACCTGCAGCAAGCTCGTCACCTGATCCTCTTCGCATGATTCCTCTATAGAGACCATCTTCAAGTTTAGCACCAACTCTTTGTTCCCATTCCTCTACTGTTGTAGAATATTTCTTTTGTATTCTATCCCTATACCATTCTGGAATCACATTAAATGCACAGAATGGAATTATCCTAAGATCTGGTGTTACATAGTGAATATCACATCTTTGTAGTCTTTCAAGATCTTCGTTGTACTTGTCTTGGAAGTGCATCATGCCCAAGAAAAGTCCTTTGACATGCCATGAACCTACCGCATCAAATGATCTTTTCATCAAAATATTGCTAAACATCTTTGCCAGATCAAGACCTGCAGGTTGTTTCTTCTTGTCTACAAAGCTTGAGAGTTTTTTTACAACCTCTAGCATTGTAAAGTATTTGTTCTTGCCAGAGCGAATTTCTTCTGCTTTGTCTTCAAAGAGTTCTAACATTCCTTGAATATCTGCGAATCTTGTCAGTGGAACAAACTTTTTGGTTTCTTGGTCTTCAAAGATGTAGGTACCAGCACCACATGCAAAGTGAATCGATAATTCGTATTTTGGTTTACTTGAAAATGCTTCAATAACGTTTGTCAGTGGCATACAACTTGGGACTGGGAACCAATCATCTACTGTAACCTCAGCTCCTGTTTGTTCTTCGATTCTTTGGATACAATCTGGAATTGTGATTCTGTATTTCTCACGCTCTTTCTTTCCCATTCTTCCTGTTAATGAAACTGGCTGGAAGTTTACTGCGTGTACAACATCAAGATTCTTTTGTGCATATCTAATAATGCCGCCTAGTTCATGATCGTTAATTGATTTGATAACTGTTGGGACAAAGACAACGGTAGTTCCTGTCTTTCTTGCACTTTCTAACGCATATGGAACTTCCCAATGATTCTTTGGATTTGTTCTTGGAGTTACACCATCAAAACTTAGATAAAGATTATTGACACCAGCAAGTCTTACTTCTCGCATTGCTTCTGGATCTAAAGCAAATCTGATTCCGTTTGTATTCATTTGAACGTGATCAACCCCTTCTTCTTTCATTATTTTTATAACATCAACAATGTCTTCTCGTAACATTGGTTCTCCGCCAGTAATCTGCATAGAGTTTCCTGGAATTGGCCTTTCTGCTCTAAGAGTTTTCATCATCGCTCTTACTTGATCTTGTGAAGGTTCATACATGTATGCGCCTTCAAGACCTTTCTTTACATAGAAAAAACAATACCAACATGTCAGATCACATCTGTTTGTTACGATCATGTTTGCCAGTCCACTGTGTGACAAGTGATTCGAGCATAGACCGCAGTTGTTCGGACATGAACATTTGTCAATCATTACATTTGGGGCGTGAGCACCTTTTCCGTCCATCCAATAGGTACTAAATTTCTTGTACATTTCATATGAACCAAAATAGAGTTCTTCACATTCTCCGTGCGTTGGGCAAGTTTTTGTCATGAATACCTTACCATCTCTCTCAAAGACCTCTGCATCTAGTATCATGTTGCAGTCAGGACATATGCTTTGAGTAAATCTTATTGTAGCCTTCTTTCCTAACGTAGGCGTTTTTAGGCCAGAAATCTGTATTAGTTCCATGCTTGACTACGCATATTTTCTAAAATGAGTATTTAATCAATTTCCTACTAGACACCAGATGAATTGGTAGACATTACATGTCTTGTTGTGAGAACTCAGGCACGATCAACCCATAATTGACATATATAGCAAATCCGTCCCGAATGTTCCTTAGATGAGTCTTTCAGACAAGACCCGTAAAGCCCTTGAAAGGATTGGTCTTACAAGTTATGAGATAAAGGTATACTCTGCGTTGCTGAAAACGGGTCAGATAAATGCTTCTGATCTAAGTCAGAAATCAAGTGTTCCTTATTCAAAGATATACGAAGTATTGGGCACATTAGAGGAAAAAGGGTGGATTGGTTCTGATGATTCTAGGCCAACACAGTATTTTGCAAAGCCGCCTGCTACTGCAATAGAGACCTCAAGACAAAATTTTGAATCTGATTTCAAAAGCAACGAATCTATCATTTTAAAAGAACTTACACCGCTTTACGAACAAAGTGGTACGAGTGAAAGGCCTGACATATGGGTTCTTTCTGGAGTAGTAAATATTGCTTCAAAAATTTTAGAGATGGTAGAATCGTGTAGAAACGAAGTACTGATTGCCATACCAAAGGTTGCAGAAAACCTAGCAAAGGAAGCATTACCAAAACTTAGATCATTACACGATAAAGGAGTTGAAATAACAATTCTAGTTTCAGAAGATGTTGATTCTGAGACTCTCAAATCTTTGTCAAGAGTAGCCATGGTAAAGGTAAAAAAAGGACTTTTCGGAGGAGGAATAATTTCTGATAAGAGATATGTAGTAATCTTGCTTGGAGAAGATCTTGGTACCTCTGCAGAAGCAGTGGCAATCTGGGCTGATCATTCTGGTCTAGCTGGTTTTGCCCGTGAATATTTTGAATATTTATTAAAAGAATCAAAAGACGTAAAGTAAGGTATTATGGTAGAATACAATATGGAAAAAGACGAAGTATTATTTGTTGGAACTGCAGAAGCAGAACATGTAGAAATGTATCTTAAAGCTATATGGCATATCAAAGAAAGTGGAGATCCTGTAAAGATAAGTACCATTTCCAAGATGCTAAATGTCAGACAGCCAAGTGTTGTACAAATGTTAAAAAAGTTGAATGAATCAAAACTTGTCAATTATAACAAAACTGGAGTATCACTTACCAAAAGTGGTGAGCAAGTAGGCACTAACATGATGAGAAATAGTAGATTGCTTGAAGTTTTGATGGATAGTGCGCTTAAAGTTGACATTGATGAGGAAATGGTTTGTGGAATTGAACATCACATGAATGAACAATTTACTGATGCTCTTTGTACTATGCTAAAACATCCGAGAAAATGTCCGCACGCACATGATATTCCACGTGGCAAATGCTGTAAAAATTAATTTAAAATAAGTTATATCACAGTACTGAGTTCATATTATCATGACTTGTTTCTGTGGTTGTGAAACCTATGTTAGAGATGCCAATGGTTTTAAAATAGGATGTGTAAAGTGTAATCACGGTCCTCAAAACCATGAGGAAAGCTTTAAGCTAAAATCTAATTTAGAAGAGAGTCAGAAGCGCGGTTCTCTCTCCTAGTTATTCTCCAATTAATTTTACAAGTACTCTTTTTGATCTTCTTCCGTCAAACTCACAATAGAAAATTTGTTCCCAAGGTCCAAAGTCAAGTTTTCCTTTTGTTATCGTTACAACACTTCTCTTCCCATAGACTCTCCCTAATTCCATTTTTTTGAACAACCTTTTCTACCTCCGATGTTATGTTTACAATCCTCTTCTAGAAGGAATATTGAATTGAAGATATTCTGTGACTGAATTCATTATAATCAAGATTATATTTATGATAAATATTTAACGCAGGCTCAGAACTCAAGATCCTTCTCATCATATCAAAGGGATTTGGTCATCAACGCCTGCGACATCTAGTTTTTGTTGTTCCTAATTGAGTCTTTCAAGAAGCTTGATAAAAGGCAAAGGTGAGAATTTAACTTAAATGGTTACAATTGATGCTGCGTGTTCCCTTGAAAGTTTTAGGAAGTTTGTGATCCTTAGCACTTGTAATTCTTTTATTCCTGAAAGCTACTTTGAGGATTATGAGGTATTTCCAGAGCGTGAAGAGAGCCCGGGTCTTATTTATGTCGAGGCTGCAGACAAGGTAACTCTCAAAAAAATTCGCGACATGACTTTTGTAAACGCAAAGGATGTGTTAGGCATCATATATTCATCAAAAAGTGGAAACACGAACTTAAAGTGGCGCCAGATTAGACGAAATAGTGGAAAAGTAACAGGCGAAGCTTCTACAAATACACTTGTAAATCTAACAGAAGCAGGTGTTATTACGCAGGAATGGGTACAAAATTATCTAAGAAAAAAAGCTGGAGAGAAACAACAAGCCAAAACGAGCGAATTGACTAACTAGGCCTCTTTTTATTTTTGGTTTTTAATGTTAAAGTTACAAAATGATTACAAAACCGATTGATGAAAATTCAGTAGCATTGATTCCTGAAGAATCAGATGACCTATTCACATTACGGAGAATAATAAAAAATGGAGACAAACTTACTGGAGATACAACACGTGCAGTAAAACAAGAAAAGGATTTTTCAAGACCTGATAGAGGAGAACGAGTTAAAATAAGAGTTGCATTATATGTTGAAAAGATTTCTATCGATGATGTAGTAGATAGACTAAAAGCTCATGGAACTATAATAGAATCAGATAGTGAATCTGTACAAAAGGGATCACATCATTCTTTAATACTCAAAATTGGAGAACCATTTATCTTAACAAAAAAGAATTGGGTCGATATTGAAAAAAAATTGATCTATGCAAAAAAAGAAAATCATAGTTTCTTGCTAGTAGCTATAGACACAGGTGATTGTGGGATAGGAAGACTAAGCGGTACTCACCTTAAGATAATGCCAAACATGTATTCTGGTGCTAGTGGAAAGAGATACAAATCAAAATTTAACATTGAAACTTTTTTTGAAGACGTTCAAAGTGCAATATCATCTTCTATTCGAGAAGGTGATCTCATAATAATATTTGGTCCGGGTGAAACAAAAAGGCGATTTGGAAATTTTCTCTCAGAATTGCCCCATGGAAAAAAACACAAAATCCATATTGCGGAAGGCATTGATTCTGGTGGAGAAGATGGGATCTACACCTTCATAAAATCAGAAGCTATGAAACAAGTAATGGCACACAGCAAGATTGCCAAAGTTTCCGCAATTATTGATGAAATTATGTTACGAGTCAATAAAAAAAGCAATAAATTTACCATGGGTTTTGATGAAACCACGAGGGCAAATGATGCGGGAGCTGTAGAATCACTTGTTTTTTCTGATAAAGTTTTTGAAAAGCAGGATGAAGACAAAGTAATAGAATTTTTTAATCAAGCAGAAAGCAGAGGAGTTAATGTTTTTGCAGTAGATTCTACAACCGATGTTGGTTTAAGAGTTTCATCATTAGGTGGAATTGTTTCACTTTTGAGATTTGTTCCCAGTTGATTGTACTAGCCAGTCTAAATATGCCTTGTTTACAGAATTTATTTTTATTTCTGCAATTTCCGGAATTTTATATGGATGTAACTTTTTGATCTCATCTTTTAACGATGAACTTACTTTTGATGTTGTTTTAAAAAATGCTAAAAATTCCTCTGTTTTTTCCATTTTGCCTTGCCATGTATAAATCGAATTTATTTTGGTGAAATTAACACATGCAGCAAGCTGTTTTGTTACTACCACATTTGCGATTTTTAGAACAGATTTTCTGTCTGGGTAAGTTGAAATTATTATCATTGCGCCCATAGCAACCGATAAATTTGCCCTGACTAAAAAGAGTATCAATTAATTTGGCATTTAATTTTTTGACACAGAACTCAATCATCTATGTTCTGATTGTGTGGGCAATAGTATTCGTGATAGCAAAAGCTTCCAAGCTCGACAAGCATGGTTTTGAGATAAAACCTTACAGTCTTGTCTACAAGAATCAAAACGTACAGCTCATTCTAACCAGGATTTTAGGTCGAACTCAAAAATTAACAAGATTATTTTCTAATACAAGCGTAATTGCAGGCTTTATAATGATGGGTTTTGCCTTTTGGTATCTCACATCCAACCTTTCCAATTTCTTCATAAAGCCAGAATCGTTTTCTGAGATGACAGTTCTGATTCCAGGCGTCACCATCCAATCAGGACCAAACATAGCATACTTTTTGCTAGCTGTTCCAATTGTTCTTGTCATTCATGAAGGTGCACATGGCATTGTAGCCACTTTAGAAAAAATAAAAATTAAGACTGGGGGATTTGCAGTATTTATCGCATTATTTGCAGGATTTGTGGAACCAGATGAAGAAGAGTTTGCTAAAGCACGTAAAATCTCAAGACTTAGAGTGATAGGGGCGGGAGCGACATCAAACGTTCTCTTTTCATTTATCATTGCTGGCTTGTTAATTTTCAATCCTTCTTTTGCATTATTAATGCCAGACCCAATTCGCAGTACATTCTACCATGAACCTTTGGGTGTACCGATAATTTCAGTGACAGAAGGATCTGGTGCGGCAAAAGCAGGACTGCTCAAAGATGACATCATTACCGCAATTAATGGAGTACCTATTGTTAATCCACAAGATTTTCAAAAATCAAATTTGAAACCAGGAGAAGCTGCATCAGTTTCAATACTTAGAGAAGGGCAACCCTTGCAGATTGTTGTGGTACCTACACCTTCTAAAGATAATCCAGAAAAAGGAATGCTTGGAATTTTGAGAGCTGCGTTTCCAGCATATCAACCTGTTGTACCATATTACATTCACTGGAGTCCAGAAGTATTCATGTTTCTCCTTTGGCTTTGGATGCTCTCATTTTTTATTGGAATATTTAACATGCTTCCTCTTCCCATATTGGATGGAGGGAAATTCATACATAGTATAATTGAGAAAAAGATCTCAGATAAGGCATTAAAGGGTGCGATGTGGTCAATTTACTCATTAACTTTTGCTTTGTTTGCACTTAACATAGCATTATCGGTAGTCAAATCTGGCTTTATTACAATATAAAATAACATTTTTAGATTTTCTAGAAATCACATATGGTTAAATTTGGGCATAAAAAAAATCTTGTATGAAATGTGACAGATGTGACAATACAGCTGCATACTCCAGAAAGTATTCTGGAGAAAACCTTTGCGTCAATTGTTTTTCAAATTCCATATTACAAAAAACGGCAAGAACAATATCAAAGTACAACATGATAGAAAATGATGACATTGTGGGTGTAGCAGTGTCAGGAGGAAAAGATTCACTTTCTCTTTTGCATATACTTAAAAAAATGTCTGAATCTCATAACTTTAAGCTTAAAGCAATAACAGTAGATGAAGGAATTTCTGGTTATAGAGATGAAGCATTAGAGATTGTAAAAAGTTTTTGTAATAATATTGGCGTAGAATACAAGGTATTTCCCTACAAAGAGCTTTTTGATATAACCTTACAAGAGTCTCTAGAACTTAGAGAAAATGAAAAAACATCATCATGTTCTATTTGTGGAATCCTCAGAAGGCGAGCAATTGATTTTGGCGCAAAAGATTTAGGTGTAGATGTGGTTGCCACAGGGCATAATTTAGATGATGTTCTTCAGACTTTTGTCATTAATGTATTATCAGGAGATGTAAACAAAATAGGATGGATGAACCCTGATACGTCATCTAACAAAACTAGAAAAATAAAGCCATTTTGTGAGATATACGAAAACGAAATTGTATTTTATGCATTTGTAAATGAAATTCCATTTCAATCAGAACAATGCCCCCATATGAATGAGGGAATAAGAACTGAAATACGTGAATTCCTGAATTCTTTGGAAAACAAACATGGTGGAATTAAAAATAACATGTACAAATCAATAATGAAAATTTCTTCCGTAGTTAAAGGTTCAAACTATAAACAAAGAAAAATTTGTTCCAAATGTGGCAGCGAATGTACTGGAGATATCTGTTCGGTTTGTAGCATGCTTGTAAATCTAAAGCGCAGCTGATCCTAATGCAAATATAAGATTTCATTCTAAGAAGGGGTGGTAGTAGGGAAGATCGGGGCGCTAGCCGTGCCCCAAATCTGAAACCGGCTATACGCAGAGATCTGATAACTGCTGGGTAAATCTCTAGATGGATAGTACTCGCTTGACTTGCGGAAATGAAATCACGCCGAAGCGGGTGGATTCAGGACTGGAGCTGTCCGAAGGGATGGTCTCCAAGACCGAACTGCTGAAAGGGATGAGGTCCGGGAGGGAGCAATCCTAAGGTAGAGTGTCCACGCTGCGACGTCTACGTGGCGGATCTTGCTTGACATGAAATGAGACTATCTGTTTAGACTGGAACTGGCAGAGCTACTACTAAATATTCCTTAATCGATGTGATAATCATGGATCTAATTTCTGCAGGTCATAGAAGAAACTATGAAGATTTTAAAAAGCAGATTGCTCCTTTGGTAAAACCAATCTTTGACTCCTTAAGAGAATATTGTTTATCTCTTGGAAAAAATGTAATTGAAGATGTGCGCATGCATAGAGTAGTGTTTTGCAAATCTATGACTTTGAGATTCTTTGCTGATATGGAGCCTCAACCTGACTCTATCTTAATAAAAATAAAAAGCGATAGAAAGGAACCACAAAAAGAGGTCGTCATAAAACCTAGTCAAGACCTAGATGAAATAAAAAATCTTCTTTTGGATGCATATAATGCGATACATTAGGTCAAGATTTCAAATTTTGAAAATTTGCCCTTGTAGCTTTCATTTATAACCTCTACATTATCAACTACGGCGTTTGGAGGTCCAATGTGACTCCACTCTATCACTGAATCTACGTCAGAATCTTGTCCTTCTAGCACTGCCTCTACTCTTTTATCTTGAAGATTTCTTACCCAACCTGTAACATTATTCTTTTCTGCAACATCTTTCATTCCTTGACGAAAATAAACTCCTTGAACTCTTCC
>Ga0210384_10000974_pt1 | contig 40917 bp, 36 predicted proteins | sample IncBWH2MmetaG_FD_160574 | JGI IMG/M metagenome (GOLD analysis project Ga0210384, IMG submission 160574) | Forest soil microbial communities from Barre Woods Harvard Forest LTER site, Petersham, Massachusetts, United States - Inc-BW-H-2-M | ecosystem: Environmental > Terrestrial > Soil >...
CAATCCGGGATTTTGTTGACCGCACCGCGGCCACGCAAAAAAGAAGGTCAATTTACACCATCAAAGTTAAGGACATATGAAAGAAACAAGCGTTGAAGGAAGCAATCAGATGAGCATTAGCCTCGCCGAGTTAAAAGAAAAGAACATCACCGACCTCGCCAAGATCGCCAAGGAATTGAATATTCCCGGCGCCAGCGGCATGCGCAAGCAGGAATTGATCTTCCAGATTCTCCGCGCTCAAACGGAGAAAAATGGCTTGATCTTTTCCGAAGGCGTCCTCGAATGTCTTCCCGACGGATTCGGCTTTCTCCGCGCGCCGGAATACAACTACCTCCCTGGCCCGGACGATATTTACGTTTCGCCGTCGCAAATCCGCAAATTCGATCTCCGCACCGGAGACACCGTCTCCGGACAGGTGCGTCCGCCGAAAGATGGCGAACGCTATTTCGCATTGATCAAAGTCGAAGCCGTCAACTTTGAAGATCCCGAAGTTGCGCGCAACAAAATCTTCTTCGACAACCTGACGCCGCTTTATCCCCAGGGCCGTCTCAAAATGGAGACTACCAAAGAGAACATGACGGGCCGCGTGCTGGACCTTCTCTGCCCGGTCGGCAAAGGCCAGCGCGGTCTGGTCAACGCCCCGCCACGCACCGGCAAAACCATGATCCTGCAGTCCATGGCAAATTCCATTACCACCAATCACCCGGAAGTCGCGCTCATCGTTCTGCTCATCGATGAACGCCCGGAAGAAGTCACGGACATGCAACGCACCGTCAAAGGCGAAGTCATCAGCTCGACTTTTGACGAGCCGCCACAGCGACACATCCAGGTTGCGGAAATGGTCCTTGAGAAAGCCAAGCGCCTGGTCGAGCACAAACGCGACGTCGTCGTGCTGCTCGATTCCGTCACGCGTCTCGCTCGCGCCTATAACGCCGTCACGCCGCCCTCCGGCAAAGTCCTCTCCGGCGGTATTGACGCCAACGCTTTGCAGCGCCCGCGCCGTTTCTTTGCCGCCGCACGAAACGTCGAAGAGGGCGGCTCGCTGACCATCATCGCCACCGCGTTGATCGACACCGGCAGCCGCATGGACGACGTCATCTTCGAAGAGTTCAAAGGCACCGGCAACATGGAAATCTACCTCGACCGCCGACTCGCCGATAAGCGCGTGTTCCCGGCCATCGATATTCAGCGCTCCGGCACGCGCAAGGACGAATTACTCCTTCCGCCCGACGAGCTCAGCCGTGTTTGGGTACTGCGCAAAGTCTTGAGCCCTCTCTCAACGGTCGAAGCGATGGAGCTTTTGCTCAGCCGCCTCACGAAAACAAAATCCAATGCGGAATTTCTTGGCTCGATGTCCGCGCCAACCTGAGCGAAATAAACTCCGGCATTCTCCGGGCACGTTGCGCTCAAGAAATACGGCGCAGCAGGTTTCCCTACTGCGCCGGCCGATTACCCTTGTTGTTATGAATCGCCTTACGCCACAGCTTCCGTCTCCTCCGCCGCAATATAGTCCACGATGCGCTCCGACCATCCGTCGACGTGCGTCCATCCGTTGCCGTAGCTCACGCCGTGGTTGTACGGGGCCACATTCAGCACGTACGCCTTTGGCGTCCACGCCGGAAGGATTCCGTCGTGCGTCTGCTCGTCGGTAATTACAATTACCCGATGGAGCGCGCGCCACTCTCGCTTTTCGTAAAGCTCGGTCAGCGCGCGCTTGAGGTACGTCCCCGAGTGCGCCTGCGAGCCCGCGATCGCGTCTCGCAGCGCGAATCCCCGCCGTGGGGGAAGCTCCACGCACGCATCCGAGAAGGTCGCAACCGAAAACTCTTCGGCCTTCTCGCGAAGCAGAATGGCGAGTCCCGCCGCTGCGTCCAAGCGCGTGGTTTCGCTCTTTCCCGAAAGCGCGCCTTCCATCGAGCCGGACACGTCTACGACAAGTCCAGTCGAGCCCGGCAGCTTTTCGAATTCGGCGATGCCCTTGAGCATGGCGCCTTCGATGGCGTCCTCGAGCTTCGGAGCGTGCCGCGCCGCCGTCATAAACCGGAACGGCAGCGTTCGCCGAGCGCCCTGCTCGAGACGCTCGCGAACCAGCTTCGGATCTACCCCCGATGCCAGCATCAGGCGCAGGTTCCGCAGGACGGCCAGGCCGCCCAGCTTCCCCTCGCGCAGGAGCCGTTCGAAATTCTCGCGCCTGTCCTTCCCTGCGGACAAGGCAACCTCCCAAGTGTCGGGAGGTTCGAGCGTGTTCTCAACGAGTTGCTTCCAAACAGCTTCCTGCTCCGCATCCTTCGGCTTGGCATGGCAGAGAAACAACACGTCGCGCAGCGTCACCACCGAATCGCGGTTGTACTTCGCAAGCTGGTAGGCGTCGAACTTCTGGAACGCCCGCGCCAGCCCGCGCTTTACTCCCGCCGACAGCGGCTGCTTCATCTCCTTCCAGTAGAGTGCCGTGAACTCGCCGAGTTCGTCGGCCCGCTGGATGACGTGTTCGAGGGTCTCCGCCACGAGCGGTCCCGCACCCTTGCGCCGGGCAAGTTCGCGCGTCACAAAGAGCGGCGCATGGCGAAGCTGCATCTTGTCGCGTGCCTCGCGCGCAAGAGCCGCCACATCCTCCGGCTTGCTCCGCGCAACAAGCTCCGCGATCCGCTTCGCGATGTCGTTGCCCTTCTCGTAGAAGGCATCTTCCCAGAGCAGGCACGTCAGCACCGTGCGCCGAAGTTCGCGCTTCGTGTCGACCTTCTGCGCCACCGCCCCTTCGTGCGTCCGCTCAGGAAACATCCGCTTCCCTACGTTCCTCTTCACCATCTCTAGCTCCCTCCTCTCTCCTAGGGCTTTGTGCCCCGGAATCCTTCTCCGGGCACAAGCCCCGGTGGTTAGTCGAGAAACGCCAGGAAACGCATTGCGCTCGAGCGGTTCTCGGTGTTCATCAACACGCGATGCCAGCTATGAAGTGTCACGGTCTTGTGATCGGGATGCGACATCTTCCCGCGCACATAGACCGCCGCACCGCGCTTCATGATGTTGAAACCCGAATTCCGCTCGCTCGCCGGCAGTTTCTTGTACTCCTCGGCGGTCAATCCTGATGGATATCTTGCCGAGACGTACACAGTGTCCCCGCCGGACCGACAACATTCCTCGGCCCAGTGCGGCTTCCCGCCGTTTCCGCGTGTTAGCGGCTCGTTCTTGAGAATGAGTCGCGGATCAGCTGTCAACGCCGCAGGAACAAAAAACCATTCCCCTTGGCGAAGGAAGGCTCGATTCCTGCGCTCGAAGCTCGCTTTTCGTGAAATTCCAAGCAAGCCTTCTCGTGTTCGGACTTCCTCTGGTTTCAGCGCGATCTTTGCGCCCGCGACGGTGCTCACTGGTTCGTTTTCCGGAATTGCTGCTACAAACCAATGCCGCTCGTCGTGGCCGCACAGAAACTTCTGCTTGGCCAGAAACTGCCCTTGCTCGCCGAATTGTCGGCTGAGCAAAAGCAAATGTTTCTCCCGAGGTTGGACATTTAGAACGATGATCTCCTGCCTGCTGCCGGGTCCTGTCCGAATCTCGAAGTATTCACCGTGTTTGTCCCGACGGATGTCCAGAACAATGCTCGGCTCCTGCTCGCGAGAGCGGCTCATGCCCCAGCGGCGACCCAGGGGCTCGCCTTCCAAAACCTTGACGCGTGCTCCCATTCGGGAAAAGTACCGATTCAAATCACTGCCCACTGCTTTTTCCTTTCTAAGACTGCCTCAGGCAGTCGGAATGTGTTTACGGTGCGGAGTATCGCTCCGCGGCCGCGTCTTGAAACAACGCTTGGGGTGATCTCGTTTCTTGGCGTTTCCTCTCCATTTCACGGCCTCTTTCCGCGGACTCAAAATCCGCTTCTCAAAAAACTGCTGGACGGGAACGTCCGGTCAGGGACATAGGTGCTCTATCCATTGAGCTACTGGCTTACGTCCGCCAGGTGGGATTCGAACCCACACCCTCCCGCGTGTCAGGCGAAGTAACCCTTTCCTCCACCACGTCCAACCTTGTCGCCTCGCGTCACCATTGCAGACGCGAGCAAACCCAATCGCCGAGAGCGAACTCTTCGCAGCCCTGCGTCTTTTTCCCCTGCCACGGCGCGAATCGCCCACCCATCAGCGACTCGCGCCGGCAAACCAAGCCGGGAGGAATAGTTACCCAAGGCCGCGAGGGCTCATCCCCGCTTCTTGGTGAGAAGTATCCCTGAGCTGCGCCATCCCGGCATCCTTCTGCGGCGGGAATCAGCGAGCAGAGGTTTTTTCCAATGCGCCCCAGGCGCCTCAGCGGATTGCTCCGCTGCGGGATTCGAACCCGTGACCTCTCGGCCGTTGGCTCTCGAAGTAACTCTGCCCTTCACCACGCCGCAAACTCTTCCGTCTTTTTCTCCTCCTTGCTTCGTCACTTTTCCTCGGCGCACACCCCTAGTGTCACGCTGGTTTCGATCCCTCCGCCACACTCAGAGCCGCTGAAAATTCCGGGAGGAATCGGCGCTCACGGTCTTTCGGGCTTCGAACCCGAGCCTTTCGGCCTTGCCACAGAAGTAACCGTGAACTTCACCATCCCGGGATCATGTGTTTTTTTTTTTTTGCAAAAACATTTCTGTTATAAAAAGATCTACGCTGTCCCTGTAGCTTGAAATTCCTGGAGCTAGCTACAGTTTCACCCCAAAGCAATAGTGCTTTGGCGACGAATAGTGTTGGATCGAAACGACTTAAGCGCTTTTCTTAGAGTCGCGTGAACAAGCAGTCCATGAGACTCGATCGCCTTGGTGCGGTTTCGACTTGGCTTTTGTCTTCGTGTCTCATATTTGCTTTTCACGCTCAGTGAGGACCCGCCATCAGGCAGGCGTACAACTGAGGTATCCCGAAAGTAAATGCATTCCGTTTTTCTGTCAAGCCCTTTTTTCAAAAATCTTCATTTTTGGCCGATTTTTCGCATTACTTGTTAATTTTCAAGTACTTAGTGCTCGCCACGCCTTCGCTACGCTTTGCAAACGCAGCAGCTTCCCTAAATGTACGGTCGGCACGCAAGCCGTTCTTCAAGCAGAAATAATCGGCGCTCTCAAATCTTTCTGTACTCCTACCTGACGCGCGCGCAGATATGTCACCAGCTCGAGCGCGCAGTTCTGCATCTCCACACCAAACGCATCCATCTGGTTAGTCAGCAGGTTGTAACACCACACCGCCGGCACCGCGACCGACAATCCGATAGCGGTCGTCAGCAGCGCCTCAGAAATCGACCCTGCGATGACCTTAATTGCCGTTGCGTGCGCCACATCGATACTGCGAAAAGCGTTCAAAATTCCGATGACCGTGCCGAACAGTCCCACAAACGGAGCCGTGGCCGCAATCGTCGCCAGCCCGCTCAAGCCGCGCTTCAATTCCTCTGTGGTCTCCGCGCTCGAACGTTCGAGACTCCGCTGCACGCCTTCGATCACTTGCTGTTCGGGCATTCCCTCTGGCGCCGCCTGAAAATCCAGCAAGCCTGCTGCAACGACGCTGGCAATGTGGCTCCTTTTGTTGCTTTCCGCCGCCACAATCGCCTGGTCCAGTCTGCCGTCGCGAAAGGAATCGATCGTCTCCACGATGTACGCCTTCGATTGTTCGCGTGCCAGGCGATAGCGGAGAGCGCGGCTTGCACCGACGCCTACCGATCGCACAAACATGATCACCAGCACAATCACAACTCCATGACACAGCGCTCCCATGGAACGCCACAATTCCAGCAGGTTCCCGTTGCCCATGCGTCCCTCTCGTCACTTCAACTCCGTGCCTTCCATAGACACCGCTTCGCGGAGTTTTGTGCCAGGTCGCAAAGATTGTTCGGTGAGTGGGTGCGGCATGCTGTTTTCGCGATGCTTGATTCGAGGAAGGTGCGAGTTCGTCGGAATCGCCGCCTTTGGTCAAGGTGCCGACGAATGCCAAATTACAGTTCCCTGCCCGCCGCTTTCGACAATTCCTCTTCGCGCTCGCGCGCCAGCATCACCACGAGTCGCGCGGTCTCTTCGACATCCATCGCGGTGTTGTCCACCAGCACGGCATCGGACGCGCGCACCAGCGGCGATACGCTACGTTCGCGGTCGCGGCGATCGCGTTCGCGGACTTCTTCTAAGACTTGCGCGAGGGCCATCCATTCGCCTTTTTCCTGATGCTCTTTCCAACGGCGCTCTGCGCGCACTTCCGGAGAAGCCTCCAAAAAAATCTTCAACTCGGCGCGGGGAAAAACGACGGTACCGATGTCGCGCCCTTCCATCACCACGCTTCCACCGGCGCCGGCGCGCTGCTGCTCGGCAACAAGGATCTCTCGCACCCCGGCGATGGTAGCGAGCCGTGACGCGGCTTGCGCCACTTCGGCAGTTCGGATCGCCTGCGTCACCTCTTCGCTGTCGAGAAAAACACGATTTTTCGATCCCGCGGCTTCCTGTTCCGCTGTCGGTGGTTTCAGCTCGATGTGCGTGCCACGCGCGAGATTCTCGAGGGCGAGAAAATTGTCCAGCGCGGCTTTCTCTCTCAGCGCTTTTAGCGCAAGCGCACGATACATCGCGCCGCTGTCAAGATACAAATATCCGAGAATCTGCGCGACGCGCTTCGCCAGGCTGCTCTTCCCTGAGCCTGCTGGTCCGTCAATGGCAATCGTCAGTCTTGGCATTTTGCTAGCACAGCCACTGCTGTGCGCCGTTCGATCCGTGGCGCAAGAAACAAAGCAGCGCAGGCGCCCTTGGTGCACGCGCCCTCACGAATGGCATACAAAAACCGCACAGGCAGGAGTACCTGTGCTAGTCAGAAACCCATGATGTTGTAGCCGCAATCGACGTAAATCGTTTCGCCTGTAATCCCCGAGCCTGCGTCGGAAAGCAGAAAAGCCGCCGTCGATCCCACTTCGCCCGGTTCAACGTTCCGTTTCAGCGGCGCGCGCTCGATCTGCGTCTTGAGCATATCTCCGAAATTCGCGATGCCTCGTGCCGCGAGCGTCTTGATAGGTCCCGCGGAAATGGCGTTGACGCGGATGGCCCTCGGTCCTAGATCGTAAGCCAGATACCGCACCGTCGCTTCCAAGGCCGCCTTGGCCACCCCCATGACGTTGTAATTCGGCACAACTTTTTCCGAGCCATAGTAGGTCAGCGTGACGATTCCTCCGCCAGAAGCCATGAGCGGCGCGGCGCCGCGCGCCACGGCGATCAGCGAATACACGCTTATGTCGTGCGCGATGCGGAATCCTTCGCGGGTTGTATTCAGGAACGGGGTTTTCAATTCTTCGGGCGGAGCGAATCCCACGCTGTGTACCAATCCATCGAGAGTACCGTGGCTGGCCTTCAACCCGTCGAACAACCGCGCGATCTCGTCGTCCTTGGTAACGTCACACATGAATCCGGTGGCTCCGGGCAACTCTCCAATCAAATCTTTTGCTTCGAGCGCGAGCCGTTCGTTTTGATAGGTGATAGCCAGGCGCCATCCCGCCTGTGCGAGCTTCTGCGCTATCGCCCATGCGATGCTGCGTTTGTTCGCCAGCCCAAAAACAACAGCGGTTTTTTTCGTCTCCGTCATTGCTTCCTCTGCCTCCGTCGTCGGTTCCATGGTAGGGGCGGGGCTTGCCCCGCCCGCTTGTAGCCGGGTCTAAATCCGGTGAAACGCCTTTTCGATTTCTCTGACGGAATAGCGCAGCACCACGGGGCGTCCGTGTGGGCAACTCATGGGGCAATCGGTTTTCGCGAGCGCCCCGAGCAGCCATTCCATTTTCGCTTGGTCCAGCGGCACGTTCACTTTTATCGCCGCGTGGCAAGAGGTCGAGGCCGCGATCTTTGCTTGCAACGTATCAATGGAAATGACCGCGTTCTCCCGCTCGATGCCGTCAAGGATTTCCGTTAGAAGTTTCTCCGCGTCTCCTGGCGCGATTCCCGCGGGCACGGCTTGAATCGCAACGCTGCGCGGCCCCATCGGCTCGACTTCGAATCCATTCGCAGCCAGTTCTTCCGCAATCCTTTCGTAAATCACGATTTGCCGGGGCGAAAGCTCGATCACCAGCGGTATGAGCATTCGCTGGGCTTCCACTTTTCCGGCGCGCCGCGCGTCGAGATGCTGCTCGAAGAGCACGCGCTCGTGCGCAACATGCTGATCCACGAGCCACAATCCTTCGCCGTTCACGGCAACAATAAAGCTCGAACTCACCTGGCCGAGCGGCTTCAAGTCGGCGATTTGCTCAGGCCGAGGAAGTGTGGCCGGCGCACTGGCGCTCGGCGCAGCGAGATTTCCAGCCCAGTTGGAGGCGGCGAGGGCCGGAGCAGCCGCCCCGAAAGACGCTCCGGGCTCAATGGAAGATTCCAGACCAGCCGGAAAAGTAAATCGTTGCTCGACGGGCCGGAGCGCGTCGGCCGTCAAATCAAAACCGCCGTCGGAGCCGCCGCTCGACCCGACACCGGCCTCTTCCATCGCCGGGACGATGGCGCGCGGCACGCCGGAAGAGGTGGCGGCGCTAAAGGCCGTGGGAGAAAAAGTTGACGTGGCAGGGGGCGAACCGGGCGGAATTGCTGCGGTCGCCGCGGCGAAACTGGGAACAGGACGAACGCTCATGAGCGCTCGGCGGATGGAGTCACGCGCAAAATCGTGAACGAATTGCGCGCGGCGGAAGCGCACCTCGATTTTGGCGGGATGGACGTTGACATCGACTTCGTCGTAGGGCATTTCGAGAAAAAGCAGCGTGGCGGGAAAAACGGAGGGCGGGAGAATATTGCGATAAGCTTCGTGAATCGCGTGCAGAATCAAACGGTCGCGCACGAGGCGGCGATTCACGAAAATGTAGATGCCATTGCGGTTCGGCCGTTGCACATCGGGGCGCGACGTGAAACCTCGAACCGTCAGCGTGGCGCTCTCTTCGCCGGCTTCGAGTTCAGGCTCGGTGATCGCCGCGCGAAATGCTGCTGAAGCCGGCGGAATTTCCACCAGCTCTTCCATCGATTGTCGGCCGAAGAGTTGGTAGATGCGGTCGGCGAGTTTCTCGGCGGGCGGACTATTGATGATTTCCTGTGTCGGCGTGGTCAGCACGAAGTGTTTGCCTGGATTGGCTAGCGCGTAGTGCGTGACGAGCGATGCGATGTGACCGAGTTCGGTCGTATCTGATTTGAGGAATTGGCGACGCGCGGGTACGCAGTAGAAAAGGTCGGCGACGCTGATGGTCGTTCCTGCCGGCAGCCCCGCGGGCTTTACGCCGACAAGCTTGCCGCCGGCAAATTCAAGGCGGGTGCCCTCGGCTTCCGATTCGTCGCGCGTTTCGAGGAGCAACCGCGAGACTGCGGCAATCGTTGGGAGTGCTTCTCCGCGGAAGCCAAGCGTGGAGATGGAAAGCAAATCGTCCGCGGAGCGCAGCTTGCTTGTGGCGTGGCGCTCGAAGGCCAGTAACGCGTCGTCGTGGGTCATGCCGTGCCCATCATCGATGACCCGGATCATGCGCTTGCCGCCGACTTCTGTTTCAACGCGAATCGTTTTCGCGCCCGCGTCCAACGCATTTTCAAGGAGTTCTTTGACAACCGAAGCAGGGCGTTCGACAACTTCTCCCGCGGCGATCCTGTTCGCCACCGCCTCCGGCAATATGCGTATTCGGCTCATTCGGACTTGATCGCAATCCCCAATTGGTCGAGCTGGTCCGCCTCCACCGAAGACGGCGATTCGGCCATGAGGTCGACCGCGGCGGTGGTTTTCGCAAAGGCAATTACTTCGCGCAGAGACTTTTCGCCGGCGAGAAGCATGGCGATGCGGTCGATGCCCAGTGCGATGCCGCCGTGGGGCGGCGTGCCGTAGGTCAGCGCGTCCAGGAAAAATCCGAAGCGGCGGCGGAGCTGCTCTTCGCTAAGGCCCAGCGCGCGGAACAGGCGCTCCTGAATGTCCTGGCGGTGGATACGGATGCTGCCGGAGCCGAGCTCGTTTCCGTTGAGGACCAGATCGTAGCCCTTCGACCGCACTTCCCATGGCGCGGACTCGAGCTTTTCCAAATCTTCGTCGACGATGCCGGTGAAAGGATGCTGGGCACTGACCCAGGTCTGGTCGTTCTCGCTCCATTCAAACAATGGAAATCCCGTGATCCAGAGAAATTTCCATTGTGTGCGGTCGATCAGGTTGAGCGCTTCGCCGAGTTGCAAACGCACTTGCCCGGCGACGAGCGCGGCGGCTTCCGTGCCTTTGATTTGCTGCTTCGCGCTCACGGCGACCACGAGGTCGCCTGTTTTTGCGCCGCAAGCGTCGGCCAACTTCTTTACGTTCTCCGGGCCTATTAGTTTCTCGACGGTCGAGGTAGTCCCTTCGGCCGCGAGCTTTACGAAATAAGCTCCGCGCGCGCCGTTGGACTTGGCTTTTTCAGTCAGCTCGTCGAGTTGTTTTCGCGAATAGCCGGCCGCGCCCGGAGCAGCGAGGGCAAACACGCTGCCTTCGATCCCCAGCTTGGTTTTGGCTTCTTCCGGAAAGCAGTCCGTGACTTCGTGTAGCTCCATGTTAAAGCGCAGGTCGGGCTTGTCGCTGCCGTACTTGCGGATGGCGTTCTTGTACAGCATGTGGGGGAACGACCCTTGCGTTTTGACGCCGGCGACAGCGCACGCGCGCACCATGACGGTTTCGATGACCTGAAAGATGTCTTCCTGGCGCGGGAAGGACATCTCGACGTCGAGCTGCGTAAATTCGGGCTGGCGGTCGGCGCGCAAATCTTCGTCGAGAAAACATTTCACGATCTGGAAGTAGCGGTCGAGCCCGCCAATCATCAGGATCTGCTTGAAGATTTGCGGCGACTGCGGCAGCGCGTAGAACTGCCCGTGATGCACGCGGCTGGGAACGAGATAGTCGCGCGCGCCCTCGGGCGTCGAACGCGTGAGCATGGGCGTCTCGACTTCGAGGAAGCCCATCTCGTCCATGGTTTTGCGAATTTCGAGAACGATTTTGTGGCGCAGCGCGAGGTTGCGGTGCGGCTTGGGCCGGCGCAGGTCGAGATAGCGGTAGCGCAGGCGGGTTTCTTCGGCGGCGTTGATTTCGTCTTCGATGGGAAACGGCGGCGTTTTGGCGTTGTTTAAGATGTGGAGCTTCATGGCCATCAGCTCGATTTCGCCGGTGGCGATTTCGGGATTCGCTTTTTGCCGCTTGATGACTTTGCCTTCGACCGCGACGACGAATTCGCTGCGGGCCTGCTCGGCCTTGGCGTGCGCGGTAGGCTGAGATTCCTTGTTGAAAACCACCTGCACGATGCCGGTGCGATCGCGAATGTCGAGAAACAGCAAGTTGCCGAGGTCGCGGCGGCCGGAGACCCAGCCCATGACCATGGCGTCGCGGCCTTCGTCGGAGGCGCGCAGTGCGCCGCAGTAGTGGGTGCGTTGCAGATTGCCTAGAAAATCCAGCAAGCTAGTCTCCTGATCAGTCTTTTCAAAGTCTAGTGGCGAATCGCGCCAAGAGAAATCCTAGTATCAGACCTACAACAAGTGTGATCAGCAGGTCTCCAAGCAATCCCGGCCAGAGGATGTAGCGGCCGTGCTCAAATCCCCCCTCGCGAAGAAAGGCAAATGGCAAGCCATAATCGTAGTAGCAGTCGTCACACGAAATCGGTCGCATGCGATTCGCATAGTCCACGGTACAAAACAGCAAAGCCCCCACTGCAAAGCCTAGCGTGTATTTCCCCTTCTTCGTCATACCTAGTTCCAGCCACACCGAGCCTAAAGCCCAGCTTTTTGGTTGCGCAGGTATTCTAGCAGAGCAGCTTCCGAGAGTTTCTGTTGCGAGCCGTCAGCCAGGGTTTTCAGTGTCCACTGGCCGTCGGCAACTTCACTATCGCCGAGGATGAGGGCGAAGCGCGAGCCGAGCTTGCTGGCGCGTTCGAGAGCTTTGCCGAATTTCAGTTCGGTTGGCGGCAGCTCGACGCTGCAGCCGGCGTTGCGCAGATCTTTGGCTGCACGGATCGCAGTGGCGTAGGCACGTTCACCCATCCAGGCGATGTAAACGTCGCGGCCTTGCCGACCGGCACCTTTTCCACTTTCTTCCAGCGACAAGATGAGGCGGTCTTCGCCGATAGCAAAGCCGATGCCCTTTGTGGGCGGGCCGCCAAGGAGTTCGACGAGGCCGTCGTAGCGGCCGCCGCCGCAGACGGCGTTTTGCGAGCCGAGGCCCGGCGCGGTGATTTCAAACGTTGTGCGCATGTAATAGTCGAGGCCGCGGACGAGGCGCCAGTTTTCGCGATAGATGACGCCGCGAAGCTCTAGCTCGTGTTTCACGACGGCGTAGTGCGTTTTGCAATCGTCGCAAAGATGATCGGCGATGCGGGGAAGCTTTTCTATAATGGGCTGTTCGTGTTCCAGTTTCGAGTCGAGGACACGCAGCGGATTCGTTTCGATGCGGCGCTGCGAGTCCGCGCCGAGCTTGTCTTTCACTTTCTCGAGCTCGCTGCGGAGCAGAGCACTGTAGCCACGCCGGCAGTTATCTGCACTGTGGCCGATGGAATTGATGCTGAGTTCTGTGCCCTGGAGGCCGCATTTATCGAAGAAAGTCATCAGCATTTCGATGAGTTCGGCATCGATTGCGGGAGCGTCGGCCCCCCCGAGGATTTCAGCGCCAATCTGATAGAACTGGCGATAGCGCCCCTTTTGCGGCCGCTCGCGTCGAAACATAGGTCCCATGTAGTACAGCTTCACCGGCTGCGGAAGCTGCTGCATGTGGTGTTCGATGTAAGCCCGGCATGTGCCAGCGGTTCCCTCCGGGCGCAAGCTCTCTTTGTCCTCAAGATCGAAATCCCTGACCATCGTTTCGGCTCTACCGAGCAGCTCCTCCCATTCAGGATCCGGCTTGGTCTTGCCACTGTTCCAACGGCCCAACGCTTCCGAGGACAGGTCAGCGAGCTGCTGAAAAGCGCCTAAGTTGGTTGGGGTCTGAGGAAGCCGATTCGCATTCAGTTCGTCTTTTAACCTTTCCGAGAACACCACGACTAGGTTCAAATATCGATTTAATCGTCCCTCGTTCTGCATCGCCTCGCTGATGGTTCCGAGATTCTGACGGAAGAAGTCTAGCTCTTCCGGAAAGGAATACATCTCTTTCGACACGACGTCAGTTTCACCACCAATCGAACGTGCGAAGAGCTCGGTGGACTCGATAATGGGAGTGCGGATTTCCCCGAAGCCGAAGGTGCCGAAGACTTCGTGTGCAGTTTGTTCCACATGGTTCCAGAGCGCGGTGTCTGGAGGCAGCAAGTCGCGGGTGCCGCGGATGGCTTGGAATTGTTTTTGCGTCAAGCCGGCCCGTGGCTCTGCGCTATCCGGCGTGCCTTGCTCCTTTTGCTTTGCCGCGGCCTTGGCACGATTAATTTCCTCCCACTGGGCGCGCTTGGCAGCTCTTTCTTGGTCGCTCACGCGTGCCGTTCCTCGCGATAAATATTTTTATACTCGACGTAGCGCTGCGCGTAGGCGTCGATGCTTGCTTGATCGATGCCGGTTAGGGGGCGTTTGACTTTGCCGGGGTGGCCTACGACCAGGCTGCCGGGCGGGATCTTGGCGCCTTCGAGAAGGAGTGTGCCGGCGGCGATGACGCTGCCGGCGCCGATGTGCGCGCCGTTCAAGATCACCGCACCCATGCCGATGAGGCAGCGCGACTCGATGGTGCAGCCGTGAAGCGTGACAGAGTGGCCGACGGTCACGTCGTCGCCGAGGATCAGCGCGTGCTCGTCGCGCATGACGTGCAGCACGCAGCCGTCCTGAATGTTGGTGCGCGCGCCGATGCGAATGTGGTGCACGTCGCCGCGAATCACGGTGCAGGGCCAGACGCTGGAGTCTACGCCGATGATAACGTCGCCGATGATGACGGCAGCGGGGTCAATGTAAGCGGACGCGGCGATTTGCGGGCGCTTGCCGCGATAGGGGCGAATGTCGGGCTGACGGCCCACCTCTAGCGAGCCGCGCGCGGGGTCTGAATTCTGGTCAACCATAGCACCCACCCTCTCCCCTGGTTTTTCGTAAATGCTGCTTCTAAAGGGTTTAGCTTTTTGTAAGCTATTTAGAATCAACACCTAGCGAAGGTTCTGCAAGTGTTGATTCTATACTCGGCTTGCGCCAGTGGAATCAGTAAGTTACTGAAAACACAAGCCGTTAGATGCGCTAAAAACGCACAAATGGCGCTGGCATATTGCAATACTAATGCAAAACGCGGGCTATCACTTGCGGACGCAGGAGTCGGGCACTTTCTCCCACACGCTGCACTTGGCGGAAACACGCCGTTTGAAATACCTTAATGCTAAACCGCCGTTGACCGGAACGTCCGGAGCAAACCGCTTCATCGTGTCAGCTAGAGCTTTCCTGAATTTGCTGTCCAAGTGATCCACGACATCATCGATTTTTAGTTCCGTCATCACGTCCTCCAGAGCACCCATTATACGCTTCGTGTCCTAGCAAGTAACCGTCGCCTACCTCAGCACTGGTCCAGTCCTCCCAGGCCAAAAGGCCTAGTGTCCATAAACCTTCCTCACGCCGACGATCCCTCCAGTACGAATTGAAGCGCGTGCACCGCGCAGAAAAGAGCTAACTCTCATGTCAGACAAAACGAAGAAGTCCGTGGACAACAAAGTTACGCAGCACAAGCCGACCGCGAAGATGCAGGAAGAAATCGACAACGCGATCCGCGCAGCCGTGAAGAAAGCGTTTGGGAAAGTGGTACCTGTGTGCGGCCTGCTCGGCATGCGCAACTCAAACAGCGTGAAGGGAGGAGCGCCGTACCAACGCTATTACCTGGCGAACGGCCATACAGTGTTTGTTTCGGGCTGGCACCAAGGCGAGCCGCGCGTCACCGTGAGCGACAAGCCTGCGGACAAGAAATCGTACACGGTCGCGGCCTTCCTCGAGCGGTTCAAGCGCAAGCAGGCACGCATCGACGCGAAGGCAGCCGAAGCCACGAAGCAGGAGAAGCCGAAGGCCACCAGCAAGGGCCTTGCGAAGATCGCGTAAGTTTCTCCCAGGCAAGGGCACATCACGCCTCCGATCAGTTAGCGGAGGCGCTCGTGTTTTCTAGGGACCTGCCATCCGCCGTTGCCGCCACTTAAGTTCGGTCCGGAAACAGAGTTCGCCGAGTTTGACCAACTCTACGTGACAGTCGCAAAGCAACTTTGCGTGCACTTCCACCTCAGCCAGCTCTTTTGAGTCGAGCTGTTTTAGCTCCCGAAGCTCCTCCTCATACGGCACTTCCCGATCCCTGGGGTCGTGCCATCGCTGCTTTTCGAACGCCTCGCGGTCCATGGAAATCAGCTGTCTTTGCACGTGTGCGGGTTGGGTCGCAAGCTCGTGTACTGCCTTGTTTCGTGCTTTTCGCGCTTCGTCATGGATAGCTTTGAATCTCTTCTGTAGATCGTCTGCCTCGGCTGCGAAGCTCGACGCACGAAGTTTGTCACATGCCTTGTTAAATTGTTCCCATGCCTGTTTGCCGTTCTTGGGCTTAATCTCGAGAGCCGTGACGATAATGAAGTCTCTTAGACGGTCGGCGGCTGCGGTCAACGCGGTAAGAGCAGCGAACTCGTTGAAGTCAAACTCTGTTGGCTCCACTCGAAGCGGTCGGACCGCAGGTTGATTTAGCAACGCATGGCCGATGAAGTGGCGAGCCGTCTTCATCAAGCCGAAGAAATCGTGGCCTAATTCCATCAACCGCTGCTCAGCTTCCGTGGGTGCTCGGCTCGGCAGGGTATCATCCTGCCAATTTATAAAGTGATGGTCGTAGGGAGGACTCAGCGCCCACATAGCGTACCCAACAAAATCAGGGTCAACGTCGTTCTCATTCAGCCAACCGAAGTCGTCAACATCGAAGACACCACGGCTACGGAGAAGTTCCTCTGTAGTCTTCCGCAAAGCATCAAGGTCAACAGTCATGCTCGACCAGAATCTCCTTTTTGACCGGACCGGCGGCTCGGCCTCGCGAACTGTACCAAGCAGGTCGCTCCCAGGCAGTTAGCAGAGGCGTTGGCGTTTCTAACGGCCGGTAGTTGGCTGCTTGTCGCCTTGTTCGATGGCCTCGAACGCATGACTAATGCTGTATCCGATTAGGATTCCAGAGTTGACCAGCAGTTGAGTATCGACATGCACACCATTCAAGATGACCTTCGCGGTATCTTCTTTGTAACCTTTCACGACACCCAAGATCTTAATAACGTGGTCTTTGAAGTCCCAGTAAATGATTGGACCTCCCGAAAATCCTGGGTTATTGAATCCATCGATGTATAAGAGAATGGCTTTTGGGTTCGACGAGTCGATCGCAGACATCGTGCCCCGCTTTATGAAGGGTAGCTGGACGCTACTGGCCCGTGTGCCTAGTCCGTAGGGATACCCTAGGAACCAGATCTGCTGTCCAAAGGTCGCGCCACCGGTCTTTGCTGGCAGTATCTCGTATGGTTGGGAGATCTTTTCGTCGGTTTCCAAAACAGCAATGTCGGCATCCTTGGAAGGCGGAAAGAGTGTCTTCACAGTCTTCAAGTCTTCCCATTTATCGGCCCGCCACACTTTTATCGTTGCATTGCTCGGTGGTAATCCCGCGACAACGTGCCGCGCGGTAACGAGATAAACGTTCCCCTGATAGTCGATCTTGAATGCCGTTCCGCCCTCATCTCCAACTCTGATATACAGGGTGCGCTCAAGAATTTCCACTGGCACAGCATCTTGAGCCACAGTGCGACTACAAAACGTGAACAAAAAGGCAGCGAGGATAGCCGTGCATCGTAGACTTCTGTGTGTGTTCATACGAACTCCTTCCTGGGCAGCTACTGAAAGGTGGCAAGGGAAGAGCCGCGAACCGATTGGCCCACGGCTCATTCGTGTGCCCTGGTCGAACAACTACTCTACTGTGGTCTGTGTGATCAAGTAGGCATAGATGTACACACAGGAGTCATCACCGCCGCCCGTCGAACCCTTGCACCCGGCCTTGTGATATGCGGTCTCGAGAGCCCGAGCGGAAGCAGCATTGACGCAACGACGGTAGATGAACCAATGTTCTTTTCTAGGCACTCGGTGAAAGCCGAAGAGCCTTTCGTTGATGTCAGAGGTGACACCGACGTACCAGTCCTTGTTCGGGAAGCCCGAACTTGACATGTGTGCGTCGATTTCACCGCTGATTGTGTTGCTTGTTTGAGTTTGAAACATTCCTTGCTCCTAAGTTTGGATTTCCGAGCAAGGAACTACAGCAAAATCCCGAGTTGACAAACTAGCCGGCGCGGAATAACAATGTGCGTCGGCTGAGCTTAGGCGCTACACGGGGTTTACCCCGTTCCTTGCTCGGTTTTCGGGGTTGGACCGCGTTAACGGTCTAGCCCCTTTTTTCTTATATCACGCTGCATGACCTTTGTCAGCTTTTTTTCGTGTTCTCTGGGAGCCTTTTCCAACATCCATTACGAGCAGCTTATTTGCTTCATCCCATTCGATGTCGTATTGAGTCGTTACCTTTGGCAGGAGCTGGTAGTACTCTAGAAACGACCTGGCGGACACAGTTCCATTCCCGCTCCTGGTGATTAGCGTGGAAGCTCCTGGCTCAGATTTGTCGTTTATAAGCCTGATTCCGATCTTCCTGTCATCTTTGTCATAGAACAGCACCACATGCGAAAACTTCTGCATATCGAACCTCTTCACAGACCCGTGATTAAAGCCGATTTGGCCGTTCGAGCGAATAGATGCTCTGGGTCTGAAAACACGTCCGACATCTGTAAATCTCTCAAAGGCCATGGGTCCTCCTTCAAGTCCTAGTGCTACTGTACCACAAGTACTAAGCCAGTCTACAACGCAGATTAACTATGCAAGCACCACGCTTTGCGGATCCCTGCACTAGCTGTGACGTGACTCGTTTGTGGTCGGCATTTCTGAGTGAATATATGGCGAATAAAAAACGAATTTAAAGCAAATATGCTTGACTCCCGAAATGGGTCGTTTTTGTCGTGTTTCGATAGCCGATCTTGAGGGCATAACTCACACCGTCGAGGTAACTGCCGAGACCCTCTATGAAGTTGTGGCCCTGGGCCTCGCCGCGATCCGCGCAAATGATTCGGCCGCCGACATCGCACACGGGTTGAACACCGCGACAGTCGGCGTAATGGACGTCTCAGCAGAGCACACTGTGATGTTTGTAGACTTCAACAAATGGCTGGAAGGGTCAGGCGGCAAGCCCCGCGGGACATCACGAGGCGGGAACGCGCACGAGTGATTCTCGGGCTTTGCAAGGCTAAGTAAGCCTTTGGCAGCCTGCCGCAAAGTACAACGCTCACGAGGTGGACGCCAGCGCGCCACAGCAGCACCCTCTCGCGTTCCTAGTCGGCTGTTTGATCGGCGTGCTTGGCGTCTACTGCATCACGTCGCTACTTTTGAGCTGGCGTTGAGTCCCATCCGCTCGCAATGGTAGCGAATCAAGTAGAGGCTGAATCCTAGAAACTCGGCACACTGCGGATTGGACATCCTGTAGTCAGTCCGAAGCTCGCAAAGAAATCCAAGGTCAAGCAGACGGCTTTTCACCTTCACCTTTGCCTTGCCCACGGTCAGCTTGCCGAAGCAATTCTTCCACGCAGCAACGAGAGTAGTTCTCGATATGTGCATGAGCCTGGAACACTCGCTCAAATTCTTGCCTTGCGCGCGAAGCACAAAGAGACTCTGCAAGAGATGTGCGGGCCATTTCACACCAAGGGAGTTGTAAGCCCCCTTACGATTCTTGCTCTGGTCCTGCGTGCCTGCGGCCTGATGGCACAGTCTGTAGAGCCACACCCTGACGCAAGGTGGCTTGATCCCCAGCTCTTCCGCGATCTGCGAGCTATTCCAGCCAAGCTTGTAATAGTAATGGACCACAGCGAACGCGACGGCGACAATGCCTCGCTTCATCAGAACGATGTCGGAGTCCACAATCTGAATTTCGGTTTTCAATCCTGTGAGGTATTCTTCCGCGGCTGCGACGTTGCTGCCCTCATTGAACCTCTTCAACAATAGCTCAAGCGTTGCTTCTTTCATCTGGATGTGCCGCTTCGTTTCGTCTTTGATCCGTGAGATCCGGTCGGCGTGAGAAAGGGACTCGTTCCTCTTCAGGTAAATTCTTCGCTCCAGGAACGTCAGGACAACGTCTTTCATCCTGTCGTCGTTCATCACCCAAGCAGGCGTGGGCAGTCGGCGCTCTTGCTGCGTTACGCGCCTTTCGATGTGCATGCTGTGACAGTCGGCGAACGAGATTCTAGTCTTCGCTGAGACAGCTTTGGTGCGGCGTCCGGCAAACTGCGTTAGATCGAATCGAGGCGGTGTCCACATGAATGAACCGTGAGGTGTGGCGGCCTTCACGCGACACGAAAGAGAAAAGGCCCAGGAAGCACGCGCCTTGCGTGCCGCCTAAGCCTTCATTCAGTTAGAGGTTATTAGGAGTGGTTCTGTATGGCGATGAACGGTGCTGGGCTGGTCGTGTCCGTGTAAAGCAACGCGCCGTGCGCACGGGCGAAACAACGCAGACCGACATTGCCGTTCTCGATTAGACCCGCTGCTTCCCTGTAAACAGCGATTCCGGAGTTGTCGTCAATCACGAGCCTCGTTGCCCAGTAGGAGAAATCGCCTAGGACCACAGGAGTTTTTGACGCTCCGATGTTGTCCATGCTCGGCGCGATCTTTACAGGGATGCCGTAGATCGTGGGTGAGCCGTTGAACCACTTGACGAGGTCCAAAGGTTGGCCGTACTTCGTGGTGACGTTTGAAATGGCGGCAAGGGTGGAGCGGTTCATAATCCAAGCCGCTTTGGGAGATTGCAGGTAAGCGTCATCGATCTGGGCGAAGGCAGCCGCGAAATCCGCAGAGCCGAGCGAGGATGCGCCGGATTCAGAGCCGCCTGTGTTGGCAGAGCTGCCGGACGCGACGATTGGCGCAAGGCCGAGGGCGGTCATGCTAGGAATTAGTCCAAGCGTTTTGCCCGTGCCGTTTCCGGTTACTAGGTCTTTAGCGATGCCGCGTGCGAGGCGATCTGCCGCGAACTGGCGGAAGAGGCCAACGGCGGTGAAGCTCGCTTCGAGGTCGTCAAACGCTTCGAGTGAAGCAACGAAGCGCGGGGTGGAATAAGAATAGGCTCCGAGGACCACGTGTCCAGTCGAATCGATGTCCACAGACGTTTGGCTGCCGGCTTCGCTGATTACGCTCGCGACTACCGTGGTGTCGCCGGCCACAGGTACAGGCAGCGGGCGGCCGTTGGTGCTCTTAATGAGCGTGCAGGAATCTTCGTCGAGGAGGCAGTCTGCTGCCTTCATTGCGGCGAAGAGCGTAGGATAAAAATTCGTTGGGACAAAGTAGCCCAATCCGGTATACGTGCCGATCTGTGCAAGCATCGGAGCCCCTTGCGTCATGTCGCGTTTGGTGACGAAAGATTGCCAACCGCGAATCTCTGTTTCGGCTTCGCGACTCAGGAACGGGCTCGCGACGCTTTTGATTCCCGGCAGGCCGGCAGCGCGTGAGCGTTCATTGTGGTTTTCCGCGTCAACTTCTTGAAGTGATGCGCCCGCTTTAATTGCGGCGGCTGCCGTTTGCAGATATGCGAATCGCTTCTCGTCCTGCTTGCCCCACTTGCCCTTGTTTGTCAAAGCGGCTGCTTCGGCAAGTACAAGATTTAATTCCTTTGTATTGATCATGTGTTTCCTCTTTCGGTGGTTGTGCTGGTATCAGTCGCCAGCGCGTTAAAATTGTTCGAGCATCGCCAGACGGCGCTTGCGAAGTTCAGTCAGTTCTCGCAGTTCAGAGCCAGACAGCGGGTAGCGATCTGTGTCGCGGTTCTCTACCATCGCGTCAATCTCTTCTTGTGGAACGCCAATCAAAAATCTTTGGCTGAGTGGAACGCGGAGAACTTTTGCAACGTAGCTGCGCACTTCGGCGGAGACGACGTTCATTCGCGCGTCAACTGAAGTGTTGGGATAAGCCGGCGAGGTGACGATGGAAACGTCATGCAGGCTGCTAAAATTCTTGATCGTGCGGACTAAGCTGCGCGAACGGTTCTCGTCTTCCTCTTCCGCCCACTCGTCGTCGCCAGCGTCGAGCGTGAAAGCAAAACTGCAAGCGTTGAGGTTCCCTGCGAGTACATTCTCGTGAAGGTCGCGCGCATAGGAAGTATTCGGGAGGTCGCAATCAAACCGGAGGCCGTTGTCATCGGAGCGCAGTTGAAGCGTGCCGGCTGTGGTGCGGCCACATATCAAATTTTGGTCATGGTTCAGTAGGAGAACTGTGTCCGGACTGGACGAGAGAATTTTATCGAACGCGCGCTTGGCGATGCGTTCCTTGAACTTCCCTAGACTGTGCGATAGCACGCCGTAGCGTGCAGCGTAGCCACTTACCTTAGGAGATCCGGTTGTGCTGGCTCGAAGTTCGGATGCTTGCCATGTACGTTTTTCCATTGTCAGTACCCTTTAAACTTTGCGTCGCCCTTCCGCTTTCGCGAAGCGATGGCTGCGTCGAATGGTGCCCTCAACTCTTTGAATTGCTTGCCGATGTGCGTCGGGACCAAATCAACCGTCCCGCAGTGTCTAATCTGTGTGGTGAGGTGAGCGGTCGGTCCAGTGGTGATGCCCTTGTGTCCGCAAGTCGAACAGTAGGAATAAATGAATGGAGGCTCTTCGGTGTCGTCCACGCGATTTCCGCGCCGAGCGGCCCACTGAATGTTCGGGATGGGCTTCTTAACTACGGGAATTATTTCCTCCGCGAGCTTCGCGGCAATCAAGCCGCGTCCCATGTCTGGATGAACGTGGGCTGTAGTTCCGTCGACATACTTAACTTGCATTTTGTTTCTCCTCCTTTGTGCGGGGTGGTCCGCTCCTGCTTAGGTTCCACTACTGCGAAATCGTGTTAGAGCTTTTTGGGCGGGCTGTCCGATGGCCAAATCTTCCAGGCACGCCCTTCAAGCTGGGCATCGGTTCATGTCATGTTCCGATGCCTGTTGATGTGTTCTTTCCGTGTTAGGAGTTTGCGAGGATCGCTGCGTTGTTCAATTCGCGGAGGAAACGGGATCAATTTCAAACGCGAAATCGCGGAGAGGTGTGTTTTCCTGCGCGTGCGGTGTTCGCCGATCTTTGAAAACAAAGGGGAGGTACGTTAGGGGTTATTTCCCTGCCAAAGCCAGCCTTGCTTCCTGTAGACCGGTTTGTCGATGGTTTGCAGTCGATTCTAGCGTGGTTGCGCAGCGATCCGTTGTGCTTTGCGTAGCCTCTTGGCTGCTCGCACACGCGGGGCACGCGCTGCCGACTTCTCTAAGTTGAGACATCCACAGGATTTCGTCCGGCCTTCTACTAGCCTCTGCCAAATCCCAACGCACTATTTGCCACAGGAACACAATGCGTGCCTGCCTGCTCTGCTATCGCTTTGCGCTTGGACCGCGCGTGGAATCGCTTTATAAGTGTGGAGGAATGCTGTTCCACGCGGCCAGACTCGGAGTCACTTATCCGGCTACGCGAGATATCAGGAGTTGACTCAATCTGAACGTTGGGCGTCGCCACGCATTGCCAAAACTTAACTGCGGTGGTTAAATCTCATTCGCACGATGGGAAACACCACCCGCAAAACAGAAACCAAGCCACTGAATCGAAGCCTACACACTGCGAAGGCGGCCAAGCAGGACGAGTTCTACACCCAGTACGTCGACATCCAGAAAGAGGTCGAGGCCTACCTCGAGTTCGACCACGACACCTTCCGCGGCAAGGTCGTCTACTGCAACTGCGACGACCCATTCGAGAGCAACTTCTTCAAGTACTTCGCAGCCAACTTCAACAAGCTCGGCCTCAAAAAGCTCGTCACCACCAGCTACGACGGCTCCCCCATCGCGGGCCAGGGCACCTTGTTCCCGGAATACAACGAGGGGAATGGCAAGCGCCAGAAGCCCAAGGCGCTCGCTGTCACCCTCGTCCGTGTGAAAGACGAGGACGGCGACGGCGCTGCGAACGTGACCGACGTCGAGCTTTTCCTAAAACGGAACAAGGCCGCCAGGATAGCCTTGAAAGCAGATCAGAAGTATCCCGGGGGCGATTTCCGCAGCCCCGAGTGCATCGCGCTTCTAAAAGAGGCGGACATCGTCGTGACCAACCCGCCCTTCTCCCTCTTCCGCGAGTACGTCGCCCAGCTCGTGGAACATGGGAAGAAGTTCCTGATCATTGGCAACGTCCAGGCGCTCACCTACAAGGAGGTCTTTCCACTCATCAAGGCCAACAAGGTGTGGATGGGGGTCACCATCCACAGCGGCGACCGCGAGTTCCGCGTTCCAGACCACTATCCGCTGAACGCGGCCGGTTGGCGCGTTGACGAAAATGGCGTCAAGTACATCCGCGTCAAGGGCGTCCGCTGGTACACAAACATGGACCATGGGCGCCGCCACCAGCAGCTGGCGTGCATGACCAAGGCGGACAACTTGCGGTTCAGCAAGCATAACGAGATCAAGGGGAAGGCGGCTTATGACCGCTACGAAAACTACGATGCGATAGAAGTTCCCTTTACCGACGCAATCCCCAGCGATTACGGCGGCGTCATGGGCGTACCCATCTCTTTCCTGGATAAGTACAACCCCGACCAGTTCGAGATTGTCGGAACCCTCGAATCCAGTGACCCGGACAACCCATATAGGACTCGGTGGTACTCGGCTCAGGACCAGAAAGACGCCTTCTTCCGTCGGTTCGGCAAGCCCGGAAGTTTTCCGCTCAACATGTCTGGCGTCATCAACGACGTCAAGGTATACAAACGCATCCTGATTCGCCACCGAAGCGAGAACTCCATGGCCGCACGAAGGACGAAAAAGTGAAGACCACGCTCAGAACCGACATCACCGTCGCCACCATCTGCGACGGGTTTGTGTACAACCAATTAGAGGGCAAGGGGCTGTATGGGCTGGGCGGAAAGCTTACCATTCAGCCGGAATACCAGCGAAATTATATCTATGCGGATAAGGGCGGCAGTAAGGAGCAAGCGGTCATTCACTCGCTACTCAAGGGTTATCCGCTCGGGCTGATCTACTTCAACAAGGTCGGCAAGGACAAGTTCGAAGTGCTGGACGGTCAGCAACGGATCACCAGTATCGGGAGGTTCGTTACAAACAAGTTCGCGATCATGGATAGCGGCAACCCGAAGAACTTCGACAGCCTGCCCGCCGACCAACAAGCCAAGATTCGCGGATCGAATTTGCTGATCTACGAGTGCGAGGGCACCGAGACCGAGATCAAGCAATGGTTTGAGACTGTCAACATCGCAGGTGTGCCTCTCAACTCCCAAGAACTCTTGAATGCCATCTACTCCGGAACGTTCGTGACGCTTGCGAAGGCGGAGTTCAGCAACAGCCAGAACGCAAACATTCAGAAATGGAGCGCGTACGTAAAGGGCAGCGTAAACCGGCAGGACTTCTTAGAGCGGGCGCTGGACTGGGTGAGCAAGGCCGAAATCGGCGGCTATATGAGCCAGCATCGCAACGATAACAACATCAATGAGCTCAAGACCTACTTCAACAGCGTGATCGACTGGGTTTCAACGGTGTTTATCGACATTCTCCCAGAAATGCGCGGATTGGAATGGGGGAGACTGTACGAATTGCACCACGGCAAGTCCTACGATCCAAAGAAGATTTCCGACGATGTGAAGAGGCTCGCCGCCGATGACTACGTAACGAGCCACAAGGGAATCTTCGAGTATCTATTAGGCGGTTCTACCGATCCGAAGTTGTTGGACGTTCGGGTGTTCGACGCTCAGGTAAAGCGGGCCGCATACGCTAAGCAGACGCAAGCAGCCCAGGACAAGAGCGAATCCAACTGTCCGCTCTGCGCGATGGGGCACAACGCGAACAAGAGCAGAATCTATAAGTTCGACGAAATGGACGCCGACCACGTTTCCGCATGGAGCAAGGGAGGCGCGACCTCGGCCAAGAACTGCCAGATGCTCTGCATTACCCACAATCGGGCCAAAGGTAATCGATAACATGGGGCTGCCGCAGCCCAGCGCGTGGATGCGGAGTCTCTAGCGCACAGAAGAAATAGAATATCGATAGTTAAACCCAAATCTCAGGATCACTCATCGCAGCGCAGTGTTAGGATGGGCGGCTCCAACTCCCGATAAAACGCGGTTACCGGACAAGTCAGAATGGCGCAAATCAATCCTCTTTTTGGGAACCTCTTAGCCGAGGAAATTTGTTGGACGCGCCCAAGTCACACTACAGCTAGGCCGGGCCCTGTCGCGTCCTGCCTAATGGATCGCCCGCACGATGTTCCCTTAGCAGGTCGCCCCAAACTTTTTGAACGGCTCCAGGTAAGGCAGTTGGCTGTAATGCCAAGGGAGTTATGAGTTTCCCATTTCTGCCCTAACCCTTCATCGCCGCTGCCTCGTACGGTGCCCTTTAATGGGCGGTGGAAGTGAGGGCTTCTCCACTCTTCTTCTTATGTCCGTCGCGAACCCTTCATCACTCGCTAACGCTCCGTGGAGGTAATTCGAAGCGCGCTATTGGGGAGGCTGCCCTGATGTTCGCATGCCTGCTTCTGGTCCAGCGCGGTCGTTTGCACCGTCGACCAAAACTCGCTTACAAAATCCTCGTTGTGTCTGTCGGCGGCCAAGTCTCTACTGGCTGGAGTTCTACCGGCTGTGCAACCATCGGTTCAAACAGCCCAACTGAACCAAGTCGATTGAGCATCGCGGCGACCGTGGCGGCTGGAATCGAGATCGCGACAACGTGCGCGCGTATCTCAATGTTTTCGATGGGGACAACTATGCCCGCCTTGGCCAACTCTTCGGACAGTGCATGATCGGTGTATCTGGTTAGTGGCTTGAGGTGCAGTAAGCTCCCATTTGGTAGACGTCTCATTAGCGCGCCTCAATTTCGTCGTCCGGCATCACAGCCTTTTCAACGTCGCGCGGAGGCCACACAAGCCGTGTGCTTGGCTTTATCCGCTTCGGCCTGATGGTCAATTCCTGTAGCGCCATTTGATAAGCACGCTCGAAAGCTACTGCACGCGATTCGGGCGTTGCCAGAGAGCCGTCGTCACCGTCAATTTGATAGCTCCCAGTCTTGTAGATGCTGCAATGTCGCTTCTCGTAGAACCGAATCGAAACTCTCACCGTCGCCCCTTATAGACTCCACGTCGGATCATTTCAGTCTTTTCAATCTCTGCCAGCTCATGCCGAATTTCCTTTCCGGCCTTGTCAAGCTTTGCGAGTTGCGCCCGCAAGTAGGGACCGTCCAATTCGTCTTGGCATCGCGCGAGAAATTTCTTGTTCACTTCGGATTCTTTCAATGCCTGCTCCATGAACCATTCATAAATTTGTTCCTGTTCGTCTGCCAGCGCGTTTCGGCGCTTCTGTTCCTCAATCTCTAAACCAATTTCGGCAAGCCCTTTCATAGACGCTAGCATCCACTCTTTTTCGTAGATCAGTTTGGCGCGGTGGTAGCGGTCGAACTCGAGTTCTTGCCACGTTGGGGTAAAGTCGAATTCGGCAAGGTTCACGCCTCCCGGCAGGGCATATAGTGGTCGTTGGTACTTTGCATTTCTTACTGGCACGGATATTTCCTCTTACTGTGGTCCCCTCTTGTCGTCGCGCATCTTGCATCTCAAACAGCAAAATTGAGCGTGACCGTCGGAATACAGGTACAGCGCACGGCATCCGGAAAACGCACAGCGTCGCCGTCGTTGTGCGGGCGGTGGTGGCTTGATTGCGGTCAGATTGGGTGTCGTCGTATCCACACTCGGCCCACGCCGTGTGATGGCTGTTCTACACACTTGGCAGCCCGCGTCCTGCACGCAGCGCCACGCGCCCCAGTATTCTTAGCTTCGAAGTATTTCTGTGCTTCGTGTGCGGGTTTCGCCATTCTCGATCAAGTGCGGTGTTCGTTCGGCTATGAAGTGCTGTGGTGTTGCCTTGAACCTTCCTTCCCACTAGCCGACAAACAACTCTTGTCGTGTTTTTGCTTCTAGAGTTTTAGTATTCTTGTATTTCAACTCTAAACCAGGGTCACACTTTAGTTGACTGATTTTGGCCGTAAACCGTCAACGTATGTGTGACTGATTTTGGCAAGAACTGTCAACGTTTGTGTGATTGATTCCCAAATATCAGCCGTGGGCGCACGGCGGGCCTGTTTGCGATCTACCGTGTGCGCACGGCAGATTCAGCTACCGTAACGTCGGTCGCGATTCTTAGCGGCATCCTCCGGCTTGTCCGGTCTCCTGTACGTCCAAGTGATGACACCATCGGAATCAAGCCAACCGTAGCCGCGCTCGAGGAAAACTTTGATCTTGTCTTTGTTAACAGGCCGCAAGGGCGTTGGCTTGGCTTCTTCGCGGACGTGGTCCACTTCGAGGGCCAGCTTGAGCTTGAACGAGTTTGCAGCATTAACCTTGTTTCTGTCCTTATCCTCAAATTCGCCGTGACGCGCCATCCGCTTGCCGTCAGCAGGGTTGAGCACATGTCTCAACGCAACGATAAAGTAAATCCAATCTGTTTGAGTCGCGTGAACATTGTAGTGCCACACAGTTGGCGTTCCTTTGTCGGCCTTCAGGTGCTTGCGGCCTCTTTTGATTGAGAACAGTCCGGAAACCGAATAAGCGTTGGTCCAGTCCTGCACGGCCAGATCGCCTAAATCATATTTTTCTTTGAACTGGTCGGACGTGCTTTTCCACTCGTATGTGTGGTAGAGCTTTCCTTCGGCATTCTTTTCTTGTTCGGCAAAGATGCCACGCATGAGGGCAAACGTAAGCTTCCAAAACGATGCAGGAACGCCCGTGCCGATTCGCATGAGGTCGTCAACAAAGAAGTTGGGCAGCGCTGTGAAGCTTGCTACCTCTTTTTCAGGATTGGTGTTGTCGAAGATTCGTAAGCTAGGATGCAGTGACCGTGCCATGTTGTCCCTCAGGAAAGGGAAACCCTGCCGCTCAAAGTGAACGGCAGGGCGAATGGGAAACGGACGATCCTTGGAGAGATGGCGCTCCCCAAAGCTTGTACTTCAAAAATTGGTCTTGCACGCTTCCAGTCCATTGTCGTCCCATTCAATCCCCACGCTTCTGCCAGGAAGCGTATGCCACGATTGGTTCGGTTCGGCATCCGACCTTATTTCACTTCTTAGGTGTTACTAGTAGCTGTGTGGCAAGTGCAAGGCGCTTCTCAACACAAACAGTGTCAGCGCGCCGCCATGAACGCGGCAACCGGAATGATGAGTTTGGAAAGAAATAGTTGAGAACTTAATTGGGCTTCTTCTTGCCGCCGTCTCGAAACTGGGCGTCATAAATCGCGCAGGCTTCTTCCATATGCCTCCTGGGTGCGTTCGCTATCATTACTTCCATACACTGCGCGCAGGGGAGCGTTCCATCGCAATATCCGTCTTCAATATCTTCTTCAGTTAGATCGTCCACACATTGCTTGCCACATCTCACGCAAGTAAAGTGTAAGGGCCGGGCTTTGTGGGAGGTGCGTTCCGCGGTATATCCTGATCGTTTGCCATTGTTTTTCCTTTGTCCATCGCTATTCTCTTTTCTCAAAGCTAAGAACGATCCAGCCGAAGCGGATTGTAATTGCGAGCCACCTTTATGCCGTTCTTGCTCCTTGCGTCATGCACCCGTGTAGCCCACTGCTTCTTCGCCCACTCGCGCATGATTTGCACGCTTTCGTCCTTGCAGTGGTCAGTCAGGATATCGGCTGCAACCTTTTGCAGGCTTGTCGGCGGGTCGCCGTTCGAAAGGTCATCGAGTGTTTCGTAAACTTCGAGTAGGACTTTGACGCGGAAAGTCTTGTATAGCCTTTTGTCTCCGCCCTTTCCCTCTCCCTCCTTTTGCTTGCCGCGGATCGCCTTTTGCAGTTCGCGAGTCGTGAGGTGTTCATCCTCTGCCGTCTTGAGCCATTTTTGCAACTCTTCCTTTGGCTCGTCCGGAAGCTCATTTATGATCACGCGGTGGTGGGACCAAGTCACCTTGTCTGTGCGCGCAGACGGATCAAACCGATCCGCCGTGCTGGCTAGGTCTTTCAACGTGCCGACAGCTAGGCCTGTAATGTCCGACGCGTAGGAGTAGAAGTTTATGCCGGGAAGGTTAGGTCCGTCCGGAAATTCAATGAACGGCAAGCCGAGACGGCCTTCTATCAGCCACTCTCCTATCTGCCATCGGACGTCGTTGTCCTGCTTGGCCAGTTCCCCGCCACGCTCGGCCCAACGTTCTTGGTCAAACTTTGGTTCTTCGGGATGACAGTCTCTTACGGCCTCCAATCGTTCATCAAGCCCTGCCACGTCCGCCAGCTCAGCCGACGGCTCGCAGACGGCGGTGTCGACTCCGGCATACCGATCGGCTTCGATCGTGAGATCGTCAAACGGTTTTTCGTCCATCACTTGCTCCCTTCAGTTCCTAGCGTCTTCCAGTCGATCCTGAACTGGCCCTTGCGCTTCTTCAGGCTGGACTTTTCATTCATTTGGTCCTTGAACTCTCGAACGCTTGCTAGAACGGCAGCCTTGCCGCCGACACGCCAACGAACCTTGCTCGCGCCACCGTGTAGATTTCCCACCATCCATGCACACAGCACGTCGTCTTCTGTATAAGTCTTCGCCATATCACTTCTTTTCATATGTTCTCCTTAATTAGGCTTTGCGCATTAGTGCGTGGACCTTTTGCACGACGGACTCAGGCACGCGCAGCACGCAATAGCCGCGTTTGAAACGCGTTTCGGGCGCACTCATCTTCAGCACGTCCGGACGATCTTTGAAAATCCTGCGAATGGAATCTTTAGAGAGCTGCCAAAGCGTTGCTATCTGTGAAACGGTGAAATGCTTTTCTAGTGCGGACAAGGGAATGGCTCCGTTTGGAGCCACTTAGGTGAGAAGTGCGCACGGAACAGAAACGCGCACATTCGGTGCCTGGGAAGGAGTGGCTGGAAAGGCCCTGTAATCCTTTCCTTAATTGTAAATTTACCACGAAGTTTATCGCGAGTCAAGTGTTTATCGGATCAAAATAACTTTCACCGTGCCGGAGGAGATTTCCGCTTGTCTGCCGCTAGGATTAGCTTGTTCTCATGAATGTGCGCCTTCTCCAGCTCGGCCACAAACGGCAGGTAATGCTTGGCCGTGATCGTCGGATTACTGTGGCCGAGAACCTTTGACACGCCGTATATGCTCATGCCGTGGCGCAAGTACCACACAGCGCAAGTGTCGCGCAGCATGTGCGGATGGGCAGGCCGCATTCCTACGTCGGTCTTAACCTGCGTGATGCCAGCCTTGGCGAACAGGTCTTGAAGGTCACTACGCCATTCTTGGATGCTGGACTCGAGCGTGATGCCCGGATGGCGGAAAGGCTCTGCGGATCGCAGCAAGGCAACGACGTGCTCCGGAAGCTGAACTGTTGCCAGAATGCCAGACTTTATTCGCGTGTATCGCAGCGTTCCGTCGCCGTCCAGTGATTTGGCGTCGTACTCAACCGCATCAACTAGCGACATGCCACTCCACCGAAGCAGCTCGAGGAAGGTTTCAAGGCGTTGGTCGCCGCGAGCCGCCGAAAGGATCGCGTCGTACTGCGCATCGCTGAACGTTGCCGTGCGATTTCCGCGTGCAATCTTCGGACGCCTGATGCTGGCTGCCGGACTCGCCTTGAGCCAGCCTTGCGACGTGCAGTGCTTGAAGAACGTCTTCACGCTGTCAAAGCTGATAGCGGCGGTCAGATCACTTTTGTAGTCCCACCCGTTGCGCCACGAATTGATGTGAGCCGCCGTGATGTCGGAAATCAGCACAGGCCGCGGAATCTGCTTGTCCAGCCAGTCGAATAGCTTGCCGTTTCTCGTCACCGTGCCTTGCTTGTCCACGTCGCCAAGCAACGTTCGTGTGCGCGACACCGTTCCGTTGTCGCCGAGGCGGAAGATCATGTCCTGTAAGTAGGAGGAAACGGCATGCTCAATCGTCACGCTTTGGCTTTCCTTCTCGGCTTTCAAGGCCCGCAGTTCCATCTTGATCGGATCAAACTTATCCAGCCATTGCCGCGCGAACGTGTCGGCCTTTTCCCACGACCGCGTTTTGGCGGAGATCATTTTCTGCTTTCCTGTGGTACCGTCGTAGGTCAGCACAGACTTCCGGCAATCGCACTTGCGCCATTGCGATCCGCGCGCTGCGTCCGTGCAGGCGGCTGAATGGCGTGTGAAAACTGTAGCGGTCCGCGTCACTTGGTCGGTCATTAGAATTGCCCCTGGACCAGTATGGCAAAATTATTGCAGTTGGCAAGCTCACTTTTGTATAGTCCATGTTTACAGCAGGTTAGCTAGATATGTCAGTGTTGATTCTAAATGACTTACACCGGAGCTTTTCCCAGCGAGTTTGCCACAGTTTTGACCCTGCGTGTCCCCAAAAATGAAAATGCGGCAACACGGTTGCCGCAGCGCCTTGCTCTACCAAGATTATCCCGGCCAGCATTATAGCAAGAATTCAGTTCGGCTCAAAAGAGGATGCAAGGACGGGCGAATAAAGAAAGCATCAACTGGCTTTGTTTCCGTGAAAGCCATACCGAAGCAGAAAGTAGGACGCGAACGCGAAGAGCAGCGCAACACCCAACACCAGTAATGACCCACCAATGGCTCCTGGAATAGAAATGGGGCCGTGGTACGACTTCATTTCTTGGAGCTCGTTGGCAACAAAGAGCAAGGGTTCGAAAATTGCCAAGAATCCCAATACGAGTCCCACAGCTCCGCCAAGCACCTTCAGGATAACTCTTAGTAGGCGCACACCGTTCCCTTCCGTCCGCCACATGTTTAGTCGATTTCGACCGATGGGCCGGAGGAGGTGGCGCTGACTACGGCTAGGCGGGCGGTGACGGCGCGGGCTAGGGCGTAGAGGCTTTGTGTGCCGGGGGCGGATTCTCCCAGGCCGGCGACGGGTTTGCCGGTGTCGCCGCCAATGCGGATGCGCGGATCGATTTCGATTTCGCCGAGGACGGGGACGCCGTAGGCCAGCGCGGTTTTTGCGCCTTCGCCGTGGCCGAAAATATCGATGGGCTTGCTGCAATGCGGACACGTGAACGTGCTCATGTTTTCGACGACCCCGAGAACTTCGACGTTGACCTGTCGAAACATTTCGATGGCTTTGCGCACGTCGGCGAGGGCGACGGTGGAAGGCGTCGTGACGACCACCGCGCCGGTGACGGCCACGGTTTGGATGAGCGTGAGCTGCACGTCGCCGGTGCCGGGCGGAAGATCGATGATGAGGTAATCGAGCTCGCCCCATTCGACGCTGCGAAGGAATTGCGTGATGACGCTGTGCAGCATGGGGCCGCGCCAGACCATCGGCTTGTCGCCGGGATTGAGCAGGCCCATGGAGATCATTTTCATGCCGGCGACTTCGACGGGGATGATGCGTTTTTCGGCGGTGGCTTGCGGCTCCTGCAGGGTTCCCAGCATGATGGGGACATTGGGACCGTAGACGTCGGCGTCCAGGAGGCCGACTTGGTGGCCGAGTTTTACCAGGGCTAGGGCGAGATTGACGGCAACCGTGGTTTTGCCAACGCCGCCTTTGCCGCTGGCCACGGCGACCAGATTCTTCACGCCGGGGATAGGGTGGCGTTCGGGTTGCGGCATTGGCGCTGGCGGCATCAGAGTCCTTTTCTTGCGGTCAAACGCAACGCTGAAATCTCGACGTGAACGAACCAATCAAGAGTGCTGGGCTGAAGAGAACACAGACTGAAATCTGTGTCACCGATGCCGAAGCAATCATACGTTGGCGCCGTGGCATTTTTTGTATTTTTTGCCGGAGCCGCAGGGGCATGGATCGTTTCGGCCTATCTTGGCCCCTGCGCGAACCGGCTTCGGCGCTTCGGCTTGCGCTGGCCCCGTCTGGTACTGCAGCTCTTTTTGCTGGCGCTCTTGCTTGCGCTCCATTTCGCGCGCGAAGGCAGGTAAGCGCTGCGGAGGAGGTTCGCTGGCGCGGGCGGCGGCGCTGGCGACCGCGGCGTCAGCACGCGGGCGCATTGCTTGCAGCGGCGGTGGAGCTTGCCCCGGCCCACCCGGAGGAGGCTGCTCGCTCTGCTGGACCTGAATGTGGAACAGATAGCGAATGGTTTCGTTGTCGATGCGCGCCATCATGTCTTCGAATAAGACGAATGCTTCTTTCTTGAACTCGACCAGCGGATCCTTTTGGCCGTAGCCGCGAAGGCCGATGCCCTCTTTCAAGTGGTCGAGCGAGAGCAGGTGGTCTTTCCACTGGGAATCGACGACATCTAGAATGATGCGGCGTTCGAGCCAGCGGACCAGGTCCGCACCGAACTGTTTTTCCTTTTCCTCGTAGCGTGTGGTGACCGCCTTGACGGTGGCTTCGGCGAGTTCGTCGTGGCTCAAGGTGGCGGGATCGGCGCCGGCAGCTTTGGCGTCGATGCCGAACTGGGCGTTGAATTCTGCGAGAAACTGCGTGACATTCCACTGGTCGGGATGTTGCTCGCGCGGACAATAGGTGTCGACCTGTTCGCGCGCAACGTCTTCCGCAACGCCGAGAACGTAATCGCGCTGATCTTTTCCTTCCAGCGCAGAGCGCCGAATGGCGTAAATCGTCTCGCGCTGCTTGTTCATCACGTCATCGTATTCAAGCAAATGTTTGCGAGCGTCAAAGTTCTGCGCTTCGACGGATTTCTGCGCGTTTTCAATTCGTCGGGAGATCAGCCCGGATTCGATGGGCACGCCTTCGGTCATGCCCAGGCGGAACATCAGAGCCTTCATGCGCTCGCCGCCGAAGATGCGCATGAGATCGTCTTCGAGCGAAAGAAAAAAGCGCGAAGAGCCGGGATCGCCCTGGCGGCCGGCGCGTCCGCGCAACTGGTTATCGATGCGGCGGGCTTCGTGGCGCTCGGTGCCGAGGATGTGCAAGCCGCCGAGGGCTACCACTTCGTCGTGCTCGGCTTTGCACTGTTCGGCGAATTGCGCATAGACCGGCTTCCATTGGTCGGCGGGTACTTGAAAGATCTTCCCTTCATTCTGGAAAAGCACCATCGCCACGGCGGGCTGCGCATCGGGGCCGCCATCGGCTGGGATCACCGCCGGCGCGGCGGCGTAGGGCAAGGCCAATTTGTTTTTCAGAAAATGATCGCGGGTCATCTGCTCGGGATTGCCGCCAAGAAGAATGTCCGTGCCGCGGCCGGCCATGTTGGTCGCCACGGTTACGGCGCCCTTGCGGCCGGCTTGCGCGACGATGCGCGACTCGCGCTCGTGCTGCTTGGCGTTAAGCACTTGATGCGGAACGCCTGCCTTTTTCAAGATTTCGGCGATGGCCTCCGACTTCTCGATGGAGATCGTTCCCACCAACACCGGCTGGCCGCGTTCGTTATAGTGGCGGATGCCGTTGGCAAACGAATTGTCCTCTTGCAGGATCCCGTTGACTACCGCTTCGAACTTTTCTTTTTCCGTGCGGTAGACAACGTCGCGGTGTTCTTCACGAATCAGCGTGCGGTTTGTGGGGATGGCGACGACATCGAGATTATAGATTTTGCCGAACTCCGCGGCTTCCGTTTCAGCCGTTCCGGTCATGCCGGAGAGCTTCTTGTACATGCGGAAATAATTCTGGAACGTGATGGTTGCCAGCGTCTGATTTTCCCGTTCGATCTTGACGCCTTCCTTGGCTTCGACGGCCTGGTGCAATCCATCGGACCAGCGGCGGCCGGGCATTTGGCGACCGGTGAACTCATCTACGATGATCACTTCTCCGTCTTTCACCACGTAATCGACATCGCGCTTGTAGAGCGAGTGCGCGCGCAGTGCTTGATAAACGTGATGCATGAGCTCGATGTTTACTGGGTCCGAGAGATTGTGCAGGCCGAGCAGCCGTTCGCACTTGCTGAATCCTTCTTCCGTCAAAGTTGCGGTGCGATGTTTTTCGTCCAGCGTGTAGTCGATGTCCTGGATGAGCTTGGGAATAATCTTGTCGATCTTGGCGTATTTGTCCGTGGACTCTTCCGAAGGGCCGGAAATGATCAGCGGCGTGCGGGCTTCGTCGATGAGGATGGAGTCCACTTCGTCGACGATGGCGAACTGATGGCCGCGCTGAACGCATTGCGCCAGATCGTACTTCATGTTGTCGCGCAGATAGTCAAAACCAAATTCGTTGTTCGTGCCGTAAGTGAGATCCGCGCCATACGCCGCCTTGCGCTGCTCATCGTCCAGATCGTGCACGATTACGCCGACGGAAAGACCGAGGCCGCGATAGAGCGGGCTCATCCACTCGGCGTCGCGCCGCGCCAGGTAGTCGTTCACCGTGACGGCGTGCACACCGCGTCCTGCCAAAGCATTTAGCGCCGCCGGCAAAGTGGCGACGAGCGTTTTGCCCTCACCCGTTTTCATCTCTGCAATTTTGCCGTCGTGCAAAACCATTCCGCCGATCAATTGCACGTCGAAGTGCCGCATGTTCAGAAAGCGGCGGCCTGCTTCGCGCACCAAGGCGAAAGCTGGCACAATCACGGGATCGAGCACTTTCTTCAAAAGTTCTTTGTAGGTCGGCTCGCTGGGATCAGCGTCCTTCAGTTGTTCATGCACCTCAGCCTTAAGTTCGGCGAAGCGAGTCTTCAGCTCCTCGTCGCGTAGCGCGCGTGTTTCGGCTTCGCGCGCATTGATGGCCACGACGAGAGGTTGTAGTTTCTTGATGTCACGCTCGTGCTTGGTGCCGATAAACCGAGCGACAACGGTGTCAACTGCCTTGGCAACATCCATGAAGGGTTTCGCCGTCTCCTGGCGGTGTTCCGCGTGAGTGAACGCACTGGCCGGTCTGCCACAACCGGTACAAACATTCTATTCTAACTGTTTGGATGCGTCAGCGCCAAGAACGTCGACACGGCGGGATTGCACTTTAGGAGGAGGGCACCGGGGTTTCGACGGCTTCGCTCTGGCTCTTGGCTTTGACCTCGGGGCTCGACTGCGAATGATTACCGGCCAGCAGGCGGCGGTACTTGCTGCGCTCATCGAGGGTCATGTCGACAATCTCAAAGGCCATGTCCTGAGCGCGGTAATCCCGCATCAGGGCCGTGGCTTGCACGTTGCGAAGACCCAGCTGCAGCTTCAGTTGCACTTGCGTACCGGGCGGAAGATGCCGGCTGATGCTGGCAAAACCGCCAGAGAGGCTCGCCGTCTTAATCTCCAGGCGGCAGTTTTCCTTGAGGTTGGTGCTCACAGCGGTTACCGGCTTGTGCAGCCTGACACGCGTATGGCGGCGCTGGCGGACAAATTTGGAGTTCGCCAGGATGTCCAGTGGCGCCAGAGCCAGGTCTTCGGGATCGATTCCACTTTTCGCCGCAAAATCGCGCGCCCAGTTCGGTTCCAGTCCCAGGAGCGCTTGCAGGGCGGCGATGCGGAGTTCCTGGGCATGGGCCCAGCCGAACATCTTCTTCGCCTCGACTATGCGCTTGAGCGTGGTTGTGGACTCCGGCGCATGAATGCGGCCCAGCGCCTCGATGGACTTCACCTGCAAGTAGGGTCCGCCACCGGTCGGCAAGTCGCCATCAACGATAGTGAGCAAACGGCCAAGCGCTTCGCGATCGCCGGTCACGCCAATCTCATCGATCACCAAAGGCATGATCAGTGGATCGACATGATCGAGAAGCTCGAGAAGAATTCGGCAGCGTCCTGGAGCGCCGCTAGCAGAGACTTGCCGCACGATGCGGTCCTGCGACGTCCGGGGAAAATCTTTCATCCGCGACGGTAAGAACACCTCTACCGCTTCCGGATCCAGCTTGCTCAAGAGCCCGGTCATCTCCACGGCCTCGGTGATGGGGCCGCCTCTTACTGTGCTCCGCAAGTATTGCAATCCTTCTTCGCCAAGATCAGCGGCCAGATTGGATATATGCTCGGCATCTTCCCGCAGACTGCAGCGGTTGAAGCGCATCGAAAGCTGCTCCATGGCCGTTTGCGGGAGCATTTTCAAGACATTGGTCATGCCGGCGGCCGCTTGCCTCGCCCGCAGAGCCTCATCCACAAACTCAGGAATGCGTTCTTCGATGCCCATCTTCGGGCGCAAGCTGCGCCCGATGCCGGGCCGCTGCGCTTCGACGCCGGAAATCAAATCGAGCGCCTGCTCCATGACCGGGAAACAACGACTGGTCGCAGCCTCTTGGCTAAGCCTCACGAAGGCGGCGCTCACCAGCGTCTGCAAATCGACGTCTTGCTCAACGTTCAGCCGCAGCCCCAGATGGCGCAGCGCCTCGCCGAGCAGCTTGGGATCGGCCTTGGCGTAAAGCCCGGCCATCTCCGACAAACCCATCGCGGTTTTTTTCCGAGCATCGGCCTCGTCGCTTTCCGCGCACGATGCGTAATTTTGAAGAATGCTGATGGCTTGCGCGACGTCGCCGGTCTCGATCAGGTGGGCCACATAAGACTGTATGTTTTTCGGCGGAATGCACCACGCGTCTCCCGACATCAGCACGGCCTGCTTGCCGCTTTCCGGAACCGCCGCCCAAAACTGCCGGTCAAGAATCTCGCGGTGGGACTCGACCATCATTCCCGCGTCCGTCATCTTGTCTTCGTGCGCGCCCAGAATCTTGCGGAGATTGTCGATCTCGGAATTCATGCGGTCGAGCATCTGCCGCACCGCGTTGACCTTGACTTCGCCGCTTTCGAATCGCTCGAGCGCAAATCGAATCGCCAGATGCTCGGCCAGTTTTACCAGCACCGATTCATCCGGCTGGCCCTCGGGAGCTTGCGCGGCAAGTCCGGCGATCGCTCTCTTCAGAGTGTCCTGCGCGGTTCCCGGCATTTGAGACATTTGCTCCTGGAACTGACCAGCTGCAGCGGCGCCACCCTGGCCTGCGCCAACATTGCCGAAACTTGTCAGCGCTCCCAAAATCCCATAGATTTCATCCTCGCTCGGTCCGGCGCTCTGGCCGGTTCCCCGCCAAGGGCCGCCTCCCGGCCCTGCTCCGAGACCCGCTCCGAGGCCCGCCCCGGAGGCACCTACGACCTGGCCAGCGAGTTCGGCGACGCCGCTTCCGGGCGCATAGGGGCCGCCTGTAAGCGTCCCACCGCTGCTTGATCCCGTAACGCTGAATTCGCCGAAAGCACCCGCGTTTGCGCCAGCTCCGCCGCCACCACCGATTCCTCCGCCGACGCTCCCGGCAGTAGCGTCTCCGCTTCCGGATCCTGAACCACTGGCTCCCGTGCCGGTGCCAACCATCCCGCCACCCCTGGAACCCTGCGCGGCAGCAATCAGCTCCAGCAATTTCTGGGGATCATTCAACCATTTTTTGAATTCATTCTGGTCTTCCCCGAGCGAAGCGGCCGCGAGTTGCGCGGCCATGCTGGCCTCCTTCAATCGCGAATCCGTCGCGACGAAACACACCTCATTCAAACGTATGCCTTGTGCGCCCGCAAGCGCGGCCTTTAGTTGTATGGCGAGTTCGGTAGGCTTTGACTTACCGGTCGGAAATGCCCGGGCAAACCTGCCAATCTCTTCTTGAGTGACGGAGGGAAAAAACTGAATGCTGGCAAGTCCGGCGGCGGAGAGCAACTGCGCAAATTGTTTCTCAGCCGGAGCGCCTTCTAGGGGTACACCATCCAGCAACAATTGGGAACCGGTGGCGCCGAGCATCAGCCCGTTGTCCGTTCCCGTGGGAATCGCCGCTCGCAGTTCGCCCCATGCGATATCCAACTGTTCGATGGTACGGGCGTGATCGAAACCGTACAAACGGGCAAACTTCAGGAGTATGTTGAGGCTTCTTACGAAGGCCCGTCCTGAAGTCGACTTGATGTCTGCTATCATTCGTCGCCACGCCGTCCTTGTACTAGGACTACCTAGCTAGTACCGTAGGGTTATGCCTCGCTCGCGGCAATGGTACAGAGGTCCTATGTGTCGCTCGTGTCAAGCCGTCGTGAGGACGGGGCGGGGCCTGCTCACCGGGACGGGTCAGCTTTCGGCGAGGACAGGTTGGAAGTGAGGCGTGGCGCGCTTTCGCACGCCGTCAAAACCCCTGCGGTGACCTACTTATTGAGTGCCACGCGGCCACGCCGCTTGCTGCGATTGGTCACCGCTGATACCTGCGGAAGCCCACCCAGCTCCAGTAAGATTTTTCGCAATCGTGCGCGGTCTTCCAAATCCATGTCGACAAATTCAAAAGCCATTGCTTGCGGACGCGCACCGCGCACAATGGCCTGCGCTTTGATGTGCCGCACACCTTGCGAGAATTTCAGCGATAGAAGCGAACCCGGCGCAAGGTGACGTTCGCCTGAGCCAATTCCGCCGCCCAGATTGAGTTCCGGGATCGACAGCCGGAAATTCTCGCGCAAATTGGTCGTCACCGCGATCAGATTTCTCGACAGTTTCAAGCGCGCGTATCGCCGCTGGCGCATCACGGAGGAGTTGGGCTCGGGATCCGTTGGCTCAAGTTGCAGATCCTTGCGCTCCAGTCCGCTGGCGTTGAGTTTTTCCAGCGCCATCGTGGGATCGATTCGCATCAACGCCTGAGCAGCTGCAATTCGCAATTCCGCGGAGTAAACCCAGCGCCACACCTGTCGCGCATCCATGATGTGCTGTATCGTGGGGCTGGCAGCCGAGGCGCGCAAGCGGCCTAGCGCTTCCAGGGCTTTCAGCCGGTGAAAGGGCGGGGTGTGATCATTTTGCGCCAATTCCACCAGCTTGGGGATGCATTCGGGCTGGCCGCTCATGCCCATTTCGTCGATAGCCAGGGGCCGGATCAGAGCGTCGAGCGAATCGTAGAGCGAGACCAGCAGGATTGCTCTTTGTTCCGGAGGAGCAGAGGAGAGCTGCCGCACGGCCCGGTCGTGCGAGGAGCGCGGCCATTGGCTCAGGCGCACCGGAAGGATTTTCTGCACGGCGTCGGGTGCGAAATGACTCAGCAAGCCGATGGTCTCCGCGGCCTCCGGCGCAGGCGCCGTTTGCAGAATCTCGAGTAGACGCAGGGTGGAATCCTCGCCGAGCCCTCGCACAATTTCGCCGAGCACTTCGCAATCTTCGCGGAATCCGCAGTGACCGAAGCGGTTCGTCACATAATGTAGGGTTGCTTTTGGCATCAGTGCCAGGATTTCGGTCATGCCATCGGCGATGTGTCCGCCGCGCAGCGCCTCTTCGATGAACTCCGGCAAGCGTTCTTCGGCACCGATGCGCGGACGCAGGCTTTGCGTCGATCCGGGCCGCTGCTGTTCAATATTGTCTAGGGAAGAGAGCGCTTGCTGCATCGCCGGATAGCAGCGTTTTGACGCTGCTTCCTGGCTCATGCGCACAAACGCCGCGCTTATCAAGGTTTGCAGCTCCGGTTCTCGCTCGATGGCCAGCTGATTCCCCAGCCGGCGGATGCACTCCATAAGCGCGCTGCCGTCGCCGCTGCCATACAACTCGGCAAGATCGGAAAGCCCAATCGCCGTTGTGCGCCGAGCTTCGGGTGCTTCCAGCGCGATGCACGCCGCATACTTCATCAGAATCTCGTTGACGGTCTTCAGTTCGCCGCGCCGGAGCATATCCTCAAGAAAAGCTCGCACGTTGCGCGGGGGCACGCACCAGGCTTCGTCCGAAGTGAGCACTTCCTTCTTGTTCTCTTCCGGGACCTGTTCCCAAAACTCTTGATCGAGCAGCTCCGTGTAGGTCTGAACGGACAGCCCTGCCTGGGCCATCATTTCTTCTTGCGAACCCAAAATCTTGCGCAGAGCTCCAATTTCGGAATTCATGCGATCCAGAAGCTGCTTCACGGCATTCACGCGCAACTCTCCGCGCTCGTAACTGTCCAGCGCAAATCGGATCGCCACATGCTCCGCCAACTTCAGCAACATGGGCTTGTCAGCCTTTTCCGAGGGCGCCTGCGCCGCCAAGCCCGCCAGTGCCTGCTGCAAGGTGAATTGCGCGCGCACCGGCATCGCGCTCAAGCGCGACTGAAACGTCGGAACGTCCATTTTTGCTTCCGGATCTTTGCGCGACTTTCCCAACTGAGCAAAGAGCCCCAGCATCGCTCGGACATCCTCTTCCGCGACGCTGAAGCTAGCGCCGCCACCGCCGGGTC
>Ga0210384_10000975_pt1 | contig 40896 bp, 44 predicted proteins | sample IncBWH2MmetaG_FD_160574 | JGI IMG/M metagenome (GOLD analysis project Ga0210384, IMG submission 160574) | Forest soil microbial communities from Barre Woods Harvard Forest LTER site, Petersham, Massachusetts, United States - Inc-BW-H-2-M | ecosystem: Environmental > Terrestrial > Soil >...
GCGGATCGCGATCGGTCCCGAGGGCAGCGGAACGCGGAATCTGGCCGCGACCCTGCTCAAGGCCAACGACATCGATCCGAAAGGCGCGACCCGGCTGCTCAATCTCGAGGGAAAGGAGGCGGCGCAGGCTCTGCTCAAGCACAGGATCGACGCCGCCTTCCTGATGGGGGACTCCGCCACGCCGGAAAGCATGCGCGAGCTGGTGCACTCGCCCGGCATCCGACTCTTCGACTTCGTGCAGGCCGAGGCCTACGTGCGCCGATTCCGTTACCTGAGCAAGCTCGAGCTGCCGGCGGGATCGCTGGACCTGGGCAGGAACACGCCGCCACAATCGCTCACGCTGATCGCGCCCACCGTGGAGCTGATCGCGCGGCCGAGCCTGCATCCGGCTCTGTCCGATCTGCTGATCGAAGCCGCGCGCGAAGTCCATGGTCGCGCCACGCTGATCCAGCGCGTCGGCGAGTTTCCCGCACCGCTGGACCACGAGTACCCGATCAGCGACGACGCGGCGCGGTACTACAAGTCGGGCAAGGGCATCGCCTATCGCTATCTGCCGTTCTGGGCCGCGAGCCTCGTGGACCGCGCACTGGTCGTGCTGGTGCCGATCATCCTGGTCCTGATCCCCGGCTTGCGCCTGGTGCCGGTGCTCTACAACTGGCGCGCCAAGGCGCGCATCTACCGCCCCTACGGGGAATTGATGGCGCTGGAGCGGGCGGCGATGGCGCAGCCGACCTCCGATCAACGCACGGAATTGCTGCAGCGCCTCGATGGCATCGAGAAATCGGTCATCGCGCTGAAGATGCCGGGATCCTTCGCCGACCAGGTCTACGTGCTTCGCGAGCACATCAACTTCGTGCGCCAGCAGCTCGCGAAGGATGCAACCGCGCCGGCCAGGCCGGCCTAGCGAACGAAGCTCGTGTCGGGCGGCCTGAGATGAGAAGGAGGGTCCACGTGATCGACCAGCCGACCGACCGGGAGCGCTACGGCCGGGTCGACTTGAGGGTGCGCGTGGATCTGCCGTTGCAGCAGGCAGGCCTCGGTGATTCATGTGGTCAGCGGGAGGGGCGAGTGCGTCTCCTTCAGGCGATAGTAGGGCGGGGCTGATATCCAGTGCACGTCGGTCAAACGGTCGTCTCGCTATAGGGGTGTGTGGATGAGCGGCTCCTTCGATCGCGAATTCACCGGCAAGCGCGTGCTCGTGACCGGCGGCACAAAAGGCATGGGCGAGGCCATCGTCAAACGCCTCAGAGGGTCGGGAGCCACGGTGGTCACCACGGCTCGATCCACGCCCGTTGACCTGCTTCAGCCGGATCTGTTCGTGGAAGCCGACATCAGCACGACCAAGGGCGCTGCGAAGGTCGTCGACTATGTGCGGGATCGCTTCGGTGGCCTCGACATTCTGGTCAACAATGTCGGTGGGTCTTCGGCACCGGGCGGAGGCTTCGCCGCGCTCACCGACGACGATTGGCAGGAGGCGTTGAACCAGAATCTGCTTGCTGCCGTTCGCCTCGACCGTGGGCTGCTTCCGTTGATGTTGAAACAGGGAGCCGGTGTGATCATCCACATCTCATCCATCCAGCGACGCCTGCCGCTGTTTGAGGCGACCCTCGCTTACGCAGCCGCGAAGGCGGCCCTCAGCAACTACAGCAAGGGCCTCTCGAATGAGGTCGGCCCGAAGGGCGTCCGGGTGGTGAGCGTCGCGCCGGGATTCATAGAGACCACTGCCGCAACAGCGCTGATCGACAGACTTGCGGCCAACTCCGGCACAGACCGGGATACGGCGCGCCGAGAACTCATCAGGTCACTCGGCGGCATCCCGCTTGGCCGTCCGGGCTGGCCGGCAGAGGTGGCCGACCTGGTCGCCTTCCTCGCCTCTGATCGTGCAGCGTCGATCACCGGAAGCGAGTATGTCATCGACGGGGGCACTATACCGACGGTCTGACGTCTCGCTATTTGAGAGCGGCCTTCAGCTCATTGGCGGCTGACTCGAGTATCTCGCGGGAGAGCGCCTCGTCGTTCACCGCCCGGGCCATCGAGACGGCACCGACCAACGCGGAGAGGGCGGCGATGGCTCTGGCCCGGCGCGATTTCCTGGTACCCCCCACGATCAGCCTGCTGAGCAACTCCAGATAGATGGCGACCTGGCGCGAATAGGCGGACCGCGCTCGCTCGCTACAGCGGGCGACGTCGCCGGCCAGCGTGGTGACGGCGCAGCTGGTGGCCAGGCCATCGCGATGTGCCACGCTGAGGTAGGCGTCGATGAGCGCGGGCAGGGCCGCGTGCTTGCGATTCGCGATCGCGGAGACCGCGGCACCGCCGTCGTTGAGGGCCCGCTCGATCGCCTCGGCGACCAAGGCGTCGCGCGAGGCGAAGTGCCGATAGAACCCCCCGTGGGTCAGGCCGGCGTCTTTCATGAGATCCGCGACGCCGACGCCGTCGACCCCGGCCTCTCGGAAGCGCGTGGCGGCTACCCTCACGATGCGGTCGTGGCTTTCGGTCTTGTCCGCTTGTGAATGGCCCATTCAGTAGGTCCTCAATCGCTGAGCTTGACAGATAGGATGATGTACGTCATCCTCAACCGCATCTCAGGATGACGCTCATCATATCCGGTTCCTTTCCGCGGTTACACTCAAGGAGGTCACCATGAAGCTGCTGGTTCAACTCGCCATCGCCACCGCTCTGCTCACGGGTGCGGGTGCCGCCTCGGCGCAGACTCTGACGGAGGCACAAGCACGGGCCGTCATTGCGCCTTGGTACAGCCTGTTCAACCAACCCGTCCAAGGTGATATGAAAACACTACAAGAACGGGTGCTCACCGCCGACTATGAGTCGTGTGGGGGCTACCTACCCGGCGAATGCTGGGGCCGTGATGCATCGATCAAGGTGGTCGGAGGCTTCGCGAAGTCTATCCCGGATATGAAGTTCGAGATCAAGGAAGTTCTCGTCGCCGGAGATCGGGTCATCGTCCGCGGCGAGGTGACCGGAACACCCGCGGGCGACCTGTTCGGCGTGGCTCATACCGGCAAGAGCTTCAGGATCATGGCGATTGACATTCAGACCATCCAAGACGGCAAGATTTCCAGAACGTACCATCTCGAGAACTGGATCAGTGCGGTGGGCCAGCTCCGAGCCAAGTAAGGCGCCTACGCGCGGCGACATGGTTTACACTCTCTGCCAATTCGGTTGGGCGCGGTCGGACGCTGGCGCCTCCGAGATTGACGAGGGGGTCATTGGGGGCTCGATCGGGCGAGCAGTTTCTTGAGGGATTGCGCCGCACCAAGCGTCTGCTGTGGCTCGAGGGCCAGCGCGTGGACGATGTGACGACGCACCCGGCGCTCGCCGGCGGGGCGCAGACGCTGGCCGGAGTGTTCGACCGGCTCCACGCGTTTCCCGACGAGTGCCTGATCCCGGACCCGGAGACCGGCGAGCCGCTCAACGTCGGGCACATGATTCCGCGCTCCGTCGACGATCTCAAGCGTCGCAACCGCGGCCTCGCGCGCATCGCCGAGGCCACCGTCGGCCTCATGGGGCGCACCCCCGATTACATGAACGTGAAGTTCGCGAGCTTCGCCGGGCGCTGGAAAGACTGGCTCGGCGCGGACGGCCAGAACGAGGAGGGAGCGCACAACCTCCTCGCGTTCCAGAAGCGGCTCGCCCGGGAGGACATCTCCCTCACGCACACGATCATTCATCCGACCATCGACAAGTCGACCGATTCCCAGATCGTGGGGAACCGGGTGCCCGTGCACAAGGTGGGCGAGACGCCCACGAAAGTCGTCGTGCGCGGCGCCCGCATCCTGGCGACCCTGGCGCCGTTCGCCGACGAGATCGCGGTCTACCCGGCGCACCCGCTGTCGTCCGGGGCCGAGGCCTACGCGCTGGCCTTCTCGATACCGGTGGACACCCCGGGGCTCGTCTTCATGTGCCGTGACAGCGCGGCCACGCCCGCCGCGGACGTGTTCGATCGGCCACTGTCGACCCGCTTCGACGAACAGGACGCCTTCGTGATCTTCGACGACGTCGAGATCCCCCGTGAGCGGCTGTTCATCAACGGCCACATCGACCTGTACAACAGCGTCACCACGACCGGCCTGCGCGACAACCTGACGAACCAGACCACCGTGCGCGCGCTCACCAAGCTCGAGTTCGCCTACGGACTCGCCACCCGCATGGCGGAGACGATCGGCGACGTGAGCCCGGCGACGCAGGAGATGCTGGGAGAGCTGCTCGACTACGTCGAGGTCACCCGCAGCGCGGTCCTCCTCTCCGCCGAGCACGGGCGGCACGTGGGCGACGGGGTGTGGTTCCCCGACGGTCGCCCCCTCGCCCCGATGCGATCGCTTCTGGCGACGTGGTTCCCGCGGGTGAACGAGATCATCATGCTCGTCGGCAGCCACAACCTCCTGGCCACTCCGAGCCGACGCCAGCTCGACGACGCCACGCTCCGCCCGCTGATCGACGAGTTCTTGCACGGCGCCAAGGGCGTCGGCGCCGAGGAGCGGGCCGCCCTGTTCCGGCTGGCCTGGGATTTCGTCGGCTCGAGCCTCGCCGGACGGAACGTCCTCTACGAACGCTTCTACCTCACCTCCGCGGCTCGCAACCGCATCACCCACCACGTCCGGAACCTTGACCGGAGCCGCGCATATGCGCTCGTCGACGGGATCCTGGCGGCCGGGCGCAAGGCGGGGAGACTCACCGAGGCGTGACGGCAGCGGCCAGCCTACGATACGCGCTGCACGAACGATCGGTCCTCGACGAGGATGCAGCCCGACTGGCCGGCGCGGCGCAGCGCCTCGACGTTGCCCGGATCTGCCGCCAGCGCTTCGCGATACCGCTCGTAGGCGGCGAGGCTGGCGAAATCGATGAGCGCGAGTGCGATGTTGGTGGGGCCGGCGAACCGGGTCGGCGAGTAGTAACCGATCAGTGTGCCGCCCGAGCGCTCGATCGGCGCGGCCAAGTTTCGCGCGTAGGTCTCGAAGTCGGCGAGCTTGCTGGCGTCGAGGGTGTAGCGAATGCAGAGGGTAATCATGGTCACGAGTATGGCGTCACGACGCCCGGGTGTCCACGCCCAACACTTCGATGCGGCTCGAACCGTTTCCCGTTGCGGATCGGCGTTCTCGGGGTCTAGGGTGCAAGCCATGGGCGACACCGAAATCCTCGCCGGAGTGGCCGCGTTGCTCGGCGAGCCCGCCCGGACGCGCATGCTGACCGCCCTGCTCACCCGCTGCGCGCTCACCGCGAAGGAGCTGGCCTACTTCGCCGGGGTGACCGCGCCCACCGCGAGCAGTCACCTGTCCCGGCTGGTCGGTGGCCATCTTCTGGTGATGGAGAGGCAGGGGCGATGTCACTACTACCGGTTGGCCTCCGCCGAGGTCGCTCGCGCGATCGAAGGACTGATGACGGTGGCGTCGGCCCCGGACATGGGCTGGCCGCCGAACCATCGCGTCCCGCCCGCGCTCCGTGAGGCGCGCATGTGCTACGACCACATCGCCGGCCGTCTCGGGGTCTCGCTGTGCGACCTGATGCTGCGCCGCGACTACGTCGTGCTCTCCGACGGCGGAGGGGAGCTGACGCGCGCCGGCGAGCGATTTCTCACCGGTCTCGGCGTGGACCTCGGGCAGGCGCGCGGGGCGAAGCGGCGATACTGCCGCTCCTGTATCGACTGGACCGAGCGGCGGCATCACGTCTCCGGCGCGGTCGGCGCGGGTCTGGCGGAGGTCTTCCTCGAGCGGCGCTGGGTCGTGCGCATCCACGACAGCCGGGCCCTGGCGGTCACCGTGGGAGGAAGGAAGAAGCTGGCGGAGCTGGGGATCGCGGAGCACGAGGGCGAGCCTCTCGACCAGCTGACCCGCGCGCTCGACCGCCGCTCGTAAGTCCTCTCCGGCTCGGCGGCGGTCGCCTTGACAGGCGCGCGCGAGCCAGAGGACTATCGCGGGCGTGAGCGGCTCGGCGCTGGTCCACGTCGTCGTCAGCGGGCTCGCGACCGGCTGCATCTACGCGCTGGTCGCCCTGAGCCTCGTGATCGTCTACAAGGCCACGCGCACCGTGAACTTCGCCCAGGGCGAGATGCTCATGGTCTCGGCGTTCGTGGCCTGGTCCGCCCAGCACGCGGCCGGGCTCCCGTTGCCGGCCGCGCTGGGCTGCGGCGTAGCGGCGGGCGGGCTTCTCGCCTTCCTCGTCGAGCGCGTGATCATCCGCCGGGCCCTCTCCGCCACCCACTGGGACGTGCTGATCATCACCCTCGGGCTCTCGCTCGTGCTGAGGGCCGCGGCCGGCATCGTGTGGACCAACGAGGAGCTGCCGTTCCCCGCGCTGTTCTCGAACCGGCCGGTCGCGATCGGCCCGGTGCGGGTCGCGCCCGTTTCCCTCGGAGTCATCGGGGCCTCGCTGGCCCTGATGGGCGCTCTCGTCGCGCTCTTCCGTACCACCCGGTTCGGCCGGGCCATGCGGGCGGTGGCCCAGAACCAGAACGCGGCGCGCCTGATGGGGATCAGCGTCGAGCGCGTGTATTCCGGGGCGTGGGTGCTCGCGGCGGTGGTGGGCGCGGTGGCGGGGGTCCTCATCGCCCCGGTGACCTTCCTCTCGACCAAGATGGGGCTGATCGCGATCAATGGCTTCACCGCGGCGGTGCTCGGCGGCTTCGGATCGCTGCCCGGCGCGGTGGCGGGCGGCATGCTCCTCGGGGTGATCGAGAACCTGGCGCCGCTCTACCTGCCCACCGGCATCCGCTACTCGGTCCCCTTCCTCGTCATGATCGGGATCCTGGTGGTGCGCCCGCGGGGCCTCTTCGGTCACGTCGAGCAGAGGAAGGTCTAGTGCGCCGCGCGGGGTGGACGCTCGCGGCGGCGGCCGTGCTGGGATGGCCGTTCGTGGCGCCGACCTACTTCGTGTTCCTGGGCACGCTGGTCGCGGTGAACGCGGTCGTCGCGATCGGCCTCAACCTGCTCTCCGGCTACACGAACCAGCTCTCGTTCGGCCACGCTGGGTTTCTCGCCATCGGCGCGTACGCGGCGGCGATCCTCACGCTGTGGGCGCCCGCGTTGCCGGTGCCGCTGACCCTGCTCGCGGCCGGGCTGGTCACCGCGCTCGTCGGCCTGGCCCTGGGCATCCCGTGTCTCCGGCTCGACGGCCTCTACCTGGCGATGGCCACGCTCGCATTCGGCTTCGTCGTGACCGAAGCCATCACGAACCTCGACGGTCTGACCCGCGGTAACGACGGTCTGCGCGTGCCGCTCGCCCGGCTCGGTCCGTGGGTCCTCGACACCGATCGCGCGCGGTACTACCTCGCGCTGGCGGTGGCGGCGGCCATGATCCTGGCCGCGCTCAACGTGGCGGCGACGCGCACCGGGCGCGCCTTCCTCGCCATTCGCACCAGCGAGATCGCCGCGCAGGCGAGCGGGATCAACGCGGCCGCGTACAAGACGGTCGCCTTCGTGCTCTCCGCGTTCTACACCGGGGTGGCGGGCGGGCTGTTCGCGTTCGTTGTGGGATTCCTCTCCCCGGATGCCTTCGACGTGTTCCTCTCCGTCGATTTCCTGGTGATGATCATCCTGGGCGGGCTCGGGTCCGTCTGGGGCTCGGTGGCGGGCGCAGCCATCGTCACCGTGCTCAACGACTCGCTGGCCGGATTCCAGACCTACCGGCCGCTGATCTTCGGCGCGATCATGATCGCCTGCATGCTGTTCGTGCCCGGCGGGCTGGCCGCGATGACAAGGAGGCAGTCATGAGACAGCTCGTCGTGCTCGTCGTGGCCCTACTTCTGGGATCATCCGGCCCGGCGCGCGCGGCCGAGCCCGGCGTGACCGACACCGAGATCCTGCTCGGCGGCTCGAACTCGTTCTCCGGTCCGCTGGCCTTCACCGGTACCCAGCTGACCAAGGCCGGCGTCGATCTCTACTTCCGCGTGCTCAACGACGCCGGCGGCGTCCACGGCCGCAAGATCCGCACGATCTACTACGACGACGGCTACCGGCCTCAGGATGCGGTCGCCAATACCAAGAAGCTCGTGGAGCAGGACGGGATCTTCGCGGTGATCGCGCCCCAGGGCTCGCCGCCGGTGGTGGCCACGCTCGACTACCTCGAGCAGAGCCGGGTCCCGATGCTGTTTCCGTTCCAGAGCTCGACCGCCACGCGCGGCCGGAAGTACGTCTTCAGCGGGCTCGTGCTGAGCGACCGGCAGTCCCGGATGATGATCGACTACCTGGCCGGCCCCCGGAAGCTCAAGCGCTTCGCCGCGCTCTACCAGGACGACGAGTACGGCAAGTCGTTCCTCGCCGCGTTCGAGACCGACCTCGGCCGCCACGGCCTCAAGCTGACCGCGACCGAGCCGGTGAAGCGGGGCGTCACCGACGTCAGCGCGCAGATCGCCAAGCTCCAGGCCGCGAAGCCCGAGGTCACGTTCCTGGTCCTGACTCCGGGTCCGGCCGCTCAGGCTCTGAAGGAGCGGCAGAAGATCGGGTGGACCGACACCCTCATCGTCTCGACGGGGCCGCTCACCGACGAGACCTATCTGGGCCTGGCCGGCGACGCCTCCGAGGGGGTGGAGGGCCTCGCCACGCTGCCGGATCCCCTGCGCTCCGACCAGCCCGGGGTCAAGCTCTACCGCGAGCAGCTGCAGAAGTACCTTCCCAAGAACGAGCCCAACCGCTACTCGCTGTCCGGATATCTGGCCGGCATGCTCTTCGCCGAGGGCGCCAAGCGCGCGGGCCGGGCCCTCACCCGCGACGGGCTCGTCGCGGCCCTCGAGACGGTCAAGGGCTGGGACACCGGCATCATGCCGCCGATCACGATCGGGGCCGACCACGACACCCAGAAACAGGGATTCTGGGTGCGCGTGGAGAACGGGCGCTTCAAGCCGCTCTCGGACTGGCTCAAGTCCGAGCCGTGACGCGGCCGCCCGCGCTGCTCGACATCGCGGGGCTGTCGATCCGGTTCGGCGGGCTCGACGCCCTGAGCGACGTGGATCTGGCCGTTGGGACCGGGGAGATCTTCGCCCTCATCGGGCCGAACGGGGCCGGAAAAACTACCGTGTTCAATGTGCTGACCGGATTGTACCGGGCATCGGCGGGCCGGGTGCGCTTCGACGGGCACGATCTCCTGGCCTGTGCGCCGTACGCGGTGGCGCGGCTGGGCGTCGCGCGGACCTTCCAGAACACGGAAGTGTTCCGTGGACTCTCCGTGCTCGACAACGTGCTCATCGGGGCCCACGCGCGGCTGCGCGGCGGCGTGATCGCGGCCGCCCTCGGGCTGCCCGGGGTGCGCCGCGAGGAAGCCCGCGCGCGCGACCGGGCGCGCGCGCTGCTCGGGCGCGTGGGCCTGGACGACGTCGCGGGCCGCGACCCCGCGGGGCTGCCGCTGGGGCTCCAGAAGCGCGTCGAGCTGGCCCGGGCGCTGGCGCTCGAGCCCCGCCTGCTCCTGCTCGACGAGCCGGCGGGCGGGCTGAACCCCACCGAGACCCAGGAGCTGATGCGACTGATCCGCAGCCTCCGGGACGACGACCGCCTGACGATCCTGCTCGTCGAGCACAACATGGAGCTGGTGATGGGCGTCTCCGACCGGGTGGCGGTGCTCCAGCACGGACGTCGCCTCGCCGAGGGGACGCCCGGCGAGGTCAGCCGGGATCCCGCGGTGGTGTCGGCCTACCTGGGTGACGATGACTGAGCCGCTGCTCGCCCTAGAGAGGGTGTCGGTCGCCTACGGCAAGCGCCGCGCGCTGGACGAGGTGTCGCTCACCGTCGGGGCGGGGGAGATCGTAACCCTGCTCGGCGCCAACGGCAGCGGCAAGAGCACCACGCTGCGGACGATCTCGGGGCTGGTCCGTCCGAGCGCCGGCCGCGTCGTCCTGGACGGGCGCGACATCACCCGGGCCGCGCCGGACGCCATCGTCACCGCCGGCGTCGGCCACGTGCCCGAGGGGCGCGAGATCTTTCCCGAGTTCACCGTGCACGAGAACCTGCTGGTGGGCGGCCACACCGCCCCCCGCGCGGCGATCGTGGAGGCGACCGAGCGCGCCTTCACGCTCTTCCCGGTGCTCGGGCAGCGGGCGCGCCAACTCGCCGGCACGCTGTCGGGCGGCGAGCAGCAGATGCTCGCGATCGCGCGCGCCCTCATGATCCGGCCGCGCCTGCTCCTCCTCGACGAGCCGTCGCTCGGGTTGTCCCCGCGCCTCACCCGCGAGATCTTCGGCGTCATCGCGCGCCTCAATCGGGAGGGCGCGACCATCCTGCTCGTCGAGCAGAACGCGCGCCGCGCGCTGGCCCTGGCCTCGCGCGCCTACGTGCTGGAGACCGGGCGCGTCGTGGTCAGCGGCGCGGCGCGCGACCTGGCCGCCGACCCGCGCATCCGGGCCGCCTATCTCGGCCTGGCGGAGCCGGCCGCCCCCTGAGCGGACCGCCCCCTGAAGGAGGAAGACATGCCGTTCATCGCGTCGAATGGCCTCACCGAGGCGGGCAGCAGCAAGACCATCGCGGCCGGCGGCATGACGGTGCACTACCACGACGTGGGGGCGGGGGAGCCGGTGCTGTTCCTCCACTCGTATGGTCCCGGCACCACCGCGTGGATCACGTTTCACAAGACGATCGGCGTGCTCTCCGAGCACTTCCGCTGCGTCCTCATGGACCTGCCGAACTTCAGCAAGACGGGCCCGATCGTCTACCGCGAGGGCGTGCACGCGGTCCAGGCCCGGACCGCGGTCGCCCTGCTGGACGCGCTCGGCATCGAGCGGGCGCACTGGGTCGGCAGCTCGCAGGGCGGGCAGTCGTCGATGGTGGCGGCCATCACGTACCCCACGCGGGTGCGGAAGTTCGTCATGGGCGGATCGCACATCGGCACCGGCGGCGACCGCTACCTGATGGCCAATCGGCCCTCGGAGGGCAGCCGGGCCACCCGCCAGGCCCTGGACGATCCGAGCCGCGAGAACATCCGGCGCTACCTGCGCGTGCACATCGACGACGAGAACCTGGTCACCGACGAGCTGGTGGACTACGTCCACCGGGCGCATACCTGGTCGCCCGAGTTCATGGCGGCGCGGCAGCAGTCGGTGAGCGTGCCGCACGACTACACGCCGGATCTGGCCGGCATCCAGGCCCCGGTGCTGCTGATCCACGGGCGGTACGATCGGATGGTCGCCTTCGAGGTCAGCATCGCGATCCTCAACCACATCGCCGACTCGCGCCTCGTGCTCCTGAACAACTGTGGGCACTGGCCGCCGTTCGAGAAACCGGCCGAGTGGGCCGCGCAGGTCCTGGCGTTCCTGCGGGGCTACTGAGGGGGACGGCTAGAGGAAGACGCTCAGGTTCTTGTCGAGCAGCACGTTGGCGTCGAGCACGATCGTGCGCCGGGCCACCTTCCACGCGCCCTTCACCCGGCGCAGCACGTCCTCGCGGCAGCCGGAGAGGAGCTGGTGATCCGTCTCGAGGTGCGAGCGGTAGACCAGGAACGCGGTCTTGGCCTGCACCTCTCCCCCGGCCAGGCGCCCGACCTCGAGGTTGCCGATCAGGTGACGGGTGCGCGACGGGGGATCCTCGGCCCAGGCCATCCCGGTGTCGAGCCGGGCCACCCGCATCTCGAGGTAGCGCTTGTCCTCCTCGAGGATCGCCAGATCTCCGAGCGGGGTCAGCTCACGCTGCGACTCCCGGCGCGGGACGTTCTTCCGCCGGGGCATGAAGTAGAGGACGTCGTCGGTGAAGAGATCGAGCCACTCCTCGAGCTTCCGCTCGTCGAGCAGCCAGGCCTCCCGGATGTAGAACGGCATCAACTCGAGCCACAGGGCCTGCGCGGACGTGAGCGTGGCCGCGCGGGCGGAGGGCCGTCGCGCGGGGCCGACCTTGGAGCGCGAGCGCTTCTTCTTCACCGGTGGCCTTCACACCGCGGCACGGGCCGCTAGCCTCTCAACGTCGCGGTGCCTTCGAAGCGGGCCTTGATCGGGTCGAGCGGGATGTCCGCCCAGCGCTCCGCGTTCATGAACTTCTCCCAGCGCATATAGAAGAGGCGCTGGTTGTTCTCCGAGATGTACCGCTCGGAGACGAGCCCGGGATAATCCGGATGCGACCCGGCGTGCCCCAGGCCCATCGACATATCCTGGGGGTGCCGGCGCCCGAGGCGGCTGGCGCTCGCGGCGGTCACCTGGCGCCAGTTGTCGACGTCGTCCTGCTCGAACATGCCGGCGGCGCCGTTGTTGGCCTGGCTCCCGGTGCGGATCACGCGCTTGATGACCTCGGGCGCGTCCCGCTCGAGCAGCACGAAGTGCCAGAACTCGGTCCGGAGGGGGCCACGCGGAAGGGCCAGCCGGAGCCCGAGCACCCCGTTCGGGAAGATGGAGTGGTTGCCGAGCTGCACCCGGCGCGCGCGGAGCGTGCCGAGCCGCCGCTCGACCTCGGGCATCGTGGCGTCGTGGTACTCCTGGAAGATCCGGAACGTCTCGCTCGACACGCCGTGCACGTAGCGGGGAACGTTGTCGTCACCGTCGCGGAAGGTGATCGAGTGCCCGTTGACGAAGGCGTGCTTGTTCGGGCTCTCGAACTGGTCCTTGTGCGAGAGGCGCGGGCGGCCGAGGTAGCGGGTCTGGACCCGGGCGCTGGAGAGATGGGTGGTGGGGACGTGGTAGTTGTCCGAGCAGTTGTCCACCATCGTCTTCCAGTTGACCGGCTCGAGCCACTTCATCGGGCCCAGGGCCTGCATGCCGCCGTCGCGCCGGTTGAACACGGTGTCGAGGTACCAGCGCGCGTCACCCAGGTAGGCCTCGAGGCTCGGGGCGTCCTTGGCCCAGGTCGCGAACACGATTCCCGCGTAGGTCTCCACGCGGGCCTCGATGAGACCGAGGGAGGCCTGGTCCAGCGCGTCGTAGTAGGCCTCGGACTTCCCCGGGACGTGCTCGAGCGCGCCGTCGTTGCGGTAGGTCCAGCCGTGATAGGTGCACATGAAGCGCTTGGCGCTGCCGTCGTCGCAGCGCACCACGCGGTTGCCGCGGTGCCGGCACATGTTCAGCAGCGCGTGCAGCCGGCCCTGCCCGTCGCGGGTCAGGATGACCGGGTCCTCGCCCATGTAGGTGTGGAAGAAATCGTCGGGAGCGGGCACCAGGCTCTCGTGCCCGATCATCAGCCAGGCGCGCCCGAAGACCTTCTCCATCTCGTCGTCGTAGACCGCCTGCTCGCTGAAGATGCGGCGGTCGATCTTGCCGGTGGCGGGGTCGATGACGACGTACTTCTGAGTGGCGCCCATACCGGGATCCTCCCTCTCCCGGTCATTATAGGCCGACCGGTGGCGCCTCATCACGGCGGTTTCGGCGTGCTATGATCCGCGACAGATAGTGCGACGCAGAAGAGCAGGCTCGCGCGGAGGACGCGCTCATGACGACATCGCCGCCCATCTCGTTCAGCCACTTCGGGATCTACGTGACCGACCTCGCGCGGATGGAGGATTTCTACACGCGCGTGCTCGGTCTCCTCGTGAGCGACCGCGGCCAGGTGCCCGGCGGATCCGACCTGGTCTTCCTCTCCCGCGACCCGGACGAGCACCACCAGATCGTGCTGGCCAGCGGCCGCCCGCCCGGGGTCGAGTTCAACGTCGTCAACCAGATCTCGTTCAAGCTGCCGACGCTCACCGGCCTCAAGGCCATGCACGCGCGGGCGCGCGAGGAGGGCATCAAGCAGTTCCGCGTCGTGACCCACGGTAACGCCTGGTCGGTCTACTTCGCGGACCCGGAGGGCAATCGGGTCGAGGTCTTCGTGGACACGCCCTGGCATACCCCGCAGCCGGTGGTGGAGCCCTTCGACATCGAGGCACCGGTCGAAGCGATCGAGCGGGAGACCGAGGCGCTCTGCCGGAATCGCCCCGGGTTCATGTCTCGCGACGAGTGGAGGACCGCGCAGGTGGCGAGGATGGGCGCGGCCCGGTAGCCGGGCGCGCCCGCGCCTCCGAGCGCACCGCGGTGAGCTTCCGCGTCATCGGCAAGGGGACCCCGAAGCGCGACGGGGCCGAGAAGGTCACCGGGCGCACCGAGTTCCTCCACGATCTCACCCTTCCGCGCCTGGCCCACGGCGCCATCCTCCGGACCCGGTATCCCCACGCGCGCGTGCTGCGCATCGACACGAGCGCCGCCGAGGCGCTGTCCGGGGTACTCGCGGTGGTCACCGCCGACCGCGTGGAGCAGCATCCGTTCGGCTTCGCCAAGGATCACCTGGCGCTGAAGGGCGGCGTGGCCGACGGCGGCAAGGTGCGCTGCATCCGGGACGAGATCGCGGCGGTGGCCGCGGTGACCGAGGAGATCGCGCAGGAGGCGGTGCGGCTCATCCGGGTGGACTACCAGGAACTGCCGGCCGTCTTCGACCCGGAGTCGGCCCTCCGCCCGGGCGCCCCTCTGGTCCACGACGAGCTCGGCTCCAACCTCGTCAACCTCCGCTACCAGTTCGTTCACGGCGACGTGGAGTCGGCCTTCGCGCGGGCCGACGTCGTCGTCGAGGGAGACTATCGGCTCAACTACGTCACCACCGCCTGCCTCGGCACGATGGTGGCGATCGCGTCCTGGAGCCCTCCCGAGAGTCCCGACGCCTCCGTCACCATGTGGAGCACGACCCAGGTGCCGTTCCTCTACCAGCGCGACCTCGCCGAGGCCCTCGGCATCACCGGCGATCGGGTGCGGGTGATCCAGCCGCCGGTGGGCGGCAATTTCGGCCGCGGGCTCGATCTCTACCCGATCGACATCATCGCCGCGCTCCTGGCCCGCCGCGCCGGCCGGCCGGTGAAGGTCGCCTTCGAGCGCATCGAGGAGTTCATCGCGAGCCCGACCCGCGAGCCGTGCCGGATCCACCTCCGGACCGCCGCGGATCGCCAGGGGCGGCTGCTCGCCCGCGACGCGCGCGTGGTGATCGACAACGGCGCCTACGTCTCCTGGGGCTCGACCACCCCTTACGTGATGCTCTCCACGACGGCCGGGCTCTACCGCGTCCCCGCGGTGCGCTTCGATACCAGCATCGTCTACACCAACAATCCGTACTCCGGTTCCATGCGTGGTTACGGCAACCTCGAGAGCACGTTCGCCATCGAGGCTCAGATGGACGACCTGGCCGAGCGGCTCGGCCTCGATCGCGTCGAGATTCGCCGCCGCAACGCCACCCAGCCCGGCGACGTGAACCCGCAGGGCAACGTGATCACCTCCTGCGCCATGACCGAGTGCCTGGACGTGGTCGAGCGCGAGATGAGGAAATCGGCCGGCGAGGCTCCGCGGCCCGGCTGGCGGCGCGGTGTCGGCTACGCGGCCATGTTTCACGTGGGCGGCGGCGCGCGCGTCTACCGCTCCGACGGCTGCGGGGCCGTTCTCCGGCTCGACGACTTCGGGAAGGTCTCGCTGCTCACCGGGGCCAGCGAGATCGGACAGGGCTCGGAGACGGTGCTGGCCATGATCGTCGCCGAGGAGCTCGGCGTTCCCCTCGCGCGGATCGACGTCATCAACAGCGACACGGCGGTCAAGCCCTGGGACGTGGGGGTGCACGCCAGCCGCACCACCTTCATCGCCGGGAACGCCGCGCTGATGGCGGCCCGCGCGCTCCGGGGTAAGCTCCTCGCGCTGGCCGCCTCGGTGATGGAGGAGCGCGAGGAAGACCTCGAGCTCGCCGACGGCCTCGTGCGGGTCAAGGGGCATCCCGAGCGCAGCATGGAGTACGACCGGGTGGTGCGCGCCGGCCATTTCCGCGAGGGCGGCCGCACGCTGGCGGCCGAGGCCTTCTACGATCCGCCCAACGAGATGCTGTCGAAGGACCTGCGCGGAAACGTCTCGGCCGCCTACGGCTTCGCGGCCCAGGCCGCGCTGGTGGAGGTGAGCGAGGCGACCGGCCAGGTGCAGGTGCTCAAGGTCGCCTCGGCCCATGACGTGGGACGGGCGCTGAACCCGCTCGCCGCGGAAGGGCAGATCCACGGCGGCATCCACATGGGATTGGGATATGCGCTCTCCGAGGAGCTGCGGATCGAGGAGGGGCGCGTGATCAATCCGCAGTTCATGGAGTACGCGCTGCTCACCGCCTCCGACATGCCCGACATCGTGGTCCACCTCATCGAGACGGTGGACGTCGCGGGTCCGTTCGGCGCCAAAGGCCTCGGCGAGTCCGGGGTCATCCCGGTCGCCGCCGCGGTGGCCAACGCGGTGAAGGACGCCGTCGGCGTGCGGCTCACCGAGCTGCCGATGACCCCCGAGCGCGTCTTCCGGGCGCTGGCGACCCGGCCCCCCGTCGCGGACCGGTGAGATGAGCGCGCCGATGTGGGAGGCGCAGGCCGAGTCTCTCCCACGGGAAGGGCTGGAGCGGCAGACGCTCGACGGGCTGCGCCGGACCCTCGGTCGCGTCCTCGGCAATCCGGCCTGGCGCCGCCGCCTCGAGGGCGTGGCGCCCGCCGACATCCGCGCGATCGCGGACTGGTCGCGCCTGCCGTTTCTCACCAAGGACGAGCTGCGCGACGCCTATCCCTTCGGCCTGGCCGCGGTCGACCCCGAGCGCGTCCTGCGTGTCCACATGTCCTCGGGCACCACCGGCAACCCGGTCCTCAACCCGTACACGCGGGCCGACGTGGAGCAGTGGGCCACGGTGATGGCGCGGTGCTACGTGGCGGCGGGCGTCGGGGCACGGGACGTGATCCAGATCACCCCGTCCTTCGGGCTCTTCACCGGCGGCTTCGGCTTCCACTACGGCGCCGAGCGCATCGGAGCGATGGTCGTTCCGATCGGAGCCGGCCGGACGTCGCTCCAGCTCCGGCTCATGCGCGATCTCGGGACCACCGTCCTGACCGGCATCTCGACCTACCCGCTGCGCATCCTGGAGGTCGCGCGCGAGGAAGGGTTCGACCTCGGGTCGCTCCGGCTCCGGGTGGCCATCCTGGGCTCGGAGATGTGGTCCGACGAGCTGCGCCGGCTCATCGAGCGCGACCTCTCGGTCACCACGTTCGACATCATCGGGATGACGGAGACGGGTGGGCCGGGCCTGGGCATCGACTGCCCGGCGCGCGATGGGATCCACGTCTGGGAAGATCACTACTTCTGCGAGGTGGTGGATCCGACGACCGGCCGCCGCTGCGAGGACGGCGATGAAGGCGAGTTGCTGGTGAGCACGCTCACTCGCGAGGGGCTGCCGCTGATCCGATACCGTACCCACGACCTCACGCGCGTGCTGAGCCGGCAGCCGTGCTCCTGCGGTCGTACCCACCTGCGCCTGGACCGGCTGCACGGGCGGACCGACGACATGGTGATCTTCCGGGGCGTCAATTTCTACCCCCGCCAGATCGAGTCACTGCTCCTCAGGCAGCCCGGCGTAGGCCACGAGTACCAGATCGTGCTCGACCGGGCTCCCGGGGGGAGCGACCGGCTGGCCCTGCTCGTCGAGGCGCACGACGGCTTCGCCGAGGCCGGCCTGGCCCGGCTCCGAAGCGACCTCCGGCAGTTCCTGAACCTGACGCCCGAGATCAGCGTATTCAAGGAGGGGGAGCTGCCCCGCGGCCCGGGCAAGTCCGTCCGGGTCATCGATCGGCGCCAGGGATAGCCGCTTGACGCCGCGCCCGGAAGCCACGACACTCCCCCCGGGGACCACACCGTGACGACGCTCAAGTGGGGACAGGCCGCGCCGGACTTCGAGTTGCCCAGCACCGAGGGCCGCGCGATCACGCTCCGGGAGTTCCGGGGACGCGACGTCGTCCTGGGCTTCTACTGCTATGACTTCGGCGGCATCTGAACGCCGGAGCTCAGCGGCCTGGGACAGGCCGCGGCCGAACTCGCCCGGCGCGGCGCGGTCCTCCTCGCGATCAGCGGCGACAGCCCGTTCTGCCACACCGCCTTCCTCAAGGCGCACCCGTTTCCGTTCCCCCTCCTGAGCGACGTGCACCGCACCGTCATCTCCGCCTACGGTGTCCTGGACGCCGACCGCAACGTGGCGTACCGCTCCACGTTCGTGGTCGATCGCGACGGGGTGCTGCGCTGGGGCCAGGCGGGCGACCGGCAGATGGTGCGCGACGGCAGCGAGTTGGTGCGGGTGGTGAGCCTGATCCAATCACTGAGGCAGTCTTCCTAAGGAGACGTCCATGGCCTTCCCGCTCGCCGCCGCCACCCCGTCGTCCCTGGATCTCGATTCCCGCGCGCTCGATCGTCTGCAGGAGCTGATCACGCGGCACCTCGCGGAGGGGCGGTACCCGGGCGCCCAGATCGCGCTGGCCCGCCACGGCAAGCTGGCCCTGTTCCGGACCTTCGGCGACGCGCGCCTCGATCCGGCGCGCGTGCCGGCCCGCGAGGACTCGCTCTGGCTGCTCTACTCGAACACCAAGGTCATCACCGCCTGCGCGGTGTGGGTCCTGGCCGAGCAGGGCGCGTTGCGCTTCACCGACCGGGTCGCGGAGCACGTGCCGGGCTTCGAGGCCAACGGCAAGGGCGACATCACGATCCTCCAGCTCCTGAGCCACCAGGGCGGCTTCCCGAACGCCGACGTGCCCAAGGCCGCCTGGGAAGACCACGAGCTGCTGCGCCGCGCGGTGTCGGGCTTCACGCTGGAGTGGACACCCGGCTCGCGGGTGTACTACCACGGTCGCGCCGCCCACTGGGGGGCGGCGGTCCTGATCGAGGCGCTCACCAAGACCGACTACCGCGCCTTCATCCGCGAGCAGGTGGTCGAGCCGCTCGGGCTCGGCGACGACCTCTTCGTGGGGCTGCCGGACGCGCGGCACGATCGCGCGGTGGACATGCACGAGCCGGCTGCCTCTGGCCAGGTCCGGCGCGCCGACGAGAACAATCCCGAGTTCCGCCGGGCGGGCACGCCGGGCGGCGGCGGCTACGCCACCGCCCGTGCCATGGCCGCGTTCTACCAGATGCTCGCCGCCGGTGGAGTGCTCGACGGGCGCCGGCTCCTGTCGCCCCGCATGGTCCAGTACGTCACGCGCAGCGTCACCGGCGAGCGGGTGGACGGCTACATGGGGATGCCCATGCACCGGGCCCTCGGCCCTCACGTCCGCGGGACCACCGAGACCATCCGCGGCCTGGGTAGCATCGCCTCGCCGAGGACGTTCGGGCACGGCGGGGTCGGATCCTCCTACTGCTGGGCCGATCCGGATTCGGGCGTCTCCTTCGCGTATCTCACCAACAGCCGCGTCCCGGACCCCTGGCATACGGCCCGGCTCGACGTCATCAGCAACGCCGCGCACGCCGCGATCCTGCCCGCTCGCTGATCGGGATCCCGCTCGGTTGGCGGCTTGTGAAAGGTGTGCCATAATGACGCCGCCCGAGGGGCAAAGGACAATAGTGATGGGAGTTTCCCTACCACTTCTCGACGCCAAGCGACCGGCCGATTCGCCCAAGCCGCCATGGCTCAAGGTGCGCGCGCCGGGCGGACCCAAGTACATCCGGCTCAAGGGCCTGATGCGCGAGTGGAACCTTCATTCCGTCTGCGAGGAGGCGCACTGCCCGAATATCGGCGAGTGCTGGGAGGACCTCACCGCAACCTTCATGATCCTGGGCGACGTCTGCACCCGGAATTGTGGGTACTGCGCGGTGGCCCACGGCCGCCCGGTCTGGGAGGATCGGGAAGAGCCGGAGCGGGTGGGGCGCGCGGTGGGGGAGCTGGGGCTGGAGCACGTGGTCATCACCTCGGTGAACCGTGACGACCTGGCCGACGGCGGGGCCGCCCACTTCGCGGCGACCACGAAGGCGATTCGGCGTTACGCGCCGGGCTGCCGCGTGGAGCTGCTCATCCCGGATTTCCAGGGCAACGGCGGCGCGCTCGAAACGGTGATCGCGGCTCGACCGGACGTGCTCAACCACAATACCGAGACGGTGCCGCGGCTCTACAAGGTGGCGCGCCACGGCGGTCGCTACGAGCGGACGCTCGAGCTGTTCCGGCGGGCGCGTCGCTCGGCACCCGGCCTCGTGACCAAGTCGGGCATCATCCTGGGGCTCGGGGAGGAGCGGGACGAGCTGCTCGCTACCATGGCCGACCTGCGGGCGGCCGACGTGCACATCCTCACGCTCGGGCAGTACCTGCGCCCGTCGGCCCAGCACCTGCCGGTCTCCCGCTTCTATCACCCGGACGAGTTCGCCGAGCTGGCGGTCCGCGGCAAGGAGATGGGCTTCGCCCACGTGGAGTCCGGCCCCCTCGTCCGCTCCTCCTACCACGCCAAGAGACAAACCGATCTGGCGGGTAGCAACGGGGCAGTGGCAGGGCGAGGTGCAGCCGAAGGCGAGCCGGCAGTGGCAGGGCGAGGTGCAGCCGAAGGCGAGCCGAGCGGATAAATGGACTACGTCCCGATCCTGATGGTGTTCGCGGTCGCCGCGGTGGTGGCGGGCGCCCTGCTGGGCATCCCGTCGCTCATCGCGCCCCGGCGGATCTCGCCCGTCAAGCAGGAGCCCTTCGAGTGCGGGAAGGACCCGGTCGCGCTGCCGGAGGGCCGCTTCGCCATCAAGTTCTCGACCATCGCCATCTTCTTCATCCTCTTCGATATCGAGCTGGTGTTCGTCTGGCCGTGGGCCGCGATGTTCCGGAACCTCGGCTGGTTCGGCTTCGTGGAAATGGCGGTATTCCTCGGCATCCTCATGCTCGGCTTTCTCTACATCTGGAAGAAGCGAGGACTCGAATGGGAGTAGGGACCTTCTTCACGTCGAAGCTGGACGAGGCCATCGGCTGGGCCCGGAAGTATTCCATCTTCCAGTACCCGTTCGTGACCGCGTGCTGCGGCATGGAGTACATGGCCACCGCGTGCTCGCACTACGACGTCGATCGCTTCGGGGCCGGGCTTCCCCGCTTCTCGCCGCGCCAGGCCGACGTGCTCTTCGTGGTCGGCACCATCAGCCACAAGATGGCGCCCGTGCTCAAGCGCATCTACGAGCAGATGTGCGAGCCCAAGTGGGTGGTGGCCTTCGGAGTCTGCACGTGCACCGGGGGCTTCTACGATAACTACGCGACGGTCCAGGGGATCGACACCATCATCCCGGTGGACGTGTACATCCCCGGCTGCCCCCCGCGCCCCGAGAGCGTCATCGACGGTCTGATGAAGCTCCAGGACAAGATCGCGGCGGGCGCCCAGCGCTTCTGATCCCGACGTCCACGACCGCCATGGACGGAACCGCCATCCTCGCCCGGCTGCGCGAGCAACTAGGCGATCGCGTGCTCGCGACCCACGACTACCGTGGCGACCACACCGCGCTCTTCTCGCGCGAAGAGATCGCGGCCGCGCTCGCCTTCTGTCGTGACGACGGCGCGCTCGCCTTCGACATGCTGGTGGACGTCACCGCGGTGGACTACCTGCGCTTCCCCGGCCGCGAGGACGGGCCGCGCTTCGAGGTCGTCTATCACCTGTACTCCACCGCGCACAACCACCGGCTCCGGCTGAAGGTGCCGGTGGAGCAGGACGAGCCGACGGTCCCCACCGCCACCGGTCTCTGGCCCATCGCCAACTGGCTGGAGCGCGAGGTGTGGGACATGTTCGGCATCCGCTTCGAGGGCCACCCGGATCTGCGGCGACTCCTGCTCTACGAGGAGTTCGAGGGCCACCCGCTCCGCAAGGACTACCCGATCAACCGCCGCCAGCCCCTGATCGGGCCGAAAGTGTAGGGCGAGGTGCAGCCGAAGGCGAGCCGAGCGGATATGAGAATGATAGTCGAGCGGAGCGAGGGCCCGATGGGCGAGGTGCAGCCGAAGGCGAGCCGAGCGGATATGAGAATGATAGTCGAGCGGAGCGAGGGGCCGATGGGCGAGGTGCAGCCGAAGGCGAGCCGAGCGCATTTGAAAGAGGGGTCAGGGATCTAATGCCCGACAACTTCACCCGCGAGCTGTTCCTCGGTGAGGGCGCCGGAACCGGCGGCGGCACCGGCAGCCAGCACCTCTACGTCAACATGGGGCCGGCCCACCCCGCGATGCACGGCATCGTCCGCATCTTCGCGGAGTTGGACGGCGAGACGGTGGTCAAGACCGACGTGGAGATCGGCTACCTCCATCGCGCCTTCGAGAAGGACTGCGAGGCGGGCCCCTATAACAACGCGATCCCCTACACGGACCGGCTCAACTACGTCTCCCCGCTCATCAACAACTTCGCGTACACCTCGGCGGTGGAGAAGCTGCTCGGCATCGAGATCACCGAGCGCTGCAAGTACATCCGGGTGATCATGAGCGAGATCTCGCGCATCTGCGACCACCTCACGTGCGTGGGCGCGGGCTCGATGGAGCTGGGGGCCTTCACCGTCTTCCTCTACATGATCAAGGCCCGCGAGTTCCTCTGGGAGCTGGTGGAGGACGTCACCGGGGCCCGCCTCACCATCTCCTATGGGCGGGTGGGCGGCGTGAAGGCGGACCTACCGGCCGGCTTCGATCTGAAGGTCAAGAAGGCGTTCGCGGAGACGCGGCAGGTGCTCGAGGAAGTGCACGCTCTCGTCACCGGCAACCGGATCTTCATGGACCGGATGGTGGGTGTGGGCGCGCTCTCGAAGGAAGACACCATCGCGTGGGGTATCACGGGGCCGCTGCTGCGCGCGGCCGGCGTGCCCTTCGACCTCCGGAAGACGCAGCCCTACTGGGCCTACGACCGCATCCCGTTCGACATCGCGCTCGGCAAGAACGGCGACAACTTCGATCGCTACCTGGTGCGGATGGCCGAGATGGAGCAGTCCATGCGCATCGCGGAGCAGGGCCTCGACGGCCTGCCCGGCGGCGCCATCCAGGTGGACTGGGAAGGCAAGGCCATCGATCCCGCGACCTACGTGGACCTGGGCAAGCAGGGGAAGACCGAGGGCCTGCTGCTCGTCCCGATCACGCTCTCGCCGAATCTGCTGGGTCAGGATCGCGGGGCTCACGATCGGATCAACGTGGCCGACAAGCGGGTGGTCCTGCCCACCAAGGCCGAGGCCTACGGGTCGATCGAGGGCCTGATGAACCACTTCATGCTGGTCATGGAGGGCTACGGCATCCGCCCGCCCGCGGGAGAGGCCTACTTCGCGGCGGAGGGCGCCAACGGCGAGCTCGGGTTCTACGTGGTCTCCGACGGCAGCGACCGGCCGTATCGGGTCCACTGCCGCCCCCCGTGCCTGCCGCCGGTGGCCGCGCTGCCAAAGATGATCGAGGGCGAGATGGTCGCCGACATCATCCCCACCTTCGGCTCCGTCAACATGATCGGCGGCGAGCTGGACAGATAAAAAATGTCTGACCCCAAGCACCCCGAATTCACCGCGGACCAGATCGCCGAAGTCCGGCGGCTGCAGGGCCTCTACCCGGACAAGCGCGGCGCGCTGCTGCCGGTGCTGCGGCTCGCCCAGGACGTATTCGGATACATCTCCCTGGAGATCGAGGAGTACGTGGCGGGCCTCTTCGATGTCTCCCCGGCCCACGTCCACGAGGTGGTCACCTTCTATACGCTCTTCTTCCAGCAGCCGCCGGGCCGTCACGTGGTCGCGGTGTGCCACAATCTCTCGTGCCACCTGCTCGGCGCGAAGTCCATCATCGAGCACCTGAGCCGGCGCCTGGGCGTCGAGGTCGGCGAGACGACCACCGACGGCCGCGTCACCCTGCTCTCGGTGGAGTGCCTCTGCGCCTGCGAGCAGGCTCCCATGATGCAGGTGGACGACCGTTACGAAGGGTTGCTCACCCCGGAGAAGGTGGACCGCATCCTGGAGGGCCTCCGCTGATGGTCGACAACGCGGTGGAGAAGATCTTCACCCGCAACTTCGACCGGCCGAACTCCCACACCCTCGCGGTCTACCGTGAGACCGGCGGCTACACCGCGCTGCCCAAGGCGCTCGGGATGGAGCCGGCCGCGATCACCGAGGAGGTGAAGAAGTCCAACCTCCGCGGCCTCGGCGGCGCCGCCTTCCCGACCGGCATGAAGTGGAGCTTCATCCCCAAGGGCTCGACCGCGCCCAAGTACCTCGTGATCAACGCCGACGAGGGCGAGCCCGGTACCTTCAAGGACCGCTACCTGCTGGAGCGCGATCCGCACGCCCTGATCGAGGGCATGATCATCGCGTCGCGGGCTATCGACTCGCATCTGGCGTTCGTCTACATCCGGGGCGAGTACGTGAAGCCGTGGCAGGTCTTCAGCGGGGCGGTGAAGGAAGCCTACGAGGCGGGGCTGCTCGGCAAGAACATCCAAGGCTCGGGCTTCGACCTCGACGTCGTGGTGCACCGCGGCGCGGGCGCCTACATCTGCGGGGAGGAGACCGGGCTCCTGTCCTCCCTCGAGGGCAAGAAGGGCTGGCCCAAGATCAAGCCGCCGTTCCCCGCGGTGAAGGGCGCATTCGGGCACCCTACCATCGTGAACAACGTGGAGACGATCGCGGCGGTGCCCCACATCATCAACCGGGGCGCGGAGTGGTTCGCGGGGCTCGGCACCAAGACCCAGGGCGGCACCCGCCTCTACTCGGTGTCCGGCCACGTGGTGAAGCCGGGGGTGGTGGAGGCGTCGGTCGCGGTGACGCTGCGCTCGCTGATCTACGACCATTGCGGCGGCATCCGCGCCGGGCACCGGCTGAAGGCGGTGGTGCCCGGCGGCGGCTCGGCCCCGATCCTCACCGCCGACGAGATCGACGTCACGATGGACGCGGACGGGCTCAAGGCGGCCGGCACCATGATCGGCTCCGCGGGGGTCATCGTGATGGACGAGACCGTCTCGATCCCGGAGGCCCTGATGGTGCTGGCGCGCTTCTACGCGCACGAATCGTGCGGGCAGTGCACGCCGTGCCGCGAGTCCACCGGATGGATCTACAAGATGTCGCATCGCATCGTGGAGGGAAAGGGACGGAAGGAAGACCTCGACACGATCCTGGACGTGTCCAAGCGCGGGGCCGGCACCACCATCTGCGCCTTCTACGACGGCGCGGTCGGCCCCTACGTCAGCTACATCGAGAAATTCCGCGGCGAGTTCGAGGCCCTGATTCCGCGCGATGCCTGAGCCCGATGCCTAAGCTCACCGATGCCTAAATTAACCATCGACGGCAAGGAAGTCGAGGTCGCCCCGGGCACCAACCTTATCGAGGCCGCGCGGCAGGCCGGCTCCGAGGTGCCCCACTACTGCTATCACCCCGGGCTGAGCATCGCCGGGCAGTGCCGGCTCTGCATGGTGGACATCGAGAAGAACCCGCGCCCGCAGATCGGCTGCAACACCCAGGCCGCGGACGGGATGGTCGTGCACACGCAGACCGAGCGCGTGCTCGAGACTCGCAAGTCCATCATGGAGTTCCACCTGGTCAACCACCCGCTCGACTGCCCGGTCTGTGACCAGGCGGGGGAGTGCTGGCTGCAGATCTACTACATGCGCCACGGCCTCTACAATCCGCGCATGGTCGACGAGAAGGTCCACAAGCCGAAGGCGGTGCCGCTCGGCCCCCACGTCATCCTGGACGCGGAGCGCTGCATCCTCTGCTCGCGCTGCGTGCGGTTCTGCGACGAGGTGACCGGCACCGGCGAGCTCGGCATCTTCCACCGCGGCGACCACTCGGAGATCGGCCTCTTCCCGGGCAAGACCCTCGAGAACAAGTACTCGGGCAACGTGATCGACATCTGCCCGGTCGGCGCGCTGACCGACCGCGACTTCCGCTTCCAGGTGCGGGTGTGGTACCTCGACACCGCCCGCTCGGTCTGCAACGGCTGCGCCCGCGGCTGTAACGTCGAGGTGCACACGAGCCGGCGGCGGCTGCACCACAACCAGGGGCGGCGCATCGCGCGCATCAAGCCGCGGTACAACGCGGACGTGAACCGGTGGTGGATCTGCGACGAAGGCCGCTACGGCTTCCGCTGGATCGACGACGACACGCGGCTCCTCGCCCCCGCCCGGCGGACGAGCGGCCAGGACACCCAGGTCGGCTGGGACGAGGCGATCGCCGCCCTCGCGGAGGCGCTCAAGCGCTACCGCCCCGAGGAGATCGGGATCCTCGCCTCCCCGCAGATGTCCAACGAGGACCTGTTCGTCCTGCAGCGCCTCGCGGGGCAGCTCGGGGTGAGGGCGGTCGACCACCGGGTGCCGCCGCGCGTGCCGGGCGACGAGGACAATCTCCTGATTCGCGCCGACAAGAATCCCAATCGCCGCGGGGCCGAGCTGATCGGTCTCGGCCCGGCGGAGACGCGCGCCATCCTGGACGGGGCGCGGGCGCGCCGGATCAAGCTCCTGTGGGTCTTCCAGCACGACCTGCTCGACTGCGGCCTGCCGCCCGCCGACGTGACCGCGGCCCTCGCGGGCGCGGAGATGGTGGTGTTCCAGGGGCCGAGCGCGAACGGCACCAGCGCGGGCGCCCATCTCATCCTGCCGAGCGCCGCCTACGTCGAGCGCGAGGGCACGTTCACGAACTTCCAGGGCCGCGTGCAGCGCTTCCGCACCGCGGTGGAGCCGCTGGCCGAGGCGATGGCGGACTGGAGCATCCTCGGCCGGCTCGGGCGGGCGCTGGGCGGGACGGATCCGGCCTTCGCGGCCACGCGCGCGGAGCAGGTGTTCGCGGCCCTCGCGGGCCAGGTGCCCGCCTTCGCGGGCATGAGCTATCGCGGGCTCGGCGACGCGGGCTCGGTGGTGAAGGCATGAGCGGGCTCGCCCTCGATCTGCTGCTCCAGGCCATCCCGGTCGGCTTCGTCATGTTCGTGGTGCTGAACTTCGGCGGGCTCCTGACCTGGGTCGAGCGCAAGCAGTCGGCGATCATGCAGGACCGCATCGGGGCCAACCGCGCCTCGATCTTCGGCATTCGGATGCTGGGCCTGCTCCATCCGCTCGCCGACGCGGTGAAGATGCTGACCAAGGAGGACTTCACCCCCGCCCGGGCGGACCGGCTCATGTTCAAGCTGGCCCCGTTCGTCTCGGTGTTCTTCGGCCTCGCCGCCTTCGCCTCGATCCCGTTCGGCGACACCCTGCGCATCATGGGCCGTGAGATCCAGCTCCAGGCGGTGACGCTCAACGTGGGCATCCTCTACGTGCTGGCCATGATCTCGCTCGGGGTCTACGGGCTGATGATGGCGGGCTGGGCCTCGGCCAACAACTACGCCCTGCTCGGCGGACAGCGGGCCGCCGCCCTCATGATCTCCGCGGAGGTCGCCATCGGCGCTTCCATCATGGGCGTGGTCATGGTCTACGGCTCGCTCAACATGCAGGACATCGCGCGCGGGCAGGGCCAGCCCCTGCTGCCGCAGTACTTCGGCAACTGGATCCCCGCGTGGGGCCTGATCACCCAGCCCGCCGCGTTCATCCTGTTCCTGACCGCGGGCATCGCCTCCACCAAGCGCATCCCCTTCGACACCCCGGAAGGCGAGTCGGAGATCATCGGCTACTTCGTGGAGTACAGCGGGATGAAGTTCGGCATGTTCGCGATGGCCGATTTTCTCGAGACGGTGGTGATCGCGGGCATGACAACCGCGCTCTTCCTGGGGGGCTGGCAGGTGCCGTATCTGCAGGCCTCCGGGTTCGTCTTCCCGTGGGGCGCGGCCATCGCGCTGCCCCACCTCGCGGTGGCGGGGCTCCAGGTCGCCGCCTTCCTCACCAAGGTCATGGTCATGATCTGGTTCCTCATGCTGATCCGCTGGACGCTGCCGCGCTTCCGCTACGACCAGGCGATGAGCCTGGGCTGGCTCGCCCTCTTTCCCCTGGCGGTCCTGAACATTCTCGTCACCGCGCTGGTGCTGCTCGCGGTGGGGAAGGCCTGAGCGGTGGCGTCCTACCAGACCGAGAACACCCCCGCCGATCCGCGCCACTCGAGCCGGCTCGGCCTCCGGCAGCGCTTCTACGTCGTCGAGGTGCTGGTGGGTCTCGCGCTCACCGCCAGGCACTTCTTCGGCAACATGTGGCGCCACACGCTGCGGACCGTCTTCCGGGTCAAGAGCGCGCACGGCGCGGTCACCATCCAGTACCCGGACGAGCGGCGGCCCTACTCGCCGCGGCTGCGCAGCCTGCACCGCCTGGTCCGTCGCGAGGACGGCTCCCCGCGCTGCGTGGCCTGCATGATGTGCGAGACGGTGTGCCCGGCCCACTGCATCTACATCGTGGCCACCGAGCATCCCAACCCCGAGATCGAGAAGGTCCCGGAGCGCTTCGACATCGACCTCGGCAAGTGCGTGTTCTGCGGGTACTGCGTCGAGGCGTGTCCCGAGGACGCGATCCGGATGGACACCGGGATCCTGGAGTTCTCGGCCTACGATCGCCAGAGCATGGTCTACACCAAGGACACCCTGCTGGCGCTCGAGCCCGCCGGGCCCAACGGCGTGCCGACGTCCCCGGTGCCGATCGCGCCGCGCCGGAGACCCGCGTGAGCCTGTTCACGTTCGCGGTGCTGGCCCTCCTGGCCGTCGGCTCCGCGGCCGGGCTCCTGATACGACGCAACCCCATCCACGGGGCGCTCTTCCTGGCCGTCAATCTCGCCACGGTAGCCGCGCTCTTCCTGACCATGCGGGCCGAGTTCCTCGCCGCGGTGCAGGTCATCGTCTACGCGGGCGCCATCGCGGTCCTGTTCGTCTTCGCGATCATGGTGCTGATCCCGGGCAAGGAAGAGACCGGACCCGATCCGCTGCGCGGCCAGCGCCTGCTGTCCGTCCCGATCGTGGGCGTCTTCCTGGTGCTGGTGGCCCTGGTGCTGCGCTCGCTGACGCTCGGAGGCCCGGCCAAGCCGGCGGTGCCCGGCGGCACGGAGGCGGTGGGACGCATGCTCTTCACCGACTACCTGTTCCCGTTCGAGGTGACCTCGCTGCTGCTTCTCACCGCCATCGTGGGGGTCATGGCGCTCACCAAGCGCCGGGCGTAGCATGGTCCCCGAGTCCTACTACGTCGCGCTGTCGGCGGTGCTGTTCAGCATGGGCGTGCTGGGAGTGCTGATCCGCCGCGACCCGCTCGTGATCTTCATGTCCATCGAGCTGATGCTGAACGCGGCCAATGTGGCGCTGGTGGCCTTCGGGCAGCGACACGGGACGCCCGACGGGCAGGCCCTGGTCTTCTTCGTGATGTGCGTGGCCGCCGCGGAGGTCGCGGTCGGGCTCGCCATCATCGTGGCGATCTTCCGCCTCCGCCGCCGTCTCTCCGTCGACGACCTGAACACCCTCCGCGGATAAGCGGAAGAGGACCGAGACCGCAAACAAGACAGCGCAGAGTAGTAGACGATAGACGACAGGGCCGTGAACGAAAGAGTGCAGAGCAGTAAACGATAGACGGCAGAGCAGTAGACGAAAGAGTGCAGCAGTTGCAGGGCGAAGTGCAGCCGAAGGCGAGCCGAGCGAAAACAAAAAGAGAAGCTCCCGGTGGCAACCGGGAGACGCGATAGCAACAGCAGTAAGAGCTCCAGGAGGAAGCGATGGCCCAGACGAAGACCGCACCCGCCCAGACCCGGCTCGACGCGGAGCTGGCGCGGCGGCTGCTGACGCAGATGGCGCTGATCCGGCGCTTCGAGGAGAAGGCGGCCGAGATGTACGCCCTCGGCAAGATCGGCGGCTTCCTCCACCTCTACATCGGACAGGAGGCGGTGGCGGTCGGCGCGACCTCGACCCTGCGGCCCGACGACTACGCGGTCTCGTCCTATCGCGAGCACGGCCACTGCCTGGCCAAGGGGTCGGATCCGCGCCGGATCATGGCCGAGCTGTTCGGCCGCATGGGCGGGCTGAGCAAGGGCAAGGGCGGCTCGATGCACCTTTTCGACAAGGGCGTCAACTTCCTGGGCGGCCACGGCATCGTGGGCGCGCACCTGCCGCTCGCCACCGGCACCGGCTTCGCGATCAAGTACCAGGGGGGCGACCAGGTCGTGCTGTGCTACTTCGGTGACGGCGCGGTGCCCGAAGGCGAGTTCCACGAGTCCCTGAACCTGGCCGCGCTCTGGAAGCTGCCGGTGGTCTTCATTTGCGAGAACAACCGCTACGCGATGGGCACCGCGATCCACCGCGCGCTCGCCCAGACCGAGATCTGGCGCTTCGCCGAGACCTACGGGATCCACGGCGAGCCGGTGGACGGCATGGACGTCCTGGCGGTGCGCGACACGGTGAGTCGGGCGGTGGAGCGCGCCCGCCGCGACAAGTCGCCCGCCCTGGTGGAGGCCCGCACCTATCGCTTCCGCGGCCACTCCATGCGGGACCCGGCCGGCTCGGTCTACCGCACCAAGGAGGAGGTCGACCGCGAGAAGCTGCGCGATCCGATCGCGCTCTTCACCGACCGCTGCCTCAAGGAAGGCGTCCTCACCGAGGCGGACGTCAAGAACATCGAGAAGGCGGTCAACGACCTGGCCGACGAGGCGGTCGCCTTCGCGGAGGCTTCTCCGGAGCCGCCTCCGGAGGAGCTGTTCACGGACGTGTACAAGGACTGACGCCATGGCGGTCATGACCTACCGCGAGGCCCTCAACGTAGCGCTCCGCGAGGAGATGCGGCGCGACCCGCGCGTGTTCGTGATGGGCGAGGAAGTCGGCCTCTACGACGGCGCCTACAAGGTCACCCAGGGGCTGCTGAAGGAGTTCGGGGAGAGGCGCATCATCGACACCCCGATCTGCGAATCCGGCTTCACCGGCGTGGGGGTCGGCGCGGCGATGCTCGGGCTGCGACCGGTGATCGAGATGATGACGTTCAACTTCTCGATTCTGGCCCTCGACCAGATCGTGAACTCGGCGGCCAAGATGTGCTACATGTCCGGCGGGCAGTACAACATCCCGCTCGTCATCCGCGGACCCGGCGGCCCCGCGTCGCAGCTCGCGGCCCAGCACTCCCAGTCGATGGAGACGTACTTCTACCACGTGCCCGGCCTCAAGGTGGTGCGCCCCTCGACGCCGGCCGACGCCAAGGGTCTCCTCAAGTCGGCGATCCGGGACGACAATCCAGTGATTTTTATCGAGGCCGAGACCTTGTACGCGGTGAAGGGCGAGGTGCCGGAGGACCCCGATTTCCTGATCCCGCTCGGTCAGGCGGTGATCCGGCGCGAGGGCACCGACGTCACGGTGGTGGCCTACATGGGCATGCTCTACCGCGCGCTCGAGGTGGCCGAGGAGCTCGACAAGGAAGGCATCTCGGTCGAGATCGTCGATCCCCGCACCCTCCGCCCCATGGACGCCGACACGATCATCGCCTCGGTCCGGAAGACGCATCGGGCGGTGGTGCTCGAGGCGGGCGCCGGCTTCGCGGGCATGGGCTCGGAGATCGCCGCCCAGGTCACCGAGAAGGCCTTCGACGACCTGGACGCGCCGGTCGAGCGCGTCACCGGCGAGAACGCCCCGATGCCGTACGCCAAGAATCTCGAGCTGCTGAAGACGCCGTCGAAGGCCAAGATCGCGGCGGCGATCCGGCGGGTGTGCAGCGCATGATCACCAAGGTCCTAATGCCCAAGCTGTCGGACGCCATGGAGACCGGCAAGGTCATCAAGTGGCTCAAGAAGGTGGGCGAGCCGGTGAAGGGCGGCGACGTGATCGCCGAGATCGAGACCGACAAGGCCAACGTCGAGATCGAGGCGTTCGGCACGGGCGTGCTCCGCAAGATCATCGTCGAGGAGGGCGGTCAGGTGCCGGTCGGCGACCTGATCGGTGTCATCGCCGATCCGGCGGACGATATCTCGAGCGTGGCGGCCGGCGCCGCGAAGCCCGCAACCGCCGCGCCGGCGCCCGCTCCTGCGGCGGCGGCTGCTCGTCCGGCGCCCGCGCCCGTCGCGCCCGCGGGGGCGGGGGCGATCCCGCACATGGAGACCTATCAGTCGGTCCCCGCGACGACCGCGGTGGTGCCGATGGCACCGGTCGCGGCGGCCACCGCGGCGCCGGCGGGCGGCCGCGTGAAGGCGTCTCCGCTGGCCCGCAAGATCGCGGGGCAGACCGGCGTGGACCTGCGGGTGATCCAGGGGACCGGCCCGGGCGGTCGCATCATCCGCCGCGACGTCGAGGCGGCGGCGAGCGCGCCGCGCCCAGCCGCCCCACTAGGCGTCCCAGCAGTCGCCGCACAGCCGGCGGTCGGTCCGCGCCCGGCGCCCGCCCCGTTGCCGCAGTTCGTCATCCCGCCGCGGCCCGACGTGGAGTTCGAGGACGTGGCGATGTCACCCATGCGCACCGCCATCGCCAAGCGCATGCCGATGTCCAAGGCCCCGATCCCGCACTTCTACGTCACCTCCGAGGTGGACATGGACGCGGCCTCGGTCCTGCGCGAGCAGCTCAACGCGCTCGAAGGGCAGCCCAAGGTCTCGGTGACCGACATGGTCATCAAGGCGGTCGCGCTCGCCCTGCTCAAGAACCCGGGCGTCAACGCCCAGCTCAACGGCCCGGCCATCCGCGTGCACCACCGCGCCCACATCGGCATCGCGGTCGCGCTGGACCAAGGGCTGATCACGCCGGTGCTGCGCGACTGCGACCTCAAGCCGCTGGGCCGCATCGCGCTCGAGTCGCGGGACCTGGCCGAGCGCGCCCGTGGGGGAAAACTGCGAGCGCAGGAAATGACCGGGGCCACCTTCTCCGTCTCCAACCTCGGCATGTTCGACGTCGAGGAGTTCTCCGCGATCATCAATCCGCCCGAGGGCGCGATCCTCGCGGTGGGCTCCGTGCTGCAGAAGCCGGTGGTGGACGGCGGGGAGATCCGGGTGGGCCGGCGCATGAAGATGACGATCTCCTGCGACCATCGGGTGATGGACGGCGCGATGGGCGCCCGCTTCCTGCAGGACCTCAAACGGCTGCTGGAAGAGCCGCTGCGCCTGCTGGTCTAGCCCGGTGGCCGCGCAGACGTTCGACGTGGTGGTGGTGGGCACCGGGCCCGGCGGCTACGTCTCCGCCATCCGCTGCGCGCAGCTCGGCCTCTCGGTGGCCACCGTGGAGGACGATCGGCCGGGCGGGGTGTGCCTCAACTGGGGCTGCATCCCGACCAAGTCCCTCCTGCGCAACGCGGAGGTGGTCCACCTCTTCGAGCGCGCCCAGGAGTTCGGCATCAGCGTGGGCGAGTGGAAGGCGGACTACGCGCAGGCGGTGCAGCGCTCGCGGCGCGTGGCCGACCGCATGGCCAAGGGCGTCGAGTTCCTCTTCCGCAAGAACAAGATCACGCTCTTCCTGGGCCGCGGCACGCTCGAGAGCGCCCGCGTGGTGGAAGTGACCGGCAAGGACGGCGCCCAGACCCTGGAGGCGCGGCGCGCGGTGATCCTGGCCACCGGATCCGAGCCACGATCGCTGCCCGGCGTGACCATCGACGAGAAGCGGATCATCTCCTCGACCGGCGCGGTGACGAACGAGAGCCGGCCCGCCTCGCTCGTGGTGATCGGCGCGGGGGCGGTCGGCATCGAGTTCGCCGACGTGTACGCCGCCTACGGGACATCGGTGACGGTGCTGGAGGCGCTGCCGCGCGTGCTCCCGATCGAGGACGAGGAGGTCTCGGCCCAGATCAACCGTCTCTTCACCCGGCGCGGCATCACGATCCGCACCGGCGTGAAGGTGAAGTCGGTGACGCCGGGCGCCTCCGGCGTGTCGCTGGACGTCGAGGCCGAGGGCAAGACCGAGACCCTCACCGCGGACCAGGTCCTGATGGCGGTCGGGCGCGCGGCGAAGACCCGCGGCCTCGGGCTCGAGGCGCTCTCGGTCGCGACCGAGCGCGGCTTCGTGACCGTATCACCCATGATGGAGACCTCGGTCAAGGGGATCTACGCGATCGGCGACATGGCCGGCCACCAGATGCTGGCCCACAAGGCGATGGCGGAAGGCGTGGTGGCCGCGGAGACGATCGCGGGCCGCTCGCCCGCGCCGGTCGACTACGGCAACGTGCCCTCGTGCACCTACTGCCGGCCGCAGGTCGCCTCGATCGGCGTCACCGAGGCGGCGGCGCGGGAGAGCGGGCGCGAGATCACGGTCGGGAAGTTCCCGTTCACCGCGAGCGGCAAGGCGGTGGCGCTGGGCGAGACCGACGGCTTCGTCAAGGTGGTCGCCGACAAGACCACCGGCGAGATCCTGGGCGCCCACATCGTGGGCCCCGAGGCCACCGAGCTGATCCACGAGTTCGCGGTCGGCCGCACGCTCGAGGCCACCCTGGAGGAGCTGATCCACACCATCCACGCCCACCCGACGCTCTCCGAGGCCTCGCTCGAGGCAACGCTGGCCGCGCTCGGCCACCCGATCCACATCTAGCCCTCCACGGCACGCGTCATGGACTTCCGGCTCACTGCCGAGCAGAAGGGTCTCCGGGCTCGCGCGCGCGAGCTCGCCGACACCGTCTTCCGCGATCGCGCCGCCCGCTGGGACGCCGCGGAGGAGTATCCGTGGGACAACGTCAAGGACCTCGTCGAGGCCGGCTTCATGGGCCTCACGATCCCGACCGCGTACGGCGGGCCGGGCGCGTCGATCCTCGACGTGCTGCTCGTCGTCGAGGAGATCGCGCGGGTGTGCGGCGTGACCGCGCGCATCGTGGTCGAGGGGAGCCTGGGGGTGGTGGGCGCGCTCACCGCCTACGGCAGCGACGCGCAGAAGCGGCGATATTTCCCGTGGGTGCTCGAGGGCGAGAAGCCGGCGATCGCGATCACCGAGCCCGAGGCCGGCTCGGCCGCCACCGATCTCGCCACCCGCGCCGACGAGGCGCCCGAGGGCTACGCGCTCCACGGCGAGAAGCGCTGGATCACCGGCGCCGGCACCTCGCGCCTCTACCTCGTCTACTGCCGGATGAGCGCGGCGCCGGGCGCGCGGGGCATCGGGGGCATCTTCGTCGAGCGCGACACGCCGTCGTTCCGCGTCGGCGAGCGTGATCGCACCATGGGCCTGCGCGGCATCCCGGAGGGACGGCTCCACTTCGACGGCTGCCGGGTGTCGAAGGACCACGTGCTGGTGGGCCCGCCGGACGGGTTCAAGAAGCTGATGCAGGCCTACAACGGTCAGCGACTAGGGGCGGCCACCGTGGCGCTGGGCCTGGCCCAGGGCGCCTACGAGCTGGCGCTCGCCTACGCGAGCCGGCGACGCCAGTTCGGCCGGCCCATCGGCGACTTCCAGGGCATCCGCTGGAAGCTCGCGGACATGGCGATCAAGCTCGACGCGGCCCGCCTGCTCATCCACCGCGCGGCCGCCAACGCGGACGGGGGCTTCCCCGACGCGCTCGAGGCGGCGCTCGCCAAGACCTTCGCGGCCGAGATGGCGCAGGAGGTGACCGGGCAGGCGCTCCAGATCCACGGCGCGGCCGGCTACGGGCGCGGCCTGCCGCTCGAGCGCATGGCGCGCGACGCCCGCATGTTCGCGATCGGCGGCGGCACCGTGGAGATGATGCGCAACCTCATCGCCGACCGGCTGCTGCCGAGCCGGGCCGACTTCCGTTCCGGCTAGGCCGCCGGGCCGCGGTCGCCTCCTCCCGTCAGTGGTGCGGCGAGTGCAGGAACGGGAGGTGGAAGAACGGGAAGTAGCCGTTGGTGGTGAGCAGCGCGCCGGCCACCGCGAGGACGAGGCTGAACGAGAAGATCAGCCTCGAGCTCGACAGGATCGAGACCGAGGACATCACGATCGCGATCTGGAGCAGCGCCTCCGCGACCAGGAAGTACGGATCGCGCGCCGCGAAGAGGTCCCGCTGCTCCTCCAGCTTCTTGGCCGCCTGCTCGATGTCCTTCTTCTCGGTGGCGTACCGCTTCTCCTCCTCGCCGAGCTTCGCGAGGAGGGCTTCGAGTTTTTCGCGCGCGGCGGGCTTGAGGGTGGCGTCGCGCTCGGCCAGGTCGGCCTCCAGACGCAGCTTCTGGCCGCGGTAGAGGTGCTCCCGGATGACCTTGGCCTGGTAGAACGCCCACTGGTCGGAGGACTGCTGCTGGGAGAGCAGCATCTCCTTCATGGCGTGGTTGCCGCCGAGGGCCGCGATGGCCAGGACCACCGCGAAGACGGCGGTGACCAGCGCGACCCGGCGGCTGAACTGATTCTCGGCGTGTTCCTCGAGCTCGTCGGGCTTCGGCAGCTCGACTTCGGCCATCCGGCTAGTTGCTGGACCGGCCCTGCGTGATCTCGTCCTTCATCGCGGACCGGCCCGCCTCGAAGGCGGTGGTCAGCCTCTGCGCCTGCTCCTCGAAGTACTCGCGCCCCTTGTCGAAGAGATCGCCCGCCCGCGTCTGGGCCTGGCCCGCCGCGTCCTGGGCACGCTTGAACAGGTCGCCGCCGTGCTCGGCCAGCAGCTCTCGCGCCTCGCGCCCGGTCTTGGGCGTGAGCAGCACCGCCGCCGCCGCGCCCGCGATGGCGCCGAGGAAGAACCAGCCGAGATAGCCCGCCGCGTCGCTTCCGCGCTCTTCGCTCATGATCTTCTCCTTAGTGATGACGGTCCTTGAGGCGCGCGAGGAACACCTCGACGCCCCGCTTCACGCCGGTGGCGATGCCCGCGTACTGACCGACCCGCGTGAGGGCCGCCACCGTGCTGGCCACGCGGGCCACCGAGAGCGAGATCTCCTCCACGCGATCCACCACGTGGCCGATGCGGTCGAGGCTGTCGTTGGCCTTGTGGGTGATCTTCTGCAGCTCGGCGGTCAGGCCCTCGACCTCGGTAGCGAGCGGACGGATCTCCCGCTCGACCTGCGCCAGCACGCTCTCCGCCCGCAGCCCCATCTTCCGGAAGGCCAGCAACGTGGAGGCGAGCACGATCGTGAGCGCGACGATGCAGATGACAATGACGCCGACCGCGAGGGGGGTCATCGGGTCCAGAGTATGGCAGGACGCTCCGGGCAAGTCAATCAAAGCGGGCGAGAAGCGCCCGCATTCATTGACTTTCCAGAGCGGCGGCTCCTATACTTCCATCTGCGAGGAGCCCATCACGCATGCCCCTGCACGATCGCTTCGATGAGCTGAGGCGCCGCAACGAGGCGGCCGAGCTCGCCGGGGGCGCCGACCGTGTCGCCCGCCAGCACAACGCCGGCAAGAAGACCGCGCGCGAGCGGATCGAGATCCTGCTCGACAAAGGATCCTTCGCCGAGATGGACCGCCTCGTGGTCCACCAGAGCCGGGACTTCGGGATGGACGAGCACCGCATCCCCGGCGACGGGGTGGTGACCGGCTCCGGGCGCATCCACGGCCGGCCGGTCTTCGTCTTCGCCCAGGACTTCACGGTGTTCGGCGGCTCGCTGTCCGAGGCCTACGCGCGGAAGATCTGCAAGATCATGGACCTGGCCATGAAGACGGGGACGCCGATCATCGGGCTCAACGACTCGGGGGGCGCCCGCATCCAGGAAGGCGTGGTCTCCCTGGCCGGTTACGCCGACATCTTCCTGCGCAACACGCTCGCCTCCGGGGTGGTGCCCCAGGTCTCGGCGATCATGGGGCCATGCGCGGGCGGCGCGGTCTACTCGCCCGCCATCACCGACTTCGTGTTCATGGTCAAGAACACCTCGTACATGTTCGTGACCGGCCCCGACGTCATCAAGGCGGTCACCCACGAGGAGGTCTCGTTCGAGGAGCTGGGGGGCGCCTCCACCCACGGGAGCACCTCCGGCGTCGCCCACTTCGCGGCCGAGAACGAGGAGGAGTGTGTCGCGCTCATCCGCGAGCTGCTGACCTTCCTGCCGCAGAACAATTCGGAAGACCCGCCCGTCCGCGCGAGCCTCGACCCGGTCGATCGCGTCGACGAGGAGCTGCAGACGGTGGTGCCGGAGCAGCCGAACCGCCCGTACGACATCAAGGAGATCGTGCGGCCGGTGCTCGACGACCGGTACTTCTTCGAGGTACAGGCCGACTACGCGCCGAACCTCGTCATCGGCTTCGGGCGGCTCGGCGGCCGGCCGGTGGGGATCGTGGCCAACCAGCCCGCGCACCTGGCCGGCTGCCTCGACATCAACGCCTCGGTGAAGGGCGCGCGCTTCGTGCGCTTCTGCGACTGCTTCAACATCCCGATCGTGACCTTCGAGGACGTGCCCGGCTTCCTGCCCGGCACCGCCCAGGAGTTCGGGGGCATCATCAAGCACGGCGCCAAGCTGCTCTTCGCCTTCTGCGAGGCCACCGTGCCCAAGCTCACCGTGATCACCCGCAAGGCCTACGGCGGCGCCTACTGCGTGATGTCCTCCAAGCACATCCGCGGCGACGCCAACTTCGCGTTTCCGACCGCCGAGATCGCGGTGATGGGCCCCGACGGAGCGGTGAACATCCTCTACCGCCGGGAGATGGACGCCGCTCCGGATCCGGCCGCGCTCAAGGACGAGAAGGTCCGCGAGTATCGCGACAAGTTCGCCAATCCGTACGCGGCGGCCGAGCGCGGTTACATCGACGAGGTAATCGAGCCGCGCGACACCCGCCGCCGGCTCATCCAGGCGCTCGAGGTGCTGCACACCAAGCGCGACAGCAACCCGCCCAAGAAGCACGGGAACATCCCGCTGTGAGCCGGCCGTGATGACCCCCGAGGAGCTGGCCCGGTTCGCGGAGGCGCGCCGCCGGTGGGAGGAGCAGACCCTCAAGCCCGCGCTGGCCCGGTCGGGGGATCGCCCGGGCGTCTTCACGGACTCGAGCGGCTCGCCGGTGCCGCGCCTGGACACGCCGGCCGACACCGCGGACCTGGAGTACACGCGCGACCTGGGCTTCCCGGGGGAGTTCCCGTTCACGCGCGGCGTGCAGCCGACCATGTACCGCGGCCGGCTGTGGACGATGCGGCAGTACGCGGGTTTCGGCTCGGCGAGCGAGACCAACCGGCGCTTCCGGTACCTGCTCGAGCAGGGGCAGAGCGGGCTCAGCGTGGCCTTCGACCTGCCGACTCAGATGGGCTACGACGGCGACCACGAGGTGGCCCGCAGCGAGATCGGCAAGGTCGGCGTCGCGATCTCGAGCGTGGAGGACATGGCCGACCTGTTCGAGGCCATCCCGCTCGACCGGGTCTCCACCTCCATGACCATCAACGCCACCGCGTCCATCCTGCTCTGCCTCTACATGGCGGTGGGCGAGCGGCAGGGGGTCACGTCGGACAAGCTCTCCGGCACGATCCAGAACGACATCCTCAAGGAGTACATCGCGCGCGGGACCTACGTGTTCCCTCCGATCCCCTCGATGCGGCTCATCACCGACACCTTCGCGTTCTGCCGCGAGCGGGTGCCGCGCTGGAACACCATCTCGATCTCCGGGTATCACCTGCGCGAGGCGGGCTCGACCGCGGCCCAGGAGATCGCCTTCACCCTGGCCAACGGGATCGCCTACGTGACCGCCGCCCAGGAGGCCGGGCTCAAGGTGGACGAGTTCGCGCCCCAGCTCTCGTTCTTCTTCAACGCGCACAACAACCTCCTCGAGGAGGTGGCGAAGTTCCGGGCCGCGCGTCGCCTGTGGGCCCGCATCATGCGCGAGCGCTTCGAGGCCCGCGATCCGCGCTCCCTGATGCTGCGCTTCCACGCCCAGACCGCCGGAAGCATGCTCACCGCGCAGCAGCCCGAGAACAACATCGTGCGGGTGACCGTGCAGGCGCTCGCCGCGGTGCTCGGGGGCTGCCAGTCGCTGCACACCAACTCGATGGACGAGGCCCTCTCCCTGCCGACCGAGCAGTCGGTGCGGATCGCGCTCCGCACCCAGCAGGTGCTGGCCCACGAGTCCGGGGTCGCCGACATCGTGGACCCGCTCGGCGGCTCCTACACGATCGAGCGGACCACGCGGCATCTCGAGGAAGAGGCCCTGACCTACCTCGCCAAGATCGACGGCCTGGGCGGCGCGGTGCACGCGATCCCGTTCATGCAGCGCGAGATCCAGGAGGCGGCCTACCGCTACCAGCAGGAGGTGGAGGGCCGGCAGCGCGTGGTGGTGGGCGTGAACGAGTTCGTGATGGACGAGCCGCCCCCCGCGAACCTCTTCCAGGTGGACCCGGAGGTGGGCGAGGCGCTGCTCCAGCGGCTGGCCGCGCTGCGGCGCACCCGCGACGCCGACGCGGTCGCCCGCGCGCTGGACGCGGTGGACCGGGCCGCGCGGGGGCGCGACAACCTGCTGCCCCACATCCTGGCCGCGGTGCGGGCCCAGGTGACGCTCGGAGAGATCTGCGACACGCTGCGGCGGGTGTTCGGCGTCCACCAGCCGTCGGTGGTCTTCTAGGAGGACCGAGCGATGAGCTGGAGACGGCTGATCGCCTTGCCGGCCCTGGCCCTGCCGCTCGTGCTGTCGCTGGCAATGATCGGGCCGGCGGGGGCGGCATCGGCGGACCAGGTGGGGGCGACCTTCGATCTCCTCCTGCAGGACGTGGTGAGCGCCTTCCCGGCCGCCGAGGGGCTGGTGGTCGCGATCGAAGGGGACCGGCTCTTCATCGACCTCACCGAGAAGGACGGCGTGAAGCCCGGCCAGGAATTCTCGGTGTTCCGCAAGGGCGAGGTCTTCCACCATCCGATCAACGGCCGGCCGCTCGGCCGCTTCGAGGACATCCTGGGGTACGCCCAGATCGTCCGGCTGCACCCCCAGTACTCGGAGGCCCTGTTCGTGCCCGCGACCGACAAGGAGCCGCCGCAGCCCGAGGACGGCGTCCGCATCACCAAGGGGCGGATCCGGGTGGCGGTGGCGCCGGCGACCGATCTCACCAAGGCCACCTCGGACCTGCGCCGGGTGCCGTTCATGCTCGCGCACGCGCTCGAGCTGACCAAGCGCTTCCAGGTGGCGGATCCCTCGGCGGTCCAGGAGCTGCTGCTCAGCCAGAAGACCCGCAGCGAGGAGTTGCTGGTGAGCCCCGACAAGGCCAAGGCCTCCGGCAAGTCGCTGGAAGTCGCGGGCTGGCTGGTGCCGGTGCTGCTGGAGCGCCGCGGCATCACCTACCTCGACATCACCTGGGTCTCCGCGGTCACCGGTGCCGCTCTGTTCTCCCGGCGGGCGGCCCTGTCCAAGTCCGAGGGCACCGTGGAGCAGCGCTTCCCTTGGGAGCCGGTCCCGGTCGACTGATAGGCGGCTCCCGGGCGGTCCGCGGGCCCGCCCGAGGCAAGGCGGATATGAGCCCCCTTCTGGTATGCTGTGGGACGCGATGAGGACCCCTCCCGGCGTGCGCTCCGTCCTGCTGGCCATCTCGGTCGCGGTCGTCGCCAGCGGCTGCGGCGGCAACTCGTGGAGCCTGCGCGAGTTC
>Ga0210384_10000977_pt1 | contig 40848 bp, 34 predicted proteins | sample IncBWH2MmetaG_FD_160574 | JGI IMG/M metagenome (GOLD analysis project Ga0210384, IMG submission 160574) | Forest soil microbial communities from Barre Woods Harvard Forest LTER site, Petersham, Massachusetts, United States - Inc-BW-H-2-M | ecosystem: Environmental > Terrestrial > Soil >...
GCTGCCTAGGGCAAGGAAAAGCTCGAGACTCCGCAGCAAACAAACGAAAAAATTCAGAAGTTGGCGGACCTCGCGCGGGCCCACCCGGTGGACACACCCATCGGAGCTGGAGACCTGCTGCATATCGAGGTTTTCGATGTAATAGAACTGACGCGCGATGTGCGCGTCACCGAGACGGGCGATATCAGCTACCCGCTGATTCCCGGCAGGATTCCCGCTGCGGGCCTTACTCCTTTCCAATTGCAAAACAGCCTCGAGCAATTGCTTCTGGAGAACGGGTTGGTGTCGCACCCGCAAGTTTCTGTGTTCGTGAAGGAGCAAAACAGCCAGCCGGTCTCGATTGTGGGGGCGGTGGGGCACCCGATGGTGTACCAGATCATCAGGCCGACTACGTTGCTGGAAGTATTAGCAGCCGCAGGAGGGATCGCAGACGCAGCAGGTAGCGTCGTGATCATCACGCGGCCCAATCGCTTGACGGTGCTAAAGACTTCCAATGGCGGCGCGGCGGACAATTCTTCTGCACCAGACGACTCGCAAACGATCACCATCCACCTGCAGGACCTGATTGAATCGGGAAACGGTTCATACAACATTTTGGTGTACGGAGGCGACGCAGTGAGCATTCCGCTGGCTGGAATCGTTTATGTCGCCGGAGCGGGTGTGGCGCAGCCGGGCGGATACGTCCTGCAAAGTCATGGGGAACAGATAACGGTGTTGAAGGCCGTGGCGCTGGCGCATGGGCTGACTGGGTATGCAAAGGCCAATGACGCTGTCATCTTCCGCACCAATCCGGCGACGGGGCAGCGGGATCAGATACCGGTGCGCATCAAGGAAATTGAGAAAAACAAGACGGAAGATGTCGCCATGAAATCGAACGATATTTTATACATTCCCGACAGTGCGGGAAGAAAAGTGCTGGCAAAAGGCGCGGAGGCGGCGCTTGGCTTGGGGACGTCTGTCGCGGTGTATCGCATCGGCACGAAGAACTGAAATCTTCACGGCCCGACGTGGATGATGGTGTAAGGACCAGGATTGATGGAAGAAGCATCCAGACTAATCCCGCGAGACCGCAAGGCCGGTGAATCGCTGGCGGTGATCCCTGCGCCTTCGGTGCTGCCGTGGGACCAGATGCCGCGGGAGCCGCACCTGCTGGATTATTTCATCATTCTGCGCAAGCACCAGTGGCTGGTGCTTACGTTCCTGCTAACAGTCGTGACGGTGGTGACGATCGCGTCGTTCAAGATGAAACCAGTGTACGAAGCAGCGGCGCGAGTGGAAGTGGACCGCGAAGCACAGAATATGCTGCCGTTCCAGGACCCGAACTCCTATGGCGAGTACGTGGACATGGAAAATTACATCGAGACGCAATCGAAGATCTTGCAGAGCGAAACACTGGCCCTCCAGACGATCAAAGCACTTGATCTGGGACGGTACCCTGAATTCGGCGGCGCGGCGAATTCCCTGGCTTGGACGCACGGCGCCGGAGCGTCGCGGCGTCCCGCGATTCTAGGCGCCTTTCTGGGACGGCTCGTTGTAAAGCGCGTTCCGAACAGCCGGCTCATCGAAGTGCAATTCGAAGCGCAAGACCCGCAACTGGCCGCCCAGGTAGTGAACACGCACCTGCAGAGCTATATCGAGCAAAACTTCCGGAGCAAGTACGACGCAACGACGCAAGCATCCAACTGGCTCTCCGGAGAGCTCGAAGAGCTGCGTATCAAGGTGGAAAAATCAGAAGATGCCCGCATCGCGTACGAGCGGCAGAACCAGATTTGGCAGATCGACGAGAAGCAAGATATCACCACTCAGAAATTGGCCGACCTGAGCAAAGCGGTAACGGAAGCGCAGACAATGATGGCGGAGAAGGAAGCCCTCTACCGCATGGCGGCCTCCGGGAACGTGGACGCCCTTCCCGCCGCGCGCGAAAACGGAGTGATTCAAGACTTGCTGAAGCATAAGACGGAGCTGGATGAAAATTACGCCGATGCGACCCACCAATACGGCCCAAACTATCCGAAGGTGCAGCGCCTAGCTGCGCAGCAGACAGAAGTTGAACAAGATTTGGAGAAGGCGCGAAAGACGGTGATCGAAAGCGTGCAGCAGGAATTTGACACCGCGCATCAACGAGTGGTGTTGCTCCAGGAAGCGCTCGACAAGCAAAAGGCGGAAGCAAACGACTTGGCCGAGAAACTGGTGCAGTACCACATCCTGCGGCACGATGCGGAGTCAAACAAAGCGCTCTATGACGGCTTGTTGCAAAAACTGAAAGAGGCGGGCATCACGGCGGGGCTGAGGTCGAGCAACATCCGCGTCGTGGACCCGGCACTGGCGCCCACGAGCCCTTCGCGGCCGCAAAAAGCCCGGAATATTATGCTCGCCATTTTAGTAGGGCTAGTGGGAGGAGTGGGCCTGGCGCTTTTCCGGGAATACCTCGACAACACGGTGAAGTCGCCAGATGATATCGAAGCTCTGACAGGCTTGCCGTCGCTGGCCGTGGTGCCTTCGCTGCCCGGATTAAACGGGCATCATAGCCGGTTGTCGCGGTTCTCACGCGACTCACACCCGCAAGTGACGGCGGGCCCGCGCGTGGAATTGCTGTCTTATGTTCAGCCCAAGTCGCAAATCTCGGAGGCTTTCCGAGCGTTAAGGACGTCGTTGCTGCTTTCCCAGGCGGAGCACCCGCCCCAGGTAATACTTGTGACCAGCGCATTGCCGCGCGAAGGGAAAACCACGGCAGCCGTCAACCTGGCTGTCACGCTCGCGCAGTTGGGAGATCGAACGCTGCTCATGGACTCCGACCTGCGCAAGCCCGGGATTCGCCGTGCGTTGAATTTGACGATGGGGAAAGAAGCCGGATTGAGTTCGTATCTGGCGGGTGTTTCGACTTTGGATGAGGTGATCATCCCGCACCCGACGATCACCAACTTGGAGGCGCTGACGACCGGGCCGGTGCCGCCAAGCCCGGCAGATCTTTTGTCGTCCCACCGGATGCGTGAGGCCATCACGGAACTGCGAAGGCGTTACAAGTTCGTGGTGATTGATTCTCCGCCGATTATGGCCGCCACGGACGCAGTGATTCTCTCATCGCTCACCGACGGCGTTCTATTGGTGGTACGAAGCGGCGAGACACCGAAAGAAGCTTTCACGCGGACGCGCGATCTGCTTGCGGCAGTGAAGAGTCGATTGCTGGGTGTGGTGCTGAATGCGGTGGACTCAAGCGCGCCGGACTACTACTACTCCTATCGCTACTACCCCTACGCATATGGCTACGGGTATGGAGAAGAAATTGGCAAGAAATCCCGGTTCCCGGCCGGGCCGGTAGATACAGACGATTCGGCGAGCTAGGGGGCGATCTTGCGTTACCTGATAACCGGCGGGGCGGGATTTATCGGTTCGCATCTGGCCGAGGCGCTGCTGAACCGCGGTGACGAAGTGTTTATCCTGGATGATCTCTCGACGGGCGGGGTCGAAAATATTCGCCATCTGAAATCGCACGTGCGGTTTCACTACACTTTCGACACAATTCAGAACAAACAAACACTGGCGGAGCTGGTGGACGAATCGGATATCGTGGTGCATCTTGCAGCCGCCGTGGGGGTGCGGCTGATTGTTGAAAGCCCGGTGCGCACACTCGAAACAAACGTTTACGGGACTCAACTGGTTCTAGACGCTGCGTCGAAGAAAAAGAAACTGGTGTTTGCAGCCTCGACGTCCGAGGTGTATGGGAAAAGCGACAAAGTGCCGTTCCATGAAGATGCCGACCTGGTGCTGGGCCCCACCACCATTGGGCGGTGGAGCTACGCGGCTTCGAAGGCGCTCGACGAATTCCTGGCGCTCTCCTACTGGAAAGAGAAGAATCTTCCCGTGGTGATTGCGCGGCTGTTCAACACTGTGGGCCCGCGGCAGACTGGGCGATACGGGATGGTGGTGCCAAATTTTGTGCGGCAAGCGCTCGCGGGAGAACCGATCACTGTGTTTGGATCCGGCCGGCAATCGCGCTGCTTCTGTGATGTGCGCGACACGGTAGAGGCGATCCTGCGGTTACTTGGAAACGACCGCGCGATCGGTGAGGTCGTAAACATCGGCACGGACGACGAGATCTCCATCGAAGGGCTGGCGCATTTTGTGAAAGAGCGGGCCCACAGCAATTCGCCGATCACGTTTGTCCCCTACGACCAGGCCTACGAATTGGGGTTTGAAGACATGCCGCGGCGCGTCCCTTCGCTCGAGAAGTTGGAAAAGCTAACGGGGTTCCGGCCGCGAACTTCGCTCGACGAGATTGTGGATCGCGTCATCTCGTTCGTTCAGGACGAGAAAACTGCGGCCGTGAAGGCCGTCTCGGACCGCGCGGCAGCACAGGCTGCCACTGACTAACGGGCAGAACACTGCGTCGAGTTCTCAGGCGCATCGCGAGCCGTTCATGACCCGGCGAACTGGTTTGAAGCTCAGTTCAGCACAGCCGGGAACACCCAGCCTCCGTCTTCAGCCTCGTCAAAAGCTAAACAGCCATGCTGCTCGAATCGCATCGGCTCGGCCCGATGGAGAGGCCGATTTCGGCGCATGCGATGCGAGGAGTCTTGTGCGAGGACGCGGATTCTAGGACAATTCTTGCGACATGACTGAAGAAACATCGGATCATCCTGCAGCCAGGGGCCGCGTGGAAAGAGGCGGCTCGCTCCGGCGTGTCCCGGGCGCCTCGTTTCCCGAAGACGGGATGGAGCGCAACAGAACCTGCACCACACTTTCGGTGATCGTACCGGTTTACAACGAGCAGTACCTGGTGGCCACCAGCCTCGCGCGACTGAAAATTCTCGTCGAATCACCCTTGCTGCGGGCAATTAAGGTCATCGTGGTGGACGACGGCTCGACCGACGGCACGCCGGAAGCACTCGCGCGTTTTCGGGCGTCGCTCGAATCCGAGAGTGGCGACCCAAAGATCCAATGGGTTTGGCTGCGCCACCACAAGAATCAGGGCAAGGGCGCCGGGATTCGTACGGCACTCAAGCATGTGGACTCGGAACTTGTGGTGATCCACGATGCTGACCTCGAATATCATCCTTCCGATTTGCTCCAGATGGTCGAACTCTTCCTGAGTGAAGACGCCGACGCGGTGTTCGGTTCGCGGTTCATGCCGGGCGGGTACAAGCGCGCGCTTTTCTTCCGGCATGCGCTGGGAAATAAATTGCTCACATTCTTGTGCGATCTTGTATGTGATCTGAATCTGACGGACATGGAAACCTGCTACAAGATGGTGCGGGCGGACCTGCTGAAGAGTATTCCGCTGGAAAGCTCGACATTCGACGTCGAGCCCGAACTGGCCATCAAATTGGCAAAGCGCGGCAGCCGAATTTTCGAAGTGCCCATCAGCTATTCAGGGCGGACCTACCGCGAAGGCAAGAAGATCAATTGGAAAGACGGTGTGCGGGCGCTCGGGGCGATTTTTCACTACGCGGCTTCGGGCAAGATTTACACCGCGGATGAACATGGCGGGGAGATTCTAGAGCGGCTGAATCAAGCGCCGCGGTTCACCAGATGGATGGCGGACGTGGTGCGGCCCTACGTAGGAGACCGTGTCCTGGAAATCGGAGCGGGTACCGGGAATATGTCGGTGCATTTGATGCCGCGTTCGGTGTATTGGGCCACCGACATCAACCCGCAGTATCTGGAATATCTGGAAACAATGCGCGCCACGCGGCCCTACATGAGGGTCGCCTTCACGGATGGCGCGAAAGAAAGTTCATTTCCCACCGGGCAGGAGTTCGATACGGTGATTTCCCTGAACGTTGTGGAGCATGTTGAGGACGACCTAGGCGCACTGAGAAATATTCTAAGTGCGCTGTCCGGAGGGGGACGGGCCATCATACTAGTTCCTTCTGGTCCGGGATTGTACGGAACGCTGGACGAAGTGCTGGGCCATTGCCGCCGCTACACGGAGGAGCAGGTGGTGAGCGTGGCGCAGCGGGCTGGATTCCGAGTGGAGAAAGTGTTGAAATTCAACCGGCCTGGCGTGGTCGCCTGGTGGCTGAATGGGCGTGTCCTGCATCGGAGGACATTCGGAATTGCACAGGTGCGAATTTTGAATTTGCTCACGCCGCTCTTTCGCGTGCTGGACTCCTGGCTCCCGCTCCCGCCGCTTTCGCTGATCGCCATTTTGCGCAAGGACGAGAACCGGACGAGTGCGGGAGAGGCCCAGGCCAGATTGCCGCTGGACACGAAGGCCGCATCGTAAGGAGACGGCGGAATCCGCAAGCCCCTGGATGAAAAGCAGAAAACGTGACGAGATGAGGTTCACACTCTTTGTTCAAGCTCTCGAAATACGATCGCATATTGGCTATCGTCTTCCTCCTCACGCTTCCTCTGAGCAACCCGTGGGTGCGCGGTGACGGAGTTGGGTACTATGCTTTTGGCAGGGCGCTGCTCATTGAGCATCAATTGAATTTTGAAAAAGACTGGTTGGCAGCCAATCAAAGTTTTCGTATGGGTAGAACGGACGCTGCCGGCCATTTACTGCCCGATGGCTATACACCGACAGGGCATCTGGACAACCACTTCGCGCTTGGGCCGGCCATGCTGTGGTCCCCATTTCTTGTGGGGACCCATCTCGGCGTACTTGCCTACGACCACCTCGGCGGGCACGTAGCGGCCGACGGTTATTCCCGTCCCTATATCATCGCAATGGCTCTGGCGACGGCACTGTACGGCTTTCTGGGGCTGTGGATCTCATTTCGTCTGGCCCGAAAATACACGAGCGAGCGCTGGGCCTTCCTCGCGACCATGGGAATCTGGTTCGCCAGTTCACTTCCGGTATATATGTATTTCAACCCGTCGTGGTCGCACGCACAGGCGGCCTTTGTCGTCGCGCTTTTCATGTGGTATTGGGATGACACACGAGGCGCGCGGAGCTGGAAACAATGGTTGTGGCTCGGGCTAATGGGCGGCCTCTCGTTGGATGTCTACTATGTGAATGTGGTCTTGCTGTTGCTGCCGCTGCTGGAATCGCTGTCCGGGTACTGGCGAGCGCTACGCGGGACGGGCGCTGAAAGCGTGAGCCGCTTGTTCGCGAAGAATATCATTTTTTCTGGCGCCGTCGTGGCTGCCTTTTTCCCCACCCTGGTTGCAAAAAAAATCATCTATGGGAGCTACCTGACGTTTGGTTATGAACATTTGTGGGCATGGACCCCTCGTGCGCTGATTCAAGTCTGCTTCTCTGCTGATCATGGGCTTTTTAGTTGGACTCCGGTCTTGATTCTCTCCGTCGTGGGTCTTTGCTTCTTCTTGGCATACGACCGGATTCTCGGCGCGTACCTGTTGATTGTGTTCACGGCATTCTTGTATGTCATTGCGAGTTACGCAGACTGGGACGGCCTTTCTTCGTTCGGAAACCGGTTCTTCGTTTCGCTGACCCCGCTATTCATTTTGGGCCTCGCGGCGCTGTTGGATTGGTTTGCTCATGCTTGGAACGAGCGCCGCGCCGGCTTGTTTGCATCCTGCGTAATCTCTTTGATGGTCATCTGGAACCTGGGCTTGATCTTCCAATGGGGTACGCACCTGATTCCGGCGCGCGGGCCGATTTCCTGGCGCCAGGCAGGTTATAACCAGGTAGCCGTGGTTCCCGTGCGGATGGGGCAGACACTGAGAGCCTATTTGACGGGGCGCAAAGAGTTGATGGGCCATATCGAGGAAGAGGACGTGAAACAACTCAAATCGCGGCAGACAGGAGGAATGGAGTGAGCGTCGCAACCACAATTCCGCAATCCACTGCTCTTGTGAAGCCTGCTGTGATGCGCATTACACCGCCGAGCAGTTGGTGGGTTGTTCCGCTTGGCGAGTTGTGGAACTATCGCGAGCTGCTTTATTTCTTCGTCTGGCGCGATATCAAGATTCGCTACAAACAGACGGCGATCGGCGCTGCCTGGGCAGTTCTGCAGCCGTTTCTGACCATGCTTGTCTTCAGCCTCTTTTTCGGCAGACTCGCGCACATCCCTTCGCAGGGATTGCCCTATCCGGTTTTTTACTATAGTGCGCTGCTGCCCTGGATGTATTTCGCAAGCGCGCTGCAAAATGCGACCAACACGATCGTCGAAAACCAGCGTTTGATCACCAAGGTCTATTTCCCGCGCCTGGCTCTGCCGCTCTCGGCCGTTCTCTCTGGTCTGGTGGATTTCGGCGTCTCTTTTCTGATGTTCGTCGCCATAATGATTTATTATCGCATCCATCCCTCAGCCGCCTTGCTCTGGCTTCCGTTTTTTTTGCTGCTGGCGGTGCTGACAGCACTGGGAGTCGGGCTATGGCTATCGGCGCTGAATGCGATCTACCGCGACGTGCGTTATGTGCTGCCATTTCTGGTGCAGTTCTGGATGATTGCTTCGCCTGTGGCCTATCCGAGTTCGCTGGTGCCGGAGAAATGGCGCTGGCTCTATGGTCTGAATCCGATGGCCGGAGTCATTGAGGGATTCCGGTGGTCCCTGGCAGGCAAAGGTGAGCCGCCCAGCGGCTTGCTATTCATCTCTATGGGTGTGGTCCTGCTGGTGCTATTAAGCGGCGTGGCCTATTTTCAGAAAATGGAGACCACGGTCGCGGATGTGGTGTAGGCGAATGGCAGCCTGAACAATGACTGAAACCGTTATTCACGTGGAAGGGCTTGGCAAGCGCTACCGGGTGGGCGAGCGCGAGCGCTACCTGGCGTTGCGCGATGTACTGACGCGCGCTTTCACCGCTCCCTTGCGGCGCGGGCCTCGCCGAACGCCGGACTATATGTGGGCGTTGCGCGATGTAAGCTTCGACATTTCGCAAGGCGAGGTGGTGGGATTGATCGGGCGGAATGGCGCAGGAAAAACAACGCTGCTGAAGCTGCTCTCGCGCATTACCCGTCCGACCACCGGGTTCGCCGAGGTGCGCGGCCGCGTCGGGAGTCTTCTGGAAGTCGGCACCGGATTTCATCCTGAATTGACGGGCCGCGAAAATATTTATTTGAGTGGCGCGATTTTGGGAATGAGCAAACGGGAGATTGATCAGAAACAGGACGCCATCGTTGCGTTTTCCGGCGTCGAACGTTATCTCGATACGCCGCTCAAATATTTCAGCACCGGAATGCAGATGCGGCTGGCATTTGCCGTGGCCGCCCATCTCGAGCCTGAAATTCTTTTCGTAGATGAAGTACTCGCTGTCGGCGACCTCGAGTTCCAGAAAAAATGTCTGGGCAAGATGCAGGATATCTCGGAAAGCGGACGGACGATCGTTTTCGTCAGCCACCAGATGAATCAGATTCGCCGCCTCTGCCAGCGCGTCTTCTGGCTGGAAAATGGCCAGATCCACAAATCCGGACCGGCCGGCATAGTTCTCGGCGAATACGAATCCGCACTCACCTCCAGCCGGGGGAACAGAAATGGATCTACGAACGGCACGCGGACAAAAGCCAAGTTCATCGGCTGGCAGATCTCCGAAACACCAGCGGAGCTGCCCAATCTCCTGACGACTCTGGGCCAGGTGACGATTCGATTCACTGTGGAAGTTTTTGCTCCTGTGCAGCTTGGCCATCATGGAATCGCCCTCTTTAACAGTGAGAAGCAGCTTATGTGGGCTTGGGCAAAGGATGAGGTCAAGCTCGAACCCGGCCTCCGGGAATTCCGCTACACTTTCCCGACTTTACCACTCCGGCCGGGTTCCTATTGTTGGCAGGTTAGCCTGTGGGAAAACGGCCAGGTAATAGACCTGTGGGATTGCCTCCCTGAAATGATAATCGCGACGGAGGTACACCAGCACGCGCGCGATGAATGGAACGGCATTTTGAACATTCCCTGCCAGTTTGTGGCTGGAGAAACCTCCTGATGCATCCCGGCTTCGTCTTCGACAAGGCCCACTACCGCGCTTTGAACGAGGCGCGAGGAGAAGCGCTGCGGCAATTCCTTGTGTCGCTCGGGAAGGAACTGCCCTTGGGTTCGGCGGTGGATATCGGGTGCGGGCTTGGTTATTTTTCTGCGCTCTTGCGGGACTTCCACCTCGACGTACTGGGCCTCGATGGCCGGGAGGAGAATCTCAAGGAGGCGAAGACGCGCGTTCCGGGGGCTGAGTTCCGCCTGGCGGACGCCGAAGACAGATGTCTTCGCTCTTTTGGACAATTTGATCTCGCACTCTGCTTTGGCCTGCTCTATCACCTGGAAAATCCCTTCGCTGCAATCCGAAATCTTTTTGCACTTACCGGGAAAATCGCCGTTGTCGAAGGGATGTGCCTTCCCGGCAAGCAGCCGATTCTGGAAGTGAGAGATGAAGGGCTCACCGAGGATCAAGGCTTGCGCCACATTGCTCTGTACCCTACTGAGAATGCCCTTGTGAAGCTGCTTTACCGTTCCGGCTTTCCATTTGTATATCGCTTCCTGACTCCTCCGGACCACTCGGACTTTCGGTCGTCTCGAGGGCGAAAGCAGGTTCGAACGATGCTGGTCGCCTCCAACGTCCCGATTAGGGCGAACACGGTCGTTCTGGCCGCGGAGCCTGCGACGAATCCGGACCCTTGGGCAATCAACACCAGGACGCAAGCAATTAGCGAGGGTTTTGGGCGTGCGCGGCGTTTTTTCAGAAAGCCCGCGCGGGAAAAGGCTCGGTCGGTTTTCTTTCGGTGGATCCGCATTTTCCCGGGCATTCCAGTTCCCGTGCGACTCCCGTTCGGCGGATGGTGGCTGGCCCGGAACGATTTCCTCGGAGCGGCTCTCTTCTATGATGGGTTTGAAAACACGGAGCGCTCTTTTGTCGAGCGATACCTGCGCCCCGGAATGATTGTGCTCGATATTGGCGCTCATCATGGCTACTACACAATTTTGGCATCGCGAAAAGTGGGGCCACGCGGGCTGGTGCTGGCCGTCGAGCCCTCACCACGCGAGCGAGAAAGGCTCCGCCTGCACCTGCGCATCAATCGTTGCAAGAACGTGCAGGTGGAAGGACGTGCAATCGGAGAGACGGAGGGAAATGCAGACCTCTACCTCATCCGAGGAACGGAGACCGGTTGCAACAGCTTGCGCGCGCCAAACGTTGCGCAAGACACTGAGCGCATCGGCGTTTCCATCGAATCCCTTGACCGCGTGCTCCAGGACCACGGGATTAAGCGCGTTGACTTCATTAAGCTGGACGTGGAAGGGGCAGAGCTTTCTGCTCTCAGGGGCGCGGCCGAACTACTGAGCAAGAAGCCACGCCCGGTGATTCTGGTTGAAGTGCAGGACATTCGCACCGGGCCGTGGGGATATCGGGCACGAGAGGTGGTACGCTGCCTCGTTTCTGCGAGGTACCATTGGTTCAGGCCTCTTCCGGATGGTAGCCTCGAAGGACTCGATGCTACGCTGGAAGAATACGATGGGAACTTCGTGGCGATTCCGGAAGAGCGAATTGCCGCGTTGAGCGGCTTGATCGCGGGCGCGAGCGATGGTCGAAGCGTGCTCGATTCTCGAGCGGCAACTTCAGGCCAATGAATTGCCCCGACGCCATAGTGTGAGACGTAACGCACTCCTGAGACAATTTCTTGCTGGAACTGCAGCCATGGGACGAATCAGAGAAAGGGAGCAAATCATTTTAACGTGAAGCCGTGGATCATCCTCGTTACCGGTAGCAGCGGGCTGATCGGCTCGGAGGCCGTGGAGTACTTTGATAAGCAGGGCCACCGGGTAATCGGCGTGGACAACAATATGCGGCATGTGTTTTTCGGACCGGCCGGAGATACCACCTGGAACCTTGAGCGGCTGAAAAACGCCACATCCCGATTCGAGCACCGCGATCAGGACATTCGGGATCGAAGGAAGGTGTTCGCGCTCTTTAAAGAGCACAGGTTCGATGCGATCCTTCATTGCGCTGCTCAACCATCGCACGACAAAGCACAGGAGATTCCGCTGGTGGATTTCGAGGTGAATGCGCTGGGTACGGCAAACATCCTTGAAGCCATGCGCCAATTTTGCCCAGAGGCAAGATTGGTTTTTCTCAGCACGAACAAAGTGTACGGCGATGCTCCGAACGAGAAAGCCTTGCAGGAGCTGCCGACGCGTTACGAGTACGCCGACCCCGTCGATTGGGAGGGAATCAACGAAGAGTGCAGAATCGACCGTACGACCCATTCCATTTTCGGCGCCTCCAAAGTGGCCGGCGACATTCTCGCGCAAGAGTACGGCCGCTACTTCGGCCTCCATGTGGGCATCTTCCGGGGAGGATGTCTCACTGGGCCCAACCATTCCGGGGTGCAACTGCACGGCTTTTTGTCCTATCTCGTAAAGGTGGCCATGGCGGGCGAGACCTACACTGTCTTGGGCTACAAGGCAAAACAAGTGCGCGACAACATCCATAGCTTTGACGTCGTGCGAGCAGTCGAAGAGTTTTTCCGCAATCCCCGTCCCGGCGAGGTTTACAATCTTGGCGGAGGGAGGGCGAACAGCGTCTCCCTGTTGGAGGCCTTCGACAAAATCGAGGAAATCACAGGAAAAAAAGTCACCTGGGTGTATCGCGACGACCCAAGAAAGGGCGACCACATCTGCTACATTAGCGATCTCCGAAAATTCCGCCAGCACTTCCCCAATTGGAAATTGACTTTTAACCTGGAGAATATCTTTCGGGAAATCATAGCTTCCGAACGCGCCACGGTCCGAATCGCACAGGGGACATGAAGTAAAATGTTGACCATCTTTTCCACCCCCAAGCCCTTTCTTGGACATATCGACGTAATTCAGCGGAACGCGATCCAGAGCTGGAAGCGAATCGATCCAAATGTAGAAATCATCCTCTTCGGCGATGAGGAAGGCACGGCAGCGGTGGCCCACGAGTTCGGGCTCCTTCACGTGCCGACCGTTCCAAAAAATGAGCATGGCACAAAACTGCTGCGGGGATTTTTTGAGCCTGCCCAGAGCGTGGCGCGATACGATCTACTCTGCTACATCAACTGCGACATCATGATGCTGCCAAGCTTCGCTGATTCGGTCAGACGCGTGGCCGGCTGCTTCCCACGGTTCCTCATGGTGGGTCAACGTTGGAACACGGACGTCTTGGAGCCGTGGAACTTTAGCTGTGCAGACTGGGATAAACAGCTCGTAAGATTTGTTTCCGAGCGCGGCTCGCTCTTGGACGAAACGGGAATCGACTATTTCGTCTTTCCACGCGGGCTTTACCAAAATATGCCGGCACTCGTGATTGGTCGAATCTGGTGGGATCACTGGCTGATTTGGCGCGCTCGTTCTCTGGGGGCTCCAGTGGTTAACGCCACGCAGGTGGTGATGGCCGTTCACCAAAATCATGATTACTCTTATCACCCGGCGGGCGCTGCCGGGGTTTGGCAAGACGAACAGTCGAAAAAAAATTACGAGCTAGCTGGCGGGAGGCGACATCTCTATACGATCGCTGATTCAACCCATCGACTTACGACAGCGGGCATCGAACGAAACCCACTGTATCCGCTGTCACCTCTGCGCCGTGCAACCCGACCTTACATCGTGCCCGCATGGTACAAATTCCTGGAACTGACTCAGCCCGTCCGCAGAAAGCTGGGCCTCCAGCGAAGGGCGCAATTGAAAAGACCGGCTGGCCCCAGCGAGACTGCCAGACAGGCTGAAGAATGATCTGCCAGGGCCTGGGAGAGTTTCGCCAATGAGTTCGCCTTCCATAAGCTGGGATCACTTCAAGCCGGAGGAGCGGAAGAACGCTGCGCCTGCTTGCCCCGCATGCGGCGCACTAGCAGGGACGAATCCCGAGGAAGTGTTTCATCACTCGTCTCGTTATGCATGTTCGGGCTGCGACCTCCATTTCTGGCACCCTGTCTCCATGCCCGATGCCGCATGGCACGAGGCGGCTTATCAAGGACGCGACCAGACAGCGATGCCGCTCGAGCCCGGGCATCTTTTTTTTCTGAGCGATCCAAAAGCTCCTAAGCGCGGCCGCCTGCTCGACTTGGGATGTGGTGTTGGCATTTTTCTTGCCGCTGCGCGCGATGCGGGGTTTGAAGTTACAGGGATCGACCTGAATCAGAACGCGGTCCGCTTTTCCCGGGAGCGTTACGGATTGCGAGATGTCTCGGCGATGCGGCCAGCAGACTTTTTGGCCACGCGTCCGAAGGAAAAATTTGATGTAGTCACCTTTTTTGAAGTGCTGGAGCACCAAGAAGATCCGCAGGGGTTTTTGAATGTCGCCAAGGAATGCCTTGCTGATGAAGGCTTTCTGGCTGTGAGCGTGCCGAATCGCAACCGTTGGCAGAAAGGTATCGAAACGCTGGACTATCCTCCTAATCACCTAACGCGCTGGAGTCCTCGCGCCCTCAGGAACTTTCTCGAGCGAAATGGGCTTGAAGTTCTCACCATGCAAGAGGAGCCGCTCGGCATTCGCCGGGCGGCACAAGTCCTGAGCTCAGGCTTGCGCACAGGCCTGGTCTCTCGCGTGGCGGGTGAGCGGCCTCCCACGCTCGCGGATCTGGCCGACATGGAGCCGAAGGGAATGGAACAGACTATCAAGAGGGTCGGGGAGAGCTTCGGCCACCGCCTGGCTAGGCGTCTGGTGGGGTGGAAGAATTTAACGCTAATGCCGGCCGCGGGCTTGATGCTGCCCATCTTGCGATTGCGTGGAGCTACAGGACTATACTTGTACTGCCTGGCCCGAAGGAAAAACCCTGTGAATGTGGAAGCTCCCGTATCCCGTGCGGCCGTCTCAAAAAAATGAAGCCAGCAGTCACAGTCCTGGTTGACACTTACAATCACGAGCGCTTCATTGAGGAGGCGCTCGTAAGTGTAGTTGAGCAGGATTTTCCCGCGTCGGATGTGGAAATCCTGGTCGTTGACGACGGTTCGACTGATCGCACGGCAGAAATTGTACGCAAATTTTCCCGACGCGTTCGGCTGATCGAAAAGCCGAACGGTGGACAGGGATCCGCATTCAATGCCGGCATTCCCGAGGCGCATGGAGAAATCGTTGCGTTCCTCGATGGAGATGATTGGTGGGCGCCCAATAAACTGGCCTGTGTCGTCGACGCGATGAAGTCGGATTCTGGCCTCGGTCTTGTGGGCCATGGTCTCATTGTTGTTCAGCCTGATGGACAGGAGCGAACCGAAATTTTGCGCGAGGGTTTCCGATTCCAAGCCGACAAGATGGAGGGTGCGCGGTTGTTCTGTTGCCGCGGGAGTTTTCTTGGGACCAGCCGGATGACGATCCGCGCCGACTTGCTCAGCCGCATCGGGCCTGTCCCGCAAGCGTTGACGGTGCAAGCAGACGAGTTTCTCTACACCGTTGCAGCCGTGCTGGCGGGTGTCCAGATTCTGCCGGAGGCGCTCACCTATTACCGCCTCCATGATTCAAACGCCTTTCAGATGACGAACAGTGATCCCGAGCGGCTCCGGCGGAAGCAGCAAGCGCTTGCCGAACTAGCACGCTGCCTCTATGAACAACTCCGCACGCGAGGTTTGGATCGCAGAGTAGTTCGTAAAATTACCGAACGATTGCAAGCTGATGCAGATCAGATGCGCTTAAGTCTCGACGGTGGTTGGCCCTGGGAAACGGTGGAAACCGAATGGAAAATCTACGGCGTGGCTCACCCGGATGCGCCGTTTTCGCACCGGATTTTCAAACTGCTGACACTTCTGGCCGCGCTGGCAACGCCGCCCAGGATATTTTACGGCATTCAGCGGAAACTTTCTCACAGCGCTCTCTACCAGCGCGCCCGCAAGCGATGGCTTCCCATGCCCGAGATGGCGCACATCCAAAAGGACTGGCGGACGGGTTCATCGGAAGAGACCTGATGCACTGGAATGCTACTGGCGGAACATGTCTAGCAGCGTGAAACGTGACCTGAGGGATCAATACAGCGAGTGGCACCAGCGCGTCTTTGATGCTTCTCAGGAACACCCAGACGAAAAGACCCCCTGGTACGATCTGGTCCAACAATATCTCGTTCCGGTCGAGGGCCAGCGGGTGCTCGAGGTCTCCTGCGGGCGCGGCGGATTCTCGTGCCTGCTGGCCGCCAGAGGCGCGGTCATGTTTGGCACCGATTTTTCTGAAGCAGCGCTAAACATTGCTCGCAGCAGGACAGCTGCCGGCAATAGGAACGGAAGTGGGGTCCGCCTGGTGCAGGCTGATGCGCACAACCTTCCCTATGCCAATGAGTCCTTCGACATCATCATCTCGTGCGAGACCATCGAGCATCTGCTCGACCCCCTCGCGGCTCTGAAAGAGATGGCTCGGGTCTGCCGATTCGGAGGCTTGCTTTACCTGACGACGCCGAATTACTTCAATGCTATGGGTCTTTACTTCCTCTATGCACGTCTGCGAGGCCGCAGGGCGACTCCAGGCGCGGACCAACCGTTTGATCGTGTTTTCTTGTTCACACAGGTTCGCCACATGCTGGCACGCGCCGGATGGGAAATATCTCATTCTGATGGCACGGTCCATCAATTCCCGATCATGCCGGGCCACAATCCTGTAGCCATGCGCTCGCTTGATTCAAACCGGACCATAAGACGTTTTTTGAGCCCATTTGCTTTCCATTATTTCTTGATGGCTAAAAGGAAAAAGTTTAGGTGAAGATATTGATCGCCATTGGTGTTCCCGGGCAGCAGGAGGCAGGTGCGGCTGGAGTTGTATTAAATCATGCCCGTGAGCTAGAGAGGCGCGGGCATTCCGTCAATTGCTGGTTCCTCGATGATATTCTGACCAAGCCGGAGGTGGCGAAAAGATTTGCAGCATTACATTTCGCCATCTCCGTCGCAAGACGCATCATGCGGGAGAAGGCCAATTACGACGTCGTAAACATCCATGCACCATCAGGTTGTGTCTATGGCGTGTGGCGCAAGGCATTTCGTCCGGCGGGCGCACCTCCTTATGTCATGACGATGCATGGATCCGAGGAGCGCTATGTCCATGCTATGCGTCGAGAGAACCGCAAAGGGCGTGCATCGAATTTTGGATGGAAGAACCGATTGTGGCATCGACTGTACCACCAGACAATGTACGATTTCTCGATCAAGACCGCCGACCACGGAGCTGTCGTGAATCGTGAAGCTTGGATTTGCACGCAGCTCAAGTACGACAAGGATCCGGAAAGTATCCGGTTTGTGCCGAATGGAACGGAAGAGAGGTATTTTGTCCGTCGGGACTATCAGGACAAGTCGGAGCTCCGATTGCTCTTCGTCGGCTCATGGCTCGATCGAAAGGGTGTGCACTATCTTGCGGAAGCATTTCAGTCATTGGTCGGCAAACTGGCCGGTGTCCGCCTGACGGTGGCCGGCTGTTCGCTCGCCGAAGAAGAGATCCGCAAGTCTTTCGCGCCGTCAACCCAAGATCGACTGGCCGTGCTCCCGTTTGTCCCCCGCGAGAAGATGCCATTGCTCTACGCCGAACACGATGTCTTCATTTTTCCGTCGCTCGTGGAAGGGATGCCACTGACGCTTCTCGAGGCCATGGCCTCGGGTATGCCCGTCGTTACCACTGAAACATGCGGCATGGCGGACGTTGTCGAAGACGGCGTCAATGGATTGCTCGTGCCGCCTGCAGACTCCAAGCGTTTGGCGGAGGCGGTTGAGCGAACTTGCAGATCGGCGGATCTTCGAAAACACCTGGGACAGGCAGCGCAGACTACGATGCGGCGCTACACCTGGGAACGAGTCGTCGAGAAACTCGAGGCGGTGTTGCACCAAGCCTCGGAAATTCGGGCAACCCGCTAATGGAGCGAGCAAAGATGGCGGAGGTGAGTTTCAAGGAAAGAATCAAGAGGTTGGACATCACGCTGTTTGCGCGGATCGTGTCGCAAACAACCGATGCCGACAAGAAATCCCTGTTGGCCATCCAACTCTGCACCCGCGAGTGTAAGGAAGGATATGTGTACCTGGAAATAGGCTCACACCTCGGTGGAAGCATTCAACCGCATCTCGTCGATCCGAAATGCAAATGGATCTATTCGATCGACAAGCGCCCTTCCTCCCAGCCAGATGAGCGCGGCCCTATCTGTGAATATCCTGACAACTCGACGGAACGGATGCGCGCGCTGTTGGCAGGGATCGATCCGGACGGAGTGAAAAAGATCGAGTGCATCGATGCAGATGCGAAGTGTATTGGCCGCTCCGTTATCTCCCGCGCCCCTAATCTATGCTTCATCGATGGCGAGCATACGCCCGCAGCGGTCGTTGCAGACTTTGATTTCTGTCTGAAGGTTTGTGCGGTGGGCGCCACAATCGTATTCCATGATTCTCAGATTGTCTTTCGTGGGTTGCGGTCTGTCGTCTCTGGAATTAAGCGGGAAGGCAGGCAATTTTCAACGCACGCCCTGTCCGACGTGGTTTACGTCATCTGCCTGGATAAGAGCGTGATCCCAGGCCGGCTCGCCAAGTTTTCTTCACTGTCGAGAGAAGATGATCTCTGGTCTCCGCGGAACGACTTGCGGCTGCTGAAATGGCGCGCCATAGCTTTGAAAAAGCGCGCCTCTGCTCTGCGGACGAGACTGTTGGGGCGAACCTAGGGATTGGCACACCGCGTGCGTCGATTGGGTGCATGACTACGTAGGTGGGAGATTAATGCTCTGCTTGGGAATCAACTATTCGCAGATGCACGATTCTTCTGCGTGCATTGTGCGCGATGGGGAACTTCTTTTCGCCGTTGCGGAAGAGCGGCTGAGCCGCGTGAAGCACGATGCAGGCTTTCCCGCGTTGGCGATTCGCGCTTGCCTGGAATTTTCTAAAATCCGTCCGGATGAGCTGGACTTTGTGTGCCAGGGATGGTCGCCGCCGCGCGTCGGATTTATGCACGATCTCGGCTGCTACGCCTCCGGCAAGCAACCGGTGGACTCGCGCGCGCTGCTCAATACGACGCGCTATTTTCTCAGCATGTGGCACCAGCGCGGCGGAGAGACTCGCTTTCGCGGAATCTTTGGGCCGACGAAGGCGCGCTTCCGCTTCGTGGACCATCATCTCGCCCATGCCATCAGCACGTATGCATTCTCCGGCTTCGACGAGGCCGCCATACTCGTTCTCGACGGTCGCGGTGCATGGGAAGCAACATCGCTGTGGCATGGCCGCGCCGGTAATCTCGAGCATGTGTGGACGATTCCGTGGCCGAATTCACTGGGCCTTTTCTACGCGCAGTTCACACAGTATCTTGGCTTCCAGCCTTACAGCGATGAATGGAAAGTAATGGGCTTGGCGCCCTATGGTGAGGCGGGGATAAACCTGCGCGAGTTCATTGTCCCGGACGATCATCCGTACCGGGTCGCGACGCGACTTCTTATCGGGCGTGACTCCGCGCCCAGCGCTGCAATCGAAGCACGCCTGGGTCCGAAACGCGCGCCCGAATCCGAGATTGCCTCGCCGCATAAGAATCTCGCGTTTGCCGTTCAGGACGCCTGCGAGCAGGCGATGATGACCCTGGCGCGCGCGGCGGTAGAAAAAACCGGCTGCCGTAACCTGTGCCTCGCCGGCGGCGTGGCGCTGAATTCGAAGGCCAACGGAAAAATTCTCGTGTCGGGCCTGGTGGATCACTTCTTCATTCAGCCGGCTGCCGGTGACGAGGGCGTGTGTCTCGGCGCAGCGCTAGCGCCCCATCTCGACGCCGGCGGTAAGTTGCCGCTCCGCAAAATGCGTCATGCCTATTGGGGTGCGGAAAGTCCCGACGCAGAAATCGAGAAGGCCCTGCAAACGTACAAGCTTCGGGCGGCGCGCGTGGCGGATCCTGCGAAGGTGGCTGCGGAATTGCTCGCCAGAGGAAAAATTCTCGGATGGTTTCAAGGCCGCATGGAATTTGGACCGCGCGCGCTGGGCAGCCGTTCGATCCTGGCGGACCCGCGCGATCCGGAAATGACTGCCAAGGTGAACAACGCGGTGAAATTCCGCGAATGGTGGCGGCCGTTCGCGCCGTCGCTGCTGGCCGAAGCGGCAAACGAATATCTCGAGTCGTCCGTCGACTCTCCTTTCATGGCTTTGACAGCGCAAGTGAAACTGGAAAAACGTACCGTGATTCCTTCTGTGACGCACGTGGACGGCAGCGCTCGGCCGCAGACCGTGGAACGCGACGTGAACCCGCTTTACTGGCAATTGATTCACGAATTCGGCCAGCGCACGGGAGTTCCCGTGGTGATGAACACGTCGTTCAACTTGCGCGGCGAGCCAATTGTTTGCACTCCCACCGACGCGGTGCGCACATTCTTTAGTTCCGGTATGGATGCGCTGGTGATCGGCAGCTTCGTGGTGGAGAAATAGAATGCCCCGTGCGCGAAAATGGATTGGCGAACTGTTGCTGCACTCGCCGGCGCCGCTCCGTTCGCTTCGCGGTGTCCCGCTGCTCGGCGAAATCATTCACCGTCTGAGCTATCGGCTCCTGCCCGCTGACGAAAAAGTCTGGGCGCGGATCGAGGCTGGGCCCGCAAAAGGAACCTGGATGGAGTTGAATCCCCGCACGAGCCAGAGCTACATTCGCGGCGAAGGGGAAATCTCTGTGCAGAAAGTTTTAGCACAGCGGATTAAACCTGGAATGATTTTGTACGACCTCGGCGCGAATATCGGCCTCTTCTCGCTTCTCGCAGCGCGGCTGGTGGGAGCGGGTGGAAAAGTGTTCAGCTTCGAGCCTGACGCGAGCATAGCGGTTCGCTTGCGCCGGAATATTGCGCGCAACAGATTTGAAAATGTGACGGTGATCGAGGCCGGCGTATGGTCCACGACCGGCGACATGAAATTCATCACCCTTGATTCTTCGTCACCCGATCATGGCCTGGGCCGCCTTGCTTCCGGAGATAGTGGCGCGATCGGCGCACTTACGAAATCCGTTGCACTCGACGATTTCATCAAGACTGCGCCTCCGCCGCATGCGATCAAATGCGACGTGGAGGGCGCCGAGGTGGAAGTCTTTCGCGGTGCGGAAGGACTTCTCAAAGCGCATCGCCCGTGGATCGTATGCGAAATTCATTCGCCGGCAAATGAAGCAGCGTTGCGCACTCACCTCGGCGGGCTCGGTTATCAACTCGAGACCGTAGATGCGAATCATCTCCTTGCGATACCCTGACCATTGCGCTGCTTGAGTTTCAATGACTGACATAAGAACATCTTTGCCAAACGAACATTCTTCCGACGAAACATGGTTTGCGCTGCTCGGCAGGCGGGACACTCCCGTAGATGGCGTCGAAGACTACTGCACGTTTCTGGGGCGAGCGCTGGCACGGCGCGGTGTTTCACTCAAAGTGGAGCGCGTTGAATGGGCGGACCGAGGTTGGGTCCCTGCCCTGTTCCGCCTCTGGCATCACTCCGCAGAGTGGCGTGGCAAATGGGTCCTCTTGCAATTCACGGCGCTCAATTGGTCCCGGCACGGATTCCCGTTCGGAGCGCTCGTGACGCTGGCGATTCTCAGACGACGCGGAGCACGCTGCGCTGTGGTTTTTCACGAATCTTTCGGCCGCAGTGGGCCTCGCTGGATCGATCGCTTTCGCGGTGCCTTCCAAAACTGGATTGGGCTCGCACTCTACCTGCGTGCGAACAGAAGCATCTTCGCGGCGCCACTCTCTTCGGTCCCGTGGCTACCGAAGGATGCTTCGAATGCGGCATTCATTTCGATTGGCGCGAATATCCCCGCGCCTGAGGCAAACCACTCAGCCGCGGCCGAACGCAATAGTTCCGGAAAGACGGTCGCAATTTTCTGCTTGAGCGACCCGCCCCATCTCCAGAAACAGTTGGACGACATCTCTCGAGCAGTGCGCGCTGCGACAAAAACCGATGCGAATCTCCGGGTTGTATTCCTCGGTAGGGGAACCGCAGAGGCGAAGGATGAAATCAGGAGCGCCTTCGCACAAATCCCGGTGCGTTTGAGCAACCTGGGGCTGCAGGACGCAGAGGAGATTAGCCGCGTGCTTGCCGAGTCGGACGTGATGCTTTGCGTTCGCGGCCCGCTCTATCCAAGTCGCGGCAGCGCGCTGGCCGGAATCGCTTGCGGCCTCCCGATTGTCGGCTATGCCGGAGCGGCTGAGGGTACACCGCTGATGGAGGCAGGCATTGAACTGGTTCCTTATCTTGACGCGGATGCCATGGGGCGCGCACTCGCCCGAGTTCTGGCAGATGACGAGCTGCGAGCGGCGCTCGGGCTGCGGAGCCGGGAAGCTCACAGCAAATTGTTTTCGTGGAACGTGATTGCTTCTCGCTTCTTGTTATCATTGAATCAAAACTTGTATCAGGAACAATGAAACTCCTCATCTACACGGAATACTTCGCGCCGATCGTGGGAGGCGTTCAGACCTCCCTCAAGACCCTTGCGGGCGGGATCGCGGCCTTGCCACGAGCAAATTCAGGCGCCAGCGACGGTTCAATCGAAGTCACGCTGGCAGCCCGAAATCCCGCAAATGGTTTCGATGATTCCTCACTGGCGTATCGGGTTGTTCGTAAGCCTGGATTCTTCAGGTTATTTCGTCTCATTCGTGATGCGAATGTCGTTCACATTGCCGGTCCCGCTTTTCTCCCTTTGCTTCTGTCATGGCTGATCCGAAAACCCATCGCGATTGAACATCACGGCTACCATGCAATCTGTCCCAATGGACTCTTGTTTCACCAACCGACCCAGTCTCCTTGCCCGGGCCACTTCATGGCGGGCAATCGCCTGGAATGCGTTCGCTGCTGCACTCACCAAGAAGGGTGGTTGAGAGGACTCATTTTGACGGTACTTACTTTTCCGCGCCGCTGGCTGTGCAAAAAAGTCGCAGCGAATATCGCCATCACGAATCACGTTTCCGTGCGCATGGCCCTGCCGCACAGCGAGACGATCTACTACGGCACCGCTCTTTCTGCGGATTCTGTGATGACGCAAGTTCCGCCAGGGACTCTTGAAGTTGCCTATGTGGGGCGCCTGGTTAATGAGAAAGGCCTGGGTTTTCTTCTCGAAGCAGCCAAACGGCTGAATGATGAAAAACTTCCATTTCATCTTTCATTTATTGGTGACGGCCCCGAACGCTCAGATCTCGAATCTTCTGCCCGAAATTTTGGGCTTCAAGACAATGTCACATTCAGGGGAGACCTTCGCGACCATGAATTCGAGGAAGCAATCCGGCCGATTCGCGCCGTGGTTATGCCTTCGCGTTGGGAGGAGACCGCGGGATTAGCGGCGATCGAGCAAATGATGCGAGGGAGGCTTGTGATTGCTACCGATATTGGGGGACTGGGAGAGGTAGTGGGTGATACAGGACTCAAATTCGCCGTGGGAGACTCGGGTGCGCTGTACTCTTGTTTGAAGAGGGTGATTGAAAAACCCGACTTGATTGCCTCTCTGGGTCAGGCGGCCCGAGCGCGCGCACTCGAGAAGTTTTCGCCCGCGGCCATGATTACTCAGCACGTCAAACTATACCGAGAAATAGGCACGCGCCGCCCCGATGGCGATCGGTCAGTTGCTTCTGGTGCGGTTTCTGGGTCCAAATGATGGGCGAATCGAATCGCGCCATCGTAGAACGTTTAGGCAAGATCACCCGATCGGGGCCTGTTCGCAGATGGCCTTCCATCTTTTGGGACCGTCCGGACTCCGAGTTGCGCATCAGCTTCGAGCTGATCTTTACTCATGATCTGCGATTTCATCTGGAGGTCTAGCAAGGAAAAAAATGTCCAAGCTCTCTCTCGCGATCCTGATTACGAACTACAACACCTGGGATCTCACCGAACGGTGTGTGCAGCATTGTTACTGCCATGATGAGGGACACTTTAATACCCTACTTGTGTACGACGATTGCTCGCAGACGGAATTCAAAGGATCGTTCCCGGATTCCACCCGCATCTATAGAGGCAGACCCAACGTTGGGCTCGCCAAAGCATACAATATTGGCTTTGGGCTAATTTCGGAAGACATCGTGATCGTGTTTGATTCCGATGCGTATCCGACCACACCCTTTTGTGAAGAAGTGAAGCAAATGTTCGAGAATGATCCCTCCCTGGGGCTTGTCGGGTTCCAGACCATTGGCCGTGAGGGAAATTCGACGGAGTCTTACACGACCGAGCCCAACATTTGGAGCCTCTTGTTGGGCCAGGCGCTTTACGCCCGGATGGATCGATGGCTTGCGGACCGATCCGAACGCATATCCTTGTATAGTTGCACAATGGCGGTTCGCAAAGCTGCCTATCTAGAGCTCCATGGCTTCGATGAAAATTATGACTTTCTAGATATCGATAACGACTTCAGCTTGCGGATCAACCGCTCACATTGGAAAATAGCACTCGCACCCGGCCCGCGGATTGTCCATGAAGGAAGGGGTTCCCCGCAGCTCACTCGCCATCGGGTTATTCGCTTTTATAAATCGAGATGGTACCTCTTGCGCAAGTTCCACCGGCTCCCGATGAAGAGGCTGGTGAAGATGCTTATTTTGTTGCGTCTATGCGCTGAATACCTGATCCTTCTGAGCTTAGGGTCGGTGCTCTTCCGCGATAAGTCGGTGCGAGATGATAAGATACAAGGACGGCGGGAACTGATTCAATTCTTCCTCGGCAACTCATTCTAGCTCGCGCATCGTAAAGTGAATCGTCTCGCAGTAGGGTATTGCAGACGGCCGGGCATGGCTGACGACGCCGAGGCTTATAGGAGCTGGTTCCCAAGGAAACGATGATAACGGTGCAGCGCCTACTAACAGCGATGGCCGAGTGCGTGCCGCTGAGCGTCAAAATCGCGCTGCTGGGCAAACGAGGAGCCCCCAGCCGGTTTGCGAATGTGATCCATTCGATTCTAAATCGTACGCCCGGCGAACGGTATCCGGTATTGAAATGCAGCGGCGCGTTGGAAGGTTACCGGATGAAGGTCGACTGGACAAAACATCGCAGCTTCGCTTATGGGACCTGGGAGCCGGAGGTCGTCAGAGTGATCGCTGAGAATGTAAAGCCCGGCATGGTGGCGCTCGACATCGGGGCGCACAGTGGATTCTACACGTTGATGCTTTCGAAGCTCGTGGGACCCGGGGGAAAGGTGATCGCGTTCGAGCCGCTGCCCGCCAATTTCCGGACCCTCGAGGAAAATATGGCGTTAAACGGGATCACAAACGTTCAGTTGCAACAACGGGCCGTTGGCGAGCATTCGGGCGAGGGGGACTTGGAAGTGCCGGATCCCGAGAATTCATTGGTCGCAGGGCCGATGATTCCGGGAGACCCGCACGGAAGCATGAAAATCCCGATGGTGTCCCTCGACGATTTTCTCTTCGGGCAAAGCCCCCCCGTCGATTTTATCAAGATGGACGTGGAGGGCGCCGAGGGCGATATCTTGCGCGGGGCACGGAGGATACTGGAAACGTCTCATCCGCGAATGATGGTTGAACTGCATGGCATGGAGAAACAAGAGGCGCGCCACCCCGTCGCCAATTTGATTGCGGAGTTTGGCTACGAGATCCAGTGGTTGGGCGACATGGGGAATACGGCGCACACCTTCGCGGAGTGGAAGGCGAAGGCCGCGGCTCATGGGGCATAGGGAAAAGTAAGATCATGTTAAATGCTCGCATTCCCGCCATGAGAAACCAGGCGTTGATCGGCGTGGGCCTCTTCGCAATCGCACTTTGGGCGGCGTGGCAAATTGGCGGCAAGATTGCGGCAAACGATTTACGAACCCTTGCGTTTGCCGCGGTTGGTTTCGCCGGTTGCGTCGTAGCTGTAGTCATCCTGAGAAATTGGCGCTCCGGTTTTTTCGTTTTTTTGGTCTGGCTGCTGTTTGAGGATCTAGTTCGCAAGTATCTCGGCAATAGTACGGCACTCTTCTTTGGCAAGGACATTCTTGCCTTGTTAACCTACATCTCGCTGTTCGCGGCTATCCGCAAGGGGCAGGAAAAGAAGTTTCGTCCGCCATTTCTTCTCCCCCTCAGTATTTTTGTGTGGCTGGGTGCGATCCATGTTTTCAACCAGAACTCTCCGAGCATATTGTACGGGTTGCTGGGGTTTAAACTTTATTTCTTTTACATCCCTTTAATGTATGTCGGCTACGCCTTGATCCGTAAGGATGAGGACCTCCGGAAATTTCTGGTGCTGAATGCGGCCCTTGCCGCGATCATCAGCTCGCTCGGAATTGCTCAGGCCATCTTGGGACACAGTTTCCTGAACCCAACGACGCTGGCACCTGAGCTTCGCGAACTCGGACAACTGGACAAGGTTACGCCGATCTCAAACCAAATCCTTTCGCTTCCCACAGCGGTTTTCGTCAGTACTGGTCGGTTTGCCGGGTATCTGATTCTCACAACAATCCTTATGATAGGAACGGCGGGGTACCTTTTACTCGCCTCGCGGCGTAGCCGCCTCCTGGTGCTGGTCGTGATCGGGCTCTTGGGCTGCGCGACGCTTTTCAGCGGCTCTCGTGGCGCCGTCGTGTATTGCACGGCGAGCGTGCTGGTGCTGGCGGTCGGATTCCTCTGGGGCGCCCCCTGGCGGTTGCGGCAGGCTCATCGTCTCATCAAAGCCGTTCGCCGGTCCTTCATTGTGGCGGCATTGGGCCTGTCAGCCATTCTTCTGATTTTTCCAGTTGAGGCAGGGTCGCGTATCGCCTTCTACACGGAGACACTCAGTCCGAATAGTTCCTCCTACGAGGTGGAGGTCCGTGGTTGGGATTACCCGATTGCGAACCTGATGGGGGCCTTCACCCGACCGAATTGGGTGATCGGGAACGGCATTGGAACGGCGTCTCTTGGGATTCAATATGTCTCGAAGGCCTTAGGGCAGCGCCCCCCCGACCTCTGGGTGGAAGAGGGCTATGGCCAGTTGATCATCGAGATGGGAATCATCGCGCCGTTTTTGTGGATCCTTTGGTCTGGGGTACTAGTGTATTACGCCTGGGGAGCGGTGCGGCGGCTTCGGCAGACGCGCTTTTTCCCGATTGCATTCGCGATTTTCTGGTACACGTTCCTGATGCTGTTCCCTTTGGTTTATGGTGGCCTTGCGGCCTATCAGAACTACGTTACAAACGCATACTTGTGGCTGATGGTGGGCATCCTATTTCGATTGCCGGAAATCCTGGCGGCCCCGGCAGTGCCCGTGGCAGTTCCGTCCAGCAGGCCGGCGGCGCGGGGTGGTTTCCAGTTCTGAAGCAAGGGGGCTGAGATGTGTGGCATTGCGGGGCTAGCAGCGCGAGAAAGTGACCCGCGATTCTACGGAGCCGCCGAGCGGATGGCCGCGGCTCTCCGGCATCGAGGACCTGACAGCCAGGGCGTGCAGCGCCTGGCCGAATGTGTGCTGGCCAACACACGACTTGCAATCGTGGATCTGACCGAGCGTGGGCGCCAGCCCATGTGCAACGAAGATGCAACCGTCTGGATCACTTACAACGGCGAGTGCTATAACGCGGCGGAGCTCCGTCCTTTGCTGCTGAAGCGCGGACACCAGTTCCGCTCCGCCACCGACACCGAGGTGATCCTGCACCTGTATGAGGAATACGGCGAGGAGTGCGTGACCCATCTGCGAGGCATGTTTGCGTTCGCCATTTGGGACGCTCGTGCTCGAAAACTCCTGCTGGCGCGCGACCGACTGGGAATCAAGCCGCTGTATTTTGCCGCCCGCCAGGACACGATTCTTTTTGCGTCGGAACTTAAGGCGCTGCTCGCCTCCGAATTGGTGCCCCGCAAATTGGATCCCGCCGGAACACGCGCGTACCTCGAACTGGGCCACATCCCTCCTCCCTGGACCGCGATTCAGGGTGTCAGGCCGCTTGATCCCGGACACATCGGCGTCTGGCAAGACGGTTCCTTCCGTACCAAGTCCTACTGGAAATTGCCAGCCGCGACAAACGGCCGCAGACATCGGCACCCCGCGGAGATTAGCGGTACTCTCCGCGAGATCCTCCTTGAGTCGAGCCGGCTGCAATTAATGTCCGATGTTCCGATCGGGCTTTTCTTGAGCGGCGGCGTGGATTCAGCGATCCTCGGTCGGTTGATGCAGCGCGCAGGAGCAAACCAATTGACGGCGTTGACGATTGGGTTCGAGGAAAAATCGTATGACGAATCGGATTCCAGCCAACGCACAGCGGAATTGCTCGGAATTTCGCGTCGCGTGATTCGGTTGTCTGCAACACGCATGACGGATTCGCTCGAGCATGCCATCTGGGCCATGGATCAGCCAACCGTGGATGGAGTCAACGCGTACTGGATTTCGCGCGCGGCTGCGGAAGCCGGATTCAAAGTGACGCTCTCGGGGCAAGGGGGCGATGAATTGTTCGGGGGATACAAGTCGCTCGCCTGGTTCGACCGGTTTTCGCATTTGGCCACCTGGTTGAAGCCGGTTCCGCAAATTGCCGGCCGCGGATTGCTCGATCACGAATCGTTTCCTTTTCGCTGGCGGAAGCTCTCCTATTTGGTGGGCGCGGATGACCCATTCGTCGCAGCCCAACTGGCGCTTCGCACCCTCTTTCTTGAAATGGATGTTCGCGCGCTGCTCCATCGTGACTTGGCGCCGGCGAATTCGCACTCAGAGGCCACGGAACACATTCAAGTGTGGGCCAATGAAACGAAGGGCCAGAATTTGCCTGAGCGAGTCGCTTATCTAGATTTCCCTGCGCATCTCGAGGCGCGACTGCTTCGCGATGGCGATGCCATGAGCATGGCCCACAGCCTGGAAGTGCGTCCGGTGCTGCTGGATCATTCCATTGTGGAATACGTGATGTCTCTCCCGATTTCGCTCCGCCTGCGGAAGAAGCAATTATTGCTTGACGCCATGCGCGAATGGCTGCCCCAAGAACTTCAGGCTGACCTATCCACGCGGCCGAAACGCGGATTCACGTTTCCCTTTGCCCAATGGCTTGGAGGAAGTTTGCGCGAGACGATCACAGATGCCTTCCGTTCGAATCGGTTGGCCGCCACGGGTGTGCTCGATTCGGAAGCGGTGCAAAAATTGTGGCGCCGGTACCTGGAGAAGCCGAAATCAGTTGGATGGTCGCGCCTCTGGAGTGTGTTCGTGCTGGCGCGCTGGTGCGAAATCATGCAGGTCGGGGTGTAAAGCATGAATGCGCCGCGGCATCGACCCCGGCTCGCCGTTGTTTCTCCATTTCTTGACAAGCGGCACGGCACGGAGCGCCGGGTCGTGGAATGGATCACCCAACTCTCAGGCGCCTATGACATACACATTTATAGCCAGCGCGTGGAAGATCTCGATTTGTCGAAGATCACCTGGCATTGCATCCCCAAAATTCCAGGCCCTCACTTGTTCAATTTCATCTGGTGGATGGCCGCGAACCACCTCTGGCGCGCTTGGGATCGCCGGCTCGGTGGCTTGCGGCATGATCTCACTTTCAGTCCCGGCCCCAATTGTCTCGACGCCGATGCCATCTCGATCCACATCGTATTCGCGGAATACGTTCGGCAAATCAAGTCCGACCTGAGCCTACGGCAACGTCCGGTAAGCCAGTGGCCGCGAATCCTGCATCGAAGATTGTATTATTCGCTGGTTATTTGGCTCGAAGCCCGCGCCTACAGGAGTCCGAGGATCAAATTGATCCTGATTGCGCGAAGAACGGCCAACGCGCTAGCCCATTTCTACGGACGGCAGGATTCCTTCCCCGTGATTTACCTCGGCTTAGACCATGGCGTGTTTAATCCTGATCACCGCGCTTCGCAGCGCGAAAATGCGAGAAAGGTTGTGGGAATTTCATCGGACAGATTTGTTCTGCTCTTGATTGGCAACGATTGGAGAAACAAGGGGGTGCCGGTTCTGCTCGACGCGTTGGCTCATCTGCGCGCACTTCCCATCGATCTACTCGTTGTCGGCCGGGAGGACTCCGCGCCTTATCGCGCATTGGTTCGCGAGCGAAAGCTTGATGATCGCGTGTATTTTCTCCCTCCGCGCGGTGATGTCGAATTTTACTATGCAGCGGCGGACGTCTATGTCGGCCCGTCGCTAGAAGACACATTTGCACAGCCGCCGGCAGAGGCCATGGCTTGCGGATTGCCCGTAATCGTCTCGGCGGCCAACGGCGCCTCCGAGATCATCAGCGATGGCGTTGACGGATTCATTCTGAAGGATCCCACTGATTCGATTGCGCTCGGTGCCATAATCCGTAGGCTCTTCGAAGATGGGGAACTGCGCCGTGCCACGGGTGAAAGAGCCGCCGCCACAACCCAGCAATATACCTGGGAGCGCAACGGGCACGAGTTGGCGGCAATTCTCGAAGAGATTCTGCGGCGAAAATCGCGGCCGGCAGAGCAAACTCTGCCGCAAGAATCTTGAATTTCGCAGCCACTCCGCCCGAATAATGACTGCCACTCCAGGTAGGAACCAAATCATCGGACTCTTCCCGCAATTGCTAGGCCCAGGCGGCGTGCAAGAAGCAGGCCGCCTGGCGGTCGCAGCCCTTACACAGATTGCCACCCAAAATGGTTGCTCGACAATTTTCCTGAGCTTGAACGATCCCGCGGGAATGCAATGGCTCGATACCGGCGATGGAAAATTCTCCTTTCGCGGTTTCGGCCGCTCCAAGTGGAAATTTGCCCTTTCTGCGCTGAAGGAATCAGGTAAGGATACGCGACTAGTGCTCGCTGCGCACCCTCACTTGGCGACACCTGCCGCGCTGTTGAAATGGAAGTCGCCGCAGATAAGGACGGTGGTGGTGTCGCACGGTATAGAAGTATGGAAACCTTTGCCGCGAATCCGGCACAGCGCGCTTGTGGCTGCAGATATCATCCTCGCTCCGAGCACGGACACGGCGAAGAAACTCTCAGAAGTGCAGGGCGTCCCCGCGGAGAAAATCCGCAGACTCCCATGGCCTGTGAGCACAACTTTCTTGGAGTGGGCCGATGCTCCTGCTCAACTCGCCACGCCGCGTGGCTGGCCACAAGGTCAAGTCGTTCTGACCGTTGGCCGCTGGGCAGCTTCGGAACGCTACAAGGGCGCGGACGACTTAATCCGCGCGATAGCGCAACTTCGAGATACAACTGCCGATTTGCAGTTGGTGGCAGCCGGCGGGGGTGATGATCGGCCGAGGCTTCAGAAGCTCGCCAGCGAACTGTGTATTATCGACCGCGTCCATTTTCTCGAGAATCTTTCGCGCCAAGAATTGGCGGCCTGCTATGCCCGCGCCGACATTTTTGCTCTTCCAAGTACCGGCGAGGGATTTGGGCTGGTCTTCCTTGAGGCCATGGCCTTCGGCTGCCCGGTGGTCGGGGCTGCCTCGGGCGGTACCACGGATCTGGTAGCGGACGGCATCAACGGGTTGCTGGTCCCGCCACACGACCCGGACCGACTCGCCGAAACCCTGAATCGGCTTCTGCGTGATGATGCTTTGCGCGCGGAACTGGGGCGTCATGGTCGGGAGATCGTCCGCAGGAAGTTTTCATTCGAGGTTTTCCGAGCTGAGCTCGAAAAGTTTCTTACAGAGTGCGGCCTCAGTTCCAACTACGCGGCATAGCACAATCTTGAAGGAGTTAGCTTCACATAGCTGCCGATCTGCTTGCCGCACGAATGTCGCACGAGGGGGGTTCCAATGATCAGCGCGAAGGCCAGCGTCATAAGTCGGCCCACGCCAGGATGTGTCGCCAGCCGCAGTACTCTTGGCCGCACCTTGGGTTCTTGCTTGGCGGGGCAAGCAACTTGCTCAGAGACAAGGGGTGGGTCTTTTCGATGTCACCTCGGGCGGCTGGGAAGGCTGCGAAAGTCGGGAAACTCCGTCTCGAATTAGTGAAGTTAGCCATAACGAATATAAACCCTTAACTCAATTTCGTGGTAAATTCCCCGCCGTGCACAGCGGCTGCCTTTCGCCGCTCTTGCCATCGTAAAGGGCGAAAGGTTTGTCGAATTGACGTTGGAAGTTCACGGGCGGCACTTGATGAGGTATAGGGAACCGGTCCCGCTTACCACACTGCGCCAGCGCAGCGGTGCGAACAATGCGCGTTCCGTTCAATGAAATGGCCTTTTCCCCGCGCTCAAAAGTAACCTAGACAGCGGGGTGCAGAATAGAATGAAAATAAGAATTCGATTTGCCTTTTGCTTCCTGGCATTGGTCGTGTTTGGGCCCACTGCTTCCGCGCAATCGAGCCCATGGGTTGATATCACTACCTATGGGGCGCGTGCCGTTTCAACTGTACCCCAAACAACCACTAGCGGCACGGGCTGCACTTCGGGATCAGCAAGTGTCTCTCTTACCGCAGCAAGTACCTTCCAAAACGGCGACGGTGTGGTCTTATATCAATGTGGCGCGACGAATACACTGTCCACGCCTAGTGCTCCAACAGTCATGCCCAGCCTAGCTTCTGGCCCCGACACTATGAACGATGTGGTCAATGCGCCGTCTGGAGGAAGCACGTTATATTCTTATGAAATCGTAGCGCGAGACAAGAATGGTGGTCTGACCTCTGCAAGCCCGGCGGGAAGTACGTCAACAGGCATGGCGTCTCTAGGAGTGCTTCAGTCAACCGTAACTACCCTGTCACGATCCAATAACACTGTCACTGTGAATACTTCCAGCGCGAACGGTGCGTCGGTCGGGGCAGTTGTTTTTGTAACCAATTCAACAGACGCCACATTCAGCGGTTTCTTTGTCGTGGCTGCGGTCAACAGCACCACTCAATTTACCTATACGCAAGGAATGGACACGCTGGCCGGAGCCTCCAGCTCCGCAACCGGCGGAACAGTCCAAGTTTATGATTGCAATCACCTTTCATGGAGTGCGGTTGCAGGGGCGTGGCAATATTACATCTATGGCAGGACCAGTGGCAGCTATTCCTTAGTCGGTGTAACGCGACCGGGCGAAACGACATTTAGCGACTTCGGCTCCACTATTAGCGCCGCGCCGACAGTTCCGGATTTCGTTCCCTCAATGCCGCCAACGGGCGCGACAAACGATTACCTGGTAACCACGATCCTGTCAGGCGCGGGTACAGCCTCGATTACACTCGGGACCAAGGCCCTCAACTCATCTGTCGGGAAAACGGTCAAGTTCGATGACGGCCCGACGATCCTTGCTGCGTTCAATGCCGCAACGTCGCCAACAGGAAGCGCGTTGTACATTCCAACCCCAACTTCCGGCAGCTACTACATCAATTCTCACACGGTGCTCAGCAGCACAATCACCATTCTTCAAAGCGGACCCTTGGTGCTTAACGAAACCATCGAGACCAGCACTGGTCCATGGACCGGGGTTCTCGGAGGGCCCGCTAGCACTCCGCAATTTGCCTTCAATGCTGGCCAGGGAATCAATGTTGGCACGGCCTATCCTGGCATTGCCGCTTCGAACGGACAATCGTTTCAGTATCTATCATTTTCGGCGGCTGCACAGGGATTGATTGCTACCTTGAGTGGTGGTTTCCTGTTCAACACAACATTCGAGCACGATAGTTTTACGTTCCCCGACACAGATTATATGGGACAGGCTGTGGTGGGTTATGGCATGGCAAATTCGGTCTTCCGATATGTGCTATTCAGTACAAACGATTCTTCGACCTACGGCTATTCGCTCACGCCTCTTGTGCTCACTCGTAACGACCTCGCAAATGTAAATCCCTCGGGGGCATTTACCTGTGACCATTGCTTTTTCGTCGGGAGAGGCTTTGGATTTGATAGCAACCCATCGGTCGGAGCCCTAACTTCATTTCGATTTGAAGACACATATGCTCAGGCTCTCAGAACACCGCTGATTGAAGGCGGAACGAACAACAGTCCGCTTATTTTTGTTAATCGCTTCGCAAACGACACCAGCATTACGGCCACCATTGCGGACTGGGGCGCATCTCTGCCCCTTGCAACGCTGATCGATGTCCAAGACAACAGTGCCGAATCTGGGGGTCGTCCGGGCATCGTAACAGGGAACTTGATTACTGGTTTGACGATTGAGAACGGTGGGGACTTCATCGGTCAGAATCGCGATATGTTCCGCAGCCGTCAGAACGAACTCCTCTCGATTCCGCTTTACAGTTCAACGCCGTCAACAAATACTGCGGCTTACTCCGCTGATTACTTCATGTCTGCGCCATTCCACTTCCCTTCGGGACATACCCTATTCTGGGATTTGCCCATCCCAACCAATTTCAGTGTCGCGCCTGCGTCAGGGGGAACGGTGCCCATTGGCACCCACACTTATAATGTAAAGGCCGTTGGCGCTGATAACGGCGAGAGCGCAACATCCAGAACGGCGACATGTGTCACGACATCCGCCAACCGGACCTGCAATTCAACGTGGACTCCTTCTCTGGGTGCTGTGTCGTATAATGTGTACCGGGACGGGTTAGGGCTTTCCTGTTCGCACGTTACGACGACTAGTTGCTCTGACACTACCGGCCCATGTTGTGGCCCGGGCGAGTCGCGGGAATCGGGTTCGGGTCTGACCACCATTGGGCAAAATCAAATCATAACGCCACAGCTGGTTTTGAGCAGTCCGTTGTCGGGTGCTGTGAGTTCTACGGTAGCGATCACGGCATCTGCGAATAAAGTCGTTAACCTTCCTTCAATCGGGCAAGCCTCTGCCAACCAATCTGCAGGAACTTCTGCTTGCTCGGGATCAACGAGGACAATCTCTCTACCCATCACCTACGTTTCGCAGCCAGTCATCCTAGTCTTTGATGAGACAACCAAGGGTGGAGCGAACCTTTCCGCAAAGTCCACATCAGGATTTACTGTTTCGTGCAGCGGCGCGACGGATGTGTTTGATTGGGTGGTTATAGGAAATCCAAACTGAACGTCAACCGCCCTCCGCATCATTCTATTCACTCGGTGCAATCACTGCCGGATTTCAATTGGAGTGTAAATGGGAGGAGCCGTGTGGCAAGGTGCAGTTTTAAATCTGAATTCACCCGCAAATGGAATTAAGTTCGCTCAACTGAGAGCTGCAGTCGTTCTGAGTTTAGCCGCGCGGGGTGCGGCAGAGGATGTCTAATTTGGCGCCTTGCACAGACCTGACCGGAATACCAATTGTAATGATTTCACTTCATCCTGTGCTTTGGCCACGTGCCAATTTTGCACACGGGGGCGGCAGCGGCCACCACATTTCTCGCCTCAATATGTCGTGCTTCGCCCTTTATTCTCTAGCGCTTCTTGAAAGTTGCCTTATCTACGGAGGCTCACAGTTAGGACAGCGCAGCAATTCGCGGGAGGAGGCCCTTTGTGGTACGATTGTGATTCTGAATCTCTCCTCGGGGTGCGAGATTGACGCAACATATCTCCCGTAAGGAATTGAAGACGGATGAAGTGCGCGAGACGCTGGCGCACGGCGCTGACGCTGTTCTCTCACACCAGCGACTCACACTTTACTTGTTGATTGCGGCGATCGTGGTGGCGCTGGGCGTTTTCGGCTGGAAGACTTATTCCGAGCGCCAGACGGTGAAGGCCTCGGCAGCATTCAACGACGCAATGAAGGTGTTTCAGGCGCGCGTACGCGCTCCAGGCGAGCCTACGGATCCAGCCGAAGTAAGTTACGTGGACGAGAAGAATAAGTACACGGATGCGGCGCAGAAATTCGGTGCCGTGGCAATGAAGTATCCTCGCACCCGACCCGGTCAGCTATCAGGCTATTACGCGGCGCTAAGTCTTGAGCGCATTGGCAAGAATGATGACGCCCGCAAGTGGCTCCAGGGACTGGCTGATAGCAATTCCGAGGACTTTTCCGCGATGGCTCGATTCGAGTTTGCCCAATTGGAAGACCGCATGGGCCAGCCCGACGACGCTTTGAAGATCTACCAACAGTTGATGGCCAAGTCGAGTGTGCTGGTGCCGAAGCCCGTCGTGATGCTGGCGCTCGCCGAGCATTACAGCCAGAAGAACCCCGCTGAAGCTGCCAAGCTCTATTCGCAGATCAAGACGGATTACCCCGACACGCCGATCGCTGAGCAAGCCGACCAGGAACTTGCCCTCCTTCCCGGCAAAACATAATCATTCTCATTTAGAATGCAAGGTATGGAGTCCGCCACCTACGCCATGGACGTGCGGCGCTCGCGGGGGCGGCGCTATTCCGAGCAGTCGCATCCCTACCGCACAGACTATGCTCGTGATCGCGACCGCGTAGTGCATTCGCGCGCTTTCCGTCGTCTCGAAGCCAAAACACAAGTATTCACCACGCGCTTCTCCGACCATTTTCGCAATCGCCTGACGCACACGCTGGAAGTGGCGCAAATCGCCCGCACGGTCGCCGGAGCCTTGGGCTTGAATTCGGAGCTCACGGAAGCGCTCGCGCTGGTCCACGACATCGGCCATCCGCCCTTTGGCCATGCCGGCGAAAAGCAGCTCGATGCGCGGATGCGCGAGCATGGCGGCCGATTCAATCACAATCTACATGCGTTGCGCATCGTCGAGCAGTTCGAGCAGCGCTATCTCGATTTTCCGGGTTTGAATCTCACATTCGAGGTGCGCGAGGGAATCATCAAGCATTCGCGCGATTATTCCGCGTTAGAATTTCCGGAGCTTGCGGAATATGAGCTCGACCAGCGTCCTCCACTCGAATCGCAACTCATTGATCTGGTGGACGAAATGGCCTATAACACCGCCGACCTCGATGACGGATTCGAAGCCCACTTGCTCGAGTTGGACGAGTTGCGTGCCGAAGTTCCTATGTTTGCAGCAGCATATGCGGACGTGGACCGACGCTATCCGCAGGGCGCGCAAAAATTGAAATTCAACGAAGCTTTGAAGCACGTCCTTGACCGGCTGGCAACCGACTTGATCGAGAACACCCGCCGCCAGGCCGAAGCAGCCGGCGTCGAAACCGTGGAAGACGTGCGGCGGCAGCTACATCGGCTCGCCGGATTCTCCACGGAACTTGCAAAGGAAAACGGCAGCTTGAAGCGCTTCCTGCATGCCCGGCTGTACTCGCAGCCCGCGATCGCAGAAGACCGCGACCGCTCCGTTGCTTCGCTCGACGCGCTTTTCCAGTTCTTAGTGGAACATCCCGACCGCATGCCGGAGCATTACGCGGCGCTGGCAAAACGGGAGCCACCCCATCGCGTGGTCTGTGATTACATCGCCGGGATGACCGACCATTTTCTGCTCCGACAGTGTCAGGAGCTTTTGGGCGCGCCCGCCGACAAGGCCGGCCCGTGGTAGGGCACCATGGCAGGCAACAAAGTCATTGTCCGATTCGTGTCACTTGGAATATCTTCCACTGGCGGCTTCCTTGACATTGCTGGCACTGGTTCTATAATTGAATTTCGTTGCAAAAGTGTGGTGAATAGAGATGTTTCTGGATGTGAATGAACTCGCCCTCCGCAAGACACGCATCCGGAAAAGCTACGCCCCGGGGACGCTCGATTTCCATTCCGGGGAGTTCCGCCAGGTCGAGCCCCTGGACGTGCGGGCAACCGCCGAGCTGGTCGAGGGGCAAATCCGCATCTACGGCAATTTGCGCACCCGCGTGGAGCTGGTTTGTGCGCGCTGCCTGGATACCGTAGTGGAAGAGATCAGCCGCGACTTCGATCTGTACTACCGCGCGATGACCTCGATGGCCCCCGACGAGGAACTGCACCTGAATCTGGACGACACCGAAATTGCCTTCTTCGAAGGCGACGGCCTGTTCCTGGCCGACGTGCTGGCCGAACAGGTGAATCTGGCGCTTCCTATGAAGGTAATCTGCCGCAGCGACTGCCGCGGCCTTTGCCCCCATTGTGGCGCCAACCTGAACAACGAAGAGTGCCGCTGCGAGAAGCACTCCTCCGACCCCAGGCTCGCCCCGCTGGCCCGCTTGAAGCAGGACTGGTTCAAAAAGCAATAAAACGCTACACTAATGGTTTCCATTTTAGCCCCCAGAATGCCGGGGCCTGCGAACAGGAGCTGGAATGCCCAATCCAAAGCGACGTCACTCGAAGCGCCGCACCTCGACCAGGCGCGCCCATGACCATCTGCACCCATTGTCCCTCGCGGAATGCCCGAATTGCCATGAGAAGAAGCTCCCGCACCAGGCCTGCCTGAAGTGCGGGTATTACAAGGGCCGCGAAGTGATTGACACCACGGCCAAGACAGCCTAACTTTCCCTCGCCCCACCGTCCCTGGTTGGCACTCAACTATGACCACCATTGCCCTGGATGCCATGGGAGGCGACCATGCGCCTCGCGCCGAAGTCGAAGGAGCAATCTTGGCGGCGCGCGAGCTGGGCGCGCGAATTTTCCTGGTTGGCGTGGAAGCCACCGTACGCCAGGAGCTGAACCGCCATCGCCATCGCGGCCTGTCCATCGAAATCGTCAACGCGACCGAAATCGTCACCATGACCGATTCGCCTTCGCACGCTTTCCGCCGCAAGAAAGACAGCTCGCTGCATGTGGCCGCAAAGCTGGTGCGCGACGGCAAAGCGGAGGCATTGGTGACCGCAGGCAATACCGGCGCAGCCATGACGGTGGCGAGGTTCGTGCTCGGCACGCTGCCCTCCGTTGATCGTCCGGCGCTGGCTGCCGCCTTTCCGAACATGAAGGACAAAATCACGGTGATTCTCGATGTGGGCGCGAATGTGGATTCCAAGCCCTTGCAGATCGAGCAATTTGCCGTGATGGGCGAGATCTATTACCGCGCCATCTTTGGCGTGAAGAAGCCGCGCGTGGCGCTGCTTTCGATTGGCGAAGAAGAAATGAAGGGCAACGAGTTGACGCGCGAAGCCGCTGCGTTGCTGAAACAGACGGCGCTCAATTTCGTAGGCAATGTGGAGGGCCGCGATGTGTTCCGCGGGAATGTGGACGTAATCGTGTGCGATGGGTTCATCGGCAACGTGGCCTTGAAAATTAGCGAGGGGTTGGTGGAGCACATCGGCGGAATGCTGAAGAAAGCGATCAAAAGCAGCCTGACCTCGCAGCTGGGCTACGCTCTTTCAAAGAGCGCCTTTGATTCGTTCCGCAAACGCACCGATTATTCTGAGACCGGAGGCGCGCCACTGCTGGGCGTGCGCGGAATCACCATCATTGGTCATGGAAGGTCGAATCCAAACGCCATCAAGAACGCTATTCGCGTGGCCCATGAGCTATGCCGCGCGCACGTGAACGAAAAGATCGAACAGGAGCTTTCCGCCGCCGCTGTTGGGGCACGGGCCTAAAAACGGCGGCGACGCATTCGCATGGGCAAAATAGCATTCCTCTTTCCGGGACAAGCCTCCCAATACCCCGGCATGGGCCGTGACCTGGCGGAGAAATTTCCGGAGTCGCGCGAAGTATTTGAGGAAGTCGACGCGGTGCTGGGATTTTCGATTTCGCAGCTTTGTTTCGAGGGCACCGAAGACGCGCTGAAGCGAACCGAGAACACGCAGCCTGCCATTTTGACGGTTTCGACAGCGGCCTATCGCGCGCTCGAGAAGCAAGGAATCACACCGGACTTCGTCGCCGGTCACAGCCTGGGCGAATACTCGGCGCTGGTGGCGGCCGGCGGCCTTGATTTCGCAACCGCGGTAAAGCTGGTCCGCGGTCGCGGTCGCTACATGCAGGAGGCAGTCACTGCGGGTGAAGGTGCGATGGCCGCGATCCTGGGACTCGCGCCGGCAGAAGTGGCAGAAATTTGCAAAAAGGCGGCGGATCACCAGGTGGTCTCGCCCGCCAATTTGAATTCGCCCGAACAGACGGTAATTTCAGGCAACGCAGCAGCCGTGAAGCGCGCCGTGGAAATCGCTTCGCAGAGCGGGGCAAAGCGCGCTGTGATTCTTCCGGTCTCAGCGCCCTTTCACTGCGCGTTGATGATGCCCGCCCAGCAACGCTTGGAGCCCGATCTGCGCGGTGCAAAATTCAGTGACTTGCGCTTTCCACTGATTACGAACGTGGACGCGGAAGCTGTTTCTAGTGGCGACGAAGTGCGCGAAGCGCTGGTCCGCCAGGTGACGCAACCGGTGCGCTGGCTCGACTCGATACACGAGATGATCGAGGGCGGCGCGACGATTTTTGTGGAAGTGGGTCCTGGAAAAGTTCTCACGGGACTGTTGCGCCAGATAGACCGGTCGGTGCGCGGGTTAAATGTAGAGGACGCAGCGAGCCTGCAGGCCACAATTGAGAAGATCGCTCAGGCACGCGCTGAAGCGGCGGAAGGTTGATCGAATGTTTTCACTGAAAGACAAAGTAGCGCTGGTTACAGGTGCTTCGCAGGGAATCGGGCGCGCCACCGCGCGTGCTCTGGCCGAGGCCGGAGCAAAAGTTGCGGCGGCGGCGCGCAATACTGAAAAGCTGGCAGCGCTGGTTGCAGAAATCGAAGCAGGGGGTGGGACCGCGTTTACTGTCCCCATGGACGTGGCCGACGGCGCGCAGGTGAAGGCCGGGTTTCAACTCGCGCTCGCGAAATTCGGGCGACTCGACATTCTTGTGAACAATGCCGCCATCACGCGCGACACACTCGCGCTGCGCATGAAGCTGGAAGACTGGGACGCCGTGTTGCGCACCAATTTGACTGGAGCGCACCTGTGCATCCAGCAAGCCCTTGGCCCCATGCTGAAGCAGCGTGCCGGACGAGTCATCAATCTCACTTCTGTCGTCGCCGAGACCGGAAACGCTGGCCAGGCGAATTACGTGGCCTCCAAGGCCGGCTTGATCGGCTTGACGCGCGCCATCGCCGTCGAAGTCGCTTCGCGCAACATCACCGTCAACGCCGTCGCTCCCGGGTTCATAGCAACTCCCATGACCGACCCGCTCTCAAAGGAAATCAAAGACAAGATGCAATCGCTGATTCCGCTGGGCCGCTTCGGGACAGATCGCGATGTGTCCGCCGCGATAGTTTTTCTCGCGACCGACGAAGCCGGCTACATCACGGGACAAGTGCTCGATGTGAATGGTGGGCTGTATATGGGTTAAATTCTCGGGCCTATGGTCTGCTAAGGTTGACCCAGCATAGGCCCGCGCATAGAATGGGCAGGTTGTTTGGGGGTCCCAGCCTCGCATGTGCGGCGGCCGGGAGTTCCAGATCGCCGATATCGGAGGAATAACCAGAATGGCCAGCGTCGAAGAACGCGTGAAGCAGATTATTGTCGAGCAACTCGGTGTGGATGAGGCCGAAGTGACACCCACCGCTTCGTTTGTGGACG
>Ga0210384_10000978_pt1 | contig 40842 bp, 31 predicted proteins | sample IncBWH2MmetaG_FD_160574 | JGI IMG/M metagenome (GOLD analysis project Ga0210384, IMG submission 160574) | Forest soil microbial communities from Barre Woods Harvard Forest LTER site, Petersham, Massachusetts, United States - Inc-BW-H-2-M | ecosystem: Environmental > Terrestrial > Soil >...
ATCACGGGGAACGTTTCGTTTGCGTCGATGCCAATCATTTCATGATAGCCATGCGAACCGACGTAGCCGACGGTGAGCGAGGTATTGGGAGATAGCTCGCGCTGGATACGCAGTGAATAGGAAATCAGCGTGGGCGTTTTCATGTTGGGATCGACGCCGCCAGGAACAAGCTTGGCACCGGCCGGAACCGGCCCTGCAGGGTCGATGGGCAACTTCGAGACGGTGGTCGCGACGCTGTAAGTGGGATTGAACGGCGCATTCTGGTCGGTGCGGTAGCCCAGTGCATCCTGAAGATCGTTGTACATGCCAAAGCCGGCGCGAATGACTGTCTTGGAGCTGAAAGGGCTCCAGGCCACGGCGATGCGCGGCTGCGGCAGGAACTTTGCGTTGTTATTCTGGAAAAGAGAATCGCCCACGTGTGGCGTGCTGTTGATGACGCCGTTGGTGAAGAAATAGTTCGCGGCGCGGCCGTGCGCTTCATTCCAGCCGGTGCTGAATTCGTCGCGGAAGCCCAGCGTCAGCGTAAGCCTTGGAGTGACGCGAATGGTGTCCTGGGCGTAAAAGGCGCCAAAGAGAGACCGCCAATTCATTTCCGTTGGCGAAGGATCGAACAGGAAGCTGGAAATGGTCCCTTGCAGGAATGTTTGCAGGCTGGTGAAAGTGGCCTGGCCAAACTGGCTGAGCGCGATGGTTTCGTTGGATTGGAAACGCTGAAACCAGGCGCCGAAGGCGAACTGATGGCGGCCGCGGGTCAGCGTGACGTGGTCCTCCAAGGTGTAGAGATTTCGCGCGATTGTCAGGTTGCTGCCGTTGTTGCTTCCGGCGAGGCCAAGTTGCGCCTGGGGGTTGGAGGCCGCGCTGCCGCCGACCACCACGGCGCCGACGGGATGACCGATCAAAAAGCCGGGAACGCTGGCTGCTGGAGTGCCCGGAGTCGGCTCGCCCGTGAAGAAATAGCCGGCGCGAGAAAATCCGAAGCGCGCGTTGTTTACGAGGGCGGGAGAGAAAACGTGTGTCTCTTCCAGCGTCAAGACCTGTTCGCGCAGCGTGACTACGTCGCTGCTGAAAGGATCGAGCGGCGTCGCGGTGAAGTCGCGGCCGTCGTCAATGGTGTAAATTCCCGAGAGCGCATCGCGCTGTGAAAAAGTGTGGTCGAGGCGCGCGGTGCCGAAGTCTTCGCGGATGGTTTGCAGCGGACTGCTGAAGACTTCCGCGATTCCGCAAACGGTGGGAGCGGGACAGGTGCCAGGAGCAGGAAAATCAAGATCCGTCGCAGCAGGCGTGGGCCATAAATTCAAAAGCGGCTGAACGCTGGGAGCTGCGTGAGCGCGAGAAGTAAGATCGGGCACAAAAGCGGCGGAAGTCTGGTGCAAGTTCTGGCGGAAGCCCTCGTAGTTGGCGAAGAGAAAAGTCTTGTCGCTCCGGAGCGGTCCTCCCGAGGAAACGCCAAACTGATTGCGCTGAAAGGGCGGAGCGGAACCCTGGTCGAAGAAATTTGCGGCGTCCAGCGCGTTGTTGCGGAGATATTCGAACGCCGTTCCATGCCACTGATTGGTTCCCGATTGAGTGACAATCACGACTTGGCCGCCGGGGCGCTTTCCGAATTCTGCGCCGTAGGAGTCGCGCTGCACGTTGAATTCACGCACGGCTTCGACGCCGAGCAGCATTCCGCTGGTGCCGCCGGGCTGCATGTTGTTCTCGGCGGCGCCTGTAAATTCCACGCCATTCAGGAGAAAGAGGTTTTGCTGTGGGCGGTTCCCGGACACGGCGAAGTTGTTTGCGGTAGTGGAATTGGAAATTCCGGTTCCGCCCGTTTTCATCCAGGTGAAATTCACGATGCCAGGATTCAATGGCAGCAGCAAATCGTAGCTGCGTCCGTTGAGCGGAAGATCCTTTATCTGTCGCTCGCCAACAAGGCCGGAGATATCCCGCGTGGTGGTGCTGACAATAGGGGCATCACCGGTGACGCGTACTTCGGCTTTCACCGCGCTGACCTGCAATTGCAAGTCGACGCTGGCCTCTTGTCCGATGACCAGGCGGATGCCGCTGCGGATGGCTTCCTGGAAACCGGTTTTGGCAACGGTCACTTCGTATTGCCCCACGGGCAGCGAAACAATCTGGTAGCGTCCCGCGTCGTTCGTTACGGAGCTTCGCTCAGCTCCGGTCTCGGTGTTCTTTGCGGTCACCGCGGCCGCAGGTACGGGCGCGCCGGAAGGGTCCGTCACAATGCCCGTAATGCTTGCCGAGACTTGAGCGCGAGCGGAAGGCAGGCAGGACGCCAGGGCGAAAACACAGAGTGCCAGGGCGGTGAGAGCAGGCCGTGTCCGGGAGGAGCGGCTTGCGGAACGTCGATGGATAGCAATAGCTTTAGGTGCAGGTGAAAAGGCGCAGTTCAAGATCATTTTTGGGACCCCCCCTGGAGACTGGATACGCGGGCCTCGAAGCCACCCCTAGCAGCCAAGCCGGCATCCGCGGTTCAGTAATTCAATACGCTTCGTATCGTTATGTCAAACCGACTTAATCCGGCTATACTGTGGGCGAATTTAGACGAATCCTGGGGTGAGTTTCTTACTTTGGGGAGGGGTTTACCGTGAATCGCAACATTCCGATGTGCATCCCGATACTGCTCGCGGCCGCGCTGACGAAGTTCTTCTTGCCGGTACCGGAGGTATTCGCGCAAACCGCTGCGCCTGCCGCACCCGCCGCGGAACTGCGAGTCAATGGCGCGGTAGCGACGCCGCTCGTTCTGACGGTTGCGGACTTGAAGAACATGCCGCGGAAAACGCTTTCGGTTTTGAATCCACACGACAAGAAGCAGGAGACATATGAGGGCGTGCTGCTTGAAGAACTGCTACGCCGAGCTGGAGTTCCGCAAGGCGAACAACTTCGCGGCGCTTCGATGGCGACTTATGTCCTGGCAGAAGCGGAAGACGGGTATCGCGTGATTTTTTCACTGGCGGAACTGGATTCGGGGATTCTGGAATCGGAGGTGATCGTCGCGGATACGATGGACGGCGCGCCTATTGGTCCCAAGCAAGGCCCCTTCCGGCTAGTAGCGCCGCATGAGAAGCGTCCGGCACGCTGGGTGAGGATGCTCAAGACCATCACCGTCGCGCGCGCCGAGGCTCGGTAACGGGAACGGCGCTACTCACCGAAGAACACTTCTGCGATTTCAGCTCTTCAGAAGCGCACTGCGGTTCGTGTGATGAAAACTTCGAGCGGGCGGGTTATCATGATTCCCGCATGAACAGCGCTTTGACCTCGGTGAACCCATCGCCCGCCGCTGTGGGCACTACGCAGGAGATCGATGTGTCGGTGGTCATCCCTTGCCTGAACGAAGCGAATTCGCTGGCATTCTGCATCGATAAAGCGGTGAACGCGATGCGCAAGGCGGGGCTGGCGGGCGAAGTGATCGTGGCGGACAACGGTTCCGGCGACGGCTCCATAGAAATTGCCGAGCAACATGGAGCGCGGGTGATTCACGTTCCGGAACGCGGATACGGAGCGGCGTTGCGTGCGGGAATCGCGGCCAGTCACGGGCCCTTCATCATCATGGGGGATGCGGACGACAGTTACGACTTTACGGACGTTCCGCGCTTCGTGGAGAAATTGCGCGAAGGGTTTGACGTGGTGATGGGCAATCGTTTCCGAGGCGAGATCAAGCCTGGTGCGATGCCTCCGTTGCACAAGTATTTCGGCAATCCCGGGCTGACCGCGCTGCTGAATACTTTATTTCATGCGGGAATCGGGGACAGCTACTGCGGGATGCGCGGATTCACGCGGAAGCTGTACGACCGTCTGGATGTGCGCAGTTCGGGAATGGAGTTCGCGCTGGAGATGATCATCAAATCCGCGCAAATCGGGGCGCGTATCACGGAGATTCCGATTATTTTGTGGCCGGACAAGCGCGGTCGCGCGCCGCATCTGCGAAGCTTTCGCGATGGGTGGCGGAGTCTGCGGTTCATGCTCTTGTATGCGCCGAACTGGCTTTTTTTTCTGCCGGGGGCTTCGCTGGCCGCAGTGGGGCTGGCGCTGGTGATTTGGCTGCTGCCGGGGCCGCGGACGATCACTCCACGCATCACGCTGGATATTCACACGATGATTTTTGGTGTGATCTTCACGCTGCTGGGCGCGCAAATCCTTTCCATCGGGGCGTTCGCGAAAGTTTTCAGCTACGCGGAGCGGTTTGACCGTGGCACGGTGTCGCTGAAGCGCACACTGCGGCGCATCACGCTGGAATCCGGATTGGTTCTCGGCGGAACATTGTTTCTTGCGGGCTTCGCGGGCTGTGCGTGGATCACCTGGCAATGGGCGGCGAGCGGCTTCGGCCCTTTGCATGAAGTACGCCAGGTCCTTTTTTGGTCGATGTGGCTGTTTCTTGGCGTGCAGGTGATTTTTGCTTCATTCTTCTTGAGCATGCTGGGCATCAGCCGCGGGACGTTCATCGGCGACTACGACCTGAAATAAATGGCCGTGACTCCGCAGAGTTCGCGGCCACCCTCCTGGCCACTTTCCTGGATCGGGCGCTGGCACCACGCTTTTGTATTCGAACGGCGCACGCGTGTGCTCGCGGAGATGTTGGCGGCGCAAATACCGCAAAACGCCCGCGTGCTGGATGTTGGCTGTGGCGACGGAACGATCGGCAGCCTCATCGCCCAGCTTCGTCCGGATGTTTCGATTTGCGGCGTCGAATTTCTTGTGCGGCCGGGCTGCAAAATCGAGTGCCGCGCGTTTGATGGAGCGTCGCTTCCGTTTCCAGACGAATCCTTTGACGTTTGCCTGTTCGTGGATGTACTGCATCACACGGAAGATCCGGAGATACTGCTCCGCGAGGCCGTGCGTGTGAGCCGGTCCTTCGTGCTACTGAAAGACCATCTGGACGAAAACTTTTTCGACGACGCGACACTGCGCTTCATGGATTGGGTGGGCAACCGGCCTCACGGTGTCGTGCTGACCTACAACTATCAGAGCCGCAAGGAATGGGCGGAACATTTTGCGGGGTGCGGACTAGCAGAGGCGAGTTGGACCACGCAGGTGCCGCTGTATCCGGCGCCATTCAGTCTTCTCGTTGGAAGAAGGTTGCACTTTGTTTCGTTGCTTAGAAAGGCAAAGTAGCTGCGGCGTTCATTCTTTTGACGGTGCGGTGGCCAGCGGGTAAGGAAGTAACTCGGTATTGTCGACCTCGGGCTCGATCAGCCAGACTTTGCGGTCCTTGAAATAAGCGAAGAGCTTGGCATCTTGCCGCGGATTAATTTCCCGCGCCCAGAGCACTTTGGCGCCGTCGATGTCCGCTCCGTTGAAAACCCAATCGTCGTGAACGTTGTGGTCTTCGCCGTAGCGCACAATGATCAAGTGTTTTTCCCGCGTTTGGGAAAGCTTCTCGATGATCGCTGCGCGGCTGGGATCTCCTTCGCAGGCCCAGCGCAACGGATCGCATGTGCCGTGAGCGACGGCGAGCGTGGTGTCCATCACGAGCAGCACGACGGCGGTACGGGAGAGTGCCATACCTACAGGCCGCCCGGCAAGCTTCATCGCGCGTAGATGCCGGATGGCTTGCGCCAGCAACAGGAAAATTATGGCAGTCATCGGTGCGGCATAGTGGGGCATGGACCAGATCACCGTGAAGAATCCGGCGGTGACCAGGAAGAAAATTGCGAGCGGTAGCCGCGTCTTGCGATCGCGGAACACAAACGGGAGTCCGGGCAAGAGTAGCAGCGCGCCCCACCAGAAATAGGTGCTGGCACTGCGCGTCAGTTTTTCCGCGGCCATTCTCCAAACGTCCTGCCATGAATTGTTATAGTTGTCGAGTTCCCAGCCATTGTAGAAATCTTCGAACTGGCGATTGTTGTAGTGCAACGGCTGGCGGGGATGATCCCAAAGGAAGAGCCCGGCGGATTCATAGGTTCGCGCGTTCAAGATATACGGGAAAAGCGCGGCGTTTCCGGTCAAGCGCCGGTTGTAGTAGCCCATGAAGGATGCAGTGCATATCAGGACGGCTCCTAGCGGCAAGAGAATTTTCACGGAGTTTGCGCGCGTTGCCGCATCGGATTTCATTTTTCCGACAAGCCACCAAATAAAGCATCCCGCGACCGGAATACAAAGGAGCAAACCCTCGTAAGGCCGGCTGTTCGCAAGGATGGCGATGCCAAAGCCGAGCCACAGGCCATCGCGTGTGCGCGGGCGCCGTACGATTCTTGGCAGTGCGCCCAGCACCAGCGCGCCTCCGGTGGCTGCAACGGCCCCTCCCCAGTAGCTGTTCATCCAGTAGCTAGCAATTCCAAACTTGAGCGCAACCAGGATGCCGCCGAGGAATGCCCACCGCGCGGGCAGCCATGCTTGCAGCATCCACAGAATCGCCGCCGCCATTGCGGCAGTACTCAGCAAGACGCCGATCCACGGAAATCCCAGTAAATACCCCAGCGCCAATACGAATCCCTGCGCCGGCGGATACTTCGAAGAATAGGTCGGAATCCAATTAACGTGAAACGTTTCGAAACTCATCCACATGGGATGAGTCGGATTGGCGAGACGGCCGTGCGCGAACATATCGCCCATCAACAGGTAGCTGAATTCGTCGTGAATACCGGGGATGGGAACCGGAAGCAGCTTGAGGACGGACAGCCGGAGGATGATCACCGAGAAAAACAAGATCCAGATGGCGAGCGTCTTTCTTTCCCCCAATTTGGTGAAAACGTTCTCGAAGCGGTGGAAAAGATTTTCGCTGGAGCGTGGCGCGAACAAGCTGAGCGCCAGGAACCCGAGCGTGACGAAGAGAACGACAATGAGTACGCTGGGGAATTGCAGCATCGCGCTGCCACTCGAAGAATTCATCTCAGAAATATTCTTGGATTCCAGACCTGGATGAGCCGTCAGGTCCGCACTAGGATAACCGATTTCGCCGCACAGCCTGGACTTTTCCTGACGTCGCTATCGTTCGATTTCGATTTCCGTGGCGGGCTCGGCGGTCTTGGACGGCTGCTTGTTGCGGCGTTCGTCGAGGTAGTCCGCCAGCTCCAGGCGCAGGTTGCCGGCGTTCGAGGAATAGGAAATGCCAGTTTCGAAATCAACGATGCCTTCGCGGATGAGCTTATCGATTTCGCCGTCAAAATGCTGCATGTCTTCGGTCGAGCCGTCGCGCATGGCATCGAGCAGCGACTTGCCCTCGCACTCGCCTTTTTCGACGTATTCGCGCGTGCGCATGGTGGACTTCAGAATTTCCACGGCGGCGATGCGCCCTTTGCCGTCTTTTTTGGGAAGCAGCCGCTGCGAAATGATAAAGCGGAAGGCTTTCGAAAGCCGTGAACGGATGCCTTGCTGATCCGCCATCGGAAAAACTCCGACGATGCGCTCGACGGTCTTTGACGCGTCGATGGTATGCAGTGTGGACATGACCAGGTGGCCCGTCTCGGACGCTTCGAGCGCGATTTCAATCGTTTCACGATCGCGCATCTCGCCGACGAGAATCACTTTTGGCGCCTGGCGGAGTGCGGCGCGCAAGGCCAGGGCAAACGTGGGCGTATCGGAATGCAGTTCGCGCTGGTGAACGGTCGCCTTCTTGTGGCGGTGCAAAAACTCGATGGGGTCTTCGATGGTGAGAATGTGATAAGCCTTTTCCTCATTCATTTTGTCGAGGATGGCCGCGAGCGTCGAGGATTTGCCGGAACCCGTTGGGCCGGTGACCAGCACGACGCCATTGCGCAGTTCGACGATCTCCTTCAACACCGCGGGCAGATGAAGCTCATCGAATCCCGGTATCTTATCCGGAACAACGCGCATCACGATGGCGCAACTGCCGCGCTGTTTGAAAATATTCACGCGGAACCGCCCAACTCCAGTGATTCCGTAAGAGAGATCGGCGGAGCCTTCCTGCTCGAGCTTCTGGGCGGGCGTCTCGTTCTTGCCCATAATGTCTTTGGCGATTAGATCCGTGTCCTGAGAAGTCAAGCACTCTAGGCCTTTGTACTTCAGCGCGACCAACTGCCCGGAGACTTCCACTTGTGGCGCGCGGCCCGGGGAAAAAATCAAATCGCTGACATGCGGGCTGGACTTGAGCATGGCCGTGACAAGTTGAGCGGTATGAATGGTTCGTTGAGGGGCAGACGCCGCTGGAGCGGCAGTCTCTGCAGGCGTCGATTGCGGCGGAAGTGTTTGCGTTGTTGTGCCCATGGAGTGCGTACCATCCTCGCGAGGCCCTTGGAACCAAGAGCGGTGTACTGCCCAAAACGATTGTAGGAGAATTAAGTGTCTCTGAATCGTAATGCACCCGGCACGATTGCCTGTGGGCAACTGGCCGAAAGGACAGGTAGGCCGAAATGGCGATGGAACCGCTGGCGTGAGAACTAGGGAGGCCTCAAAAAATGGCGCCGGATTCCAAGCAATTTTTTGAGATTTTTACGACTAGGGTTTGGACGCTCCGTCGATAAAGTTGGCGATATTGGATTTCAACTTCGCCAAGTCTTCATCCCGTAAGTACATCATGTGGCCGGCGTCGTAATACTGCAGGTGGATATTTTTCTGCAGTTTTTCCGGCAGGCCCAGGTGTTCCATGGTGTATTCGGTGGCGAAAAACGGCGTGGCCAGGTCGTAGAGGCCATTCTCGACCTCGACTTGCAGGTGCGGATTCGTCAGCATCGCCTGGATCAAGTCGCCTTCCACGTTTGGCGAGCCGGGAAAGCCAAAGTTATCGCCGCCGCCGCGGTGCTTCCAGTCCCAGTTGTTTCCGGCTTCGTCGGAGCCGGTGTGGTAGACCTTGTCCTGGCCGAATTTCAATTCATCGCGAACGTAGTTGTTGAAGGCCGCGGTGAACGGCCCGGTGATGGAAGTGTCCTGGGGATCGTATTCGGCGTATTCGCCCAGCAAGTCATAGCTCCAGCCGGAAAAACGCGCATCCAGGCGGCCGGTCGTCAGCCCACGGGCGCGTTGGAGTTCTTTCATGAATTGCGGCAAGTTGACGCGCAGGTTGGCTTTGACCAGGTAGTCGTCACTCAAGCCGGTGTAGCGCGAAAGTTTTTTGGCCACAGTGGATTTCTCCGCTTCGCCCAGCTTCGAGCCTTTCATCAAAGCGCTTGCATATTCCGTTTGTGCGAAATTGCGCGTCTCGACCAGGAAGGCATTCAAATTGTCCGGGCGGTCTTTCAAAACTTTGTGATACCAGGCGGTGGCCGCGTAGCTGGGCAGATAAAAGATGTAAGGCATATCCTCGCCGGCGTTGAAGGAAATCGTTCCCAGGTCCAGTACCGAAGAGATCAGCACGATGCCGTTGAAGTACAGGCCGTCATGCGATTGCATGTAATTCGAAAGCGCGGCGGAGCGGAATGTTCCGTAACTCTCGCCGATCAGGAACTTGGGAGAATTCCAGCGGCTGTTGCGGCTGACGTAGGTGTTGATGAATTGCGCCAGTGATTTGACGTCCTGATCCACGCCCCAGAAATCCTTGTCTTGGGCTTTGCCAACGGCGTGGCTGAATCCTGTGCCAACCGGGTCGATGAAGACCAGATCCGTTTTGTCGAGCAGACAGTTTGCATTTTCCACTAGCTTGTACGGCGCCGGCGGTGTGGCCTCGGCGTTCACCGTGATGACGCGTCGCGGCGAGAAGGAGCCCATGTGCAGCCAGACGGAGGCTGAACCTGGGCCGCCGTTGTAGACGAAGGAGATCGGGCGCTGGCTCAGGTCTTTCGCGTCGCTGCGCGTGTACGCCGTGTAATAAATAAGTGCAGTCTGTTCGTCCTTTTCGTTCTTCAGCAAAATCGTAGCCGCAGTGGCTTTGTAGGGAATCGTTTGTCCACCGAGCTTGATGGTGTGATCGGTGACGGAGGATTCTTCCTTGGCGGGCGCGGGTGTTGCAGCCTCCGCCGGCTTGTCAGCGGTCTTGGCATCTTTATCTTGTGCATACGCTCTTGCGCTGATGAGCCCCATCAAAAATCCAATCGCTAGCAGCACACCCAAATTTTTCACACGCATCATCGATTTCTCCTCAAAGCAAAATCGTAGTTCACCATTGGCAAAGTTGAGATTCTACCTGTTTCGGTTGAGCCCAGGACTAATTTGTTCGACGCGCAAGGAGGAAAAACTCTTCGCTGGACGATGGGAAGTTTATGGAAAGTTCGGCACAGTCATCGACAATCCAATCTGCGCCCGCTTCCTGGAGCTCCTCGTCTATGGCCGTGGTGCGCAGAGCGACCACGCGTGCACCTGCCGCCTTGCCCGCCCGAACGCCGGAGGGCGAGTCCTCTATGACGACGCATTCCACAGGCGGAACCCCCAGGATTCTCGCCCCCATCAAGTAAGGATCAGGACTCGGCTTGCCGCGCTGAACGTCGCGCGCGGTCACAAGATTTGCCGGAACCGGGAGTCCGGCGGCGCGCAAGCGGACTTCGGCAAGCGCGCGCGTCGCGGACGTCACGATGGCGTATTTGTTTGACGGAATCGCGCGCAGAAGTTCCGCGGCTCCCGGCAAAGCCGCTATGCCTTCGACATCTTCGATCTCCAAGCGCTCGACTTCGCGGTCTTCAGCTTCATGGTCGCTTCCTGGAAGGAGTTCACGAATTGTGCTGATGCTTGGCCGTCCATGCGCGATCTTCACCACCGTATCGGCGTCAAGGCCATGCTTCTGCGCCCAAACGGACCACACGCGCGCCACCGCCGCCGTCGAATCCACCAAAACTCCATCCATATCGAAGAGTACGCCGCGGCAGCGCAGGGAAGTCATGATTCATGATAGGCAGAATGAGGCCAATTGCGAAACGCTCGAGGGTAGAGCAGTTGACTTAGTGCGCTGGCGTGGCCGAACATGAATTTGTGAAGATGGCGAGTATCAGTAAGGCAAAGTCTCAATTCACGAAGCTGCTTCACCGCGTGGCCGCTGGCGAGGAAATTACCATCACGAACCGCGGTCTTGCTGTCGCCCGGCTGATTCCTGTTGAGACGCCCGGACCAGTGCGAAAACTCGGGCTGTATGGCGGTATGTTTAAGGTTCCAGGTAACTTCGATGCCCCGTTGCCGAACGAGATTCTGGATTTGTTCGAGGGCCGGAAACCCAAGAAAAGCAAGAAGTGACGAAGAATTTGGCGGACTCTCACCCACCCGTTCGCAGACTTTGACCCAACTTGCCTTGGGTGCTGAGTTTCAACCGATTTCTGCTGCGATTCGCCCGCCGCGCAGAAGTCGCCAGACCATGCGAATGGCCAAAGTATTGGCAACTAGCAGGACTATGGCGACGACATCCAGCGCGATTTTCAGCCAAATGTGCTTACTAAGCACTTGTTCTATCTCTTGGTTTATATTGGGATGCGTTATGGCTGTTGAATCGTGCGACTCGGGCAGAATGCGAGCTATTTGATTGTCGAGCGTCCGCTGCCAGTCCACTGGCAGAAAAACTGTGCAGAGGTAAACCTCTATTAGCACCAGGGGAATTAACAACAGCATGAGGAGAATTCTCTTCATCACTCGAGGTTGAGCTTGCTACCACGATTATAGGATCACGATGCGCATAGGGTGAGAGTGCTGGGTAGAACAGAGTTGGGGTGGGAGACGGGGCTTGAACCCGCGACATTCGGTGCCACAGACCGACGCTCTACCAGCTGAGCTACTCCCACCACCCAAGTTGAGTTTACCATGCCCCGGCGGTGCGACGGAAGGCGGGGACTTCTCGGCGCTGCACGCCGTCCCAGGGGGCTCTTCGATCCTCCGTTCCCTTTACAATCCGATGCAAATACTGGTATGTTATTATTTGTGTACGTCCCACATCTGGTATAGAGTGCGGGCCCCGGACACGCACTGTCGAGCTGTTCTGCACGGCTCGAAGAGCACCAAACACGTGAAACGTGCCCTCATTACCGGCATCACCGGCCAAGACGGTTCGTACTTGGCCGAGCTGTTGCTTTCGAAAGGGTACGAGGTCCACGGAATCATCCGGCGCGCCAGCACGTTCAACACTTCGCGCATCGACCACATCTACCAGGATCCCAATCAGGCCGGGACGAGGCTCTTCCTCCATCACGGTGACCTCTCCAGTACGGAATGGATCCTCAATTTGATTTACAGTCTCGCGCCGGACGAGCTTTACCATCTGGCGGCGCAGAGCCACGTGAAGGTCAGCTTTGACATTCCCGAGTACACGGGCGACGTAACTGGCCTCGGCACCATGCGGCTGCTCGAAGCCATTCGCCGCAGCGGCGCGAAGACTCGCTTCTACCAGGCGTCGAGTTCGGAAATGTTCGGTTCCACGCGGCCGCCGCAGAGCGAGACGACGGTTTTTCAGCCGCGCAGCCCGTATGCCGCGGCAAAGCTCTACGGCTACTGGATGACGCGGACTTATCGTGAGGGCTATCATCTCTACGCCGCCAATGGAATTCTCTTCAATCACGAAAGTCCGCGGCGCGGTGAAACTTTCGTGACCCGCAAGGTTACTCGCGGTGTCGCCGCGATTCTTGCCGGCAAGCAAGATACGCTCTATCTCGGCAATCTGGACGCGCGGCGCGACTGGGGCTATGCGCCCGAATACGTGGAAGCCATGTGGCAGATCCTGCAGCCGGATGCCGCCGATGATTACGTGATTGGCACAGGCGAAACGCATTCCGTTCGCGAATTTGTTGAAGCGTCGTTTGCCTATGCGGGCTTGGACTGGCAAAAACACGTCAAGACGTCCGAAAAGTATTTGCGGCCGCTAGAAGTGGATGTGCTCATCGCGGATGCCAGCAAGGCGCGCGCAAGGCTGGGCTGGCAATCGAAGATCGGATTCCGCGACCTGGTGGCCATCATGGTCGATGCAGATGTCGAAGCGGCCGGTCTCAAGCCGCGCGGCGATGGCAAAGCGATCCTGGAACAGAAAATCGGCCACTGGAACCGCTGGCAGAATTCCGTGACGCGCATGGTGCAGGCCGTCAGCGGGCAAGCTTCACAGTAATATAAGGATGGAAATGAGCTTTTGGGATAACCGGCGTGTAGTTGTGAGCGGAGGCAGCGGTTTCCTCGGATCGTTTGTAGTGGAAAAGCTGCGCGCGGCCGGCTGCCGGGAAATCACCGTTCCGCGCAGCAGCGAGTACGACCTGCGCGAAAAGTCGGAAGCGTTGCGGCTTTACAAGGATGCGCGCCCGGACGTTTTCATTCATCTGGCGGCAGTGGTTGGTGGGATTGGCGCAAACCGCACGAATCCCGGGCGCTTTTTCTACGACAATGCCGCGATGGGGCTGAACGCCATCGAGGCGGCCCGTATCGCAGGAATCGAGAAGTTCGTATGCGTTGGGACTATCTGTTCGTACCCCAAGTTCACGCCCGTGCCCTTTCGCGAAGAGAATTTCTGGGACGGCTACCCGGAAGAAACCAACGCACCGTACGGCCTCGCGAAGAAAATGCTTCTCGTGCAGCTGCAGGCGTACCGCCAGCAGTACGGCATGAACGGCATTTACCTCACGCCCGTGAATCTTTATGGCCCGCGCGATAATTTTGACCTGGAGTCTTCGCACGTGATCCCCGCGCTGATTCGCAAATGCTGGGAAGCGAAGCATGCACGCGCCGCGGAAGTCTTGGCCTGGGGAACGGGGACGGTCACGCGCGAGTTTCTCTACGTCGAGGATGCCGCCGAAGCCATCGTTCTGGCTGCGGAGAAATATGCAAAGCCCGACCTAGTGAATCTCGGTTCAGGCGAAGAGATCAGCGTTCGCGACCTGTTCGAGCAGATCGGCTCCCTGGTTGGCTACGAAGGGAAGCCTCGTTGGGATGCCACGAAGCCCGACGGCCAGCCGCGCCGCTGCCTGGATACTTCGCGCGCGCTTGCGGAATTCGGCTGGAAGGCTAGAACCTCCCTGCGCGACGGAATACGCGAGACCATTCGCTGGTTCGAAAGCAACGCCAAACTTGCGATGCGCGCGTAGAGATTCCTTCCAACCTATCGCACTCCCGCCCGTTGCAAGCTGGAAACCTTCACTAGAGCGCGTGTCTCGACGCTCTTCCCGTCTTGCTAGACTATTTCTCTAGGAACTGCGTCCCCGCGCATGAGCCCCCATCAAACGGACCGGCACCATTTCGATCGACAGATCGTCTATGCGCGCCCCGTTTTCATTTTGCTTTCGCTCCTGGCGATGTTGGAGCAACCGCCTTTGCGCGAAGTGCACCGCGCCTCTTCCTTCCTCATCGCGTATCTGATCGTCGCCGTGCTCGTTACACAAATCGAGCGCCTCTTACGCAAGCGCGACTGGCACTTGCCGCTAGCCTGCGACATCCTCGCCCTCGGCTACCTCATGTACATCAGCCCTTCGACGGTTCCCGTTTGGTTTCCGTACATGTTTATTTGTTACGCGGGAGGCATCCGCTGGGGTTCTTCACTCACTTTGCCTCTCGCCGGCGCACTCTCTCTCGTTCTGGTGCTCCGCACCACCGTCAAAGGCGAATTCCATTGGATGGGGGTACTGTCTTCCCTCGGCTTACTGATCGGAACCTTCGCTGGCGGCGCAGGTCTGGCTTTCCTGGGCGATCTCAACCGCCGTTTCGCTGCACAAATTGAATTCTTTTCTCGCATCAACTCCACGATGCAAGTGGATCAGGGCCTCGCGGAGTCCCTTCGCCTTTTTCTCGAAGAGCTGGCCATCAGCTTCAACGCCGAGGAAGCCCTGTTGCTTTACCGCGACACCGATCTCGAGCGCATCTTCCTCTGGCGCCTCAAATCCGGCGAGAGCGAGCGAATCGTCCCGGAAAGCATGCCCCTCTCTCGCACCGACGGCTTCCTGCTCGACGACCTCGACGCCACCATCTGCTGGAACTCGCTCGTGGGCCCGGGATCAGGCTTCGGCTGGGACCGCCGCGATGGCCGCCCCATCAAGACCCTGCCACGTCTCCCAGGCCCGGCTCAGCAGGAGTTTCAAGTTCGCTCCCTGATGACCGTCTCCTTTGAGCAGGGCGGACAAGCCACCGGCCGTCTCTTCCTCCTCAACGGCCGCAAGCCCTTCCAAAGAGAGGACTTGGCCTGGCTGGAGCGGATCGCCCAACATATCAGCCCAACTCTCGAGAACATCTTTCTTTTGAGGCACTTACGCGCCCGCGCCATCGAAGCGGAGCGCAGCCGCATCGCCCGCGACCTCCATGACGGCATTCTCCAGACCCTCCTCAGTATCGAAATCCAGCTCGACGTCCTCCGCCGCCGCGTCCCCACCACCCCGGACCAGGCCGTCGCCGGGCTCACCACCCTCCAGCAGACTGTCAAAAACGAAGGCGCCGAGCTTCGCCAGATCGTCACCGACCTCCGCCCCCTGCGCGTCCAAAGCGCCGATTTAGTCGATTTAATGCGCGGTTTTGCCGAACGCTATCGCAACGAATCCACCATTGCCCTCGATTTATTGATCGATTCAGCCCAACTGCGCGCTCCCGACCGCGTCTGCCGCGAGATTTTCCAGATTTACCGTGAAGCACTCAACAACATAAAAAAGCATGCCAAGGCTTCCCATGTCGTGGTAAAACTGTCGCAGGACGATAGCCGCCTAGTACTCGTAGTAGACGATAACGGTGAGGGTTTCAGCTTTGCCGGGAAGTTTACTGCCGATGAGCTGGATCGGCTGCGGTTGGGTCCCATTTCCATCAAGGAGCGTTCACGCACCGTGGGCGGGGTTCTGACAGTCGAGTCGAACCCGGGCCATGGAGCGCGTCTGACGATCGAAGTTCCACTCGGGTAACGGGTTTCAGGGTTTGTACTTACAAACCCTGACATAAATATGGCTAAGACAGCTAAACAGCAGATACGGGTACTACTAGCCGACGACCACGCAATCTTTCGCGATGGCCTTCGCAAGCTCCTCGATTCCGACGAGGACATCACCATCGTTGGCGAAGCGCAAAACGGCGCCGAGTGCATCAAAATGCTCGCCAAGCTCAAGCCCGATATTCTTCTGCTCGATTTGCGCATGCCGGACAAAGACGGCCTCGCCGTCCTCGAGGAAGTCAATTTCGATACGCTGCCCACGCGCGTCGTTGTTCTCACCGCCGCCGAAGACGATCGCGATGTTGTTCGCGCGATGCGCCTCGGCGCCCGCGGCGTGGTGCTGAAGCAATCCGCCACCGATTTGCTGGTGAAAAGTATTCATCGCGTGCACGCCGGCGAAATCTGGCTCGATAACCGTATGACCGCAGAAGTGATGAAAGCGTTTTCGAAGTCCGCCGAATCCGGCCCGCGCCGCGAAAAACCTCTGCTCAGCGACCGCGAAAAGGAAATCGTCCAGCTCGTGGCCCAGGGCTTCCGCAACAAGGAAATCGGCGAAAAACTTTTTATCTCCGAGCAAACCGTCAAGAATCATCTCCACAACATCTTCGATAAACTCGGAGTCTCCGACCGCCTCGAATTGGCGCTCTATGCCATCCACCACCGCTTGATTGATCAGTCTTAGTTTCTTGCGCAGCCATAGAACGGATTACTTCTTCGTTTTCTTCTTTTCGTTCTTGTTGTTCTTGCAGAGCGTTTCCAGCAGGTACTTGACGGAGGCGCATTCCTGAATCACGGCCTCTAGCTTGGGGATCGTGGCGTTCAATTCATTTTCTTCCACAACTCCGTCCGCCAGCGTGTTGGCAATACTCTCCAGCGCCGAGCCCACATCCTTCATGAGATTGGAAATAATGCGGAACTCTTTTTCGGAGGTCTGCAGCGGATCGGGGATCTTGAACGCCACTCTTCCTGCCTGCGATTCGAGCATATCCAGAGGCTCAAAATTCCTTAGAAGGACGCAGAGTTTCGGCAACAGTTCCGCGGGAATGGGCCGGTCACCGCGGATCCAGTACATCAACGAACGGTAATTTGTGCCCAGTTGCTGCGCCAGCAATCGCGTGTCGTACTCGGCCTTTGCTTCGATAACCTGGCTCAGTACCGTGGGTAGCGTCTTTCCAGCCACAAGCTATTCCTTCAATGCGGATTTGTCAGTTCAAAACGAGCTTCAATTTGAACCGTGAGAGTGTGCATTGTATCTGAATTGCATGCCCGGCCCATAGGCGCTTTAATGGCGACAAGGAAAAGGAAGCAAATCAGCAGACCGCAAGAGGCTGAGGGGTTGATGGAATGAGTTCCGAGCTCAAATAACCGATTGAAAAGACTGGAGTGCGCGGTTTACGATGGCCGCACAACCCGAATCAAATACAAGCGGTCTAGTATCTATAGGATACAATGCTGGCGAGCCAGGTCCCGATATGGGGCTGGTGAAGTGAAGTAAGGATGTGAGCCCATGCCCTTCATGGATCTGATCAAGAAAGCGATTTTCGAGGAAGAACCACAGGCGACGCAGCAACCGGCCAAGCCTGTTGCGGGACGACCCGTACCAACGCCCGCTCCGGACGCTGCCACTTCCTACGTTCCGATGGGGACGCGCGACAATCAGTTCTATACCAGGCTGGCCAAGCAGACGGATCTCTCGGCCATTCCTGAACTGGCGAAAATCGAAGCGTTTGCCGCTCCGCTCGTCTCCGTCATCCCGGACAAGTCCATGCGTTACAAGGCGGCGCTCGCTACTGCGCAAGCGCAAGGTGGTCTGACAAAGGATGCCATCCTGAAGGGCTTCGACAGTTTGCTGAATGTCTTGAATTCTTCGGCGAGCTCATTCACCAAACAATCCGATGAAGTGGCCAAGTCGGAAGTCGACGGGCGCATGGGCCAGATCAGCGACATCAATTCCACGATTCAGCAGAAGCAGAAAGAGATTGCCGACCTACAGCAGCAGGCCAAGTCCATGCAATCTCAGGCGGAACTTTCACGTTCCAAGCTGCAGGACGCTAAGGCCAATTTCGCGGCCGCGTTGGATCGCCGCAGGGCTGAAATCCAGCAGCAGCGCAAAGAGTTTGAAAACATTTTGGGATAGGGAGACGCCATGGCTACCAATCCAAGTTCCCCTGTAATGCAGGGATTGAAGAACTTCTGGCAGCGGCCGGAAGGAACGGTCGGCAAAGTGGTGCTGGTGATCGCTGCCATTGCCGCGGCGTATGGGTTTGTGCAGGTTCTCCCATTCCTGATTGCCGCGGCCACGGACACACTGCACCTCGCGCTTCTGATCGGTGGGATTCTCGTGTTCCTGTTTGTCGTCACCGACAAGCGCGTGCGCACCCTGGCAAAGCTCATGTTCCAGAGCGTCATGCGGTTCCTCACCGGTTTGTTTATCGAGCTGGATCCTATCGGCATTCTGAAGAATTACATCGCGGAGATGAAAAAGAATCTCGCGATCATGGATGAGCAGCTCGGCAACCTGAACGGCTCGATTCGCACGCTTCAAAACCAGATCGATACGAACCAGAAAGAAGCCGAGCACAGCATGTCCCTGGCAAACCAGGCCGACAAAAAGATGTCCGCCGGGGGATTGTCCTCGATCGACCAGCAGCAATATATGTCCGCGAAAGTCACCAACCAGCGGCACGCCGCCAGCCTCATTAATATCAATAAGTCGCTCACCGATTTGCGCGACAAGCTCAAGATTCTTTATGAGCAGCTGATTCGCTGGCGCGCCACCGCGGAATTCCAGGTCACCGACAAGGAAAACCGCGTGAGCGAAGAAGAGATGCGGCGCAAGGCCTTGAAAAAGGCCTACTCCGTGTTCCAGGCGGCCAAGAAAATTTTCCGCGGCGATCCCGTGGCCAACCAGATTTACGACCAGACGCTGGAATATCTTGCCGATGATGCCGGACAGATGCTCGGCGAAATGGAAGACTTCAATCGTCTCGCGAACAAACTGATGACCAACATGGATTTGGAAACCGGGGCCATCAATGACGAGGCCATCAAGCAGCTCAGTGAATTTCAACAAAAGCTTCTGCCGGCCTCTGTTTCGCCGGCGCCAGGCGGTATTGCCGACCAGGCGTCCGCGATACCTGCCAGGAAAGATGATTACAGCGATTTGATCAAGTAACAGAGATTGCGGAGGGAAAGACAAAATGTTTGACGAAAAGATTTCGACACCACCAACGGGGCATCGGCTCAAGCCGGGCGCAAAGATCATTCTGCTCCTGGTGATCGGAGCAGCTTTGTTCTTTGGCTTCCGCACCGCGGTGAGCAAGGGCTGGATTCCCGCGCCGGGCATTGCCAAGGCGCTGATCCCAGCGAAGGCCGCTCTGCCGGACCTGAAGGAAGCGGTCGTCGCCAACGTCGAACCTGCGCCCTTCCCGGACGCATCGACGGCATCGGTGAAAGCGCCGCTGATTCGCACTGAAATCTGGGCCTGGAACGCGCAGATGAACTACATCTACGCGAATGGCGGCCCTGAAACCACGCGCAACAGCCTGATGGAAAAGCACGGCGCAAACGTGAAGTTGATCCGCCAGGACGACACCAGCCAGATGCAGAACGATTTAATTGCCTGCGCCAAAGAGCTTCACGACGGCTCCAGCCAGTGTTCCTCCGGCGCGAACTACGTTTTGATCATGGGCGATGGCTCCGGCCAGTTTTTTGCCGCCGTCAATCCGCAACTCAAAAAGCTGGACAACGGTGCCGGCGAATACATCGCGCAAGTCATCGGCTCGACTGGATATTCCCGCGGAGAAGACAAGCTGATGGGTCCGCCGGAATGGAAATCGGACGCGCAGGCCGCCAAGGGTGGCCTGGTCGCGGGAGTCCTTCGCGACGGCGATTGGAATATCGCCATGAAGTGGGCCGCCGACAACCAGATCAAGAATAATCCCGACGAAAAAACCTACGACCCCGACGCAATGAATTGGGTCAATGCGCCGGACTACATCAAGGCCGCGGAAATCTATAACGCGAATACCTGCGAAGACCGCAGAGTGGTGCACGATGGGCGACTCACCGGAGAAACAAAAAATATTTGCGTGAACGGCGTGGTCACCTGGACGCCGGGTGACGTCAACGTGGCCCACGGCCGCGGTGGACTCGTCTCCATCGTTTCTTCGAAGCAGTACCGCTCGCAAATGCCCGACGTCATTATCGGCATCAAGAAGTTCAATCAAGACCATCGCAACGAAGTGCAAGGAATGCTGGCGGCCAGTTTCGAAGCTGCCGACCAACTAAAAGCCTATCCAGAAGCGCTGAAGCGCGCCGCAGCCATCAGCGCGAAGGTCTACAACGAGCAGAACGGCGACTATTGGCTGAAGTACTACCAGGGCACGCGCGAAAAGGACAAAGCCGGAAACATGGTCGACCTCGGCGGCTCCGCCGTCAACAATCTCAACGACAATCTGCTGCTCTTCGGATTGCAGCCCGGCGCCAATAATAACTTCCGCTCCACCTACACCGTCTTTGGGAATATTGCCACGCAGCAATATCCCGATCTCTTCAAGGACGCCAACAAGATTCCCGACGTGAAGGAAATCCTCGATACTTCCTACGTCCTCGGCGCCTCTTCGATGCTCTCGCAGACCGGCGCGGAAGCCGACGTCGCCAGCTTCAGTTCCAGCGGCGACACCGGCAACGTCGTTTCGAAGCGCGACTGGAGCATCGAGTTCGCTACGGGGCAAGCTTCGTTCACTCCCGAAGGCGAACGCAAAATGTATGAGATCAAAGATGACCTGGCCATCGCCGGTGCTTTGTTCGTCACCTTGAACGGCCACACCGACAATACCGGCACTCGTGAAGGCAACATGGACTTGGCCGAACGCCGCGCCCAGGCCGTACGCGACTGGCTGCAGCGCAAGGCCCCTTCGAATTTTCCCGATAGCCGCTTCCGCATTCATGCGTACGGTGACTCCAAGCCACTCGCATCGAACGCCACCGCCGAAGGCCGCGCGAAAAACCGTCGCGTGGAAATCATTCTCTCGGGCAAGGAATAGGAAACTCTAGGTGACCACCATGAAGCCGGCTGCCGGAAGTATCGCTGCTGGTGCGCCCGCCGCTGGCGGACGACCCGGCTTCATGCACGACGTGCTCGGCGCGTTTTCTCCCAACCGCATCATTTCCAAAGGCGCGCTCCGCTTCATCATCGGTTTTCAGGTTGCGGTGTTGCTCTTGGTGTGGGCCACTTCCAGCTACGTCTTCCTCCCCAAGCCCATGGACGTGTGGCGTGCGTTCGTCGATCTTTGGAATCACGAAGGCCTGGGCCAGGAACTGATCGTCAGCTTCCTCCTGAACGTGCAAGCCATGGCCTGGGCCACCGTAATTTCCCTCGGCCTCGCTTATCTCACCGTCGTTCCCGTCTTCCAGCCGATCGCCCATGCCGTCTCCAAAGGCCGCTTTCTCGGCATGGTCGGCCTCACTTTTTTCTTCACCATCATTTTTGCCAGCGGCCATCGCCTGAAAGTCAGCCTCCTCGTTTTCGGCGTCGCCGTATTTTTTGTCACCAGCATGATCGACGTGGTCGCCCAAGTCCCGAAGGAAAAGTTTGACCTCGCCCGCACCCTCCGCATGGGTGAGTGGCGCGTCGTCTGGGAAGTCATCGTGCTCGGTCGCGCCGACGCTGCTTTCGACGCCATGCGCCAAAACGCTGCCATGGGCTGGATGATGCTCACTATGGTGGAGGGCATCTCGCGCTCCGAAGGGGGCATCGGCGCGCTGCTGCTCAATCAAAACAAACATTTTCGGCTCGAAGCCGTCTTCGCCATTCAAATCGCCATCCTGATCATCGGCTTGTTTCAGGACTACGCCCTGGGCTTGGCCAAAAAATTTCTTTTCCCTTACGCGGATTTGCAATTGGAGAAAAGGTAGCGGATACAGTTGTCACGAGGATAGCGCTTGTCCGATCGATGCACGTACACCGAGACGCTTCTCAAGATTGACCACGTCAACCTCTCCTACGGCGACAAGGTCATTCTTCGCGACGTCAACGCGGAAATTCGCGACATCGTGCGCCCAGGTCGCACGCAAGGCCAGGTTGTCGGCTTTCTCGGCCCCTCGGGCATCGGCAAAACGCAGCTCTTTCGAATCATCGCCGGACTGAATCATCCCACCTCTGGGCAAGTCCTCGTCAATTCCACTCTCACTCCCGTCAAAGCCGGCATGGTTGGCGTCGTCGCGCAAAATTATCCGCTCTTCGAAAATCGCACCATCTTCAGCAATTTGATCCTTGCCGCCAAGCAAATCGAAAAAAGTAGCGACGCCGCCCACGAAAAAGTCTTGAAATACTTAAAGCGCCTGGACATGGTGGAATGCTCGCAGCTCTACCCCGCGCAGATTTCCGGCGGCCAGCGCCAGCGCATCGCCATTGCCCAGCAGCTTCTTTGCAGCGAACATTTCCTGTTGATGGACGAGCCCTTCTCCGGCCTCGACCTGGTCATGGAGGCCAAAGTCTGCGAATTAATCAACGAGATTGCTTGCCTCGACGAGCTGAATACGATCATCGTCGTGACTCACGACGTCACGGCGGCGGCGACCGTGGCCGACCACCTGTGGCTTATGGGCCGCGACCGCGATGCCGTCGGCAATATCATTCCGGGCGCGCGCATCCAGGAAACCTACGACCTCATCGAGCGCGACCTCTGCTGGCAGCCGGCCATCACCAATTCCACCAAGTTTTTGGAGTTTGTCCGCGAAGTAAAAGAAAGATTCCAGACCCTTTAACACGCGCCGCTCCACAGCGTGTCGCGTTTTTCAAGTCCGCAGTAGAAATTCGCACAAGGAACAGCAGAAGGGAATCACTCACTCGCTTTTGGCCGCAGGGTGCGAACGCAGCGCTCGTGCAATCAGCCCGAGCCCTCCAACCAGCAGTACCAGCATCACCAAAGTATTGAACAGGCTCGTCGGCCGAAAATAAATGCTCATGTTGGCGATCACGCCTCCCAAAATGAAGAGCGCCCCCGCCGCCGTAACAATCCAGCCCACCAGGCTTCGCCCGTTCCAAAACAAAATCCCCACGCCCAGCAGCATCGGCACCAGCGTAATCCCAAACGTGTTCGCCCCGTAAAAACTCCAGTACGATCCCACCACGCTCACCTGATTCGCCAGAAAATATCCCCCCAGGCAAGCCATGATGCACCCAATCAAAAAATGCCCCAGCCCGCCCGGCGTCCCGCCCACATCGCCCAAAGATCGGTTTTCCATGGCTGGAGCATACCAAACCTTGCGCCTCGCAATCTGGAAAAACATCTGCGGCTGGCACGGACCAAGAGCGGTACAGCGATTCGAGCCGGCCACGCTACCCGGTTCCCGCGCAGGATGCGCTCTTCTTCTTTACCCTTCCAGCTGTTAGCTCCGCTTCTTTTCCCGCGCCCTGCAAGTATCTAGTGAGTTACCGTGGACCGTGCTATGCTACGCCCGCTCGGAGAAAGGGTACGTCTCGACCGGGTCCCCTGTATCCGAAAGTTGGCCGGAATCTGCTGCGTGGGCGGATTATGCAATCACAAAAACTAAGTTTGTCTCTTCGTGTCTTTCTTCTTGGCTCCGTTTTGATCCTCTGCACATGCGCGGCCTTTGCTCAGGACAAATCGAGAGCCCCTGATGGTTCCCCCGCTTCCCCGAAACAAAATTCCTCCAACGCAAAAAAGCAGCTGCCTCCCAGCGACTCCGCGGATGCTGAAGAGTCGGGCTCTGGTGAAAAAAAGTTGGATGACGGCGATTCTCCTGACCAGATACGCAAACGTGATGAATGGTTTTACAAACAACGCAGTTCCGTGAACGGCCACATCCCGGCCGGTGCTCACTTCAAGGCCTTTCAACACATGCAGCGCATGATGGAAGCGGAAGGGAAGCTGGTGCGCCACCCTGACGGTTCCTATTCCGCCGTGCTTCCCGAAGCCAGCGTCACTCCCCAGGCAGTTGTCACTTCCTCCTGGGCTTCCATTGGACCGACTCCAACCACCGGCGGATTCTTCTCGCCTGTGACCGGCCGGGTCACCACCATTGCCGTTGATCCGAGCGACTCCACGGGGAATACTGTGCTCATCGGTGCGGCAGATGGCGGCATCTGGCGAACCACCGATGCCGGCCTCACTTGGACGGCTGTCGGCGACCAGAACGCTTCTTTGGCCATGGGTTCGATTGCGTTTGCCCCCTCAAATCCGGCCATCGTCTATGCGGGAACGGGAGAACAGGCCTCCATCGGTTTCGACATTTATTATGGTGCGGGCGTTTTGAAATCGGCCGATCACGGACAAACCTGGACCGAGACCTGCTCGGTCGCAGGCCCAACCTGTCCATTCATCGGCCCATACCTGGACAGTCTGTTTCCTGGCTTCGGCTTCTTTAATTTCGGCGGGGCGCACATCAGCTACGTGGCCGTAAATCCCTCAAATCCCAACATGGTCTTGGTCGGGGCGCAATTCATCGTCGAGGGCCCGAAGGAGGGCGTCTACTGCTCCGACAGTGGAGGAACTACCTGGACCAACATTTTGCCGGACGAAATGTCTACTTTCGTGGGCTTCGCCTCATCCACCGTGGCCTACGCTGCGCTTGGCAATCCCTTCGGCAGCTCACCCGGAGCACCGAATGGAAATGGAATTTACAAGGCGACAGGTATCGGCGCAGCTTGTTCCACGATTCACTTCGCGCGTTTGACCACTGCCACTCTGCCGTCGCAATCCGCCATGGGCCGCATCGATCTTGGCATCGCGCCGAACGACACTACAGGTAATACTGTCTACGCTTCCATCGCCAATGGAAGCAATGCCTCGGAGACAAACCTCGGCGTCTTTGTCACCACCAACGGCGGCACCTCCTGGGGGCAGACCTCTGCTCCGGATATTTGTCAGCACCAATGCTGGTACGACAACGTCGTAAAGGTGGACCCCAACAACAAGAACATCGTTTATCTCGGTGGCAGTTCGGTATCCAGCTCCAACGCGTTCGGTTGGGTCATGCGCTCCACTGGCGGTACCACCGGCGGTGCGTTTTCCTCAGTGCTTCCGGCTGCCCAAGGGCCCGGCTTGCCCCATGTCGACGTCCATGCCATCACTCTTTTCAAGGCCACCAGCGGAGCTTTTTCCGGCAAGGTCCGAGCCTACCTCGGCAACGATGGCGGCATGTGGCGCAGCGATGACGCAGAAGCCTCCACCGTCACCTGGACCAACATCAACAACGCTTCTCTTACCCTCACTCAGTTCTATCCTTCCATTTCCATGAATTCTTCGAGTCCCTCGATTGCTTTTGGCGGGACGCAGGACAATGCCAGCCAGAACTATCAGGGTGGCACTTCCTGGGTGGATAACAGCCTCTGCGGGGATGGTGCTTCTACTGCCGTGGATGCCGTCATTCCCAGCACCGTGTACATCGGCTGCGCGACCGGCGCCCTGATCAACGCATCCTTTCAGAATGGCGCGCCTGGGTCTTTCTTTCCTGCAGCCGACGGGATCAATCCTTCCGATTTTCTCAGTTTTATCCCGCCAATTACGGCGGACCCCAATAACGCCAATGTCCTTTATTTCGGAACCACGAAGGTCTATCAGTCCGTGGACGCTGCGAACAACTGGGCCCCTATTTCGAACGACCTCGTTAGTACTGATGGAAGTACCTGGCTCACGGCCATCGCCGTCGAGCCTGGCAATTCCAGCGTCGTCTATGCTGGCAGCAATAGCGGCAACGTAGCTCTCGCTACCAACGTTACCGGAGGCGGCACAGGTCTCGCCGGATTTACTGGCCTGAATCAAGCAGGGCTTCCGCCACGCGCCGTTACTGCCATCGCTATCGATCCATCGGATCCCTCAGGTAAGACTGCCTATGTTGCGTTTTCCGGTTTTTCTTTTGTTGGGACAGATCCTTTCGGTGCTTCCGAGAACGATCCCCTCGGCCACATCTTCAAGACGTCCGATGGGGGGAATTCTTGGACGGACGTAAGCTGTTCCACAACCAACTGCTCCGCGCCTGCTGCCAGTGACCTCCCCGACATTCCCGTCAACGATGTTGTTCTTGATCCCGACCTGCCTGGCACGCTCTATGCGGCTACTGACCTCGGCGTCTACGTTGGCAACTGCTCCACGACGCCCTGCGCTTGGAGCACGCTCGGCACGGGTTTGCCGCGCGCCGCCGTGCTCTCCCTGCGGCTTCATGGCCCTTCTCGAACCCTTCGTGCTGCCACTCATGGCCGCGGCGCCTGGGACATCAACCTGAATAACTTTTCCTTTAGCGGCCCGCACATCGCTTCCATCACACCTACTTCCGCAAACGCTAACGGCAATCAGCTTACTCTGACTGTAAATGGCACGGGTCTTACCGGTGGCACCATTCAGTTTGGCGGGACACCTCTTACCACAACGGCTGTTCAGGCTGACACACAGCTGACCGCTCCAGTGGCCACGTCACTCTTGGTCGGCGGGACGATTCCAGTCACCGTGAAAATCTCTCCTACCTCTGTGAGCAATTCGCTCGTTTTTACTGTGCTCGCTCTAACTCCCACCCTCACCAGCATTATCCCGCCGAGCACGCCGGTACAGCCAAATCCAGTAAACAATGTTCAGATCACCTTGACCGGCACCAATTTTTCAAGCAACGCTAAGGTTTTTTTCAATGGTCTGCAGAGCGGCATCACCACCACTTTCAATAGCAGCACCAGCCTCACGGCTACGCTTCCCTCTGCTCTGCTCGGCCCTTTCGGCAGCACCAACGACATCACCGTTCTGAACACCCCTCCCGGAGGTGGAAAGTCCCTGCCGGTCTCCTTTAAAGTCGCTGCTCCACCTCCACCAAACGACAATTTCGCAAATGCCACCAACATCACAACGTTTAACTTTTCTGACCTCCAAGACTCGTCGGGCGCTACCACCGAGAGTAGTACCGATCCCATTCCCCCACCAGCTTGCGTAACTCAGTTCAGCTCAAGTCAGGGGAACACCGGCGGCCATCCAAATGGCGTCTACAACACGATCTGGTACAAATACACTCCAGTTTTCTCTGCGAATCTTAGTTTGGACACCACCGGCAGCAGCTACGACACGGTGCTTTCCATCTGGACTGGTTCCTCTGGCAGCCTTACTTCGGTCGCCTGTAATGATGACATTCAGTCAGGTGTCGTCATTCAATCTCAGCTTACAAACGTTCCTCTCAGTGCAGGCACAACCTACTACATCATGGTCAGCTCTTTCGGTCCTCCTGATACAAATCCCATCGCAGTCGGCGGCCGCACTCGGTTCAATTTTTCATACAACAATGGCAACTACCCATCGCCGGTTCTCACTTCGATTTCTCCGACCAGCGCCAAGTCTGGTGACGCTGCATTTACACTTACTATAAACGGCTCGAACTTTTTCAACGGTTCGATTCTTAATTTTGACAATACCGTGACCTCATTTGGATCTGGCATCGCCACTACTTACGTCAGTCCAACTCAACTCACCGCCATAATTCCCGCTTCCGCGATCGCGTTGCCCGGACCTTTTGCGGTCGTCGTGTTGAGTCCACCACCAAACTTTGCTCCTTCAAACAGTCTGCCCTTTACGGTCAGTCTTGGCGTCTATCCAGTTCCCAACCTCGTTTCCATCTACCCCACAACCATCATTGCCGGTTCTTTGCCTTTCACGATCAATGCGTCCGGCACGAACTTCGCGCCTGGCGCCGTCCTCAACTTCAACGGTGTCGCTAAATCCACTACAGTTAACAGCTCTCAAAACCTCTATGCCACTATCTCGACCGCCGACATCAGCACATCAAGCACCGTTCAAGTCACCGTGAGTAATCCCACGCCCGGCGGCGGCCCGTCCGCGCCTCAGTCGTTTGTCATCACCCAGCCCACGGTTGTTCCCACTATAGCTTCAGTGAGTCCAGCCTCCATCCCCGCGGGTATTCCGACCACGTTCACGATCAACGGGACCGGCTTCCTACAAGGTGCGAATGTCGATGTCATAGGCGTTGGCGGCGGATTTTGGAATGCTACCGTATCGAGCTCTACGCAGATCTCCATACCCAATTTCTCCGTTGGCAGCCCGGGTATTATTCCCATTTACGTCCTAGATCCCGCTCCCGCCGGCACATCCGCCGCTTTCAACTTGACGGTTACTCAGCCGCCTCCGCCCACGATCGTCTCTGTCAGCCCTCCAACCGCGCCGAGTGGTACTTCGCCCACTCTGACCATAACGGGGACAGGATTCCAACAGGGTGCCTATGTTCTCTTCAACAACGTGAATTACTACGGGAACATCTCGGGTTCCACGCAAATCTCAGTAATCATTTCACTCACAGGAGTCTCCGCTGGCACGTACCCCCTCTCGGTGGTAGATCCCGGGGCGCCCGGTGCCTCGACTCCCGTCAATTTCACCGTCACCGGACCGCCCGATTTTACAATCACTTCTTCAGGCACCACGTCCGTGACTGTCGCTGCAGGCCAGATTGCCAACTTCTCCAACGCCGTCTCAGTTTCCGCCATTAGTGGCTTTGCCTCGCCGGTTAATTTGACCTGCGCGCTCCCGGCTACTGCCAGGGACACAACCTGTTCCGTGGCTCCATCTTCATTCCCATCAGGCAACGGCATTGCGTCCGTTCAGGTGACTACCATGACGCGGGGCCTTGTCCCTCCACTTGTTCCGCGTCTACGTTTCTTTTTCCGGCCGCAGCTTCTGCTCGCAGGCGTTCTCGCTCTCCTTCTTGCGGTTATACTTCTGCGTTTCGCGCGCACGCGTCGCCAGCGTTTTGCTGGGGCCATTCCGTTGGCAGGGCTCGTTCTTTTCCTGATATTGCAATCGATCGGCTGCGGTGGCGGTGGCTACAGTTCACCCCCGCCCCCACCTCCCCCTCCGCCGACCGGCACGCCGGTGGGCACCTACACCATCACCGTGACTGCCACTTCCGGCACGCTGGCTCACAACACGACTCTCACAGTCGTCGTCCAATAGGATGGTGGGTTGCCGAGAAACCCAAGAGCCCACCCTCCCACCCCGAGGGTGGGGCACCCTCCGCCTCTCTACTCTCCCGGGAAGTGCGAAAGTGGTACGCTCTGCTCGTGTATCTTGCCAGTAGCAAGGGAATACGCCAATGCCCGGGCCACCCGTCCACCACCGTAAGTCGGCGAGAGGCTCTAAACTTCGAAAAGTAATACGCTATTCAGCGAGATACGTCGATGATAGGCTCAGAAACAGGGATAACGTCCCGTCTGTCCCCCAGTTTCAACTGCGCTAATAATCCCCAGTGTGCCGAAATGAACAGACAGTCCCGCTCTGAAACCTCAAGCTACTGCTGTTAAGAACTTCCTAATTCTGGAAATACACTGCGAAAGCTTCTGGAGAAACGTATGAAATTCCGTGGCATTTGTTTGCTGGTTTTCTTGGCGATGGGATTGAATGCCCATGCCCAAGCCCCTAACCTACAATCAGCGGGCAACTTTGCGGTGCTGGCCGGTGCCGGCATCACCAGTGCTGACGCTGGAACCACGATTGCCGGCAGTGTGGGAAGCGCTCCCACAACTTCGGTCTTGGGACTCTTGGCAAACCAGGTTACCAACGGCACGTTGTACACGGCTGGGAGCGCCGTTGTGACAACAGCCAAGACGGACCTGACAGCCGCATACCTTGACGCAGCCGGCAGGCCGTCGTGTACTCCGCTCACTGGCGCGCTGGGCACTGGCACCAACGCTAATCTGGGCCCGGGACTTTACTGCTTTTCGACGGCGGCGCAGTTGAACGGGACTCTGACGCTGACCGGCACCTCCACCGACGTGTGGATCTTCCAAATCGGCAGCACTCTGACGACCGCTACCGGCGCCACCGTGGCTTTTGCCGGCGGGGCCTCGCCCTGCAATGTGTTCTGGCAGGTAGGCTCATCCGCAACCATACAATCGGGCAACAGCTTTGCAGGAACTATCATGGCGTTATCGAGCATCACACTTAATGGCGGCACGCTGACGGGCAGGGCACTGGCCAGAAACGGTGGGGTCACGATCAGCAGCAAGGAAACCATAATCAATGGATGTTCGGGGTCGTCTAGCGGGCCGTCCATCTTGCTCTCCCCCGTAAATTCCGCGATCATTTGCGGTTCCGCCAGCTCTTCTGTTACCAAAACCGCGGTCGTCTTGTCGAACGGGCTCCCCGTCGTCGGTACGGTAGTGACTTTTACAATCACTGGACCGGACTCTGGCCAGAGCGGGACCGCTACCACAGATGGTTCCGGTACAGCCACATTCGTGATTAGGGCGCCCTCATTAACTTCATCGGCAGGGGACTCCGTTGTCGCCACGATAAACGGTGGGACGGTTGTCTCGAACACAGCTCTTGCGACTTGCTCGGGTTCAACTTCAGGATCATTTTGTTCGACGGCGCCATCACCTACGATCGCCCTTGTGAGTGTCATACCAGGTCCGCCTAAGCAAGTCGTGCTCTCGGTTCAGTCTCCGGGCGGATTGATTTTCGTGTTCGTCGATACTCCCCCAACCACCAATGCTACCGTTTCCATCCCATCGTTCGACAACGGAACGACCCTGGCTATGGGCGTCACCGCTACGAAGACCAATCAGTTGGCAGCGGCCGTGGTGGCTCTGACTGCTACAGATCTATGTGGCCATAGAACTGTATTTGATCCGGTCCTGGCAACCATCACAATTCCTGCGACTAAGTCCCGCTTCCGTGGTGCAAAGTCCCAATTCCAGGCCGTGGCATTCGACTTCGATCATTGGGAAGTGGCTCGCTTCGACGGCATCGGTCATACGGAGGGGATGGTACTCCTTCAAAACAACACCCCCGGTGTGGAATCGCTGGTGATTACGGTCAATCGGGTACAGTTCAGAACGAAGCTTTCGGATGGAGAAACCAAAAAGATCGATATCGCAGCCGCTCTATTCCATGGAACCAATAAAGTTACGATTGCCGCTTTCGGCGACTCGGGAAGTTCCGTCGACGTGACCATCTCCGACGGACCGAAGTAACCCTACTGTCGGGTTCACACCCGGCGTTGCCTCAACCATCAGCTACTGAGGATGGTCGGTCCTACCCATTCTTTCTAGTGCCAGCCGAACCGGCCGAACGATGTAATATGCGACGGAGAGTGAACTCGGCAACGGTAGAAACAAGCGGTCACGATCATTCGGCTTAAGTTCATGCAAGAAATACCTGAGGAAGACTTTCGTCCGGTCCCGGAATCGTTCACGGATCTCAAGCTCAAATGGAAGGCCGCTCTGCGAACCCCAGCGCTCGGGGGGCTCCTTGAAAAGGCGGATACGTGCCTGCGCAGCCAAGGCTTTCGCGGTGCGATCGATCTTCAACTTCCGTGTGACTTCCGGAGGCACGGCCGCCCCAAGCAAACCCTGCGCTAGGAGAACACCAGTCCCTAGGGCACGCTTAAGGCCTAGATCGTCCGCTTCATGCATTACGTAATGCCAGTCCAAATCGGGCACCGCCAGGATCTCGGCGATGTCGCAGATTAACTTTAAGTGTCCCCATAGGTGCTTAGCCGCGTGCATGGATAGGACCAGCAGGTAGATTTCCAGCCGGAGACTTCGCACTTCTTTTCCCGCTAGTGAGATCGTCTCTAAGTGCTGCAGGAACCGCTCAGGATCTTTCGCAAGGCAAGTTGATCTACCGGTGAATCGCCAGTGCAGGTCCACACGCAGATTTCCATCCCTGCTGTAGAGCAACATTTCGTAGCTCTCGCGCAAGAATTGATTCAGTCCGCCAGTTCCCACCCTCTCAGGCGCGTAACCCCGGTCAAGTAGAAGACGCCGGCCCTGCAGGACATCCCGCTCGCAAATCACGATGTCTAGATCGCCAAAATCCCGGAGCGACAAATCGCCATAGAGCCTGACGGCTAGCGCAGGGCCCTTATAGGGCACTGCAGAAATACCGTGCGACTCGAGGCAGCCGAGTATGCCCACCAATTCCTCGGCGATAAGTCGGGCCTCCGCAGCCCGCGCCTCGCAACGCGCTCGTAGAGGCCCGAGGACGCCGCTCGGCACAATATCCGAACAGATTCGCTGAAGGTTCCAACAGGTTAGGGCCAGGGTGTCGTGACGCAGCGCCAGCCGAATAAATTGGACCCAGTCTATTTTGTTCTGAGCTGCCTCTCTGATCCGCCGCGACATTTCCTGGTTGGTCCGAGTGCGGGCACAACAGAGAAGCAGTTCCACTTCTGCGCTAGTTACTGCGGCTGGGAATTCCTGAGTTTGTTCCGGCATGGCTTCGTTTCGGATCATGACTCCAGGAGCTCCTGAAATCGAACGGAGAGCCGATCAAAGTCACGTCCCGTCTCGAGGCGATAGCATGGCGTAGATGTCACCAGTTTACTCAGGGCATCCAAATGAGCCCGGCACGAGTTCGCCTCAGTGAGCAACACGTTGGGAACGATCTCCAACAGGGCTTCATCAGGATCCATCCTCGTGACAACGCTGGTTTCACCCTCTGCGATGCGAGGAATCACAACAGCTGCAGTCTGAGCCTCTGGCTCTACTTTCGCGCCATAGACCTGTGTCGGGTGCATTTGCCGCTTCCGCCATCCGCAACGCTTCGGAGAACGCAGCAGAAAACTCAACTCCGGGAAGAACCTGGCAGTCTGGTCACTGACATCCACCGCCTCGGGAAATGCCAGAACCCGGAACCCATCCGGCCGGTCAACTAGAAAGGCCATATCATCGCTCATGTAGTCAAAGTGTGCTCGGAGCGCGGCAACCGTTAGCGTGGATTTGCCTGCCCCGCTCGTGCCTGGAATCAGAATACACTTGCCATTTGCGCTGAAGCTCCCAGCGTGCACGCTGTACAGCCCGCGGCGCTTCAATATTTCAATCAGGCATATCGTGAACAAAAGATGAGAGGCAAGCCACAGGTTGTCAATCCCCTGCTCGAGGACGGAGAAGCGCACCGAGCCGGCCCCGGGGCTGCACAACACACGGACGCGATCATCGTAAGAAAGGTAGAGTTGGTCTTCGGCATCGAAGTAACTGGCATCGCCGCTCTCCAGTTGATAAAAGGGCTTTGCCCGCCCGGGCGGTTTCCCGAAGCGGTGTCCTTTCGTACTCGAAACGGACTCAAAGTCGAAAAAAATAGTCTCGGCACACTCCTCGTTCGGCGGAAGCATTTGGAATCTGGAATCGAGGCAACTTGCAATTGCCTCTGAGGACGACACCCTGAGATTCAAGCCGTGGAAGCTGTAGGTCTGCATGCGTTGGTTATTGCTCACGGTCTTGATTGCTCCAGTTCAGATTTTCCGGAGGGAACCGCGCTACGGCGGGCAGTGCCTGAAATGCGGTACATCTCTGCATACAGAGGTCGCGGATCCCGCGTTTCCATAAAGGGCACTCCGTCTCTAACCAACCAGCAATGGCCAACAAACGCGCCTTTAACTTGGCCCATGCCGAAACACAAGGACACGTCCAGACCGTTCCGGCGGAAAAAATAGTATCGTGTGACGCCTCGCGTGAGACATCCTGGGCGCACTAGGGGGCGGCCCGCACGGATTGCCATTTCCACGTATTCGGCAATCTCTTCAACTCGACCCCCGTCTGCCGACGAAGGAGTTCTCGGCTCCAGCAGAGTTTCCACTCGCGACAGTTTCAGCCGAAGGAGGAACGGAACAGCGGCGGCAAAGATCAATACCTGAGAGAATAGAAATACATCCGGAATGGATCGTCTGCTCATGCCTGCCCTACGAGCTCAGTTTGTCGACGAGAATCAGCAGGAATCGTACTGGGGCCTCTGAGGGTCTGTAAGAGCCGCGAGAACACTTGCCCATGCGAAATCGGGGCCTCTCTACCGCCGAAAGCCAGGCGGCGGAATTGTGTAGCGGCCCACCCGGATGAGGGGAACAATTCGAATCACGTACCATCACTTATGCAGATCCCGGAGAAGCGCCACCGGCTTCGGAACCCATACGATTACCGCTGTACTCGACAATAAGATTCTTGCTTCGTAGATCATCGAGCAGTTCCAGAATGTCCGTCTCGATAATTTCGGCGGGGGCGCCATATTCCTTCGCCAGCATGCAAACCATTTCCGCCATTCCATGCGTTCCGTCGCACAGCTCCCAGATTCTGTTTCCTACCTCGTTCAGCGCATAGTAGCTCCCGTCATCCATGTTGAAGAGAAGCACTTCCTGCGCCCCCTTCTGGACGATGATCTGCTCCTGACGTCGGGGGCAATGATTTAATTTCTCTTTCATCGTTTTATCGGTGCTCAATTGCTATGTCCTTCTCAGGCCAGCTCCTCGCTCTTTGGCGGTTCACGGATAATGCGAACGCACGCAAGGAGTACCTTCGGGACTGCTAAACTACCGTTCCTTGCTCTCGCTTGTCGTTGTTACCGGCCTGTTCAAAAACTGAGCTTGGTAACCAGCCTCAGGAGGCCTAAGAATCTTATTCTTGGCTTGACGTAGGTCTTCATGGTTGTCCGCCTTTTTTGTTTTATCCCAGATCGCATGCGACTAGGCGAGAAAATCGCCTCCACTTGCAACAAAAACTCCCGCTTCCGCTACACACGTCCCCAATGCTAGAACGCTCGGAAATATTTGACTGTTCAATTTTGAACACTATTGGGGACGGGCCAGGTGCAGATGGGGCGTTTCTGCCGTTTTGTTGGGGGAACCGGGACGGAACCGGGGAAAGACAGGACGTTTCCGCTTTTCAGGGAATGTCCATCGCGAGTCAATGCTATTTTTCGAGGCGAACTCTTGGCCAATCCTCGCCCCTCTCGCTCTTCGAGCTAACTCGCAGCAGATAAGTCACTTAGCAGTAATTACTTGACAATAGGTACCCATATGCTATACCTATCATGTTGCTACGGCACCCGTCATTGCGGGTGCCTCGCCTTTGATGTCCGTCAGCCACGTAGTCCTTCTAACTCCCTCTAGGTCTTCCCATCCCACACGGTTGCTCTCTAGCCAAGACCACGCCCCGCTAAATCCTTTCCTTGCAACACATACACACCCACACTCTATGTGTTGCAAACAAACGATTTACGCAATCCCTAACTCCTTTGGATGCAACACTTACAAAAAACACGGGGGTGGACCCTCCCACTCGACTCTTCGACTCCTCCATTTTTCGCCTCTTCCACCTTGAGCGCCTAACGTCGCGTGTCACGTTTTCCACAAACGTCCTAGTACATCGGTACCTCGCAAATTTGAATCGATTTTGTACCCGGAGTCCTATTGTTCCCTGGGCCCCACCCGGATACACTCTTCCTTCGACTAGGAGGACTTCCTTGACTGGCTCCGAACGCCGCACCACCCAGCGCTTTTCCATGCGGCTGCCGCTTACCGTCCGTTGGACTACGGGAGCGGCGGTTGGTGAGACCAGCACCGAGTCCCGGGACGTCAGCTCCCGCGGTGTGTACTTCTTCCTGCAAAAAGACGTGAAGGAAGGCTCACCTGTAGAAATTCTTTTGACCCTGCCCAACGAGATCACCCTGGCAGGCCCCGTCCGCGTGCGCTGCCTCGGCCGCGTCCAGCGCACCGAGTCCCGCGATGAAGGCGCCGTCGGCGTCGTTGCCGCCATCGAGCGCTACGAATTCCTGCGCGGCGGCGAAGACGACAAATAAAGATTCCTGAGGAAGGGAAGTCCCCCGTTTCCTCATCTTGCAGGATTCTGGAGCCGAGTTTTCCGCGAATTTCTTGCAGCGTTTTGAAGCGATTTTTTTGACGAGTTTCTTGCTCACCCACTGCGGAGGCGGGCAGGATAAGCCGGGGTACCTTGGCCCCTCAGCGAAGCGCCCCGGCTAAGATTTTTTTGTTTGCGATTTCCTGCTGATTTTTTCTTCATATTTTTTCATTCGCCGGATTCTGACAATCCGAGAATTCCCTCCTTAGACTGAAATTCGACGCAAGAATCGATCGCGGGGCCGCGAGACCCGTTACCTCTGCGCGTCCTGTACTTTCGGGCAGGCGATTTTCATAGGCCGTCTGGGAGAGGATGGAACCGGCCCGCATCCGTTCCAGCCTGCTCGGGGAATCACTCGAATCCGGCGTGATGCAAAGTGGCCTGTCAAAACGCTGTGGTGGTGCGCTCGAGAGGGCGCGAGAGTGAGCCCAAGGGCGGGGGAAACATTCGAAATGGCGCTGGAATTAGAAGACTTGAAGAACAAAGTGTCCAGCGGAGAAACCGCCACTGGCGAAGTTCCTAGCGGAGAAGAGTCCATCGGAATTTCGCTGCTGGAGCTTGCGGAAATCCTGGATCAGCACAAGATCTGGGTGGAATCGGGCGGGGAAACCGGCGCGAAAGCGGACCTCAGCGGCGTGAATCTTTCGAAAGCGGACCTTACAGGCGTCAACTTACAGGGCGCACACCTGCACCGAACAAACCTGGTGGGCGCCGATCTTTCGATGGCGAATCTGCGCGGCGCGAGCCTGGTGCGCGCGGACATGCGGAACGCGAACCTGCTGGGCACCGAACTGCGCGGCGCCAATTTGATGGGCGCGAATGCGTACGGTGCGGACGGGCTGTGGTTCGGCCGGCTGGGCGGGACGAATCTTTTTGATGCGGTGCTGCCGGAATCGATTTCTGCGGTGGACAGTTCGAAAGCCATCGGGGACGCGACGAAAGTGGCGCGCGTGTTTTATTTTTTGACGGTAGGACTCAGCCTCGTCTGCTGCTTGCTGATCGCCTTCACGACGGACTTGCGGCTGCTGTTGAATACCTCGGCGCTTCCATTCTCACGCCTGACCACCATTCTTCCCATGAGCGGGCTTTATCTTGGAGGGCCGCTGGTTTTGCTGGCGCTCTCTCTGCGCTTTCATTTTTTGTTGCTGCGATTGTGGGGAAGCATGGCGGCGCTGCCGGCGGTTTTTCCGGATGGGCAAACGTTGGAGCGCGACGGCCCATGGTACCTGATGGGCCTGGTGCGGCGACATTTCCGGTGGCAAGGCGATACAAAATCGCCGATGACGGCGTTCGAAACGGTGCTATCGACAGTGCTGGCGTACTGGATTGTCCCGGCGACCCTATTCTTGTTCTGGGTGAGGTATCTGGCGCGCCAGGATTTCCGAGGGACATTGCTGCATGTGGTGGTGATCACCGCTTCCGTGGCGTCGGCGACGTGTTTGCCATTCGTAGTTTCGCGCGTGCTGCGGCCGGGGGACCTGCGGCTTCCTAAATCGAAAAATATTCTCCGGCTGGTGCTGCAGACGCTGCGTTCGGCGCTGGCGGTGTGTTGCATCCTGTTTCTGTTCTCGATTGGCGTGAATCGCGGGCTGCCTTACGACCGAAGCGCCGGGACGGCTGATAGTCCGGGAGACGTGCGCCGGTGGGCTTCGCTGGTTTTCCAGTCGATTGGTTACCGGCCGTATGCGGATTTGACGGAAGCGACACTTTCGTCGGCGCCGCCGCGCGGAACGGTGTGGACGGAGGAAACCGTCGAGGGAATTACGGGAGCGCGGCTGAACCAGATGAATATGCGTTTTGCGCGGGCGTACAAGGCATTTCTGATCAACGCGAAATTGTGGCGCGTGAACCTGGAAGGCGCGTATCTCTCCGAGGCCGACCTGCGGGGCGCGAATTTGCGCGAAGCGCTGTTGCGCAATGCAGTTCTGGATCGCGCGCAGGTGGCGCATGCGGTGCTGGTGTCCGCGAATGCCACAGGAGCAAATTTTGCGGCGGCGGACATGCGGTTTGTGGATCTTTCCTACGGAAACTTCGAAAACGCCGTGCTTTCGAATGCGAAAATTTCCGGCGCGTCGCTTTACGCGGTGAATTTGCGGAATGCCCAACTGTTGCGGACGGATCTTTCGCGCACGGACATGCGCGATACGAAACTGGAGCACGCGGTACTTTCGTTCGCAAATCTGGAGCAGACGGACTTGTCGTCTGCGAAGTTATCCGACGCAAATTTGACGGGAGCGCAGCTCAAAGGAACGATTCTGCTGGACGCCGACCTGACGAGAACAGACCTGCGCGGAGCTTATCTAACCGGCGCAATTCTGCGCGGGGTGATATTCGATGGAGCGAACCTGGCGGGTGCGGACCTGCGGGGAGCTTCCGGACTCACGGCGCAACAAGTGTGTTCCGCTGCGCACGGGCGCTCGGCGTTGATGGATCTCGATTTGACAGCGGAAGTGCAACTCCGCTGCGCCTCCTCTCAGTAGATTACCTTCATAGTATTCAAAACTGAACGCGCTTCGAAGGCAGCCGCGGATAATCACGGGTGAATGACGTCGAAATGATGCCAGAGCTCAGCTTGAAGTGAACGCTTGTGGTGGCGGCGGTGTCTGGATAAATGAAGGCGCGGAATGCGCGCACTTCAAAGGAGAACCGCTGCCATGAAAAGAATAACATGCGTCTTGGCTTTGCTCGCTGTCGCACTGTTGAGCTGTGACGGGGCGAGCGCACAGAAACCGGTACCTAAATCCGCACCAACCGTGGCGACACCGGACCTGACGAAGCTAAACATCGGAAAAATACTACAACAGCTACAGACGACAAACGTTCAGCCAAGCGACGAAGAGACATCGCCGTTACAGGTGGCGGCGGAGTTTCTGCAACTGCGGCCAGGGCAGGTCAGCGAGATGGGCCAATTGCTGCAGGCACGGCAGTCGACGCTTGTGCCGCTTTTTCAGACGGCACAGGCGCTGATCCAGCAGCTAGGCATTTTGCTAAGTTCGGGCGGTAACCCGGCTCAAGTGGGAGCATTGGTGATCCAGATCCACGGATTGCAACAGCAGATGGGGCAGGTGCAGCAGGCCTTTTTGACGCAATTCACGGGCATGCTTGACGCCGAACAGCTGCAAAGGCTAGAAGCGGTGCAGATTGCGGCTCAGTTCCAGCCTATTCTTCCGGCATTTCAACCGATCTTTCTCTTTTGACCCGAAATTTATTTTGGCCAGGTGCCGCACCTCCGGCGCTTGAGAATTCCGCGGCCACGTTTCCCAGCCCTGACGGGCTGGGCTAACGTGTGTCGCGCCTACCGCGCTGTCTAGAATGAAGAAGGTGGATTTCAGCAGGCATGGAAGGATTTTAGTAAGCGGCCCGGATTGCCCGCGGCCCGCTACACCAGACATGATATTTTTCCGAACGAGAGGCCGGAGCGCGGTGTCTATACGTAAAGGGGCAGAAGAGGCGTGACAGGCGCGTGCGTGAATGCGTTGATGGCCAGAGCGGAAGCGCAAGATGCCGGGGCGGGATTTGACAAGCGCATCGCTGAGAATCAGCGGCGCGTTTTTCAGATTGCTTACAGCGTTCTTGGCAATTCGGCGGACGCGGAGGATGTGGCCCAAGAGGCGTTTTTGCGGGCCTACCAGAAATTTGATTCGTTGCGGGAGGCAGAGAAATTCCGGGCGTGGGTAAACCGGATCGTTTTCCGGCTGGCGTTGAATCGCCGGAGAGGCTACCGACGGCGCCTGGTGAGGGATTCGGCCTGGCAGGTTACGGAAACAGCGACGATGGTCGATGGAGCAAGGGACGCGGAGCAGCGGGTGATGCTGGACCGGATGCGCAGAGAAATCGAGAGCCTGCCGGAAAAGTTTCGCAGCGTGCTGCAGCTATCGCTGGCGGAGGAGATGGACGCGGCGGACGTAGGCGAGGTGCTGGGGATCCCGGCGGGGACGGTGAGGTCGAGGGTGCACACGGCACGGAAACTCTTATTGGAAGTGATGAAATGAAGAAAGAATGCAATGAATGGAAGGATCAGCTGCTGGAGACGGCCCTGACCGGAACTGCGGCAAAGGGTTTCGAAGAACATTTGCAAAGTTGCGCGGACTGTGGGGCGGAACTAAAGGAGCTTAGGGCGCGCCGGGAGCAACTGGACACGCTGCTGCCGATGATGGCCCAAGGAGCAGGGCCGTCGGGGGATTTCCGAGCACGGGTGCTTGCTGCGGCGGAGAGCGCGAGAGAAGGAAAGCACGCGAGGCCGTGGCGAGTGTGGGTGCTGGTGGGCGCCACCGCCGTGATTGCAGCGGCGCTTGTGGCGGGGCTTACCTTGCCGAGAAAAAATGGGGGAATGGTGCCGCCAAATGAGTTAGCTGGCGCGCAGAAACTAGCGGAGTGGCGGGCGCCAAGCGACAGCCTGCTGCGGACTCCGGGGCTGGAATTACTGAAGGCCACGCCAAAACTCGGTGATTCGTATCTGCAAGTTCCGAAGACGGATGAGGAGGAGTGAAATGAGTAGAGGAATACTTTGCCTGTGCGCGGCAGTTTTGCTCGCGGTGGGAGCAGCGCACGCGCAGCAGCCGGAACAGGATCCCATTGGGCAGAGTTTCTTTGCTCCGGAGCTGGTGATTCAGCACCAGGAAGCGATTGGGCTGAGCGCCGAACAAAAAGAGTATTTCAAGACGGAAATCCGGCAGGCGCAACTGAAGTTCACGGAATTGCAATGGAAGCTGCAGGATGAGATGGAGAAGCTAGTTGGACTGGTAAAACAACCCAAAGTGGAGGAACAGCAGGTACTGGGGCAACTGGAAAAAGTTCTTGCAGCGGAAAGAGAAATCAAAAGGGAGCAGGTTACTTTGCTCGTGCGCATCAAGAACAAATTGACGCCGGAGCAACAGGGAAAACTGTCGGAGCTGCGAAGCAAGCCCTCGAACAAATAGCGACGACGATTTCCATCCAAGTCCAGAGAAATCCTACCGGCTCCGCGTGGCAGAGGAGATTAGGCCTCTTCGCCGAAGCGCTTGATGTCTTCGGGGCCTTCCTTTAGAGGGGCGGCGTTGCGTCCCTGGACGAGCTCGCGGATTTGCTCGACGATGTCGGGATTGGCGAGGGTGGTGATGTCACCGGTGTCCATGTGATTGGAGATGGCGGCCAGGACGCGGCGCATGATTTTGCCGGAGCGCGTTTTGGGCATGTCCGGGACGATGTGAATGGTCTTGGGGCGGGCGATTTTGCCGATCATGGTTTCGATTGTGGAGATGACTTTGTCCTGGATGGCTTTGGTGGAGGGAACGCCGGGTTTCAGGGAAATGTAGACGACGGGGACGCGGCCTTTGACTTCGTCAACGGCGGGAACGACGGCGGCTTCGGCGATTTCAGGAATGGTGAGGCAGGCGGATTCGACTTCCTTGGTGCCGAGGCGGTGGCCGGCGACGTTGATGACGTCATCCACTCGGCCGAGGATGCGATAGTAACCGTCGGCGGGAAGCATGGCGCCGTCGGCGGCGTAGTAGGGCCAATCGCGCCAGTCCTT
>Ga0210384_10000979_pt1 | contig 40799 bp, 36 predicted proteins | sample IncBWH2MmetaG_FD_160574 | JGI IMG/M metagenome (GOLD analysis project Ga0210384, IMG submission 160574) | Forest soil microbial communities from Barre Woods Harvard Forest LTER site, Petersham, Massachusetts, United States - Inc-BW-H-2-M | ecosystem: Environmental > Terrestrial > Soil >...
CGGCGTGGCCGATGCGGGTGCCGAAGTCGAAGCCCCTGTAGTTGGACTTGAGGATGATGTTGACGACGCCGCCGATGGCGTCCGAACCGTAGATCGCCGACGAGCCGTCGGAGATGATCTCGATGCGCTCGATCGCCGAGGCCGGGATCTGGCTCGCGTTGACGAAGGCCTTGCCGCCGATGCCGGCGATGGCGCTGATGGCGACGCGGCGGCCGTTGACCAGCAGCAGCGTGTCGAGGTTCTTCAGCTGCACCTGCGCGCCGCCGGCCGTGTTCTGGTTGGTGTTGTTGGCGTTGGACGCGCCCGTGTTGCCGCGGCCCTGGAATTCGGGCATCGCCTTGCGCAGCAGCTCCAGCACGTTGGGGCTGACGCCGGAATTGGCGATCTTCTCCGCGCTGATCTCCATCACCGAGACGGCAACGGCGTCGCGCGTGGTGGGCACGTTGGAGCCCGTGACGATGACCTGCTGGGGAGCGTCCAGGACGGCGGCCGGCGCGGCCGGCGCCGTCGTGGGGGCGTCGTCGGCGGCGAATGCCGGAGCGGCGTCCAGGCCCAGCCCGAGGCCCGATGCGATCAAGGTGGCCAACAGGGTGCGTTGCGCGGGGTTCTTCACGGTGTCTCCTGATGAGCCCGGTTCGTCATTGGAATCCGGGCTTCGATTTCGGTGGTGTCAGCGGACTCGCGTCTTCGAATTCGGGCGAGTAGCTGCATATTGAGAACAGACGATGAAGAGAGACTGAAACGAAGGTTAAAACGCGTTCATGCTCGGCCTTGAGCGCGGGCTCACATCGAGTTCCGCAACGCATAGAGGTACCAGAGATGGCCGAGGTCGGCCGCGCCGTGCACGCCCGTGACCGTGGACAGCGTCTGCAACGCGTCGGCATTGCGCCCGGCCTGCAGGTAGGCGATGCCCAGCCGCATGGCCGCGTCCTGCGGCCTGTCGATGCCCCCCTTGCGCAGGCCGGCCTGGATCAGCGGCAACCCGCGCTCGTACTCGCCATAGGTCACGTACACGTAGCCGAGCTGGACGAGCGCCTCGCCACCGGCCGCCGCGCCCGCGTCGCGTGCCGCCTGCGGGCCGTCGACGGCCCGATGCAGTTCCGCCGACTGGCGTGCCGCCTCGTCGCGCAGGCCGCGCTGGCGCGCCGCATCGGCGCCGGAGCCGAGCACGCCGTGGGCGAAGCCCTGGTCCAGCGCCGCGCTCGCCTCCGCGGGAAAGCCCGAACGCAGCGCCAGCGTGGCGAGCGAGAGATAGTCGTCCGGGCCTTGCAGCGATCCGGTCTCGCGCCGCAGCCTCAGCACGTCGAGTTCGAGCCAGTCGCCGAAATCCTGGCGCCGCTGCGTGCGCGCGATCAGCTGCGACCAGTAGCGCGGCTTCGGATAGTGCGTGACCAGCTTCTCGAGCACCCAGGTCTGCCCGGTGATGTCGTCCAGCCGCTCGTAGCACTCGGCCAGCATCCGCAGCGTCTCCTCCGACGGCGGCTGCGCCGCCTTCTCGGCGAGCGTGGTCTCCATCTGCAGGCGGCGCGCGGCGTTCTCGAAGTCGCTGACCCGGTAGTAGGCGCGGCCGGAAATGGCAGCGGCCGCCAGCGCCGGGTTCGCATCGTCGAAACCGTGGGCCGCCGGCGCGCCCGCGAGCGCGAGGCCGGCGGCGACGACGATGAGCCAGAAGGGACGCGCGAGGGTCATGACGCCGATCGAGCTGGAGGTGGAACATCCCGGTGCGCGCATTGTGCGGCCACCGGGAGCCGGGCACTTCAAGGCTGGTCGACCAGCGCCACGGGGCGCCACTTGGCGAGGCGGTTCTCGACGAGCGTCATCAGGTACTCGGCGGCCAGCGCCACCACCATGATGATGACGATGGCGGCGTACATGCCCGCGGCGTCGAACGAGCCCTTGGCGACGTTGATCAGCAGGCCGATGCCGTAGCGCGCGCCGACGAACTCGCCCACGATCGCGCCGACGATCGCGAAGCCGAAGCTCACGTGCAGCGACGCGAAGATCCAGCTCATGGCCGACGGGATCACCACCGAGCGCGTCAGCTGCCAGTCCTTCGCGCCCAGGATCTGCGCGTTGGCGATCAGGTTGCGGTCGGCCTCGCGCACGCCCTGGAAGGCGTTGGCGAACACGACGAAGAACACCATCACGAACGACAGCGCCACCTTGGACGTGAGGCCCAGGCCGAAGATCATGATGAAGATCGGCGCGAGCACCACGCGCGGGATCGAGTTGACGACCTTGATGTAGACCGAGAACACATCGGCCAGCATGCGGTTGCGGCCCATCGCGATGCCCGCGACGACGCCCGCGACGGCGCCGGTGAGAAAGCCCAGGACCGACTCCTCCATCGTCACCCACAGGTGGTACCAGAGCGGCCCTTCGGACGTTCCCTCGGTGGTCCACGTGTACAGCCGCGCCACGATCTCGGTGGGCCTCGAGAAGAAGAACTCGTCGATCAGCCTGGTGCGCGCGAGCAGCTCCCAGCCGCCCAGGAAGACGACCAGGATCAGGTAGCGCCAGAAATAGACGAGGCGCTTGCGGCGCAGGGCGGCGGCGGCTGCGGCCGCCTCGATCTCCGCCGCGGACGTGCCGCGGGCGAGCGCGGCCGGGGTCTTCAGGGCGGTGTCGCTCATGCTGTTGCCTCCGTGACCAGGCTTTCGGCGCGCGAGGCGCCGCGGGTCACCTCGTCGCGCAGGTCGTTCCAGATCGTGCGCGAGATGTCGATGAAGTGCTGCTCGTAGCGGATCTCGCTGGCCACGCGCGGCCGCGGAATGTCGATCGGGTAGACCGACTTGACGGTCGCGGGGCCGGCGGTGAGCACGTAGACCTTGTCCGCCAGGGCGATCGCCTCCTCGAGGTCGTGGGTGACGAACACGACCGAGGCCTTCGATTGCGACCACAGCGACAGCAGCTCGTCGTGCATCACGACGCGGGTCTGCACGTCCAGCGCCGAGAACGGCTCGTCCATCAGCAGGATCTGCGGCTCGTTGATGAAGGTCTGCGCCAGCGCCACGCGCTTGCGCATGCCGCCCGACAGCTGGTGCGGATACTTGGTCTCGTGCGCGGACAGGTGCACGCGCGCGAGCCACTTGCGGCCCAGCTCGATCGCCTTGCCGCGCTCCATGCCGCGGAACAGCGGTCCCGCGATGACGTTGTCGATCACGTTGCGCCAGGGGAACAGCGCGTCTGTCTGGAACGCGAAGCCGATGCGCGGGTCGATGCCGTCGACGGGCCCGCCCATCACGCGCACCTCGCCGGACGACGGCTTGGCCAGGCCCGTCACGAGGTTGAGCGTCGTCGACTTGCCGCAGCCGGTGGGCCCGACCACGGCGACGAACTCGCCGCGCTCGACGGTCATCGTGAAATCGCGGATCGCCGTCATCGACTTGCCGTCGGGCGTCAGGAAGCGGCGGCTGACGTTGATCAGCTCGATGGCGGGCGTCTGGCCCGCGACCGGGGAAATCGGTTGCGGCGCCATGATCACTTCACCTTGGACACGAATTCCGTCGTGTAGGTCCTGGACAGGTCGATGCTCTTGCCCTTCAGGTTGGGCGAGAACGTGGACAGCACCTGCAGCACCGTCTCGGGGCCGCCCTTGGGCATCACGCCGTCGGCCGTGAACATGCCCTTGCCGCTGTCGAGCGCCTTGATGTAGCCGTCCTGGTCGCCCACGAAGAAGTCCTTGGGCATCTGGGCGGCGATCTGCGCACCCGTGTGGGTGTTGATGTAGCGCAGCGTCTTCACGAACGCGTTGGCGAGCTTCTGCACGATGGGCTTGTGGGTCTCGACCCAGGACGTGGTCATGTACAGCGACGCGGCCGGGTAGGTGCCGCCCAGAGCCGCGCTGGTGGACTCGCGCGTGCGCAGGTCCACCAGAACGCGCGCCTGGTTGGTCTTGACCAGCCGCGTGATCGTCGGCTCGGTGGTCATGCCGCCCTGGATCTTGTCCTGCTGCATCGCGATGATGAAGGTCGAGCCGGCGCCCACCGGCGACGACGTGAACTGGCCCACCGGCACGCCCGCCTTGACCATCAGGAACTGCGTGAGGAAGTTCGTGGACGATCCCAGGCCCGTGACGCCCAGCGTCTTGCCCCGGAGGTCGCCCATGCCCTTGACGGCGGGGTACTTGTTCGAGACCAGCTCGACCTCGCCCGGCGCATGCGCCATCTGCACGATCGACTCGATGTACTTGCCCTTGGTCTGCAGGTCGACGCAATGGTCGTAGAAGCCGACCACGCCCTCCACCGCGCCGGCAAGCATCTCGTTCTCGGCGTCGACGCCGGCGCCCTCGTTGAGCAGCTCGACCTCGAGGCCCTCGTCCTTGAAGTAGCCCAGGCGCTCGGCCAGCTTGGCCGGCAGGTAGATGATCTTCTCGTAGCCCCCCACCATCAGCGTGATCTTGTCCGCCGCCTGCGCCGCCGGCGCGAAGCCCAGCAGCGCGGCCAGCGAGAGGCCCAGCAGCAGTTTGTCTCGGGTTGTCATGGTTCGTCGTCCTGTCGTGATTGAGTCTTGGCGGTGTTACGGGGCGGATGTTGGGCCGCTCGCCTAACGCCAGGGTGAACGAACCCTGAATGCCTGTTAATGCAAGGACGCGGTTGGCGCCGGCTAACTCTCGGCTAAACCTCTCGCGCTAGAGTGCATGCCTCGAAGACCTGGAGCGATGGATGCGGGTGCTGCTGGTGGAGGACGATCAGATGCTGGGCACGGCGGTGCAGCAGGCGCTGCACGACGCCTCGTACGCGGTCGACTGGGTGGTCGACGGCGCCACCGCGTCGGCGGCGCTGGACACCCCCGGCTACGAGCTGGTGCTGCTGGACCTGGGCCTGCCGCAACGCGACGGCATCGAGGTGCTGCGCCGCCTGCGCGCCCGGGGCGACGCCACGCCGGTGCTGATCATCACGGCGCGCGACTCGGTCGACCAGCGCATCGAGGGCCTGGACGTCGGCGCCGACGACTACCTCGGCAAGCCCTTCGCGGTGGGCGAGCTCCTCGCGCGCATGCGCGCGCTGGCCCGCCGCAGCAAGGGCGCGAGCAGCTCCACGCTCACCAACGGCGTCGTGACGCTGGAGCTCGCCACCAAGCTGGCCATCGTCGGTTCGACGTCGCTGGGCCTCTCGCACCGGGAGTTCGCGCTGCTGCAGGCGCTGATGCTGCGCCCGGGCGCGGTGCTCTCGCGCGCGCAGCTCGAGCAGTCGATCTACGGCTGGGGCGAGGAGGTGGAGAGCAACGCCGTGGACGTCATCATCCACGGCCTGCGGCGCAAGCTGGGCGCCGACAGCATCCGCAACGTGCGCGGCCTGGGCTGGCGCGTCGATCGCGACGCCGGGGCGGCGCGATGAACCGCTCGCTGCGCAAGCGCCTGTCGCTGTGGCTGTCGGCGGCGATCGTCGTGATGGGCGCGGCGACCGCGGTAGTCACCTTCCGGCTGAACTTCGAGGACGCCAACGAGCTGCAGGACACCCAGCTGCAGCAGGTGGCCGCCGCGCTCGCCACGCAGGCGGCGACGGCGCCCGCGGCCACGTTCCGGCCAAAGGATCGCGAGGACGCCGAGACGCATTTCGTCATCCGCGCGCTCGGCAGCGGCAACGTGAACCCCGATCAATGGCTGGACGTGTTCCTGCCGGTCACCCTGCACGAGGGCCTGCAGTCGCTCCAGCCTGCGGACGTGCAATGGCGCGTGATGGTGGCGCGCAACGCCGGCGGCCAGTGGTTCGGCGTGGCGCAGCGCCAGCGCGTGCGCGACGAGGCGGCTCGCGACAGCGCGGTGACGGCACTGGTGCCGACGCTGGTGCTGGTGCCCCTGCTGCTGCTGATCGTGCACCTGCTGCTGCGCCAGGGCTTCGCGCCGCTGGCCGCGTTGACGCGCGAGCTCGACGAGGGCGACGGCCACCGGTTGCGCCCGCTGCCGACCGCCGGCGTTCCCGCCGAGGCGCTGCCGCTGGTGCTGGCCCTCAACGGCCTGCTCGCGCGCCTGAGCGGCGTGCTGGAGCAGCAGCGCCGCATGGTGGCCGATGCCGCGCACGAGTTGCGCACGCCCGTCGCCGCGGCGCGCGTGCAGGCCGACAACCTGGGCCACGTCGAGCTGCCCTCCGATGCCCGCGAGCGGCTCGAGTCGCTGCAGCGCGGCCTGGCCCGCATCTCCGACCTGGTCGAGCAGTTGCTGAAGTTCGCGCGCGTGCAGGGCGCCGACCCGGTCGACGAGCCGATAGCGCTGGAGGCGGTGATCCGCTCGGCGATCGAGGAGACGCTGGCGCTCGCGGAGTCGCGCCGGATCGACCTCGGCTGCATCCGCCTCGACCGCGCCCAGGTGCGCGGCGACCGCCATCACGCCCATGCCCTGATCCGCAACGCGATCGACAACGCGGTGCGCTACACGCCCGATGGCGGCTGGGTGGACGTGAGCCTGGTCGTCGAGGACGACGTCGCGATCGTGGCCGTGGAGGATACCGGCCCGGGCATCCCCGAAGACGTCCGCGAGCGCGTGTTCGAGCCGTTCTTCCGCATCCTGGGCAGCCAGCAGAGCGGCAACGGCCTGGGGCTGGCGATCGTGCGCAGTGCGGCTTCGGCGCTGGGCGGCGAGGTGGCGCTGGCCGGGCGGCTGGACGGCCGGCCCGGTCTTCGATTCGTCTATCGCCAGAAGCTGGCGTGAAGGCGCGCGGCCGGCCCGCCGCGCGCCCCGATGCGCATCAGAACTTGTAGCGCGCGCCGACGGCAACCTCGGTTTCGTTGTTGTAGGCCTGGCCGGCGCCGAAGTGGTTGCCGTTGCCCTGCGCGTCGCCGATCACCCAGCCGCCGTCGACCTTGAAGTGATCAGCCGCGAAGTACACGTCGAGCTGGCGGTCGACGTGGTACATGTACGAGCCGAAGATCGCCTTCTTCGAGCCGTCGGCGGCGGTCGCCGTCACGCCGGCCGTGTTGCCGAACGGATTCAGGATATTGCCGCCGCCGCTGAAGCCCGCGTTCTTGCCCTTCATCTCGTTGAAGCCCAGGGCGAACTCGTTCTCCGGCGTCGGCAGCAGGCTCATCGACACCGTCCACGAGTTGTCGGTGCGATTGCCGGCACTGTTGGCGGCGCCTTGTTCCGCCGTGTAGTGCACGTAGCCGCCGTTGACGCGGAACATGCCGATGCGGTAGTTGCCGCCGATGAGCTCCGACTGGTGGATCAGGTCGTTGACGTTCGCGCGGTCGTACGACACGTTGGCGCTGAGCAGGCCGGGCCCGACTTCGAGCGCGTTGAGCGCGATGGACACTTCCTGGGTCTGGCCCTTCTTGAAGTCGCCAGGCGTCGAGCCGCCGTTGCCGACGTCGCCGCTGCCGCCGTTGCCCTGCGAGCCGAACGCGAAGCCCACGCCGGCGACGATGTGCTGGCCGAACTTCTTCTTCCACTCGATGGCGCTGTTCAGGCGGGTGCCGTTGGCGCCGCCCGAATAGAAGATGAACTGCTTGAAGTTGTTGACGTTGGAGTAGCCGCCTTCCTTCAGGGACACGTCGGCGCCGCCGTACGGGTCACCCCAGTTGGCCGTGAAGTCGCGCGTCAGCGTGTTCTGGCGGCCGACAGTCACCTTGCCCAGGTCGTCGCTGTAGAAACCCATCCAGGCGTCGCGGTTGAAGAACACGTTGCCGGTGTCCATGTCGCCGGTGGGCAGCTCGAACTCGGTTTCCAGCTTGGAGATCACCTTCAGGCCCGGCAGGCCGATCTGATCGCCGATGGCCAGCGCGTGGTCGGCGTCGAAGCCCAGGCGATTGCCGCTGAACCAGGCGACCTGCATGCCGGTTGCGGAGCCCCCACCGGCGGTCTGGTGGTTGGCATGGCTGCCTGTAGCCTCGACCAAGCCGTACATGCGCAGGCTGGTGTTGCCGTTGTCGTACAGCGAGACGCCGGCGGGCGTGTCGATGATCTTGACGCCGTTCTGGTCGGTCTGCAGCGCCTTGGCGACCACCGGGGCCTTGGCCGGTGCGGCGGCCTGCTGCGCGGACATCGCGTTCAGGCGCGCCTCCAGCGCGTCAAGGCGCGCCTTCTGCGCGGCCTCGGCGGCCTTCTGCGCGGCGATCTCGGCCTTGAGGTCGTCGACCTCGTTCGCGAACACGGGGTGGCACAGCGCCAGCGCGGCCAGCGCGCTGGCGCGCATTGCAAACTTCTTCATCTCATGTCTCCAGTGGTTGTCGCCCCACGGCGGGGGCTCGGGTGTGGTGAATTCACTTCGGGGCGACGAAGCCCGCGGCCTTGTAGACGGCGTCGATCGTGGGTTGGCCCACGCGCGCGGCCATCTCCTGGTGCACGGGCATCAGCGCCTTCTTCCACTCGTTGATCTCCGCCGCGGTGGGCGTGTAGATCGTGGTCTTGCCGCTCGCGCGGATCTTGTCCAGCGCCATCGCGTTCTCGCTGACGGCCAGCGCGTCGGCATAGGTCGTCGCGTCCTTGACGCAGCCGACGAGGATCGTGCGGATGTCCTCGGGCAGGCCGTCCCAGAACTTCTTGTTGACGATGACGGCGTAGGCCAGGTGGCCGTGGTACGACAGCGTCATGTTCTTCTGCACCTCGTAGATCTTCTGGGTGTAGAAGTTCGACGGCACGCCCTCGGTGCCGTCGACGACGCCCGACTGCAGGGCCTGGTAGAGCTCGCTGAAGGCCATCACCTGCGGGATGGCGCCGAGCGCGCGCATCTGGGCGTCGAGCACCTTCGACGACTGGATGCGCATCTTCAGGCCCTTGAAGTCGGCCACGTCGTGCAGCGGCCGGTTGGCGCTCATGATGTGGAAGCCGTTGTCCCAGTACGCGAGGCCCTTGATGCCCTTGGGCTCGAGCTTGCGGAACAGGTCGGCGCCGACGGGGCCGTCGGTGACCGCGCGGAACGCGGCCTGGTCCTTGAAGATGAACGGCAGGTCGAAGACCTCGAATTCCTTGACGCCGAGAGGGCCAAACTTGGCCAGGGACGGCGCGAGCATCTGCACCGAGCCGAGCTGCAGCGCCTCCATCTCCTCCTTGTCCTTGTAGAGCTGGCTGTTGGGGTACAGCTCCACCTTCACGCGGCCCTTGGTGCGCTCTTCGGCGAGCTCCTTGAAGCGCTGCGCGCCGTTGCCCTTGGGCGTGTCGGGCGCCACGACGTGGCTGAACTTGATGACGATGGGCGTAGACTGCGCGAGCGCTGCTGGGGCGGCGCAGAAGGCCAGTGCGGCGGCGGCCGCGAGCAACGCCGTGCGGCGCGAAAGGGCGAATTTCATGAGGTCTGTCTCCGTTGTTGCGGGCCCGGACGTCATGGCGTCCACCCGTCAGTCGAGGAGGCTACGAGCGCCTACCCTTCCGTTTGCTTTCAGCAGAATTAGCCGAGGGAAATCACGTAGTCGCCCATACAACGACGTGCACGACACGCGTGCCATCGGCGTGCGTCCTCCGTAGTATTCGGAGTGGAGACAAGCACGAACAACGACTGGCGGCACGCCATGAGAGACAACGGAACAACCTTGCGATCGGCCCTGGCGCGCGCGCTGGCCGCGGCCGCCTGCGCGCTCGCGTGCTCCGCGCCCGTGCGTGCCGCGACCATCCAGTTGATGGTGGGCGGCATCGAGAAGCAGATCTACCTGCCCGCCGCGCTGGCCGACCGCCTGGGCTATTTCAAGGAACAGGGCCTCGACGTGCAGGTGCTCAGCGACACCTCCGGCGGCCACGCCGAGGACGGTCTGCTCACCGGCAGCGTGCAGGGCGTCGTGGGCTTCTACGACCACACGATCGACCTGCAGGCCAAGGGCAAGTTCGTGCAGGCGGTCGTGCAGTTCAGCCAGGCGCCCGGCGAGGCGGTGGTCGTCTCGACGCGTCTGGGCGATGCGATCCGCTCCCCGGCCGATTTCCGCGGCCACGCGCTCGGCGTCACTGGCCTGGGCTCGTCGACGCACCTGCTGATGCAATACCTCGCGGGCTCGCACGGCGTGAGCAAGGGCGAGATCAGCGTGGCCGGCGTCGGCTCGGGCGAGGCGTTCGCCGAGGCGCTGCGCACGGGACGCATCGACGTGGGCATGACCACCGAGCCGACCTTGTCGCGGCTGCTCAAGTCGGGCGACGCCCGCCTGCTCGTGGACCTGCGCACGCCCGGCGCGGCCGCCGGCGAGCTGGGCGGGCTCTACCCGGCGGCCTGCCTGTACATGTCGACGCCCTGGATCAGCACGCATCGCGACGACGTGCAGCGCCTGGTCAACGCGCTCGTCAAGTCGCTGCGCTACATCGCCACGCACAGCGCGCAGGACATCGCGGCGCAGCTGCCGCCCAGCTACATGGCCGGCGACCGCGCGCTCTACGTGAGCACGCTGCAACAGAGCAAGGCCATGTTCACCACCGACGGCGTGATGCCGGCCGGCGGTCCGGCCAACGTGCTGCGCGTGATGCGGCAGGCCGAGCGCACGGTGGTGGGCAAGCCGATCGACCTCTCGCGCACGTTCACCACGGAATTCGCACTCGCGGCGCGCTGAGGCCCTGTCATGCGCATCCTCCTGGTCGAAGACAACAAGGTGCTGGCCGACTGGCTGTCGCGCACGCTGCGCAAGCAGCAGTACGCGGTGGAGTGCGTCGAGGACGGCGAGGCGGCCGACTTCATGCTGCGCACCGAGCAATACGACCTCGTGCTGCTGGACCTGGCCTTGCCGAAGCTCGGCGGGCACGAGGTGCTGCGCCGCCTGCGCGAGCGCGGCAACGCCACGCCGGTGCTGGTGCTCACGGCCGACAACAGCACGCGCACCCGCGTCACGGAGCTCGATCACGGGGCCGACGACTACGTGGCCAAGCCCTTCGAGGTGGAGGAGCTGGAGGCGCGCATCCGCGTGCTGCTGCGCCGGTCGGCGCACGTGTCCAACCCGCAGATCGCGTGCGGCGACCTCGTCTACCTGGGCGGCAGCCGCGAGTTCACGCTGGGCGGCAAGCCGCTCGTGCTGACGCCGCGCGAGCGCACCGTGCTGGAGGTGCTGATCCTGAAGGTGGGCGCCACCGTCTCGAAGGCGATGCTCGGCCAGAGCCTGCCGTCGCTCGACGACGGCGTGTCGGCCGACGCGATCGAGATCTACGTGCACCGCCTGCGCAAGAAGCTCGAAGGCAGCGACGCCACCATCGTCACGCTGCGCGGCCTGGGCTACCTGCTGCGGCCGGTGCACCATGGCGCATAGCCTGCGCGGTCGCCTGCTCGCGTGGGTGATGCTGCCGCTGGCCGGCGCCGTGCTCTTCGACGGCGTCGTCAGCCGCCAGAACGCGCAGGCGGTCGCGACGGTGGTGCAGGACCGGCTGCTGCTCGGCTCCGCGCGCATCGTGGCCGAGCAGCTGCGCTTCGAGGACGGCAGCATCCAGGATCCGGTGCCGCCGGCCGCGCTGGAGCTGTTCCAGTCGGGCGATCTCGACCACGTGTACTACCGCGTCGTCACCAGCGACGGCCGCACCGTCACCGGCTATCCGGAGTTCGCGCTGTCGCAGGCGATGCTGCAGCCCGAGACCTCGCACTTCTTCGACGCGCAGGTGCGCGGCCAGCCGGTGCGGGCCGTGGTCTACCTGCAGCCGGTGCTCACCGAGACGGGCATCCAGCCCGTTCGCGTGCAGATCGCGCAGACCCTGCAGGGCCGCTCCGCGCTGGCCGACTCGCTGTGGATGCAGGCGATGGCGCAGCAGCTCGCGACGCTCGCGCTCGTGGCCCTGCTGGTCTGGCTGGGCCTGCGCAGCTGCCTGAAGCCGCTGCTGCGCCTGCGCGACGCGGTGCTGGCACGTCGCCCGGGCTCGCTGCAGGCGCTCGAGATCGGCGCCGTGCCGGTGGAACTGAGTCCGCTGGTGGACGCGATCAACGGCTACGCGATGCGGCTGGAGCACCACACCAGCGTGCAGCAGACCTTCATCCAGAACGCCGCGCACCAGCTGCGCACGCCGCTGACGCTGCTCACGACGCAGGTCAGCTACGCGGTGCGCGCTTCCGACGCGGCCGGGCGCACGGAATCGCTGGCGGCGATCCGCCAGACGGTCCAGCAGTCGGTGCGGCTGGTCAACCAGCTGCTGACCCTGTCCAGCGCGGAGGCCCACGCGCCGGAAGATCTGCACGACCAGCAGGGGCGCCTCGACGAGGTCGTGCACCAGGTGCTGGTGGACATGGCCGGCCGTGCCCAGAGCAAGCGGATCGACCTCGGCTTCGAGTGCACCGACACCGACGTCGCCGTGCGCGGCCACGCCGTGACGCTGCACGAGATCGTCACCAACCTCGTGGACAACGCGATCCGCTACACGCAGCCCGGCGGCATCGTGACCACGCGCGTGGCCGTCGCGGCGGACAACGTCACGCTCACCGTCGAGGACAACGGGCCCGGCATTCCCGAATCGCTGCGCGGCCGCGTGCTCGAGCGCTTCTACCGCATCGACGACCGCGAATCGGACGGCTGCGGGCTGGGCCTGGCCATCGTCAAGGAGTTCTGCTCCCAGCTCGGCGCCTCGCTGCGGCTGCGCACCGCCGCCGGCGGGCGGGGCCTGGCGGTGGAGGTCGTCTTCGACCGTCCCGCGGCCTGATCGTGTCGTCCCGGCAAAGGTGTCGCCGGCGTGCGCGGCGCCATGTCAAGGCCGACACATTGTTTTCGCGAGGTATCGCCGCCCCGTTTTGCCCGGTTCATCGGGCGTCCGGAACGGGCGCGCCGGCCTAGCATCGGTGCATGGTTGGCCAGGGTGTCGACCGCAGATTCCCGAGGCTCGCCCCATGTCGATTTCCACGATCACCACCAGCACCCCTTCCACCGCGAGTTCCGCCCCGTCGGCGCGCGCCGAATCGGTCACCGCCGGCGTCACGGCCGCGCTCGCGGGCGTCGCCGCGGCCGCCAGCGATGGCGTCAGCGCGACGGTGTCGCTCAGCGGCAGGGCGCTGCATGCGCTGCAGCAGGCCGGCGAAACGGCGGTGAACGCCACCGTGGCGGGCAGCAAGACGGTCGCCAGCGCGGCGACCGGCGTGGCCAGCGAGGTCGAGGACCTCGCGGTCGGCGCCTGGCACGCCGGCGAGGCGGCGGTCGACGCCATGGTCGACGGCGCGCACGAGGTCGTGTCCACGGTCGAGTCGGTGGGCAAGGCGCTGGGCCACTACGCCGAGGTCGGCCTGTCGGCCACTGGCGAGGCCCTGTCGGAAGTGGCCAGCGGCACCGTGATGGCCGCGGCCGCGGGCGGCAAGGCGATCGTCGCGATGCTCTGAGATAGTCCCCGCGCCGGGCCTGGCGGATCGCACCGCGCGCCCGGCCGGGCAATCCCAAATTGCCGGGGCGCCGCGCTGCCTGTATTCTTGAATGCTCGACGCACCGGATCGCACGCTCGTTGCCGACCTGGCCCCGGCCGCATCCTCAATACATCCCCAGACAAGCCATGCGCCACCTGATCGCGATCTCCTCCCTGCTGCTCCTGGCCGCCTGCGCGGCGCCCGAACCCGTCGCCGTCGCGAGCGCGGCCGCCCCCGCGGCCGCGGCATCCGCGCCGGACGTCAAGATGGTGTGCCACCGCGAGGAGCAGGTGGGCACGAACATGAAGCACACGGTGTGCGAGCCCGAAAACAAGGACTCGTGGGATGCCCAGCAGATCGCCCGCGGGATCGCCGACCAGAACACGCGCGTCAACCCGTCGGCCGTCAAGACCACCGGGCACTGAGCCCGCGTCAATCGCCGGTGCGGCCGTCCAGCCGCGCCCGCGTCCGCGCCGCGACGTCCTTCACCCACGGCTGCGCGTCCCAATGGCGGCGGGCGAAGGCCTCGATCGCGCTCCGGTGCTCGAGAGAGGCGCCGATCATGTCGGTGCCCTTCAGGAACATCGCGCGGTGGCGATCGCCCAGCGCGAAGGGCAGCGTCCGGGTCGGCGACGCCACGGTCATCGCCTCGACGTCGATCGCCAGCGCCAGCGGCTCGGTGGCGGCCTCGGACTCCGCCATCAGCGCCTGCACCTGGTCTTCCGGCAGCAGCACGGCCAGCAGGCGGTTGTTCATCGCGTTCGACCAGAAGATCTCGCCGTAGGCCGAGGCGATCACGGCCTGGATGCCGTACTGCTGCAGGCCCCAGACGGCGTGCTCGCGGCTCGACCCGCAGCCGAAGTTGGGGCCTGCGAGCAGGATGCGCGTGGCGGCGTACTCGGGCCGGTTCAGCACGAAGCCGGGCCGCGCCTGGCCGTCGCCGGTGAAGCGCAGGTCCCACAGCACGCCGCGGGCGAGCCCCTTCTTGTCGATGCCATGCAGGAACTGCTTGGGCATGATCTGGTCGGTGTCGAGGTTGGCGATCGGCAGCGGCGCGGCGATGCCCTCGATGCGGTGCGTGGCGTCGCTCATTCAGGCCTCCCGGGCGTGAGTCGGCGGATGTCCGTGATGCGGCCCGTGACGGCGGCCGCGGCCGCCATCGCCGGGCTCATCAGGTGCGTGATCGCGCCGCGGCCCTGGCGGCCCTCGAAGTTGCGGTTGGTGGTGGAGGCGCAGCGCTGGCCGGGCGCGAGGATGTCGTCGTTCATCGCCAGGCACATCGAGCAGCCGGGCAGGCGCCATTCGAAGCCGGCGTCGACCAGCAGTTGCGCGATGCCCTCGGCCTCGGCCTGCGCCTTCACGGCGCCGGATCCCGGCACGACCATGGCCCGCAGGCCGTGCGCGACGCGGCGGCCCCGCACGACCTCGGCGACCTCGCGCAGATCCTCGATGCGCGCGTTGGTGCACGAGCCGATGAACACATGGTCCACGGCCAGGCCTTCCAGCGACATGCCGGCCCGCAGGCCCGTGTAGCGCAGCGCCTGCTCCGTGCCGGCGCCCCGTGCGCCCTCCGGCGCCGGCACCGTGCCGTCGATGGGGATGACCTGGTCGGGGCTCGTGCCCCAGGTCACGTGGGGCGCGACGTCGGAGGCGTCGAAGCGGTGCTCGATGTCGAAACGCGCGCCGTCGTCGCTGCGCAGCGTGGCCCAGTGCGCGAGCGCGCGCTCGCGCAGGTCGCCCGAAATATCGGGGGCGCGGGCCAGCACGTAGTCGACGGCGGCCTGGTCGGGCGCGACGAGCGCGCCCCGCGCACCGGCCTCCACCGCCATGTTGCACAGCGTGAACCGGGCCTCGATCGACAGCGCGGCGATGGCGCTGCCGCAGAACTCCACCACGTGCCCGCGCGCGCCCTGGGCGCTGATGCGGCCGATGATCATCAGGATCAGGTCCTTGGACGTGGTGCCGGTCGGCAGCCTGCCGTCGACGCGGATGCGCATGTCGCCAGCCAGGCGGTACACCAGCGCCTGCGTGGCCAGCACGTGCCCCACCTCGGACGTGCCGATGCCGAATCCCAGCGCCCCGAGCGCGCCGTAGGTGGTGGTGTGGCTGTCGCCGCAGATCACCACCATGCCCGGGCGGATCATGCCGTGCTCGGGCGCGATGATGTGCTCGATGCCCTGCAGCGCGTCGTTGGTGTCGAACAGCGCGATCCCGTGGCGCGTGCAGTTGCGCTTCAGGTTGCTGGCCTGCAGCGCGGCGGCCGGATCGCGGATGACGCGATGGGCACCCGGATGCGTCGGGATCACGTGGCTCACCGTGGCCACGTTCTGGCCCGGCACCAGCACCGCGCGCGACTGCTCGTGCAGGCCCGCGAAGGCCTGCGGGCTCGTGTACTCGTTCATCAGGTGCAGGTCGCAGAACAGCAGCACGTTCTGTTCGTCGAGCACGGCGACCGTGTGGCTCTCCACGAGCTTGCGGTAAAGCGTTCGTGCGGCGTTCATCGTCGCGCCTCGCCCAGGAACGCGGTCGCCTTTTCCAGCAGCAATTCGGGCGCCTCCTCGGCGATGTAGTGGCCGCAGGGCAGCGCCTCGCCGCGCGCGTCCTGCGCGACCCGCCGCCATTCGTCCAGCGGCCGGAAGCACTTCTCGATGACGCCGTCGCGGCCCCACAGCACCAGCGTGGGCGTGGCGATGCGCCGGCCCGCGTCGCGGTCGGCGCGATCGTGCGCCAGGTCGATGCCGGCGGCGGCGCGGTAGTCCTCGCAGACGCCGTGCGCGGCGCCCGGCAGGGCCATGCAGCGCTCGTATTCGGCCAGCGCGCCCGTCGTGAACGGCGCCATGCCCGCGCCGCGCCGCCCGATCACCTCGCGCACGTACGCGGCCGGGTCGGCCTCGATGAGACGTTCGGGCAAGGGCGCGGGCTGGATCAGGAAGAACCAGTGCCAGTACGCGGTGGCGAACTCGCGCGAGACCTGCTCGTACATCGCCAGCGTCGGCGCCACGTCCAGCAGGATCATGCGGCCGACGCGCTCGGGGTGGTCCGCGGCAAGCCGGTGCGCCACGCGCGCGCCGCGGTCGTGCGCGAGGATGTCGAAATCGTCCAGGCCCAGCGTCTGCATCAGGCGCACCTGGTCGCGCGCCATCGCCCGCTTCGAGTAGTTCGAGTGGTCGGGCAGGCCCGCCGGCTTTGACGAGTCGCCGTAGCCGCGCAGGTCGGCCAGCACGACCGTGTGGCGCTCGGCCAGGCGCGCGGCCACCTTGTGCCAGATCGCGCGCGTCTGCGGATGGCCGTGCAGCAGCAGCAGCGGATCGCCGGTGCCGCCGACGAGCGCATCGATGGCGACGTCGTCGTCCACCGGAACGCGATGGTGGGCGAAGCCGGGAAAGAGGTCGGTCGAGGTGTTCACGGCAGCGTTCGATGGGAAGCGACGACCGCGTCGCGGCCCTGGCGACACAGCGCGACGCCGTGCCGCAGCACCGAGGCGCGCCACGCCGGGTCGGAGGGAATGAAGGCCTCGCGATATTCTGCGCCCGCGCGGCGCAGCGCGTCGGAGTCGTGCGCCTGCCGGCGCATCCACGCGTTGGCCAGGTGGGCGCGCTGCATGCGCCGCCGCTCCAGCGTGCCGAACTCCACCGCGGTGGCCGAGATCCGGCAGCCCGGCAACGCCTCCACGAAGGCATCCATCATCAGGCCCTGGAAGTTCGCCAGCGCGGCGTGGGTGGAGCCCGCGCCGCTGAGCGCCGCGTCGCCCCAGGTCTCGCGCGCGCGCTCGCGCCCGAACGAGCCCGGCGCGTCGAAGTTGATCATGAAGGGCTGGCCGTACGGGCCGATGCCGGTGTGCAGGTCCACCAGCACGCATTGCCGCGCGCGGCCCAGGTGGCGCGCCACCTGGCGCCGCAGCGCGAGGTTGGCCCATTCGGCCGCGTGCCCGCCGTAGAAGATGCCGTCGGCGTGCAGGTACTGGCCGCCGTTGAACGCGTTCGAGAACGCCTGCTCGTCCACGCGGGCGCGCAACGCGTCCATCGCCGCGAAGGCGCGTTCGACCTCGGCCTCGCTCCAGTCGGCCAGCATCAGGTGCGGGTGCAGCTCGGCGTAGCCCGCGTTGGGCGCGGGCACGCCGGGGAAGGCGATGAAGTTGCGGTTCAGGTCGACGTTGTTTTCGGTGCCGCGCTGCCAGTGCGCCATGCCCCAGGGGTTGACCGCATGCACCAGCACGACGCCGACGCCGCGCGGCAACGACCCGGGCCCGCCCTCCTCCAGCCACGCCCGCATCACCGCCGAGCCGGCGTGGCCCTCGATGCCGTGGGTGCCGCAGACGACCACGAACACGCTGGGCGCGTCGGCGTCGCCGAACACGGCGAGCTCCTGCCAGAGCGGCTCGCCGTCCGGCCCCGCGCCGGGATGGCGCTCGCCGTGCACGCTGCCGCCTCGCGAGAAGACGGCGCGCAGCCAGGCCTGGCGCGCCTGCTCGTAGCCGGGCGCGAAGCCGGCGTGGAAATCGGGATTCGATGTCATCGTGGCGCCATGCTAGGGCCGGGCGCGGCGCGCGGCCATAGCCGTCCTGGCATACGGGATGACCCTCAGTCGGTGGCGACCTTGGGCCCCTGGAACCGCACCAGCGGATCGACGTCGGAATCGGGCTCCGCGAACGGGATGCACTGGATGAACAGCGAGAACAGCTCGGCCTGCGAGCTCGTCTCGAGCTTGCGGTGGATGCTCTTGCGCTGGTTGCGGATGGTGCCCTCGGCGGTGTTGAGGCGCTCGGCGGTCTGCTCGGACGAATAGCCGCTGAGCATGTAGAAGACGACCTCGCGCTCGCGCCGGGTCAGCAGCGACGCGCCGAAGTTGGCCATCGTGCTCTCCACCTTGCGGTGCACCAGGCGGTCGTCCTCGTCGTGCGGCGCCGGCAGCGCGATGTCGTGGTGGCGGCGCATCGCGGCGAACACCAGCGGCAGCACGTGGCGCACCAGCGCGAGCTCGGCCTCGGCGAACGGCGGCGTGCCCTCCTCGCGGCCCAGGCACAGCGCGATCGAGCCGCGGGCGTCGATGCGCCACAGCACGTCGATGGTGTCCACCAGCCGCGTGTTGCGGAAGAAGCACTGGTAGAACTCGCTCTCGTAGAAGTCGTCCGGCACGTAGGACGACATCGGATAGGCGCCGTCGGCCTGGCCGCGCTGGAACAGCTGGTAGACCGGGTCGAGCACGTAGGGGCCGTCGATGTAGACCGCCTCGCGCGCCCCCCGGCGCAGCGCGGCGGCGGCCTGGATGGCGACGTATTGCGGGCGCTTGTCGGCGGAGTAGTGCAGCGCGATGCCCACCTCGGCGTCGATCAGCGAGCGCAGGAAGCCGACGACGGCGGCGTAGAACTCGGGGCGGCCGACGGCCTCGGTGATGGCGCGCAGCTGGTCGACGCCCTCCGCGTCGAGGGCAACGGCAAGGCGATTGCGCCGGCGCGGGGCGTCCGGTGCGGGAGCGGGAGGCATCTTCATCGGGTCGGGCAGGGTCGCGGCGGCGTGTGGGGCGTATCCCGGGCGGGATATTTCAGCGTGATGACGGCATTCATACCATGGGGCCATGCGATGCGGAACGTTTTGCAAGCCATCGCGATGGAATCCCCACCTTCTCGCCATCATGGAAAGCTTCATGTCCAAAAGCAAGACGCAGACTCGAATGAATCGCCGCCTCGCCCGCAACTGCTCGGTGTTCGCCGCCAGCGCCGCGCTGGGCCTGTCGGCCTCGGCACAGACCGCGGCCGCGCCCGACGCCGCGCCCGCGGCCTCCGGCGCGGCGCCCTCCAAGGTCGCCCCGGTGGAGGACATCCAGCGCGTGGAGGTCACCGCCGGCAAGCGCAAGCAGCTGCAGAGCGAGGTGGCCGGCACCGTCACCGCGATCTCCGGCGCGAAGCTGGAGCAGCTCGGCACGATGGACGCGGAGGACCTGTTCAAGCTGAGCCCCGGCGTGCAGTTCAGCAAGGACAACGCCGACGGCGCGATGATCAGCATCCGCGGCATCGGCACCAACACCGTGTCCGACAACGTCGTCTTCGGCCAGTCGCCCACGGGCCTCTACATCGAGGACGTGCCGGTCACCGACCCGTACGTCTACATCTCCACGCCCGACGTCGTGCCCTTCGACCTGGAGCGCGTGGAGGTGCTGCGCGGGCCGCAGGGCGCGCTGTACGGCTCGGCCTCGCTGGGCGGCGCGGTGCGCTACCTCTACGCGCGGCCCGACCTGCGCTCCAACGCCTTCAGCGTGCTCACCGGCGCGTCCAGCGTGTCGCACGGCGGCGTCGGCTTCAACGCGGACACGATGGCCAACATCGTGCTGTCCAAGGACGTGGCGGCGCTGCGCATGGTGGTCACCAGGCGCAAGGATCCCGGCTACATCGACAACGTGGAGACCGGCAAGAAGGACATCAACGCGAACAACGCCGAATCGGCCCGCGTGATCCTCGCGCTCAAGCCCACGCGCGACCTCGACATCGCCGCGAGCTACTCCACGCAGCAGAGCAAGCAGGGCGGCGACGGCGGCACGAGCCCGTCGGACGACGCGCTGACGATCGCCGCGCCCACCGACGCGCGGATCCTGTCGAAGTTCAGCCTCAGCTCCGTGCAGGCCAACTGGGACGTGGCCGGCCTGCGCCTGACCTCGCTCACCGGCTACACCACCAAGACGCGCAACCAGGACAACGACCTCAGCTACCTGCTGGTGCCCGACTTCACGATCTACGGCGGCATCCCCTACCCGCAGGTCGACCGCGCGCTGAACTTCGAGCGCCGCAACTCGCACTCGTTCACGCAGGAGATCCGCTTGGCGCCGGTCGAGGCCGGCGCGTTCAGCTGGCTGGTGGGCGCGTTCCACCAGCGCGCGGTGTTCTTCCGCAGCGAACTGGTGACGCTGCCCGGCGCCAACGATCCCGTGAACCTGCCCGACGACATCTACTTCGAGACCGCGCGCCGCGGCGTGGCCACCGAGAACTCGCTGTTCGCCGACCTGGACTGGAAGATCACGCCGCAGTGGTCGGTGGGCGCCGGCGCGCGCTACTTCCGCACCACGGTGGACTTCGCACGCTCCAACTTCGGCGCGCCCTACACCGAGTTCAACAGCAAGGAGAACGGCACCACGCCCAAGTTCAGCACGCGCTACCAGTTCACGCCCGAGGTGGCCGCGTACGCCACCGCGTCGCGCGGCTACCGCTACGGCGGCATCAACACCATCGGCTCGTTGCCCTACAAGTCGGACTCGCTGTGGAACTACGAGACGGGCCTGCGGCTGCAGCCGTCCAAGGAAGTGTCGCTGGACCTGAGCCTGTTCATGCTGGACTGGAAGAACATCCAGATGCAGACCACCAACGCCGACGGCTTCGTGATCATCACCAACGCGGCCAAGGCGCGCTCCAGCGGCTTCGAGGCGGCGCTCGCCTGGCGCCCGACGCAGGAGTTCAGCTTCAACGGCTCGCTGGCGGTGACGGACGCCAGGCTGCGCGCCTCGTTCGACTCGGCCAGCGGCCGGCCCGTCGATTCCGGCACCACCCTGCCGGGCGTGGCCAAGCTGCAGTCGACGCTGGATGCGACATACCACTTCGCCGGCCCGTTCCAGAGCAACGCGTCGCTCTCCGGCGTGCTGCAGTACGTGGGCAAGCGCAACGCGCAGATCGACGCCGACCTGGTGCTGCCCAGCTACACCACGGCCGACCTGCGCCTGGCCTTCGGCTGGTCGAACTGGGAGCTGACCGGCTACGTGCAGAACGTGGCCGATCGACGCGGGCAATCGGCCGCGCAGGTGAACTACTCCACCTACCAGAACCCGGGCGCCGTCAACTACACCGAGTGGTACCCGATCAAGCCGCGCACTATCGGCGTCAGCCTGCGCTATGACTACTAGCCCGGCCGAGCGGGTATCGTCGCCGTCCATGATCCCTGCTCCCACGGCGCGCCGCGCGCCCCATCCGTGGACGGTGCTGGCGGTGCTCACGCTGGTCAACGCGCTGGCGCAGTCGGGGGGCACGGTGCTGGCCGCCGTGCTGCCGCTGATCAAGACCGAGTTCGGCTACTCCGACAGCCAGCTGGGGCTGCTGTCCGGCTACGGCTCGGCCGTCTCGTTCGCGCTGCTCGCGCTGCCCATCTCGCACTGGGCCTCGCGGCGCGGCAGCTCGCTGGTGCTGAGCCTGAGCATGCTCGTGTGCGGGCTCGCGAACCTGCTCACCGCAGGCTGCACGGCGTTCTGGCAGCTCATCGCCGCCCGCCTGTTCGCGGGCGTCGGCCCCTCCGCGGCATGGCCGCTGGGGCAGGCGCTGGTGAGCGACTTCTTCCCGCCGAAGCGGCGCGCCGGCGCGCTGTCGGTCTACACCGCGGGCGACTTCCTCGGCAACACGCTGCCGCTGGTGGTGGGCGGCTGGGTGGGCGTGCACCACGGCTGGCGCGCAGCGTTCGCCGTGTTCGGCTTGGGCGTGCTCCTCGCCGCGCTGCTGCAGCGCTGGCTGGTGCCTGATCGCAGCTCGTCGGAGACCGCGACGCTCGACGAAGGCGGCGTGCCCGACGAGCCCGACCTGCACTGGGCCGACGGCCTGCGCGGGTTGTGGAAGCGGCGCGCGTTCGTGCACATCATGCTGGGCTTCAGCTGGGCCTCGTTCGCGGTGTCGGGGCTGTCGAAGTGGATGCCCAGCTTCTACAACCGGCAGTTCGGCCTCTCGCCCGACGAGGCGGCCGCGTTCTTCGGCGGCGCCTATGCCGGCGGCGCGCTGCTCGGGCTGCTGCTGGGCGGCCTGCTGGGCAACTGGATCGGCTCGGGCAAGCAGGAGCGGCTGCTGCCCTTCTGCATGATCACCTACCTCTTCACGTTCCCGTGCATCCTGGGCGTGCTGTTCGCGCCCAGCCTGAAGTTCGCGTTCGCCGCGCACGTGGCGGCCACGATGTTCGGCGCGATGCCCAACGGCCCGGTCATGTCGATGATCCACGCGAGCGTGCCGCGCTCGATGCGCGTGCTGGCGGCGTCGGTGTTCCTGCTGATGCTCACCCTGCTGGGCGACGGCGGCGGCCCGCTGCTGATCGGCCTGTTCAGCGACCTGCTGGAGCCGCGCTTCGGCCACGAGTCGCTCAAGTTCGCGATGCTGCTCGTCAAGCTGCTCGGGCTCCTGCTGTTCATCCATCTTTCACTGGCCTGGCGCAGCGCGCGGCGCGAGCACGCCCGCGCCACCCTCGCCCCCGCCATTCCCGGAGACGCTCGATGAGCGAGACCTCGAGATCCGCCGTCGTGGCGGAAGACCACTTCAACCTGCGCCTGCCGGGCGACCCGCAGATCGCGCCGGACGGCCGGCATGTGGCCTTCGTGCGCATGCGCGCCGACGTGCAGACGGACGGCTGGGCCAGCGAGGTCGGCGTCGTCGACACCGCGTCGGGCCTGCCGTCGGAGCTCGGCCGCGGCAGCCAGCCGCGCTGGGCGCCGGACGGCGGCAGCCTCGCCTTCGTCACCGCGTCGGAGGGCCGCTTCGAGATCCGGCGCTGGACGCCGGACGGTGGCGCTTCCGAGACCTTGCTGCAGCTGTCCGAGCCGCCCAGCGGGCTCGCGTGGTCGCCCGACGGCCGCCGGCTCGCGTTCGTCAAGCGCGTGCCGCCCGCGCCGGCGGACGTGCCGGTGCCGGCCTGGGAGGCGCTGCGCACGCCGCAATGGAGCGCGCCGGGCATCTACAGCGAGTCGCTGGTGCGGCGCGTCGAGGGCCACGACGGCGACCAGCCCGGCGGCCATCACCAGATCTTCCTGTTCACGCCCGCCACGGGCGAGCTGAGGCAGTTCACCCACGATCCGTTCGAGCACGGCGGCCCGCTGGTCGACGTCACCAAGCTGGGCCTCGCGGGCCGCATCTCGTGGGCGCCGGACGGCCGCCACATCGTGATGTCGATGCAGCGCCACCAGCCGCAGGAGGGCCCGCTCGACCCACGCACGGTCGTCGAGGCCGACGTGGTCGAGTTCGACGTGGCCGACGGCACGGTGCGCCGCCTGACCGAGTTCGGCGGCCCCGTCTGCCGGGCCACGGTCTCGCCCGACGGCCGCTGGATCGCCTTCGTGGGCTACCGCAATCGCCAGGCCTCGTTCCAGACCAGCGTGGTGCACGTGATGCCGCGCCACGGCGGCGAGATCGTCGCGCTGCCGCATCCCGAGGCGCTCGACGTCGACCAGGGCGTGCAGTGGCTGCCCGACAGCTCGGGCCTGCTCACGTTGCTGATCGATCGCGGCGCCGGCTGCCTGGCGCGCGTGACGCTGGCCGGGCAATGGACGACGCTCAATCGCGACATCGGCGGCGGCGCCTCGTCCGGCTACGCGCTGTACGCCAAGGGCCTGTCGGTGGCACGCGATGGCCGCATCGCCTGCCTCGTGGGCAGCCGCACGTGCACCGACGAGGTGGCGCTGCTGGCCGCCGACGGCCGCCTCGACAGGGTGCTCACGCGCGAGTCGGCATGGCTGGAAGGCCGCAGCGTCGCGGCCATGGAGGAACTGTGGCTGCCCACGAAGCAGGCCGGCCGCGAGTGGCAGGCCTGGCTGCTGCGGCCGGCGCACATCCCGGCCGACGCCGAGGTGCCGCTGATCCTGTGGCTGCACGGCGGCCCCTACCTCGCCTGGGGCCCCGATTTCGCGATCGTGCCGCAGGTGTGGGCCGCGCGCGGCTACGCGGTGCTGATGATCAACCCACCCGGCTCGCTGGGCTACGGCGAGGCGTTCACCGACCTGCTGGAGCCGGGCTTCCCGGGCCCGGGCGAACTGCAATTGCTCGACTGCGTCGACCAGGTGGTCGCCCGCGGCGGCATCGCGCGCGAGCGCGTGCACGTGGCCGGCGAATCGGCCGGCGGCGTCCTGACCAGCTGGTTGATCGGACACAGCCAGCGCTTCGCCTCGGCGGCCGTCGTCTACGGCGTGATGGACTGGATCAGCCAGACGCTCACGGTCGACCGCCCCGACTACTTCGGCTACTTCCGCGCGCCGGCGCCGCCGTGGGCCGAGGGCATGCACGCGCACTACTGGCAGCGCTCGCCGCTTTCACGCGTGGCCCACGTGCGCACGCCCACCATCGTGCTGTGCGGCGAGAAGGACGCGCGCACGCCGATCGGACAGTCGGAGATGTACTTCACGGCGCTGAAGCTGTGCGGCGTGGACGCGGCACTGGTGCGCTACCCGGACGACAACCACAGCTTCGAATGGCATCCCAGCCACTGGCTCGACCTGATCGAGCAGGTCGATCGCTGGTTCAGGCGCCATCCGGCGCGGGTCGCGTGATCGATCGCCCTGGCGAACTCGCCGGAGGCGGAGGCCGGCTCATTTGTCGACGTCGAACACCAGGTTCACCAGCGCGGTGTGGCTCTTGGCGGTGGGCTGGAAACGCCACTGCTTGACCGCCTCCACGGCCGCCCTGCCGAGGCCGGCGTGCGGGCTCTTGACCACCTCGGCGTCCACCACCGTGCCGCCGGGCTCGACCTCGAAGCGGACCTCGACGCTGCCCTTGCGGATGCGGGTCACCACCGCGGTGGGGAAGTCGGGCTGGACCAGCTTGACCCGGACGAGGCCGGGATCAGGCTCCTCGGCCGGAGGCGGCGCAGCGCCCGGTTCGGGCGCCGCGGAGGCCGGGACGGCCAGCGCATCGGTGGGGGCGTCGGCGGCCGGGTCGGACAAGCCCTCGGCGACGGCCGGCGCAACCAGGGCCGGCGCGGGGCTCGCCGCGTCGGCGCTCGTGCGCGCGGCCACGGGCGCCGGCGCCGCGGCCACCTTGATCTTCTCGCGTGCCTCGAGCGGGGGCCTGGCCTGTGGCACCGGCGCGGCGGCGACCGGCCTGGGCGCGGCCTTGGTGGGGGCGGGCTTGGCGGCCAGCACCCGGATCCAGTACATCGTGCGGTCGGTCTGTTGCTGCGCGCGCTCGGCGGCCGAGGCGGCGCCCGGTGCCAGCGGCGCCGGCGGCTGCGCCCACGCCGCCTGGCAGGCGAAGGCGCAGGCCAGCGCAAGGCTGCCGCGGAGGGCGGATCTGGATGCAGTCATGGCAATCTTGCTCGTTTGACGTTCCGAGGCGCCGTCGTCTCGAAACGGCGCCGCACCCGTCGCGACGAACGTCACGCCGACTGCCGCCGGCAGTGTAGCGATCAGTGGTGGTGCGCGAGGGGCGTGCGGGCGAGGTGCGAAGGCGCGAACGTGCGCATTCCGTCACGGTATCGGGCTGGCCGCACCTTACATCCGCATCGCTGAAACGACGAGCAGATGGAAAGGAAGTGTCAGCAACGCGGCTGCGGCGACGCCGAAGATCCAGAGGAGAACGAACCAAAGCAATCGCTTCAGCCGCGCATGGCGTTGACTTCGATCGACTTTTGACATCGCCGCTCCTTTCCAATCTGGCTCAAGTCTGGCGGGCCGAACCGTGCGAGTTTGACGATCATGGCAAGGGGTTGAACCGACGACGTTCTCCGCCGGGAGCCGGGGAGGAGGAGCCCCGCTTGGTCCTAGTGGTAGCCAGCGTCACTCTCGCGCACCTTCCCCCGGAACACCCGGTACTGCATCGCGTTGTAGACGAGGATGACGGGCAGCACGATGACCGTTCCGACGAGCGTAAAGGCCTGGCTGGAATGACTGGACGACGCGTCCCAGATGGATAACGATGGCGGCACGATGTTTGGCCAGATGCTGATCACCAGTCCCGTGAAGCCGAGGAAACAGATCGCGAGCGTCAGGAGGAACGGCATCGCTTCGTGCTTGCGGCGAACGGCGCGGAAGATCCCGAACACGCAAGCGACGACGAGCACCGGCACGGGCATGAACCACACGAGGTTCCCGCTGCCGAACCAACGGGCTGCCACGGCGGGCAGGCCCAGCACGGTCCACAGACTCACGAGCGCGACGACTGCGAACAAGACGCTCACGAGTGGCAGCATGAGACGTCGCATCTTTCGCTGCAGCTCGCCGTCGGTCTTGTAGATGAGCCAGCCACAGCCGAGGGTCGCGTAGGTCACCAGCACGCCCATGCCGCAGAAGACGCTGAACGCGGACAGCCAGCCGAACGGGTCGCCGGCGAACTGACCATTCACGATCCGGATGCCTTGCAGGAGGGAGCCCAGGACGACGCCTTGGCAGAAGGCCGCCAGGGCAGACCCGCTGATGAAGGCCAGGTCCCAAAGTGCCTGTGTTCTCTTCGACTTGACGCGCAGTTCGAATGCCGCGCCCCGAAGGATCAGCCCGATGACCATCAGGATCAGCGGCAGATAGTTGGCGGGCAACAGCGTCGAGTACACGACGGGGAACGCGCCGTAGAGTCCTGCGCCGCCCAGTACGAGGAATGTCTCGTTGCCGTCCCAGACAGGTGCGACGGTGTTGAGCATGACTTGCCGATCCGACTTCTCCTCGGTAAAGAACGGAAAGAGCAGGCCAATGCCCAGGTCAAATCCGTCAAGCACGACGTAGAGGAAGACACCCAGGCCGATGATGGCAGCCCAGATCATGGGTAGATCGACTTGCATGGCCTCGCCCTCCTTCGGCTAGCGGAACGACTGCGACAGTGCCCTATTGCTGAGGCCCGGATACTCTGGATCGTCAACGTGCTCGGACTCGAGCGAAGGCCCACGCCTCATCAGCTTCATCATGTAGTAGGCGCCCATTCCAAAGACGAGGACGTAGACGACAACGAGGATGAGGAGCGACACGCCCACCTGCTGGCTGCCAATAGGCGAAACGGAGTCAACGGTGCGCAGCACACCGTAGACGGTCCACGGTTGTCGCCCGACCTCGGTGGTGATCCAGCCGGCTAGCAGCGCGACAAGCCCGGACGGCCCCATCAAGAGCACCAGCCATTGGAACCAGCGTGCCTCGTAGAGCCGCCCGGCCTTGCGCAGGAGCAGGCCGAGGACAGCAGTCAGGAGCATCAGCATGCCCAGTCCGACCATCACGCGGAACGACCAGAAGATGATGGGCGAGTACGGCCGGTCTTGCGCCGGGAACTCCTTCAAGCCGCGAATCTCGCCATCCCAGGAGTGCGTCAGGATGACGCTGCCGAGGTGGGGAACCTGCAGCGCGTATCGAGTCTGTTCGGCGTCCATGTCCGGGAGACCGACGAGATTGAGGGACGTCCCCCCCTTTTCCGTCTCCCACAAGCCTTCGATGGCAGCGATCTTGGCGGGCTGATATTCGCGCGTGTTCAATCCATGGGCGTCACCCACGAGGATTTGAATTGGTGCGAGCAGCAGAAGAATCCACAGCCCCATCGAGAAACTGATCTTGACGGCTTTGTCCCGGCGCCCCTTCAGAAGGTGCCAGGCGCCGCATGCAGCAACGATGAAGCCCGCGACGATGAACGCCGCGATGGTCATGTGCGCGAGGCGGTAGGGGAACGAGGGATTGAAGACGATCTTGAACCAGTCGACAGGCACGATCAACCCGTTCTCAAGCGCAAATCCCTGAGGTGTCTGCATGAAACTGTTGGAAGCCAGTATCCAGAACGTCGAAATAAGCGTTCCGGCGGCCACCATGAGCGTTGCAAAGAAGTGCGCTCGCGGCCCCACGCGTTGCCACCCGAACAACATGACGCCAAGAAACCCAGCCTCGAGAAAGAAGGCCGTCAGAACCTCGTAGGTCAACAAGGGGCCGGTGATGTTGCCGGCGACCCGCGAGAATCCACTCCAATTGGTGCCGAACTCATAGGCCATCACCACGCCGGAGATGACCCCCATGCCGAAACCGATGGCAAAGATCTTCGACCAAAACAGGAACAGCGTCTTGAAGACGTGATCCCCGGTACTCAGCCAACGCCATTCCAGCACCGCAAGAAAGCTCGCCATTCCGATGCTGATTGCCGGAAAGACAATGTGAAATGACACGGTGAATGCAAACTGCATTCGCGCGAGATGGAATGCGTCGAAGATTTCCATACGGATTTCCAATGGACTTTCGCATGCGGGTACCCCCACAAGCCGTCCAATTTGCGCAAAATGCACCCCGCCGTCAAACCCCTATCAGGTCAATGGCGTTTCACCGAGTCAATGTAGTCAGTCAGAGCGTAGAGCGTTCGCACAGGAAAGGCACAGCCGATACGCGCCAAGCTTCTGGCCGCGCGCCCCAAAGACGGAAGCTATGCTGCCACGGCTGCGAAGGCTGCGGTTGGTCTGCGGGCATCGTCGACGCCCTGATCGCCGACCTAGCGCTGATGTGCGTCAACTCCAACGCCACTGGTCGAAACTGATTCGCAGAAGCGCGCCCAAGCCAGGATAGATCTAGGCCACAAGCCCAATGGTCAATTCGAGTCTTCTGGAAATTCTGGCGGGCCACAGATGGGCCACAAAGCAAAACGCCCACTGCGAAGTGGGCGTTGCTTTCGAGGTTTTCACCTCGGTAATGCGGTGGTTGCGGGGGCTGGATTTGAACCAACGACCTTTGGGTTATGAGCCCAACGAGCTACCAGACTGCTCCACCCCGCGACTGAGAAAGCTATTATGGCATGAAACGGGTGAGCCTGTCACGCGGCGTGCCATGAATCTGCGTAAAGGCGCTCAGCTCGAACGCGGCAGCAGCTCGTCGATGAGCGTCAGGGTCTCGGCGAGGCGGATCGGCTTGGCGAGGTAGGCGCGCGCGCCTGCCACGGTGGCGGCGTCGCGCTGGGCTTGCGTGCTGTCGGCCGACACCACCACCACCGGCACGTGCGCGAGCGCGGGCATCTTGCGCATCCATTCGGCCACCTCCAGGCCCGAGCCGTCGGGCAGGTGCAGGTCCACCAGCACCAGATCGGGACGCAGGCGGTCGACCATCTCGATGCCGTCGCGCACGCTCACCGCGAGGTGCAGCGTGCAGTCGGGGCGTTGCGCGATGACTTCCTGCATCAGCAGCGCGTTGATCGGGTTGTCCTCCACGTAGACGATCTGGCCGCCGGCGCCGCTCGGCAGCGCGGCATGCGCCGGCGCGCTGCCGGAGACGAGCGGCACGCCCCGCGCGCGGCCCAGCGTGAGCGTGACGCGCGTGCCCACGTCGGGGCGGCTGTCGATGGCGATGTCGCCGCCCATGCGCTCGATCAGGCGGCGGCTGATCACCAGGCCGATGCCGGTGCCCTCGATCTGGCTGGACTCCAGGCCCAGGCGGTCGAACGCCGAGAACAGGCGCGCGAGCTGCGTCGCCGTCATGCCCCTCCCCGTATCCGAGATCTCGATCACGAGGCGTCCTGCGTCGCCGTCCGGGGCCCCGTCGGCGGGGCTGCGCACATGCACCTGCACGTCGACGCGCCCGTTCTCGAGGTTGTACTTGATGGCGTTGCCGATCACGTTGACCAGCACCTGGCGCAGGCGCGTGGCATCGGCCCGCACGCTCCAGGCCTCGCGCGGCAGGTGCTGCGGCAGTGCCACGGCGAGAGCCACCTTCGCGGTCGCCGCCAGGGGCGCGAGCAGGCGGATGCTCTCGTTGATGACCAGCGTCACGTCGACATCGGCCATCTGGATGCGCGCGTTGCCGGACTCGATGGTGGACAGGTCCAGCACGTCGTTGATGAGGGTCACCAGGTGCCAGCCCGCAGCCTCGATGCGGGCGACGCGCTCGCGCTGGTGGCCGTCGAGCGGATGGTCCTCCTCCAGCTGCAGCAGTTGCGCGTAGCCCAGCATCGCGTTCATCGGCGTGCGCAGCTCGTGGCTCACGCGCGAGAGGAACTCCGACTTCGCCTGGCTCGCCGCCTCGGCGCGTCGCCGCGCGAGCTCGAGCTCGCCCGAGCGCACGCGTTCCGACTGGTCGGTGCCCACGAACAGGAAGCCCAGCGGACCGCTGCCCGGCGACGCGATGCCGCTGCCCGGCGCGAACACCACCGCGCTGTCGGCCACGTCGCGCTCGCGCGGCCCCAGTGGCGCGCCGACGCTGGCGAGCGACGCGCGCACGGCGGTGACGGCCAGCGAGACGCTCAGGCGCGAGCCGTCCTTGCGGATGTACGTCCAGTCGCGCACCTCGTAGCCGAAGCGCTCGGCCACGGCCGTGATGGCCTCGCGGCCGCTCACCGGGCGCTTCAGCTGGATCGCGAGTTCCTCGGCGCGGCGCGCGAGTTCGACCGGGTCGTGCACGGCCAGGGGGCACGGCTCGCCGAGCACCTCCGACGCGCGGTAGCCCAGCATCTTCTCGGCGCCGCGGTTGAACAGCCGCACCACGTGGTGGGCGTCCACCGCGATGATGGCCACCTCGGTGGCGGCGTCCAGCAGGGCCTGCAGCTCGGCCTGCGCATGGCGCGCGGTGCGCTCCTGGTCCTTGGCGCGATCGAGCAGCCGGCGCAGCTGCATCCACAAGGCGTGTACCTCCTCGCTGCCGAGCTCGACGCCAGGCTCGCCGGGCTCCGGGCCCCCTCGGGGGTTGCCGTCGACGAGGTGGGCCGCGGCGCTCACGAGCTGCCGGTAGCTGTCGGCCTGGCGCTGCGCCAGCTTGAACGCGATGGCGGCCACGATCACCAGCACCACCAGCACCGCGATGCCGATGACGCCGGCCAGTTGCTCCACCGGCGCGAACATCGCGGCGCGCGGCTGCGCGACGAGCACGTACCAGCCCGTGGTGGACGCCGGCGCCACCGTGGCGAGCCAGCGCTTGCCATCGATCTCCAGCTCGCCCGCGCCCGAGTAGCCCTTGAGCGCACGGTGCACGAGATCGACCTGGCTCAGGTTCTCCTGCCAGCTGGCGCGCTCCTGGTCGGGGTGCACGATGACGCGGCCCAGGCTGTCGAACACGATCACCGCGAGGTCGCCGTTGCCGGGCACGTTGATCTGGCGGGCCATCTTGTCGAGCGACAGGTCGGCCACCACGAGGCGGCCGTCGGCCGGCGCCACCACCACCGCCGTGATGTTGCCGGTGAGCGGCGACAGGAAGGTGCTGGACCAGACCGGCGCCGTGGCCACGCTGGCGCGCTCGTAGAACGGGCGCCGCGAGAGGTCGAGGCCTTCCCAGTCCTGCTTGCCGACGCGCGTGCCGGGCCGCACCTCGGCGATCGCCACCACGCCCGTCGCATCGAGCAGGATCGCCGACTCGAGCGACTGCGCCTCGTCCAGCGCATCGCTCAGCGCGGCGCGGATCTCGGACTCGCTCGCGCCCGGGCGCACGTGCGTGGCCGCGCGCGCGGCCGCCTCGCGCGGCGCCGCGATGAGCAGCTCCACCTGCGCGCGCACCAGCAGCGCGGTGCGCTGGTTCTCGGCCTCGATGTCGCGCAAGGCCTGCGGGATCGCCACCGCGCTCCACAGCACGATCACCAGCAGCAGCGGCACGCAGGCCAGCAGCACGTACTGGCGCGTGAGGATGCGCTTCAGGGGCGGGCGCTCGGTCTTCATGGCGCGGCGGGGAGCATCACGAAGCGTCCCCCATGCACCTCGCTCAGGTGGAAGCGGCCGACGCTGTCGCCGAAGCGATCGAGCACCAGCGGCTGTTGCAGGCCCGGCCACGATCCCGGCGCGCGCAGCACGTCGCGCAGCGACTGGCTGCCGGTCCTGCGGCGCAGCCCCTCGGCGCCCAGCATCGTGGCGTCGTAGGAAAGCACCGCGGCCTGGCTGGGCGTGCTGCCGAAGCGGTCGATGAAGCGCTTGCGGAAGTCGATGTAGGCCGGCTCCTGGCTGTCGAGATCCAGCACCTGCATGACGATCGCGCCCTCGACGGCGCGGCCGCCCAGCTGCAGCAACTGCGCGTTGGCGGACCATGACGACATGACGATCTGCACGGCCGGGTCGAGCCGGCGCAGCTGCTGCGACACGATCGCCGCGTCCACCGCGCTGCACACGAGCAGCACCATCCGGGGGTGCGAGGCGAGCAGCCGGGTGGCGATCCCGGCGTAGTCGGGGTTCCGGTCGGTCTCGTAGCGGACGACCTGGGGCGGCGAGCCGCCCAGCGCCTGGAAGCGCGCGTCGAAGCGCTTCGTGAAGCTCTCGCTGTAGATGCGATTGCGCCATTCGGCCATCACCGCGGCCGACTTCAGGCCGCGCGCGATGGCGGCCTCGGCCATCTGGTCGGCGCCGGGCCCGGCCGGCGGGATCACGCGGAAGAACCAGTCGTCGATGCCGCTCAGCTCGTCTGAGTTGGCGGTGGGACTGATCAGCACGAGATGGTGCCTGGACGCCTCGGGCGCCATGCCCTTGGCGACGGTGCTGATGATCGGCCCGATGGCGAAGGCATCGCCTTCGTCGGCGACGGCGTCGATGACGGCCGCTGCCTTGTCGGCGGAAAGGCCGTCGTCGTGGCTGCGCAGCTCATAGCGCGCCCCGGGCCGCGAATTGAGCGTCTCGATGGCCAGCTGGGTGCCGTTGCGGGCGTCCACCGTCAGCTCGGAAACGCGCCCCGACAGCCCGCCGATGAAGCCCACCTTGATGGGCGGCTCGGGCTGGCAGCCGCATAGCGCGGCCAAGCCGATCACGGCCAGACGTCGAATCGGCGGGAATCGCGGCAGGCGCATGGTCGTGGGAGGGTACCGCTGGTGCAGCGGAACGGGGATTCCGCGGCCCAGCATAGCCGGGCGCCCGCGGCACTGGCAAGCCGCGCCGCCGAGCGCGGCGGCCCTGCCGTGAAGCTTTGCGCTTCCGGGGCGGCGAATTGCGGTCCGCCGTATCGACTCAGTCGACGACCACCTGGGTTCCGGGCAGCCAGCACCACGCGCCCGGCTTCAGCTCGGCCGGCAACGCCAGCTTGCCGAACCGGCTGCGGTGCAGCGCCTCGACGCGGTTGCCCACCGCGGCCATCATGCGCTTGACCTGGTGGTACTTGCCTTCGGCCAGCGTCAGGCGGATGCCGTGCAGGCCGTCGGCGGCGCCGTCCCACGGTTCGGCGGCGATGGCGCGCACCGGCTCCGGGTCGTCGAGCAGCACCACGCCGGCCAGCAGGCGGGCGATCTGGTCGGGCGTCACCGGGTGCTTGCACGAGGCGTCGTAGATCTTGGGCACGTGGTGCCTGGGCGAGGTCCAGCGATGCAGCAGCTGGCCGTCGTCGGTGAACAGCAGCAGGCCCGTGGTGTCCTCGTCGAGGCGCCCCACGCTCTGCACGTCGCGGCGCAGCAGCGGCGCGGGCAGCAGGCTGTAGACGCTCGGGTGGTGCTTGGGCTTCTTGGAGCACTCGTAGCCGGCCGGCTTGTTCAGCGCGATCAGCGCCTTGGCGTGGTACGGCCAGTCCTTGCCTTCGACGTTGAGCACCAGGCCCTCGGGAGCCAGGTCCTCGAACGGATCGTCGTGCACCACGCCGTCGATCGCGACGAAGCCGCCGGCCACCAGGCCCTCGCAGGCGCGGCGCGCGCCGAAACCCTGCGAGAAGACGATCTGCGACAGCCTCACAGGCCCGCCGCCGCAAGGCTGCCGCTGAATTTCGCGGCGTCCTGGAAACCCACCACGCGCGCCGATTCCAGCTCGTGGCCCTGGGCGTCGAACAGGATGATGCCGGGCGGCCCGAACAGGTGGAAGCGCTTGAGCAGCGCGCGGTCTTCGTCGGAGTTGGCCGTAACGTCGGCGCGCAGCAGCACGGCCTTGTCCAGCCTGGCGCGCACGCCCGGGTCGACGAAGGTCTGCGACTCCATCTCCTTGCACGAGACGCACCAGTCGGCGTAGAAGTCGAGCATCACCGGGCGGCCGGCGGATTGCAGGCGCTGGTCGAGCTCGGCGACGCTGGTCACGCGGTCGAAGCGCGGGCCGGCGGTCGACGCGGCGGACACGCCGGCGCCGGCCGACGCCGCCGGCGTGCCGACGAGCACCTGGTAGAGCACGAGCGCGCCCACGGCCGCCAGCACGAGCCCGAAGCCCTTGGCGAGGCGGACGTTGACCTGGGTGGCGGCGGCCAGCGGGTCGAACGCGCCGACCGTGGTGGCCGCCATGATCAGGAGCGCGCCGTAGGCCAGCATCGGCACGACATGGGGCAGCGCGGGCCCGGCGATGTAGAACGCCACCGCGATCAGCAGCAGGCCGAACAACTGCTTGACGCGCTCCATCCAGGCACCGGCACGCGGCACGAGTTCGCCGGCGGACGCCCCGGCCACCAGCAACGGCACGCTCATGCCGGCGGCGATGAGGAACAGCACCGAGCCGCCCAGGGCCACGCTGCCCGTGTTCGCGATGAACAGCAGCACGCCGCTGAGGGGTGCGGTGATGCAGGGGCTCACGATCAGCGCCGACAGCACGCCCATCGCGAACACGCCCCCGAGCTGGCCGCCCGTGAGGCCGGAGTTCACCGTGGTGAGGCGGTCGCGCAGCGCGCTGGGCAGCTGCAGCTCGTAGACGCCGAACATCGACAGCGACAGCAGGAGCAGCAGCGCGCCAAACGAGATCAGCACGACCGGGTTCTGCAGGAACGCGCTGAGGCCGTGCCCGACCAGCGCGGCCGCGACGCCCAGCGCCACGTAGACCAGCGCCACGCCCAGCGAGTAGCTCGTGGCAAGCAGCAAGCCGCGGCCGCGCGTGACGGCGGTACCCTGCCCCACGATGATGGACGACAGGATCGGCAGCATCGGCAGCACGCAAGGCGTCAGCGACAGCAGCAGGCCGATGGGGAAGGCCAGCAGCAGGATCAGCATCGCGCCGCCGCCCTTCAGCGCCGCCAGGAAACGCGACTCCAGCGTGGCGGGCGCCGGCTGCCCTTCGCCCGGGTTCTCCGGGCCGTTCGCCGCGGGCGCGGCCGGGGCGCCGGCCCGCTCGGCGACGCCCGCGCCCATCACCACGCTGCGCAGCGGATCGGGCAACGGTGTGTTGCCCACGCTCACGTTGCCCTGCGGCGGCGCGGTGACCGGCGCGACGACGCCCGCGGGCGCGGCCGCGTCGGCATCGGCGTTTGGCACCACCCTGGCGGAGTCGGCATCGGCGCCGAAGGCCTTCATGGTGACGGCCACGGTGCGCGGCTGGGGCGGATAGCACAGGCCCTTGTCGGCACAGCCCTGGTGGGTGGCGTTCAGCGTGAACGACTTGCCCGCGGAGACGATGGGCAGCACCACGACGACGCCGTCGTGATAGGTCTCGACGTCCTGCTCCAGCGCGGTGTCGTAGTGCTTCTTGCCCCGCGGGATCTGCGGCTCGCCCAGCTTGGCGTCGGGCGAGGCGAACTTGAAGCGCTCGCGGTAGAGGTAGTAGCCGGGGGCGGCCTTGTAGCTCAGCTCGACGCGCCTGGCGTCGAGCACGCGCACCGACAGCATGAAGGCCTGGTCGGGGTCGAGGAAATCGTCGGCGGCGCGGGCGGGGCCGGCGACGAGCAGCGTCAGGAGGAGGGCGAACAACGCCCAGGCGGCACGCAGCGATGGCAGTTGGATCATGAAGGGTGGGAGCCGGCCGCGGCCGAGTCGTTCCTGGAGAGACCGCTATTGTCGCGGCATGGCCGCGTTCCTGTCGTGTGCAGGTGCATCCGGCCTTCGAGGGCACGTCCCCTGCCCTGCATTCGAGGCCGCAGCGGACCTGGCGCCCTGGCGGCCTGGTCATGAGTCGAGCAACGATCTGGAGAGGTTTCCTGTCCGCGTTGGCGGGCGCATTGACGTGCATCGCCGCGCCGTCGGCGTGCGCCGATGCCACGGCATCGATCGACGTCACCGGGCTGCGGGTAGCCGTTTTCGCCGTCGCGCCCGGCGCGGTGCCGGCCGTCAGCTTCGCCGGCGCGGGCGGCAGCACATCGGAAAGCGACCTGATGGTGGGCACCCCACCGTCCAGCGTGGCCACCTCGGCCTCGAGCGGACTCGCCTTCGGCCCGGTATCGACCAGCACGCCGGACTCGCCTCTCGCCGGCGGGTCGGCCCGGCTGGCCGGCGACGTCTTCGGCGGCGGCGGGGGCGTGCACGCCTCGGCATTCGCCGGCAGCGCCGGCCCGGGCGAGACGGGCCAGGGCACCGTCGGGCTGGTCAACGGCGTCTCGGCCGCCCTGTTCACGCTCGCGCCCTGGACGCGGATGACGATCACGGCGCAGGTCTCCGCCACGGCATCGACCTCGGGGGCGAGCCCCGACGAGTTCGCCGACAGCGGCCTGCTGCTGTCCATCAGCGACGAGAACGGCGGCGGCCCGCAATGGGCGCGGATCAGCTTCGACGCGCTCGCGCTGGGCCTGTTCGGGGCCGCCAACGACACCGAGGCGACCTTCGTGAGCCTCAGCTACGAGAACGATACCGGCGCCGCCATCAGCGGCCTGTTCGGCGGCGACGTGGCGGCCATCGCGTACTCGGACGATCCGCCCGTCAGTCCCGTGCCGGAGGCGGGGCCGGCCTGGACGATGGGCGTCGGCCTGCTGCTCGTGGCGGCGGCCGCACGCAGGCGCCGCGGAGCGCCGGCCCCATGAAAAAGGCCGGCGAGTGCCGGCCTTTGTCTGAAGGATACGGACGCCCTTGCGGGCGCGCGAGCTCAGCCTTCCGACGTGTCGGTGACGGCTTCGCCGTCGTGCGAGCGCTCGACGAGCTCGACGAAGGCCATCGGCGCGTTGTCGCCGTTGCGGAAGCCCATCTTCAGGATGCGGGTGTAGCCGCCCGGACGCGCCTTGAACAGCGGGCCCAGCACGTCGAACAGCTTCGAGACGATTTCGCGATCGCGGGTGCGGTCGAAAGCCAGGCGGCGATTGGCCAGCGTGGGTTCCTTGGCCAGCGTGATCAGCGGCTCGACGATGCGGCGCAGTTCCTTGGCCTTCGGGAGCGTGGTCTTGATGGCTTCGTGGCGCAGCAGCGAGACGGCCATGTTGCGGAACATGGCTTGGCGGTGCGACGAGGTGCGGTTGAGCTTGCGGAGGCCGTGACGATGGCGCATGGTGATTTCCTTTGGTGTCTTTATTGAACCCCGGCCGGATCAGGTACCGGGGGTTTGCACTCGGCGCCCGTCGTGTTGCGACGGGCCCGGCAGCGGGGAACCTGCAAAAGCGGTCTTGACGAGCGGATCAGCGCTTGTCGAGACCTTGCGGAGGCCAGTTCTCGAGACGCGCGCCCAGCGTGAGGCCGCGCGAAGCCAGGACTTCCTTGATTTCGTTGAGCGACTTGCGACCCAGGTTCGGGGTCTTGAGCAGCTCGGTCTCGGTGCGCTGGATCAGGTCGCCGATGTAGTAGATGTTCTCGGCCTTCAGGCAGTTCGCCGAACGGACCGTGAGCTCGAGCTCGTCGACCGGACGCAGCAGGATCGGGTCGAACTGGGCGGTGCGCGGGGCCGGCTGGTCGAACGCGGCGATGTCGCTGCCTTCGAGCTGCGCGAACACGGCGAGCTGTTCCACCAGGATCTTGGCCGACGAACGGATCGCTTCCTCGGGCGAGATGGCGCCGTTGGTCTCGATTTCCATGACCAGCTTGTCCAGGTCGGTACGCTGCTCGACGCGGGCGTTCTCGACGGCGTAGCTGACGCGGCGAACCGGCGCGAACGAGGCGTCGAGGACGATGCGGCCGATGGCCTTGGTCGTCTCGTCGCCGAAGCGGCGCATGTTGCCCGGAACGTAGCCACGGCCCTTCTCGACCTTGATCTGCATGTCCAGCTTGCCGCCTTGGGCGAGGTGGGCCACGATGTGCTCGGGGTTGACGATCTCGACGTCATGCGGCGTCTGGATGTCGCCGGCCGTGACCGGGCCCTCGCCTTCCTTGCGCAGCACCAGCGTGACTTCATCACGGTTGTGCAGGCGGAACACGACGCCCTTGAGGTTCAGCATCACGTGGACGACGTCTTCCTGCACGCCGTCGACCGTCGAGTACTCGTGCAGCACGCCTGCGATCGTGACTTCGGTCGGTGCGTAACCCACCATCGACGACAGCAGCACCCGGCGCAGCGCGTTACCGAGGGTGTGCCCATAGCCGCGTTCGAACGGCTCCAGGGTGACCTTGGCGCGATGACCGCCGAGCGGCTCGACGTTGATGGCTTTGGGCTTCAGCAGATTGGTTTGCATGTATTTCCTGTTCCTCTCAATACCCTCGGCTCGTTACACCGATAAGGCTGATGGACCACGCCGGGAGCCTGTGCATCCGCGGAGCAAGGCCCGGCGCCTCGCAACGAGACGGCGGCCGCGGCGCTCGCACCAGGCGAGCAGCGCGGCCACGAATTTGGATCAGCGCGAATACAGTTCGACGATCATCGATTCGTTGATCTCGGCACCGAATTCGTCGCGGTCGGGCGCCTTCTTGAAGGTGCCTTCGAGCTTGGTCGCATCGACCGACACCCACGCGGGCAGGCCGATGGATTCCGCCAGCTTCATCGCGTCGACGATGCGCAGCTGCTTCTTCGACTTTTCGCGCACGGCGACGACGTCGCCCACCTTGACCAGGAACGACGGGATGTTGACCGACTGGCCGTTCACCGTGATCGACTTGTGGCTCACCATCTGGCGCGCTTCGGCGCGGGTCGAGCCGAAGCCCATGCGGTAGACGACGTTGTCCAGGCGCGATTCCAGCAGCGTCAGCAGGTTGGCGCCGGTGTTGCCCTTGCGGCGCTCGGCTTCGGCGAAGTACTTGCGGAACTGCTTTTCCAGCACGCCGTACATGCGCTTGACCTTCTGCTTTTCGCGCAGCTGCAGACCGTAGTCGGACGTGCGCGAGCCGGAGGTGCGGCCATGCTGGCCAGGCTTGGAGTCGAACTTGACCTTGTCACCGATCGGGCGGCGAGCGCTCTTCAGGAACAGGTCGGTGCCTTCACGGCGGGAAAGCTTGCCCTTGGGGCCGAGGTAACGTGCCACGTTGTTTTCCTTGAGGAATGGTTTTCTGACGCCCGCTGCATGCAGCACGGCGCGAGTCTGGCGAATGTTGTTATGGCGCTCAGACGGTGGTCTTCGGGATTGCCTGGCAACACCGGGCGAAAGCCTGGCGCACTAGACATGCAAGCCGGCAAGGGTCAAGTGACCATTGCCGGCTGCGAGGAAACCTGGGATTCTAGCAGTACTGGAAACGCCTGCGCGCTCTGTACTGTTATTCGAGCTCGGCCGGACGGATCCGGCCGGGTCTTCGAATCAGATGCGGCGACGCTTTTGCGGGCGGCAGCCGTTGTGCGGCACGGGCGTCACGTCGGAGATGGACGTGATGCGGATGCCCAGCGAAGCCAGCGCGCGAACCGACGATTCGCGACCCGGGCCGGGGCCCTTGATCTTGACGTCGAGGTTCTTGATGCCTTGTTCCTGCGCGGCACGACCGGCCATTTCGGCAGCGACCTGGGCAGCGAACGGGGTCGACTTGCGCGAACCCTTGAAGCCCTGGCCACCGGACGAAGCCCACGACAGCGCGCCGCCTTGGCGGTCGGTGATCGTGATGATCGTGTTGTTGAACGATGCGTGCACGTGCGCGACGCCGTCCGCCACGTTCTTGCGAACCTTCTTGCGGACGCGTTGGGCAGCGGTATTCGGTGCTTTTGCCATGATTTTCCTAGATTTCCGTCAGCCGAGCTCAGCAGCTCACTTCTTCAGCGCCTGGGCACCCTTTTTCGGACCCTTGCGGGTGCGAGCGTTGGTGCGCGTACGCTGGCCGCGAACCGGCAGGCCGCGACGATGACGCATGCCACGATAGCAGCCCAGATCCATCAGACGCTTGATGTTGATGGACATCTCGCGGCGCAGGTCGCCCTCGATGGTCATCTTGGCGATCTCGTCACGGATCTTTTCCAGATCGCTGTCGTTCAGGTCCTTGACCTTCTTCGACCAGGCGATGCCCGCGCGATCACAGATCTGCTGGGCGGTGGTGCGGCCGATGCCGTAGATCGCCGTCAGACCGATTTCGGTGTGCTTGTGCGGCGGGATGTTGATGCCTGCAATACGTGCCATTTGCGTGTCCTTGTGATGCTTCTATGGTCCGCAGACTCAACCCTGGCGCTGCTTGTGGCGCGGGTCGGTACAAATCACGCGGACGACGCCCTTGCGGCGGATCACCTTGCAATTGCGACACATTTTCTTGACAGATGCCGAGACTTTCATGGTCTGCTCCTTGACTCTCTTCAAACACTCGCTTCGCTCGTAGCCCGAGGCGAGCGCGAAACCCAACTTCAACAGCGACCGGACCAGATGGTCACGAACGCCTCGAATTCAAATCAACCCTTGAACTTCGCCTTCGTCAGCAACGATTCGTATTGCTGGCTCATCACGTAGCTCTGAACCTGGGCCCAGAAATCCATCGTGACGACGACGATGATCAGCAGCGACGTTCCACCGAAATAGAACGGCACGTTGTACTTCAACACCAGGAACTCGGGCAGCAGGCACACCAGCGTGATGTAGATGGCGCCCGCCAGCGTCAGCCTGGCCAGGATCTTGTCGATGTGCTTCGCGGTCTGCTGGCCCGGACGGATGCCCGGGATGAACGCACCGCTCTTCTTCAGGTTGTCAGCCGTTTCGTGGCTGTTGAACACCAACCCGGTGTAGAAGAAGCAGAAGAACACGATCATCGCGGCGTACAGCATCACGTAGATCGGCTGGCCCGGGGACAGCGCCGACGACATGTTCTTCAGCCAGCGCAGGCTGTCGCTGGTGGCCAGCGAATTCACGATCGTGGCCGGCAGCAGGATGATCGACGACGCGAAGATCGGCGGGATCACGCCGGCCATGTTCAGCTTCAGCGGCAGGTGCGACGACTGGCCGCCGTAGACCTTGTTGCCGACCTGGCGCTTCGCGTAGTTGACCAGGATCTTGCGCTGGCCGCGTTCGACGAAGACCACCGCGAACGTCACCGCACCCACCAGGGCCAGGATG